>Ga0209189_1000176_pt1 | contig 55448 bp, 78 predicted proteins | sample C_130820_EF_Meta_FD_187308 | JGI IMG/M metagenome (GOLD analysis project Ga0209189, IMG submission 187308) | Freshwater microbial communities from Lake Croche, Canada to study carbon cycling - C_130820_EF_MetaG (SPAdes) (version 3) | ecosystem: Environmental > Aquatic > Freshwater > Lake...
AACACATAGAGGGCTCGGAAGTTCTGAGATGCACCCTTCATGTTGAAGTTAACTGTCAATTCTTTGACGTATTTTGCAGCTTTCTCATCAGCCCAACCATTCTTAATAAGGACTTTAAACATAGCTAGGCGAGGCGCAGTTTCCATTGGCATACTCATGAGTTCCATCAGGTCGCCAACTCCTTCTAGCTTGTCCTGAACATTCTCAAGCACCCCTTGTGGGCCATACATGTGACGATTCAACTTCTCTAGGGAAGCTTCTACACCCTTGCGATCTAAGAAGTAGGTCTGAGCACCAGCATCTAAGTAACGCTGATAGATCTTGGCTTCCTCAGGATCAATGGGCTTTTTCTTTTTTTGACTATTTAAATATTTGCCCATGAAACCAGACTTAGTATCAGCCTGATCAGCTACTAGGTAACGGAAAGCAGTAGACAAAGATGGATACCAATTCTTAAGCATCTCTTTTGCCATAGCTGGACCGATCTCTGGGTCAGCCGCCGCATTGGAGAACGCTAACTGAGCATCTCGCCAGCCGTTAGGAATAATCCAAGCGGGGTTCCAGCTAGTAACCATCTGACTAAACAATCTATTCCATGCACCTACGGCATTAACTAGATCAGATCTTGTTTCACGACCACCTGAGATTGACTTAACAAACTCTTGACCCCTGTCTGTAAATCTCATGACAATAGGTACGCCATCACGACGAGCAATCAAAACATTGGGATCACGCAGTAGATTAGCATCTTCTACCATGCTGACGTATCCATCTGGCGAAAGCCTGCCTGACATGACGGCCTCTTCAGTTACCTTGCGGTTAGCGGCAATAGCTTCTGCTGGGGTAATATCCCTACGCTTTTCTGCATCTGAGATACGTTTCAGTAACTCTAGCTGTGCAGCATCGCCATCTTTAACGCCATCCTTTAACTCTTGTTTGAGCTTGTCAAGGAACTGGTGTCCTGAGGCTTCTGTAGGTTTATCGCCAATCGCTTTAAGAATCTTACGATCTGATATTAGCTTCTCTAGATTCAGCTTTTTCTTCTCAACGATAGGATTGATCTGAACATAGGTAGCATCAGGATTAGACTCAAACATAGCCAATATAGAACGCTGAACAATAGCCTTCTGACCACGAATCAAGGTTGAAAGGTAAGCATTCATTGTGTTCTGAATAATGTCTACTGGTTCTGTTCCGCGCCCTGTAGCAGTCTTAACCTCTTTGCCTTTGAAATTAAATCCATTGGGTCCAAGATTGGTCTTGTCATATTCATCTAACTTCAACTCATTGTTACCTGAAAGGTTTACATAATTGTCGTAGTTATTTAAGGCGTTACCAGTAGCCTCATTAATTAACCCGGTCTTGACCATATAAGCTACGTGATTGGCGCTCATGCGATCCATTAGAGAACCTAGCTTATCTAAGTCTTCACGATAACTTGTCCATAGACCATCACTGTTGCTAGACATTAATTCTTTTGCCAGCTTAGTTGACATGCCAGAACCGCTAGGATTCTTAGGGTTGATTTTATGGATTTGTTCGTTACGCTCTGGCGCATGACGAGCCAATAGGAATCGGTCTGCCTGCTCTACGCTTCCACCCTTATCGCCTATAGATTTAAGTATCTTTTCTAGTGGCTCTTGGAATTCCTTACGCATGCCTTCAATCAACGGCGCTGTACGACCTTCATACAGAACAAGATCATCAACTACAGTATTTTCCTTGCCATTCTTAGATAGGAATTTGGCTACCTCCATCACTGGTAGGTATTGGTTTTGGAAAGCAATGACTGAATCCCGCAAGCGCTTAGACCAACCTTTAACATCATTAAATGCTGGGATCTGCAACACTTGGTCTGGGTTTACTTCTTGTCTTGATGAACGATCTGTGGCACGGAACGGCTTACCAACTTTATCTAGTAGTGCTTTAGCTTGAGCATAATCATCTACTGCAATAGCACCCCACTCGCCCTTGTCGTTCTTAGTGAAGACTGTCCAGTTACTTTGGATAGGGTTGATGCGGGCATAGCCTGTGGTTTGACCATCACGAGTAGCAAAGATCTCTACGGCTGGCTTGTTGTATGCATACTTAACAGACTCAGGCGCCCCATTCATAGGTGAGATGCCGTTTGTCTTGGCGGCTTTCTTGGCTTGGCCTAAAACATAGGCTAACTGAGAATCGCCAGTGCTATCAATCCACTCAGCAACAGCATTAAAGCCATTCTCACGTAGCCACTGCGCCAGCTTCCCAATGATCTCTCTAAAGGTATTGCCATCACCCTTGGCGGCTAAATCTGAAATGGCTTCTTCGATAGACTCAAGACGAGTCATAGGCTGGTTATTATTCTGAGCTTCTGCAAATGAGGCATCCGCTAACTCACGTACTTTTTTATTCAGTTTGTACTGGTTCTCAAGGAATGAATTAAGTTTCTCACCTAAGAAAGCTTTTAATCCCCAGTGACCATAGAGTTCATGGAACATAACAAACTCAGCATCCTGTACTGATTCCATCATCTCAGAGAACAGGTAGATGTGTCCTGTCTTAGGGTCGATAGCACCCTTAAAGTTGCCATGCTCTAGCACTGAGGTAAATCTTTCAGCTACATCTGTAGGTAACATACGAGAACTACTTAGTACTGTATAGCTAGGCTTTACATCCCACTTGGAGAAGATCCTTGTTAGGAATTCTTGGATGGTCATCGATGGAACTACATTGGAGTAGCGCCCACGCTTAAACCGAGGGGGATCTTGGAAGGCTACGTCTAATGGAACTTCACCTTCAGCCTCAACATTTGCTTCAGACTCTTCATTTAACCTAGCTAGTTCTTCTGGGTTAATTGACCAGCCTTCATCTTGCATCATGATGCGTGACATCTGATAGTCAATGGTATTGGTTGGGTCAGCACCAGCAGCAATAGCAGCTTCCGCGCGGTCATTCATCTCGGATGCTTCATGCAAGATGGCTGACAATTCACGTTCATCAGCTAGGCGAATGTCTGCCTGATACTGGTAGTACAGGTCTGGACTGAGGAAGCGTAGTTGGTTTAACTGAGAATAGGCAGGAGATTTAACCATCATCTCAGCCGCTCTCTTGTCTGCCTCTAGTTTACGTAGGGCAAACTCCATGACTTCATTCTTATCTGAAGGGGTAAGGTTATCCATTACCTCAGCTTTAAAGTCAGGTCTGATATTCATAATATCCAGAACATCTTGCTTCCAGGCGGCAACTGGATCTGAGAATAGATCGGTAATAGTTGAACGCATAGGCTCAGGCAATAAGTTTGGATTCTTCATCTCATTCAATGTGTAATGCACAAAGAGAGAGTTCGGGAATACATCCTCGTAGCTAGTAAAGACCTCAGATTCTTCTGTGCTATTGGCTAGACGATTGAGATAGTTCTCACGGTTCTTTTTCCAACCAGCATAAAAGGTCTTCTCAGATTCAGTCAGCGTATTTTCAAACTGAGCCAGTTGCGCTGGAGTATTAGCCAAGTCATTAAGCGTGGAGTCCAAAGACTTCATCCACTGTTCTCTAGCTAATGCAGTATCACCTTTGCTGATATAGTCAGCCAGCCTAAAGTTCACAGCTAAGCGGCCAGATAAATCAATCTGAGTTTTAGTAACCTCAATACCCTTACGTCTTAAGGCATCCATGAGATACATATATCCAATACGCTCTTGGGCTACCTGCTTAAGGGCTTCCTCCATGTTTAATTCACCCTTGCTAATAGCATCAGCTAGTTGAAGAGCGGCTACTTGTCTGTCATTCTCAAGGTCAAGACCACCTTGGGTAGCATCATTACCCTCTGGCAATTCAGTTGCATCACCCTTCTCAATGGTTGGCTCTGAGATATAAGTAGTGTCATCAGCCAATTGTTCTTTAGTCAGATTGATTAACTCATCTTGCTGGGCTTTTAGGAAATCCTCTACCGATCCTACTGTTGCATCAATCTCTGAGTCTTGTGCGCCATTGGACTTCATCTCATTACGAACGGCCTCTAATTCAGCAAGCTTTTCGGATACCTGAGAATCCATCCTACTCTTGATTTCTTCTACTTTCTTCTTGGCTTCAGCACTTTGAGCAGCAGTCTTATTCTCTTTTCTTTTTAACTCAGCCGAAGCATCAACCCCCATAGCGCCTGATCGCGCCAGATTGCCCATAACACCACCAGTATCATCAGCAAACATACCAGTCTCTGATTTAAATGGCTTCTTGAAAGCGGCTTGTTTGTCTGCATCTGCTTTTTTTTGTCTATCAAACTCATCGTTTATCTTTTGTTGTTTAGCGCTTACTGGAGTAGGTGAAACTTTCTCAACTGGCTTAGCCTTAGGTTTATTTTGTTTGACTGCTATGTCTAAACTATCCTGACCTTTGCCAGCCTTGCGTAATTGAAGATCGCCAAGCTTGCCAACGGACTGCATCATCGTGCCACCCTTAGTGGTGATAAATGATTGCGCTCCATCAATGGCGCCCTTAGCATTCTTAAAGGTGTACCAAGAATCCTTGCCCTTAGCTGTAGTAGAGAATACTTTCCCAACTACTTCCCCAGCCTTATTCACTAGGCTGTAAGCAAGGGTAGCCTTAGCTCCAAATCCAAGACCTTTTTTATCGGTAGCCTTGTCAATAATGACAGCTGCCTTGGTATCTGAGAATGGCTCTGCGGCAAACTTCTTCTGATTGTCAACGGCTCTTTGCTTGGCCTCTTTAGCCATAGATTCGCTTTGCTTAACATCAGGAGCAACATCTTTTGGCGCTGGGTTGGTGCTGCCAACATATACGTTAGGGTTGCCTGACTTACCAAGGACATCAGTTTCTTTGCGATTAGTTGGCTCTGAGTTCTCTCTTGGGTCATAGCCATACTGAATTGATTTTGTATTACCATCAGCATCAGTAACATTTTTGTTACCTTGCAAGGTGCTGGCAATCTCCTCATCAGTTAATCCATAGCCACGAAGGTCTTCAGCATATCCCTTTAAGGTATTAGATATGTCATTGAGTGGAAGTCCTGAGATTGATTGTGCCTTCTCCTGAAACAGCGAAATGTATTCAGACTTTTGCTCTGGAGTGATACCAGTAGATTGTTGCTTTACCGCGGGGGAATGCTTAACCTCAGGTTGGTTATTGGAAACTTCTTGTTTTGGCGTAATAACTTTAATGCTAAGGCCATCAATCACTTCTTGTATTGCGGCAAAATCCTCAGGCGTTGAAGCCTCTCTTCTTGTGGCTTTGGGTGATGGGTTCTGAACTGTGGGAGGCTGGCTATTAATACGTGTCTCAGCCTGAGATAACTGCTCTAAGTTACTAGCCTGTGGTGGGATATTGATCTGCTCAGATGGGGCTTGAACTACTGCCTCTGGTTTCTTAGTCTCTAGGTTCTTGCTGGTGAGTTTACCTTCGGCTATTAACTGTTCTTCAACAGCCATATCTTTAGCTAGGCGAATCTGCTCTTCAATAGGAACTGGGTTCTTTGGGGGATTGCTAATATCAACAGTAGATGGCGCTTGATCTCTGGACTTGGTGCGCTCATAGAACTGGCCTAGGCGCTCTTGGAATTGTCCAGCAATAGTCGGGCTTACGTTAATAATCTTCTCGCCCTGTGATACCAATGATTGGTTCTTGGAGGCAGACTCTAGGTCTAACTTCATACCAGTCTTGGTAACGTAGTTCTGAATCTGAGCTTTGGTGGAGTCATCTGACCTGGCATACATAGCCGCCAAGAAAGCAGAACCTTCTTTGACTTTTTGAATACCAAAGAACTCTTGATCTGTCATGCCAAAACTTGGTGTATCGGTAGGCTTGGCATCTTCTAATTGAGTAGTGTCAGACGGTGCTTTTGGAGGGATGGTTTCTTTAGGTTTCTTGATAGCGCTAGAGCCAGTAGCTAATTCAACTGGGGCAAACGCGGCCTCACCTAACATCTCAGCAATTAACTCACCACGACCAGCGGGATCACCGACTGCTTCGCCAGCTTGGTATGCACCTAATGCACCACCAGTACCTTGAACACCAGCTTGGAATACGGCATTACCTACATTAGAGCCAACAGGATACTTACCTGCAACTTTAGCCAAAGGGTTGACACCCATAAATAAGCCTGCGACAGCATTTGCCGGGACTTCGGAAACTGTTTTAAGGGTTGCATAATCTTTTGCTGCATCCCTGTCGCCTTTAAATTTATCTAAACCTTCTACATAGTTTGTTCCCAAAGAACCCAGAACTACGGCAGAGGAATTAGTAGCGGCTCCAAATCCAGCCATACCTACAGCTTCGGCAGTAGCTCCCTTCAGCGCCGTCTTGGTTGCTATTCCAGTAGCAATACGACCACCTACCCCACCCAAGGGGATTGAAGCGGCCATCGGTGCGGCTTGTTCAGCTAGGAAGTTAACGCCCATACCTGGGTTATCAATCAGGTAACCAAGCATTGCTTTAGTTGCAGAGTAAGTATCAGGTGCATCGTTACCTAGACGGATGAATTCCTGAATCTTAGGGTCAGAGGCAATGTTCTTGTACTCGTTAACACTCTTCTCTAGGATAGGAGCGGTATCAGTTTCCTTGCCAGTAACAGCCTTCTCTAGCTTATTAGCCAAGAAGTCCCAAGTTACCATCACGCTCTTGTAACCCTTCTTCAGAGAATCCATAGTAGATGGATCAGCAACAGGCTGTGAAACTGGCTCTACTGGAGCAATAGGTTTACCTGAGAGATAGGCATCCATCACTGGATCACCAGAGCCTTGCGCCTCAACTGGCTGAGATGGTGTGTTGGCTATGTAAGCATCCATTACTGGATCACCAGAGCCTTTAACAGGTTGAGGTGTTGGCTCAGGTGGAGGTGCTATACCTCTAGCTGGGGTGACTGGCTTAGGTGCATCGGTAGGAACTGTTCCTGTTTGACCAGCACTTCTTACCTGTGACCCTGCTTCTGCGGATGTCTTATAGAGTTCGGCCATAGTTAGTTCTTAGGTTTTAATCCTAGTGGTTTGGTATCAATGCCTTGTGCTGTAAAGGTCATCTGCTGTGCGGCATCCAAAGCTTTATTTGGGGTGAATCCTTTTTCACGTACAAGGTATTCAGCACGACTCATAATTTCACCCTCGATCACATTACGGCGATCTGACTCAAGCCCAGCCATAGCGTTTCTGCCAAGAGTAGTGAAGCGGGTTTTAGCCATTTCATTGAGATCATCAATGTCTTTTCTGGCATTAGTTACCCTTAACTTTTCGAGATCAGTAGCCCTACCAATTAATGCTCGGTTATTTGCCCCACCTTCTGAGATAGCTGTGCGGTTATTAGCGCCCTGCTGTTCCATCTCAGTCTTTTTAAATTCAGTCATCGTTTTAGCGTAGGCTTCAGCACTCATGGATGGCATGATGATGTCTCTAAATCCATCAAAGACTTGTTGCTTTTGACCATTAGCTCCAACTCTATATCCAACAACAGTCGGACCAAACATGCCTTGCTCGATACCAACCTGAACATCCTTACCCAATTTGACATCGCCCTTCTCGTTAAAGATCTTGCGGATACCTTCTTGGTCTTGAGGATTAGTCATGGCATAGCGCATTGCTTCCATAGCGCCCTCGCCCTTAACCTTCTTGCCAAACTCCATAGATTGATTCAGCATTTCTAGGTTGACTTTGCCGTATTTAAACGCAACTTCCTTAAGCGTATCTGCCGCCTTTTGTTGAAGTAACAACGGGTCCATTCCAGGGCGCTGAGTGACTTGACCTGTAGCTGGATCTGTAACTTCAATAGGCTTAGATTGCTGTGCTAACTCAGACATACTCCTTGCTAGGTCATCCTTATATGCGATGTCCTTTTGCTTCTCGCTTAACTCAAGCTGAGCGTTCTGCATGGCAATACCATGAGCTTCACTCTCTCGTTTATCTTTAGCTTGAAGCGTATTGATCTTTACCTGAGAGTCATAACCCTCACCCATACCTTGGGCAAATGCGCCAATTCCTAAAGCACTCATTATTTTTTCCCTTTCAATGCTTTGCGTCTTTGCTCAGCGGCAGGCGTGTGTGTTTTCTTAACTACTTTGTCTAGCTTCTTGACACCTATCTTCTTAACGGTATCAGCTGGTAATACGTACTCACCATTACTTAGCATGGCTGGGATCTTGTCATCTACTGGACCGCCTGGGCCACGAATAGCGCCGCCTCCAGCTCGATGAACTGGACCACCATCGGCTGATTTCATTAGCCCACCAGCTGCTAATGAAGCTCCACCAGTCATATAAGCCGCACCAAGACGACCAACTAAACCACCGATGCCTGACATCATGGAACTATTAGCTTGTTGATTAGCTTGATACCCTTGCATACGACCATTAAATTCTTGGCCATAGATATTGCCTGCTGTTCCATAACCACCAATAGCCCCATTGTTAGCTGAGATACCAGTGTTAAATCCTTGTTGCATACCAGCGCCTGAGGATTGCATAGCTCCTGTAGCCGCACCCCCAGCATTGATAGATGTCCCATAAGCAGCAACCGAGTTACCAGCCAAACCATTTCCAATTGCGGCGGCGTCCATCTTCTTGGCATAACCTAAGTTTTCTGCGTTTACTCTGGCAGTATTTTGTGCGCCAGCTTTACTTAAAGCTTCTTGAGTTAATAAGTCATTATTAAGAGCGGCAAATCTACCTGAGTCTGGGCGAATACCAGCTGCGGCAAATTGTCTTTCTTGCTGTTGCCGGGCTACGCCAAAGGCTTGGGTAATATCACCTGATGCTTGGGTGGCAAGACGCTCTCTGTGACCTTCTGTGTCATATGCTTTAGCATCATCAACGATCTGCTGTTGAAGCGGCTGAAAAGTATCTCTTTGAAAATCGTTGTAGCGCTTTGCGTTTTCTGCCGTAGCTTTCTGAGTCTCTGTATCAGAAGCCACAATCTGGTCGTATAAGGGCTTCATTTCAGCATACTGTTGCTTGGCAAAATCTAATGAGTTCTTAGCAATCTCACGCTGTGCATCAGCAGTTTCTTTAGCCGCTTGAGCAGAAGCTAGCATTCCTGGATTTGGATCAGGAGCGCCTCCGCCTTTACCACCGCCGCCCTCTAAAGTCATGCCGCGTGCAAATGGACCAGTACCTCTAGGTTGGAATGCTCTTTCAGGGAGCATGTCAAAATCAGTTATATGCCATCTAGACATCTTTGTTACCTTTACTTAGCTTGTAAAATAAAGCGGCACTCATCTTTAAACATTCGATAGATGATCACATCACCGCCATCTCGAGCTGCGCTTGCAAGAACTGCCTCAGGTGTAAACCCAAGGTGTTCATCGAAACGTCTAGCCTCGGCATTGCTTACTTCAACCCATCCTGATACACGTTGACAGTTGAGTTGAATAAATGGATAGGAAAAACAAGCCCTCAGAAACATTCTGTTAAGCCAAGTCTTTCCTGGTTTTGCTGCTACATGCATCCAGATATTGGAGCCGTTAAAGCCTTCATATAAAACACCTGCGATGATCTCACCATCTTTGACAAGACCAATTCCTTGCTGACACTCTGATCTAGGCACTGGCATGAACCCAGTTACAAAGTCATAGACTGGTTGTGCCTCTAAGATCAGCTGTGTTGTCATGCATTTAACCTATTAATAACTTCATTTAGCTTGCTAATAACATCACTCAATGTAGCAGTCGTAGATACTTTTGTTAAGCTACCTGCACGCACACCGTTCATGATTTCAATGTTCTCTTTAATCGGTCTGAGTAATGCGGCAACCTTAGGATCATCAGCACTAACCGCTGGGATAGCTGGCTTTTTCATAGGGCTTTAAGCTCCTTAGATGTTTCTGCCATCTTGATATATCTCAATTCGATATTGCCGTTAATTTTTACAGAGAAGATCTGGCCTTTGAATCCTGATGGCAGTCTATAAACCCCACGTTTGGTGTATTGACTAGTGTTGATGAGCTTGTCATCGCAGTAGACGGATACCAGAACATAACGATCGTCGATAATCCCTGGCAATGCCTGCAATATCGAGCCGTTGATGTTGTAAGTATTCATTGAGGTAGCATTTAATGCACCCTTTAAATTACCATTAGCAGAAAACAAAGCTTGATTAACCAGTGCTAGTTGAGCAATACGATTTTGAATGGCAACCGCATCCCCGATACCATCAAAGTTTGCCTCTACTTCAATTGACCCTAGATTGGTTGGAGCTGTAAAGACAAAGTTCTTAGAGCGCCATTCGTATGGAAGGGTATTGTTCTCATCGCCTTCCCAAGACATGATCTCAGTGCCTTGGACTAGGAACATATTAGCGGTCTCAGAGTCTACAAAAGTAGCAACTGAATTCAAACTGGTGATGGTTAAGGGCGTTCCTGAAATATTACTATCGAGAATAAAAGCGCCTGTAGTAACGTCGCCAGTTCCCGCATCAAAGAATCCAAAGTACTTACCAGCAAAGAAAGATGCCCTGATAGATGCTGGGTTGTACTTGGCAAAGTCATCTCGAAGCATGACGTTCCCCGTTAATAACCCTACGCTTGGGTTAACTAGCCCGTTAGGGCTAGCATAGGTCACACCTGTTGCGGTAGAAACAATAGATCTTTTTGAGATACATGGTTCTAAAGTTGGGATCTTTTCAACCGACATTGATGCTGGAGTAACACCGCTTACTATATGTGGATACCCACTAGTCATCACTGCAACAGATTGACCAAACGCGGCAATTCCTACGATGTCTGTACCAATACTCAGCTGATAGGATACGGGCCATGCATGCGGTGCATTGACTTCGGAGAAGCATAAAGTCTGTCCAAAGAACCCAGCCAAGAACCCGTTGGGAAGGGCTATAACACCCTTTAAATTAGATGGTGGCTCAGACCATAGCTGGCTGGTTAAAGTCTCTCCTAAGCCAGCAGATAGTACGTTATCGGTAAATGTCGTAGTTGCGATTGGGATCTCTGCTACAAACTGAAACTGTGTAGAGCTTGTTCCTGAAACTGATCTATAAATCCTACGCTTGGTAATGTTATAACCCGTTGTCGGGACTGTCTCAAAACCACTTACAGTAACTGTATCACCCGATCCACATAGCACTAGAGCGGATGCTGGGCTTGGCATGCTTTGTTCTTCGATATCACCGTACGTATTAACGTACGTATAGACATACACCCGAGTCTCAGGGGTAGTACCAGATCCAACTCGAGTGACCGTTGGGGCTACTGCTGGACCCTTAACGCCCATATATAGGTAGGATGCTGGGGCTGTACCATTGGTGCTACCCGCTAAGGTAGAGTTGGTTTTCTTGGGTACGCCATCGCCTGTGTAGAAGATGTTCATGTACTGAGATCCCAAGATGGGACTTTTAGCTACATCCACATCTGTATTCCATGCGATCCAGCGCACATCACTTGAGGTATTTTTACCGCGATAGATAGTTTGGGTATCTGATGGGACAAATACTCTAGGCACTAATTGCCCTGGCTTTTTCCAAGACTGCAATGATCCTGAATAGAGCTTTGCATTTAGGGCTTTTTGCGCCTCATTATCATTTAATAGATGTGGTGCTACCCGGGGGACAAATCCCCCATACGTCATGATCTTTAAACCTGACATTTATTTCTCTTTATGAATAGATTCTGGTGCCGCTTTTATCAATGATTAAGGCTTGATTGCGGGGCTTGTCGTAATATGAATTTGCTACGCTAATGTGAACCCATGAATTAAACTCACGGATCAGTTGATCGTATGGCAGACCTGCTGATATAACTGCTTTAACTACCTCGTCTGGTGTCATGCCGATAATATGAAAGTCTGCGGCGCACCCTAAGCGGTGTTGGCTAGTGTCTTTAGACCCCACTGAATCGTTTACTTGTTTGGATCTATAACCGCTGTTAATCAACATTGGCTTGTTTATGACTGTTCTTACCTTCTCTAATAGTCCAGCCAAGCGGGTTAAGTTGGCAATAGCGGATGCTGGTGGAGTATTGTCAAACTCTCTATGAGAAGTGGCAATGAGCTCTTCTAAAGTAAAGTTTGGAGAGAGGTTCATTTAATAGGGGCGCTCTCAAATAACATCTGATCCTTCTTCTGACTACCATTGGTAGAGCCAAACCAAAATGCCACTACCGAAATCCAAGCAGTTCCTAGGCTACCCAACATGATCAATACAGGTTGGTTTTCATGGACTTGTCCTGACATGAATCCAAAAAGAATGCCAAAGAACCCAATAGTAATTCCGTATGACAGAATTGCTGGCACGCTAGACTTGACTACTGTCTGCATATCTCTAGCAGACTTGCGATCTTCTACTGCTAGTTGCTCAAAGTTCAGACCAAGCGCCTGAGTTTGTTCTTTAAATTTAATCTCTTCTATTTGCAGTGCAGCTAACTGATCTGCTGATAACTTGTTACTAGCAATCAAGTCCTTAACTTCATTAGGCGCAACGCCAAAGAGTTTGGATAAGGCTGTAACAGCCAGTCCAGCCAATGGGCCACCAAGACAAGTAGCAATGGTAGGCGCTATTTGTGTGAGCCAATCCATTACTTCGCCTTTTTCTTGGCTACTTTCTTTAAAGCCATTGGTGCTTTTTTAGGGCGACCACGCTTTGGTGCTGGGAAATCAGGTGCTACAGAAGTTGGCGCTATTGGGGTAGTGATAAAGAACTCTTTAATAGAGTTGATCAGTTTTAAAAACATTTTTAATATCCTTAAATTAATACTTGTTTGCCACGGAAGTAAGCCTTCTCATTCACCACAAAGCAAAACTCAGGGTGCAATAAAACGCCATCTTCAATTGTGAGTACTACAAAACCAGAGCAATGATTGGCTGGGTTATCTTCCCCATAATGCATATGGTCGCCATGCACCTCGCCTAATGTTCCGCAGTCGATACCCCAACGTATACCGCCATAGTCATTCAATAATGTCGCCTGCAATCGGTGCAAGTGACCCGTGCAAATATTGACCCCGCTATAGAGGGTGTTGTTCCAGGTTGCATGAGTGCCATTACGAAAACGGTGCTTGATCATGAGACTGTCATTCACAAATAAGCTAATGCTCATGTTCCAGTCTGGAAATTGTTCTTGTAGGGTGAATCCTTTTACGCCCTCAAACTCAGGCACCTGATTACACAACTTCATTTCGTAGCGCATGTCGTGATTACCAAGCGTCCACCAAGTTTTTGCGCTACCGGCTGCTTGCTTAATTTCAAACAAGCGATCGGTAACGGCATCTAATTCTTCCTTCACGGAAGGGGTTCTAAGCCAAGATGATTTGGGGTATCTGCTGATATTGGAGCCATCAAAAAGGTCTCCGTTCATGACTACTAATTCAGGTTTTAATTCTTTTATTACTTTTACAAATGCTTTATGAGCGGTACTGATAATGCCAGGCCAGTAATGCGCATCTGATCCTACGATGATGGTTCCCGATTGCATATTGCAGTCAACTCTAGGGGAGTGTTCTCTTCGCACAAAGGTTGGTGACAATGGGCTTAATGACGTAAGATTAATTCCATACTTTTGCTCAATACCTTTTCTTCGTCGATGCACCTGGCGAAGGTCTAGATCTAATTTCTTAGCAACATGCGCGGCGTTTTGAAGTTCGTTCCATGTTTTAATAAAAACATCATCAGTGACTTTAGTTGACATAACGTGTAATTGCTTTTTGAAGTGTGGTTATTTTGATAATCATTCCTTTTGGGATGATCAAAGTTTGCGCATGGTTCTCATTAGAGAATGTTTGGCAGACTTTTACTTGAGTCTTGGTAGACTTTAATATCCAACCAACAGTTAGGCAGTTAAGGACGGAATCTTTTTCGTCAATATCATTGCCATCCTGCCAGCCAAATTCATGCTCGGCATCTAACCATTCAATCAACACAATCTCTGGTGTTTTGATTGAGGGTTTCTTTACAGGTTTCACAGCCTTGGTATCCATATATATATACCTTATTAATTGACGGTTAAGTATGAATGATTATTGATCAAGTGTTAACTATTTAGGTAGGGACCAACCATGTGAGGTGATCCAAAGATAGCCAATAGCAGCAACAAAAAGATAAAAGATTGTCTTAATGGAGAACCAACCAAACTGGGTTACCTTTTCATTAAGCCACTCTTTAATTGCTTCTTTCACTATGTCTTTATTGAGAGAGCCATCTTCAGGAAGATTATCCAAAGAAGTCATTTTTTAATCCTAGATTAATGGGCGTAAAAATACCCGCCGTAGCGGGTTGTTAATTTGATTATTTAAAAGGTTACTGCTTGCCTTGTGCAAATACATTTACAAAAACTGTGCCATCTTCTAATGCTTCTATTTCATGCCACTCACCAGCAGGCAAATTTAAAGGTTGACTATCTTTATTAATAGTATGGCTGCGACCTTCAAGACTTACTAAACAACTTCCAGCATTACACATACAGGCGTGAGCATAAGAATGACTATGACTAGGCAATCCTTCACCTTTGTCTGCATGGTACACATTTAACTGAGCCCCATCGTAGGTAAAGCTATGTCTAAGATTTGCTGGGTTTACCATTATGCAGATTGTGTGCCAATTGTTATTGGCTGGTCTTGTGCTTGTACGGGAATTGGAGGTGTCCAAGCGTTATAAACATCTACACAATTAGTAGCCCAAACTGGTAATTCTGTAATAGTTTCATTCTGGGGTTTTGGTCTGCCATTAAACTCTACTTCACCTTCTGTTTCATACCATTGCACAGCATGAATATTTGCTGGAATACCACATTGGCTTAAATCTAAAATACGGCTAGAACCATCAACATATACTGCGTTGTCATCAACAATAATAGTTAATTTCATTATTCATTCTCCAAAATCATTTTTTGTGTGTGTTGTGGGATACCAGCAGTTGCTAGTAATACTCTTTGTCCTACTTCATTATTCTTAACCATTTCATTTCTAAATGATTCAACGGCAGCAGCAGTACTATGTTGTTGTCTTGCATTTTCAATTAACATCATCGGCATCATTGCCATAGAGCAACCCCAATCCTTTAAAGGTTCTCCAGTATTCGGATGTGTTCCATGAATTTCAATAAACCAAGCGCAATCTAATTGCTTGCAAGGCTCAAAATTATTTAAAGGGCAGTTGTTTTTAGGTTCAATTTTCATTAGTTTTTAGAACAGATGATTATGTTAGCGTAACGAACATTTAAAGTAACAGCAGACGATGTACCTGAACCTGAGCCAGAAAAACTATGGGTATGAGAACCGCCACCACCAGTACTATTTGTATAGTAGGTAAATTGCGGATTGTATCCTTGAGAACCATTCCAAGAGGGATAACCACTAGAACATCCTGTATTGTCTAATGAATAAGAATGGTTGTGACTAGGCATCTGTGCAGTAGAAAGCGTTGTTGCCCCAGTAGTTCCACTTATTGAAACAGTTGTAGATACAGTTTGATTAGTAAATACAGTTGAGTAAGCAGTAGTACCACCAGTAGTTCCACCAGTACCAGACACTAATCGCAAAGCATAATCATCAAGTGTTGTTACTTGTGTCCAACCAGTAGGTGCGGCTGCTTGATAGAATAAAAGAACTGTGCCAGTTGGAAAAACACCAGTAGTATTGCCTGTTCCGCCTTGAGCTACAGAGAGTGGTGTAGTTAAACCACTTAGAGAAGTAATGTTAGAGTTGGCACCAGATGTTGCAATTCCAGTCACCGCACCAGTTGATCCATTAACGGATTGAACGCCACCGTTGTTATTAACATCCGTTAAGCCTTGTGCGGTTACACGCAATTCAATCTTATCTCCAGCGGCATAAGCTCTAGCGGCTGTACCGTCTTGACCTCTTACTACCGTTAAGGTATCTGATGATCTCGCTGTAACCTTAACTATTTCTAGGTTATTACTAGAGTCAATCAAAGTAGCATAGAAATAATCACTAGCTGTCAGCGCTGGAAAGTAAGCGCCCTGCCCAGCCGTGACATAGATCGTAGTTGATGATGCCGAGATAGACGAAGCTAAAGCACCAACTGCATTGTTGGTAAATTTAATACCCATTTTTACTCCTATTTAAGTTAATTCAAATACTATTTAATAGTAAATTCTTATGGCTCTTAGAATTTTTTAGGCTGCTTTTTTATAAACATAAAAATCTAATTTTTCTGCCGATGCATAAATTCGATCAACATCTATATCAAATCTTATTGATCCATCAAGAACCTGAATAGCTAATGAATTTATTGGTTCATCACTAAATCTTGTGTAATGCAGTTTTCCATCAATTGATATAAGTACCGGAACATTTCCAAATAATGGGTTGTAATTAATAACCCCAAAAACTGAAGACTTAGATGGCGCCGATCCATTTAATGGAACGATATCTGCTAAGTAACTTGATGCACTTGATTTAGATTGAACTGCACTAGAAAGAATAATTTGTTGAGGTGTAATTAGAACGCTACTAGCTAATGAGCTAATCTTTATTTCACCGTTCAAATTAACAACATGCTGTAATGCTTCAATCGTTTTCGAGTTAACTACTGCCAAACAATCTAGTAACTTATTTATTAGCAAGCTACTACTTGTTGTGACACTAGCTGAATTGCTAGATTCTATAGAAACTATTTTATTGATTGATGCTGATGCTAAAGAAACAGCGTTAGTGCTTGATGCAATTGTTGCTACTTTTGAAACCAAAGCATTAAAACTTGTGACACTAGTTACAGCAGAAGACAGTTTATAACTTACACTAGTATTTGCAGTTATAACATTAGTAACCGCAGCAACACCTGTAAGTGCAGCTAGTGGAACAGTATCGTAAAGACTACCATTTATAAATACAATACTATTAGTTGTAGAGGATAACGGAGTTACTTTAGAAACCGATCCAGCAGAATTGTTGCTTACAAATCCTGAACCAGCCAATGGAATAACATTGTTAATATTTGCAGAGTAAGCAACAGTTGTAGCTACTAAACTGGTTAAAGAAATACTATTTTTAATAGTACTCGAGCAGTTGCTAATTACGGCTACTGAACTTGCTAACGATACAACATGGTCTATTGATGCAGATGAGCTGCTAATTAATCCTATCGAAGCAGCTAATGGGCTAGTATCAGAGATAGATCCGGCAGATGTGCTTGTTGAAAGTATTAATCCAATTAATGGAATAATCCTACTATCAGAACCGACAAAAGTACTATATACAAACAATGACCCTGAAAGAGGAATTCTATTTGTAATGGCGCCAGTAGAATTATTCGTTACTGCTACTGCGCTAAGTAAGTTAACTACATTTTTTAAAGCTGCTGAGCTATCTGCATTAACATTGGTTAATGATGATAAAGCTATGGTATCAACAACAGAACTAATACCAATCGAATTTACTGCGGAGCTTCCAGATAAATAAACAGTTGATAGGAAATTACCAATAGCATAAGTATTTACAGATAAATTACTATCAAGGACAACAATATGGCTTAAGGCAGAAGTAGTTGCAACAAGTCCAACTGCCGAGCTAGATAGTGGAGATACATCGGTAATGCCCCCAGTGGAAATACTAGTTACAGCTGCTGAACTAGCCAGAGGGGATACATCGGTAATAGCTCCAGTAGAGGTAGATACTGCGTTAACACTTGATGCAAAACTATAAGCAACGCTGGTATTTGCTTTCACAACATTAGTAACTGCAGCCACGCCTGTAAGTGCAGCGAGCGGAATGGTATCGTAAATACCTGCAGTACCAGCAACGGCAATATTAGCTGTAACAGCTAGCGGAATATTGTCGGTAATAGCTCCAGAAGCTGTTGAGGTTGATAAACCACTTCCATACAAAGAAATGCCAATTAGAACAGCTCCATTGGCGCTAACTTTTACCGAGACTCCAGATGGTTCACTATTAATAGCAGCTGAGTTAAGGGTCTGTAAACCCAAAGTTCCATAGGAGTAGTTGCTATTTAGAGTGACAGCTTTATTAATATTAGCCGTGACTGTATCTATTGTTGTACCTGAACCAACCAAAAAAATGGTGTCGGTAATGGCTCCGGTGGAGAAACTGGTCGCTACTACAGAACTAGCTAATGCAGCAACTTTAGTAATAGCTCCAGTAGAATTAACTATTGACCCGATACTTGAAGCAAATTTATAAGCTACGCTAGTGTTGGCTGTAACTATGTTTGTTACTGATGCCGTACCAGCTAATGATGCCAGTGGTATTAAATCTAATAAACTAGATGAACTAGTCACATAACTATTAGAAGATGCAGATAAAACATTAACTTTATTTAATAAAGCCGATCCTGTGGCATTAACTGTAACACTGCTAGTCAATACATTGATTTTAATTAAAAGACTGGCGGAGCTTACAATTACACTAGCAGAGGTCAACCCATTATTAATAGCGCCAGAGTTCAACAGCGTTGTATTTAATGGGCCTGTGGTGAACCATGAATCTAGATTTACTACATGATTTAATGCTTGTGATACGTTATTACAAACGACATATGCATTAGATGCCAGAGTAATTGAATTATTAATCGCTCCAGCTGAATTGCTAGTTACACCTATAGAGCTAGCTAGTGGGGATACATCGGTAATATCTCCAGTGACAGTACTGGTTACAACTGCTGAGCTAGCTAATCGAATGACATCGGTAATAGCTCCAGTGGAAGAGCTAGCTATAACCGCTGAACTAGCTAATCGAACTACATCGGTAATAGTTCCAGTGGAGGTACTAGTTACAACTGCTGAGCTAGCTAGTGGGGATACATCGGTAATGCCCCCAGTGGAGGTAGCTAATGCACTGGTGTTTGAAGCAAATTTATAAGCAACGCTGGTGTTGGCAGTTACCAAGTTAGTAACAGCGGCTACCCCAGAGAGTGTAGCTAGCGGGATAATATCGTATAGGCCAGCAGTACCAGTAACAGCTATGTTAGATGTAGCTCCTAAGCTTGCAGTTTTAGCAATAACTCCAGAAGCATTTGAGGTAGCTACTCCATTTCCGTAAATAGCATTGACAATTAGAGCAGTACCCAAAGCTGACGAGCTTACCGCCCCGCTGATAACGGAATTATTTAACGCTAGTGTATTTAAAGGTAAGGCATTAACTACTCCAAGTGAAGTAGTGTTGTCTACATTTACAATCCTGTAAATAGTAGCTTGCGAACTCGCAGTTACTGTTATTTCACCAGTCAAAACATAGCTAGTACTAATTTGTGATGCTGATGCGCTAGTACAGTTAATTGATCCTGCTAATAGAACTTGATGATAAAGATCAGAAGTTGCTGTAGCAGACGAATTTGAACTAGACGCAATCTTATAAGAAACGCTAGTGTTGGCTATAACAGAGCTAGTGCATAATAATGAGCCAGCCATGGGAGCTGACCCACCAAGCAAAGAAGCGCCAGCTACTACTACTTGTGCAGTTGCATTTAAATTTACTACATGCAGAATAGCCCCTGAACTTGATGAGACTGCTGCTATAGACGAAGCTAATATTGGTGTTAGACCCAGGGAACTACTAGAAGTAGTTATGCTGCTAGCAGATGTACTGAGCTGTTGTAAAACTCCAGCTGTGCCGTTTAAAGCAACGGTGTTTAATGCCGCCGCGTTAAGCAACATTTACTTAGTTATCAATTTGAATAGATAAAGAAGCCGCAGGGAATGTAACTGTATCGCCTTGGTTAATCGTCTTACTGATTGATAAGTTTCCGTAAAACAATAAGTTACCAGCAGAAGCCGCATCAAATAGTCCGAATGCAACTACTGTACCCCAACTAGCTGATGGTGTAGCGAAGGTAATAGAGGCATTATTTGAAGTCGTACCACTAGTTCCAGTAGATGCAGTAGTGCTGGCGCTTGATTGTGTACCAGCCCAGTTTGCAAGGCTGTTAGTTACAGAAACACGGGAATAGTTATTGCCTGAAATTTCTGTTCCGCCAGAAGCGTCTGAAGGGGATACTGAGTAAAGACCTACATAAAGAGTTGTTGGGAATGAATAAGCCTGACCACGAAATACTTGGTCGATAATTTTATTCTCTAGATAGTCTGACATTGCAGCCATGTGCTTCTCCTTTTTAAAAAATTAAACCTAAGCAGCAATTGCCATAGGCGTGTATATAAGTTGAGCAGTCATCTTGAAGTATGAAATACTGATAGAAGCGCTCACTATATTTGGGTTAACATCTAGATATATTTTTTTAATATCAATAGATGATGATTGTTCTAGTAATTCTGCGGTAGCTGAAAGCTCATTAACATACATGTCTGCATTCATGCCACGCTGTTGTACTGCATTTACATCAATCAATTGCGTTTTAATAAGCAATCCAATTAACTGAGCTTGACTGTTAGCAGAGCTTTTAACAACATATAAAGCATTGTTACTTGTTTGATCTGTTACAAATCTTGGCTCAACTACTTGTACGTTATAGATTGATGGCGCCACATTGTATTGATCTAGTACTTTAGACGGCTCTTGAACCTGGGCGACTGCAAAGTTCAGTACGGTAGATGCGTCTATTCCAGTTGATGATTCTGCAATATTAGCTGGCCTTACTATAATCCTGTTTGATACTTCTGTTAATGAACTTGCTTCATTAATATAGACAATAGTATTTAAAGCATTGAATACTAGGTCTAATAGACTAGAAGATTCCTTAATGCTTTGATTGATAATGAAGGTAGCAGATACAGTATCTAAGACAGAATGTAGCTCTAGGACTAATACATTAGCTATGTAATTAGCTTGTGTGCTATCTATGGCAGCTCCAGATTCCTGTCTGGATACTAGTTGTGATGCAAAGTTATCCAGCTTATCTAGTAGTGTTACAGATTCAGACTGGTTTGCTGCGGTTTTATAAAAATAATCGTACTGGTCTGCGGCTGTCAGAGAATCTAGTACTAAGCCAATAGCGGTTAATAAGGTAGAAACAGTATCGGAACTATCGCCAGACTCTTGGGTGTCTGCCGAAGTAGAGATGACATTAAAAGTCTGGTCGTTTGCACTGCTTGATTCCGTCAGATCTTTGGCAGACGCTAGTGTTTTATTTGTCTCATCTAAAGCGTTAACAGATTCAGACAAGAAGTTAACTAAAGATAGTTGATTAAATTGCGAGTCATTAGTAGCTACAGGTTCATTAACAGCATCGTAGTAATCATATAACCAGCCTGAGTTATTACCAGCATTAACTGAGTTAGCCGCTCTCCATGTTGCACCACCTGTAGCATTACTATCTTGTATGCTTAAATACTGAGCGTTCACTGATCCAGTAGTTTTACTAATAGTAGCCTGTGTACCTGCAGTAGTGCTATTAAATGTTACTAAATTACCAGCCGTACCTGCCAAGTTAAAGTTTGTTATTCCAAGTATGCCAAACCCCGAAACTATTGAAACAGTACAAGGTGTTACAGTATTGGTTAATGTAGTTATATTAGAGTTACCACCAGAAACACCTAAAATTAATTGACCTGAACCGCTCATGGTTACTTGAGATATATATCCAGCCGCAGTTCCTATGTAATAGTTTGTGATAGATGCCGTTGTAAATATGACGTTTAACCCTGTAACATTGTACGTTGTTCCTGTACTACTACCAACAAATCCAGTAGAAGATGTTCCTCCAGTAACTGTAACAGTACTATTGGTTAAAGTAAGTGTTTTAGTGCTGGCAGTATTGTAGTTAAATGTATTGCAGGTAATGTTTTTACTATTACTGTTAAGTACGCCAGAAGTTAAATTAAATTGTCCAGTACTTACAGAGGAAGTAAGGTTAAGGTCTCCAGCTAACTGCAACGTACCTGCACCAGACCTTGTAATGGTAGTATCCATTGGATAACCGTTGGTAGTTAATATCTGTGTAGCTGATGCAGAACCAAAATTAAGTCCATAAACACTTGATGCTAGCCAACCTGGAGAAGCTCCTGCTGCTGGCATAGTAAAGTTGCCATATATGGTTGCGCTACCTGAGCTAATAGAAGCTAATGAAACATATCCTGTGAAGCCAGTAAAGTCTATATTTTTATATTGCCTACTACCTTGAATAGCAAATATATCTGAACCAGAAGGTATATTAAAACTTAATGCGTTAGCTTCTGTTGTTATTATGGATGCTATTAATCTTGTTCCTGTTGAACCACTATAAGTGCAGTTTACTATTCCTGTGCCTGTGTAAGTAAATGGATTTGCGGAACCACTTGAGTTAGTCCAAACTGTTAAGTTACTGCCTGTAACATTAATTTGAGCAGTACCAAATAAAATACTGTGCGATGAGGTATTGGTAGCTGTAAAATTACCACAAGAAAATGTTTTATTGTTAAGGTCCAAAGTATTGCCACCACAATTAAAAGCCCTTGTAGAACCTAATGTAAGAGCATCTTGAAGCTGAAACGTAATACCTTGGGTTGTAATACTACCCGCAACAGTTTGTGCTCCTGTGGTTGTATTGGCATAGGATACCGAAGTTAATGATGAAGCTGTTACTGTATATGTTCCGTTGTAACCTGTTGGTGTCATACCTGTTACAAAAATAGTTGAACCTACTGCTGGATATGAACTAGTTGATGGAAAGGTTAATGTTGCTACTGAACCTGTACCAGATGCTGCTGTAGAGGTTGTACTGAATCCAAAACTTATAGGAAAATCTAACAGTTGCCCAGCGGATGTAATGTTTTGTTGTGTTGTTAAACTAGACATGAAGCTAGTTGTATTTGCTCCACCAGTTACAGTCATACCCGAAGATAAGACTAAACTACCATATATAAGTCTTTGAGAAAGTGATAATGTTCCATTAAACCCAGTAAAGTCTAAATTTTTTAAAAAACTAGCGGTAGTTGTAACAACAACATCTGAACCCGCAGAAATATTGAAAGAAACACTAACTGTTTCGCCACCGCCTGCTGTTGCCCCATGATTTATTGTGCGTGTTCCAGTAGAGCCTGAATAAGTACAATTTACTGTTGGTGTGCCTGTGTAGGTAAACCCTGTTAGAGTTGCCATGCTCCATATTGTTGTGGCACTACCTGTTAGCGTAATGTTACCTGTGCCAAATAATATAGAGCGTGTGTTTGTATTAGATGAACTAAAAATACCAGCAGTTAGCGTCTTGTTGTTTAAACTTAGCGTTCCACTAGTTAGTATTAGTGATCTTGTTGAACCTATTGTAAGGTCATCTTGTAACTGATAAGTAGCAGTTCCAGCAAAAGTAATGGGGAAATCTTGTGTTTGCCCTGCTGAAGTAATTGTTTGTGTTCCGCTTGTTGCCGCAAAAGTTGTTATAGCCCCACCAGCATTAATAGTCATTCCTGAAGCAAGAGTTAAATTTCCATATATTGTTTTAGTAGTATTAATTAAAGTTCCAGTAAACCCTGTGAAATTAAGACTTTTTACAGACATATTTGCTGAAATAGTCACTTGTCCTGTGCCAGCGCTAATATTAAAACTAATAGAGTTGGCTTCTGTAGTTGCGGCAGGACTTATTGTTCTTGCAGCAACAGAGCCTGAATAAGTGCAATCAATTAATGGTGTTCCTGTAACTGAAAAAGTAGTAGCTCCTGTATAAATTGTTCCACCGCCAGCTATTGTGATGCTGTTTGTTCCAAAGGCTATTGTCCCTGTAAAACCTGTCATGGTAAGTTGATTACAGGTTGCAGTTCCAGCGCCAATGGTTACAGTATTAGCGCCTGAAGCGGCATCAAAAAACACATTGTCCGCAGAAGTAGGCACAGCTTGACCGCCAGCACCGCCAGAAGTCAATGCCCATTTAGAACCAGCGGTAGCATCCCATGTGCCTGTACCGCCAACCCAATATCTGTTAGCCATTATTAAGCTGCTTCTAATTCATCCACTAGAAAGAAACGCTCTTGAGCTATACCTTCTGCATCTTCAAAAGAAACACGTAATAAGAAATTAGAATCCTCATCTACTGCGGCACCTTGAACTACGCCAGCCACTAAAGAGTTTTTTACTTTAATTGCATCACCTGTTTTAAATGACATGATTATTCCTTAGACTGAAGCTGTGTAAGTTACGTTTAGAGTATCGCCGTTGGCTACTGATTTGTTGCCGCCAGTAAATGAACCTGCTGAATACAAAACGCCTGTTGTTCCTGATTTAGCATTACTAGCAGTTAAAAATGTTCCTGCAATTGTTGCTGTACCATTAATGTTAAATGCAGTAGCTGTTGTTGCTTTTGATGCAGATGCTGCAGAATTCCAAGCTGGAGTTGGGCGATTAGTATTCGAGTAAGCTACGTTCTCAGTCCAGCCTGTATGACTGGCAGCTGTATCTGTAAGTGCATAAGTCGGGGTTGATGCTCCGTCTACTAAGCCAACATACCAAGCGGCTGTATAAGCTGAGCCAGTAAAGTATTTATCTAATAAGTCGTTCTTACCTACAGTAGTAACTAGGTTTTGAATGGTATCTTCCCACTTTATCTGACCATCAGGACCTGTACAAGTGACGTGATAAGTACCAGTGGCCATTACTAATTCTTGTGAACTACTTGACTGAGATACCCCAGCACCAGTAAATTCGTTTGCGTAAACCTTTTCCATATTGTTTCCTTAATTAAAATTGTGCGCGAACACTAAACTTCAAGATGTCATAAACCGTAGCAATGTCGTTACCAAAGTTAATCTCTACTTCACCCTCGTAAGATCCAGGTGGCACGCTCAAGGTAGTTCCCGGGAAATTGAAGATCACTACGCCATCAGTACCACCATTGGTCTTTGAGCAAGTAATAGTTGAAAGTGTTTGTGTTGTGCCAGCGGCTCTAAATTTCACAACGACTGTAGCTGCGCTTACGTCAACTGGTGTGTTATCCGAATTTTTAAGGGACAGTCTGATATAGGGTCTGTTATCGCCTTGTACTAATTTGATTTTGTCAGCCATTAGATCCGCCTAAATTGAACTTGTTTGCTAGAACGTACGTACCCCTTGAGTGCTCTGTCTCTAGCTACGTTTACTCCAGCCATATATTTAGCGGCACTCATAGCAGATTGCTGGGCGCTTGAATATGGTTTACCTGGAGAAATGAAAAGTCTTGAGGTGGCCCCGTGTCCAATAATCTCGGCGTACTCTTCGTAGATAAGGTCGTCGATTGTGGAAGCTGACCGAGTTGGCTTTAGAGCCACCCGCAAGGTTAATGATTGTGAATCGGTATTTACTGGAACTGGATACAAGGAGAATGATCTAAGATCTTTTTGAATATAAAACTGTGGATCTGCTTTCTCTACTACTGCTCCAGAGTTCTGGTTATAGATAGATGGGGTGTAAACAGTATCAGGCGCCCTTGGATCTAGAAGTTTTCCTTTAAACCATAAGCGCATGATCTTTACTATTAAGGTATTGGATGGGGGGTCTAAGTCGTAATCAACTATCCCCGCAACTGAAGTCACAGGATCATGATCAACTTGGAGGATTAGAGTCTTCTCACAAAAATCAATGATGGTGTTCTCTATCTCCATTAGCGCCATCTCATTTGTGCAACCTGGCACATGAGGCAATACATAGTCTAAGAAAGCTGTGTAATTGGTCATGATTTCAATTCCGATACAAACAGATTCATCAATGCAGCGGCGCGACCATCTTGTGAATACTCGTCATCACGCAACTCAGCTCTTGCTGAAACGTAATGGATCAATAGCATTTGATACTGCGCTGGCAATGGCACTGTGTCAGTTAGGCCATAGACAGGCGTTGCAGTGGTATAAGTCCCAAGACGAAAGTCAGGACGCTTACGAAATGCTCCCTGAATACCATCGTTTGCAAAGCCGAGTAACTGGCTATTGGAATATCGAATGGCATCGGCGTCTTGCAAGTCAACGCGAACGCTATTAATGACGTCTTGTAATGTAGACATTATTCTGTGGTGTTTTGTTTAGGTTGTTTTTTTAATAAAACAGTTCTTGCCATGTCTTTAATATCTGGCTCAGCAACTTCTTCGATTGCTGGTTCTGGCGTGACAACTTCTTGAGCTGTCTCGGTGTACTCTTCCATATCTTCTTGCTTAGCAAGCTTTTCTGTCCAAGTGTAAATACCGCCGGTCTTTTTATTTTTTAATATTTTCATAGGTATTGGGGGAAAGTTTTACCTCTCCCCCTCAATTAATTACTTCTTAATGTAGGCTGTTACTAATGCTTCTGGCTTAACAACTTGATAGCCATAAACATTCAAACCACGAACTACGTTGCCAAATGTAGACTGACTACGGATGGTTTCTACGTTAGTGATTTGTGATGCAAAAGAAATTGCATCGCGTGTACCAGCAATGATGTTCAAACATGTGTTTGCACCGTCTGTAACTCTTGTGAAGTTATTAGATACATACAATGTGAAACGATCGATCATGCCTAACTTACCATTGCGCAATGGAGACTCGTTATCACCAGTCAAGTACGCTTGCTTCAGATCAGAGTTCTTGAGCTTAGCGGCAACTGCTGGAGGAATAACTAACCAACGACCATCTTCTGGTACGTTTTGCTCATCCAAGCACTGACCCATGTTCAAGATCAAATCGAGAACAGAAGTTGTGCTAGATGCGCCATCTTTGGTAACTGTCAATGGAGATCCAGCAACACCTAAGTTGATGTTGCCACTATCCTTACCAGCTGTCGTACCATAGTTACCTGTGGCGGCAGAGCTGTAAACAGAACCAAGAACATCACCGTCAATAGCGATCTTCATTTGCTCAGATGCATCACCTGTGAACATGTCCATCAAGCGAACATCAGCCTGTACTTCATCAACGTCGTCAACTACAACGGCAAAGTATTTACCCTTGCTGATGTTTAACTCGATTGGTGTAGATGTTGGAACTTCAGTGGTGAGGTTCAAGCCTTTGGTGTAATCACGGATAGTGATGGTTGGGATTGAACGGATACGGACTTTATCGCCAGAACCTTTGATCTCGCCTTCCCAATCGTTATTGGTGATTTCGCCCAATACGGTGGATTTATAAAATTTGACTTGCAACTTACCAGACCAAATCTCTGGAATAAATTGTGCGCCGCTTGTGTTGCTATACGAATACTGGGTATACCCAGATGAGACTGCTATAGACATTTTGTTTCCTTATATATATTAACGCTACTGATATAGGAGATCTAACGAATTCGACCTTCTACCGTAGCAAGATGTATTTCTGATTCGACGGAAACCATATCAGCATTTGATACTTCTCCACGCCTTGCACGCTGATAAAAATCAGCAATCTCTGCGCGAGTAAAGAATCGTTTTGTCTGCGGTGGAGTGACAACCTTATTGGTGTCAGGTACCACTTGTGCGGCCAATGCTTTATTGGTTGTTGTCGTACTTACCTGCTGTTGACTTTTCCATGTTCCAAAGAACCGGGCAACTCTATCGGCGTCTCTAGAATTCTCAGCATCTGAGAGAAGGTCTTGGCGGCGCTTACCTGTGAGTGCATCATATTCATCTAGCCATTTGAGGAAGCTTGGATCATCATTAATTGCTACCCAATCAGGCATCATTTGAGATAAGCGATCATAGAAAACAACTTCTGCATTCTTAGCGGTATCCGTATGGACATCATCTAATCTACGCTTGAGCTGTTCAATCTCACTATCTTTTGCTGATACTTGTTCTTGGGCAGAACGCTTGATTACATCCAAGAGATCATCGCCATACTTCTCGCGATCCTCGGCACTAATGAGTGGTGTACTTGGTGTTGCGGCCTTACTCTTAAAACTCTCAAAATCTTGCGTGAGTCCTTCTAGCTTTTGACGCAGTTCCCGATTTTCAGCAGCGAGTCTTGGCACCTCAGCACGATACTTCCCTTCCATTACCTTGTACTTGTGTTCCCAAGGATCTTCCTTAACTTGCTGGTCTGGCAGCTCACTGTTAGGTGGAACTACAGCATCATCTACTGGTTGATCTTGTAGACCTTCCGGTAGATTTGGAGGATCACTAGGAGCTAGCGCTGGGTCTGGTTGAGGGTCGGCTTGAGGCTCTTCATTCTTCTGCTCATACAGTTGCTTATGAAGTGCTTCTGCTCGTTCTTCTGCTTCTCTTACTTTTCTTGGAATTGCCAAAATATTCTCCATGAGCTACATAGATGTGCGTAAGCCTTGCGGTAATTGCGCAATCATTTGCAGTCTTCGATTTCCCGACTCACCCAGTCGGGTTGGGTTTAGTCCTAAGGACTAGAACTTGCGTAGAGTTTCTCTAGCTTCTGAAGCCTTACTAAGAAACTCTGTAATAGTTTGACTAGCACCTTGATACCAGCGAGTTTGAATCTCGTCTTTGGTATAGGGTTCGTCATGTTGTATTTGAATTAATGTTTCTTTAAGCCAAAGTTTAATTTGCTCAAAGTCAGCATCACCATCTAATGTGGCTAATGCTTGAATAGTTCTTTTGGATGGTTGCTCTAGCACGATTAATCGTCTTTAGATTTATTGGCTGCTTTAGTGCGCTGTGACTGTGATCCAACTAATTTTTTAAAGAATGAACCTGCTGGACTTTCAGCGTCATCTCGATATTGTCGCATTCCAGTATTGTTCTTTGGAATGTCAATATACTTTTTAGACTCTTTTGCTGGAGCAGATGGCGCCGCTGGAGCGCGTGCTTTCATGCGATCATCCGAAGCCTTAGGTGAAGTAGTTCCGTCATCAGGTGCATCAAAGTCTCTTGATGAGCTTGCTGTAGATGATGGCTTAGGTGTGGATTTAGTGTAGCTAGGTTTAGCATCACTCGACTTAGGGCTGGTAGATAAGTTAGGGCCAGCATCAAAGTCTCTGCTTGGGGTTTTAGCTGAGGTATCAATATCCATTCCAGCATCGCTATCACGATCTGAGGATACGGTGTCCTTAGTAAACTTAGAGCGTAAATCATTACCCTTGTCATCGATCTGATTCATGCGGTACTTGACGATCTCATCATCGCCGCTGTACTCACCCATCGTTTCGCCTTTAATGTTTACGTCCCCGCCATCGGCAAATTTCTGCTTAGGCGCATTATGAAACAATTCTCTACTAACAATTCCATACTTGATTCCTGATGGGGCGCTATCCGAAGAAGTGGTAGAGTTTTTGGCGTGATTGGCACGCAACCAGTCTGGTACATATCCCATTTTTATTTCCCGTAATCTTGCATTGATCTACGTCCGCCAGTGCAATATCCGCCATCAGCCATCTTTTTTGACTCTTTATTTGCATATGCATTGGCAGTCATTTTTCCTGATTTGATAGCGTTGGCATTCTTTTTAGCTTCTTTTGAGTCTTCGCCCTCAGACTTTTCACCAGCGATGTACTGAGCTTTGCTTATTTTCCCAGACTTAAGACCTTTTGCCTCAGCCATTTCTTCTGCTTTATCGTCTTTACCACCGAACATTTTTGCCATTTGTTTTCCTATAGAGCGTCATACGCCATGAGTTCATCTTGTAATGCCTGTGTATACGGCCCAATTGGTCCGCCATCAGCCATCTTGATTGGTTGCATCGTGTTTGCTGCTTGCCCACCAGCGGGTTCACCCGAGGGTAATTGGGCTTGTGGTGCTGGAGGTTGCGGCGCTTGTGACATCGCTTGCTGTGGTTGGGCTTGCTGTGATAATTGCTCTACCATTTGCTGTGCTAAGGCTTGTGCCTTTGATTGAATTTGCATTTGCTGAAGGCTATCATCCGATGGGACAATTTTTTCAGTATCCATTTGCAGACCCCTGGCTACCTCACGCAAGATGTATGCGCGCCCCTCTGTTCCAACAATCTGAGAATCAAGAGGATTGGCAGTAGCTATAAGGAATTCATTACGGCGTAACTGGAGAGCTTCTTTTTGAATTAAGCCGATTGCGCCTTTGGCAACCACTTTGAAATCACCCTTAATGTAAGGGTCATCGTCGTACATCATATTGTGCAGATATAGTCTCTGTACAATACCAGATACTATTTTATCAATGTTTGCTACTCCTTGCTTGATACCCTTACTGGCATTGTCCATAAGCATAGATAAACCACTTGCAGTGCGTCCAGCTCCGCTTACAGCACTACTACCGTATACATAATTAGGTATACCAGTAATCTCATCAGCCTGTTTTGCAAACTGTGCATAGACACCCATCAAGACATCGGCATTCATATTGGGCTGGAAGAAGCGAACAGCAGGTTGTCCACCACCAGTACGATCAGTAGTGACTTGCCAAATCTTCCAAGGATAGATCTGAGTTAAGTCTTCACCATCAGGCAATCGGTCTACTGTGACTTCGACCTGTGGACCTGAAGCAATACCCATGTTGTTAGCTAATGACCGAGCCGCTGCGTTACACATTGTTTGTGAATCACGCATAACCTCAGGCAAGGCTACACCCCAAAAACTATGGGGAACTTCTTCCCAGCTACTAATATTATATGGACGAGCGCCCAATGGATCAGGGTTAATAATGCAACGGAATAAGACATTGGCTGTCATCCAAGCTGTGACCTCATACTCCTGGTCTTCCTGAATCATTTTGTCTTTCATGCCCCACTGCAATAACCACTCACCACGCACAGAACCCCAGAACTCAATAGCTTCAATCAGGTCATTATGCAAAGGCCCACGGAAGGGCTTTCCCTCAAGCACACGGCGCTCATTGTCACCTTGCTGGAATGATGTATACCCTGTCTTTCCATAGCGTTCTAAGAGCGTTTCAACGGCTTCATCATCGGTGCCTTCAATTCCCTTCATAGAAGACAATGCTTCACGGGTGAACTTATGGCGCTGGATTAAGAAGCCATCATTTACATCAACCGAAGAAGGGGCTGGGAAAATATCATAAGGAGATACGCGCTCTACCTCACGAACAAACTCTGTGACTACAATAGGCTCAAAGTTAGGACCCCATTGCAAAGCTTTGCGACGCTTAACTACTGGACCCTTAATGATTGCCGTTGGAAATGTAACGAAATCAGTAATGTAATTCTTGAGTTCTTCAGTAAACTTTCCTTGATTAAGTTGGTCTTGAATCTTATCTGCCATACGACGAGCGGCATCGACTGATTCTTGTTGCAACTTTTTCATGATTGCTTCATGAACTTCTTCCATGCGGGCGCGAAATGCCTCAGGATGGAGCTGTTGTCCCTGGGAGATATACTCCATTGCCTCTTGTTTAACTAGGTCAATGATTGCCATCTTCATCTCAGCTGGTAATACTGGGCTACTAGCTGGGTCTAATTCAAAGACACGCTCTTGTTGACTGAGCATCACGTCTTTAATCCACGCTTCAGCTGCCCTACACTTCACATCAGTCACCATCATGAAGATGTCAGAGCCACCAGTCTTAGTAATCTCAGACATTTTATCGGGGTCATATTCCCCACGGCGCTGGCGTTCACACTTTAATAAACGCTCAGTGATCTGATTCTTAGCAGTTCTAGCCTGATCCCAACACTTTTTTACATAGGCCGATAGGTTTGTCTCAAGCAATAGGTTCTCTTGACCATTACTATCCTCTTTAACGTCTACTTCTACTGCGGGTTTTTTATACGTATAACTCATTAAGTCCATCCATTCGCGGATTTTTTAACCAATTGCCTAGCCCTTGGAGGGGTTAAGCCGCTTCTGACCCGTAAGCATGCGTACTGCAAAGCATCTTGAATATGTGACGACATGTCTTTAACGGGTCTGTCTTTAAATCTTGCAGCGCCTGCTACTTTTAAACGCTCATATTTATATCTGCCAGAGAAGCCTTTTCTCAGGTTGGTGCATCGTGGGTTTAATGCAAATGCAGGGTCGCCGTCTGCCAACTTAGTCAGAAAGAAGGCTACCGATTCTCTACGTGGAATAAAGTCATTGGTTGGCGCTGGTTCTGTGGTGATTCCAGCTTCCAATAATTCTTGAAGACAGGTTCTTTCATCAGTTTGCGCCCTAATGTTTCCAGCTGGGTCGCCTGCTGAATACCATGTAAATCCACTGTACTTGTTTACTAGATGTGGCTTAACCATCTCATTAGTAAACTGTCTAATACCCATATCTTCAGAAATAATTTCATCAAGAATGATGATCTTGCCCCTGGCGGTAACCTGAAGGATTACACATGCTGGGGTTAATCCAAAGTCCCAGCCCAATACAATCGGTAGACCACGCTCTGCTTCCACATTCTTTGGAAGACAGTGAACTTTGTCGTTGTACTCTGGATAAACAGGCTTACCTGTGGAGGTTGACCCGTAATTTCCTAGAAGGAAGACGTTAATCCAGTCATCCGTCTTGGACGCTAACTGACGTAAGTAGTAATTGTGTCCGTCAGGCAGATTAATAATGTTCTCTGCGTCAGGATTGGGTTTATATTCCTCGCCTTCGCGATATAAGCCACCCGGCTGGCGGAAAAACAACCAGTCCTCAGGCTTTTCTTCCTCGGCTACCTTGTAATACCAGTGATCATCATCGGGAGGATTGGTGTCAAGGATGATCCCAGACCAGCTAGGGCCACCTTGCAGCTTGGAAGGGTAGCGACCGACACGCTGAGTAACCATATCGAATATTTCTTTAGGGATTTCAGATGCTTCATTAATCCATGCTCCAGTAAGTTCCAAAGATCTCAATTTCCCCGTTTCAGTGGGTCGATCGAGCGCCATAAATAACACTTCTAATTCCATTCCAGTACCATCGCCAATGTCATTGATCTTCATCGTGGAAGTAATGGGCGTATCCCACTTAATCGGGGCTACGTTAGATGGAAACCAAGTTTCCCAAGTCTTAATCGTGGTCGATTTCAACTCAGGATAGGTATTACGAATGATCAGCCAGCGGCTTTTACGTATGCCATCGTTAGCTGGTCTTTGTCTTAGCGCCCTACCAACGATTTCTACACAGCAAGAGGAGGATTTTCCAGAGCCAACAGGCCCCATTAGTCCTCTAACGAAGTTATCAGCGATATGAAACTCTCTTGCGACTGGTCCAGGTGGTGAGTATTTGACTAATTCCACGGGATTTACTTCTTACCTAGGTCAAGTTGGAAGGTAATTGGCTGAGAATCTACTTCCATACGTACATCGGATAGGTCAGGAAGGATCTTGCGGAGCAAAATTTCAATTGCTCGTACCTGAGTTGGGGTCAAATCTACTGCGCCATTGGCATGTCCAGTCAATCGGTTGATCAACTGAGCTGCTTGAATCTTTTTACGGGTGTCTTCGTCGTGGCGAATCTTCTTAATTCGTGCGGCCATTGTGTTCCTCTGCTTTATCGAACGCCTGCAAGATGGCTTTTGCCAATCTCATGCAGTCATCATGGGTTTTGAAATCGTTTAGATTGATTTCGGATTCAAAGTAATGCGGTTCTCCGTGGATATGGATTGCTCCCGTTAACAGCATGAGCTGAGGTGCGATCTGTTTAGATAAACCTTCTGGGTAAACCACAGAAATTCCACGTAATGATTCAAATTGATTTAAAAACTTCTCTAGTTCTTTGCCTGTCATAGCTTTTCTTAGTTGGTTGCGGGGGGTGGGGTCGAACCACCGACATCTGGGTTATGAGTCCAGCGCTCTTCCACTGAGCTACCCCGCGATTGTTAACATTTCCAGCGTTTTAGTGCAGCTGCTTTACGAGTTGGTTTACCGTTCTCATCTTTCATGGGGCCGGGCATGCCACCCATCCGAGCGCAGAATGAATCCCGCCTTGGACCACCCTCAGGTTGTGGTGCTTTTAGGTTAGATCCAGTAGCGGCGTTGTATTTCGCTCGACCCTTGGCGGTAAGCCCAGCACCCTTGGATACGGGAAGCTTCTCGCCACGACCTACAGATAGGTTTACTTTTTTAGTTGCCATGATCTCTCTTTGTTATCAGCAGATTGGTTGACAATATGTAGGGTAATCTGCACTTTGGTTGACAGTTTTGTACAGAATGAGAAACAAACTGCACTTTGGTTGACATGGCTTATAAATAAGTCATTAAGTAGATAATGAGTTATTAATGAATCATTCTTAAGCTGTTAACATACTTTTTTACGATTAACATACAGCGTGTTATAGGAATGTTATGTAGGTTTATCCTTTTTACATAACCTTACAAAATACCCCGATCGGGAATATTTTTATACATTTGCCTACTTTTTCATCAAAATTGCCCGTTCGGGAAACTTTTTTATTTACTTTGTTATCGTCGCCAAATTTACTTGGCTAGTGTCAGCTGACCTTTTGCCCAATCGCCCGGCAACTCAATAGTTATATGGCGCAATCATGCAAACATGAGACATCGTTGTCCGAAATTTGTATATCTTTTTCAACCTATAAGTAACAAATTTGTTAACAATCTAATACCTATAGGTTGTAAAACTTTACAAAAAAATATTTTCACTTTACAAACACACCCCCATAGGGGAAAAATTATTGGTCCAGCGTAGTACTAGCCAATACAACCTGCGGCGAAGTTTGCTCAACGATCTTTAAAGTGAGCTTACTAGGAGCCGCACCACTCAAAGTTAAGCGTCTCTCTAGCAAAGTAATACGCGCTTCTAATGTAGCGATACGTATCAATAGCGATTCGTTATTAGTCATATATGAATGTGATGAGTTAGGTAAAAAAATTAGATTGAAGACCCGTGTGTGTGAAGGTAATACAGTGGAGCCTCAACCCCCCAGTGTTGCACTTCGTGGTCCCGTGCCACCCCTGTTAACTATCAGGGTTCTAACCACTAAAGACAGTTCAACTGATCGGTAATCCGTAGCTCAACCCTGTATCTATTAGGTCAGAAGGCTATCTGTGACTAGCTTGTGACTTTCCTTCGATAACTTCTCCCTCAGTTTGGGTATCAGCGTGTCCCTCTTTTCTTCCTACGGAAGGGGACAGCGCTTATGTGGTGTTGATCAACTCTTTCATTTCATTGACTTTTTTCCCACTGACTAGGAGCAAACATGCCTACTTATCAAGAGTATCTATATCACGCAGCTAAACAGGGTTTTCAACCTTGGTCTGAACCTACCTTCAATGCATTACTTAAAGCTCGGTTTAACCCGATTACTTCTGAATACATCAGAGGAGGTAAACATGCTTGAGCTTATCTCTCACGTATTCATCGTTGTATCTGCTGTAACTGCTGTTGTTGCTTTGTATCTCTCTAAGGATTTCTAAGTCCTTTAACCAACGGTTATTTCCCTCTCTCCTTCTACGAAGGGGGAAACAACCTCTTCTTTCTTTTTTAACTACGTCTTACCTTTTACTAGGAGAATTACTATGTCTACTATCACTGCTAAACCTGCTTCACCTGCTCAAATCAAACGTATTGGCTATGCCGTTGAGTATGGTCTCTTGCCTGCCGACTTTGTTGTTCCTGGCGATTCTTACGCTTGCTCAGGGATTATCGGCAACTTACCCGCTAGTAAGCGTGACAAACAAGCGTTGATTGACGCTGGTGGTTCTGTTAAACCCAAGATGACAGCACGTGAATGTGAACGTGCCATGTTGGTTATTAAGTCTGTGAATGCTATCGATGCTTCAGGTGTTAAATCTGAGGCTGTGATTGCAGCTATCCAAGAACTTCGTAAAGAGTTCTTCCGTAAGCAGTCTTAATACATAGGCAGGCATGAGGCTAACTACCTTGTGTCTGCCTAACCTTTTTTTATCAGGGTTACTGCGGTATCCGATCGGATGTTCTTTCCGTGCCTTACGACTGAGATTGCAGTGAACGGTCTGGCGGGTGTAACCAGGCCAGACGGTGAACCAATCTCAGGAAGTAATCCTGTTGTCTAGTTTCCCCGCGAATGAATAGGTAGCTCCCTAGCTGTAACGACATCCTCACTTGTGAGGTGGAGTGAAAGCGTATGGGGAGCAGCCAGTGAATGAGTGGGTTTATCCAGCTGTATATCAATCAGGAGGTGTTATGTGTTTCCCTAAAGAGTATTACGCATTACTTAATGATCTCAGAGAGTCAGGTGAGATCAATATGTTTGCTGCTGGTCCTTACTTGCAGTCTGAGTTTGGATTAGATAAGCAAGAGGCCAAGCGTGTAGTTCTGCATTGGATGTCTACCTATAAACAACATCAGGAGGTTGCATGAGAACTTATCAATGTTGTCAGGCTAAATTCTATCCTCTGGACTTTTGTAATACATACATCAGGCTAAAGGATTTGAAAGATCTCTTTGACTTCAAACGAGAGATCAACCCTAAGGGTTATGTCCTTTGGGTTAAGCGTTATCCATACGATCTGTTTAATGTATGTGCTGGCGGAACCTCTGTTCGCTACACGGTGAAGGATCAATCATGATCAATCAATACTTTAAACAATGCAGTATCTGCGGCAAGCCTGGTGTTAGCCGTTGTCATCAATGTTCTAAATACATAAGGAGTAATTAATGCATCTTATCGAACATAAAGCAGTAGCCTGTTACCTATCTGACTGGAATCCAAAAGCTAGTTACGACCAGATCATTGATGCTTTGAGATCTAGCCCTCGTGAACATGGCTGGATTGATGCGCATGACATCAGCGTTTGGTATCCATTTGAGAACGAGTTCTTAGAAAAGGTAGCGGACTACATCGAGCAAGAGTTTTCATCTCTTACTGTAATTTTTAACCATTTAAAGGAGCAGTCATGAATCTATCTCAATTTACAGGTACTGAACAATGGTATCGCCATCCCTTTAGTAAGGTTACATATACCGATGGGGTTAAGTACTTTGCTGATCAAGCGGGCGCCTATTGGTTTCTAGATATTGCTGTTTGCCTGCCAATGGAATTCCCTAACGAAAAGTTCTACTCTGTTTGCCTTGATGTATCAGATGGTAAAGCTAAGCTCGTTGTCGATGATGGCAACGATAACGTACTCATGAATAAGGACATTGACTTTACTGACTGTCCCAATGGCGAGTACCGTTTCTTTCTAACCAATGATGTTTTGATGCTTACTTCGGAGTACTAATCATGTCTAAATTCAATGAAGACTTACTCGAAGAGTTGTACGAGCTAAAGACTTACATCCCTGTACCAGCTAGAGCTTTTGCTCTGGCATCAGAGGCTAAAGAAGATGACTACGAATGTATGTCTATCTCAGACGCCGCTGATTTAATCATTGCACTATCTCAAGTAAAGGAGTAATCATGCAACCCAGTATATTAGATCCCCGCTTTAAATATGTACCCTCAGCTAAGACCAATATCGCTAAGACTTTTAAAAGAATCAAGCGCGAACTTGCGTCTAACTATATCAGCAATGTTGATAACGCTTCACAAATACACATATCTTCTGCAATGTTAGGTGCCGCAGATGAAGATGAACTTGTGGAGTGTCAGCGTTTGCTACGTGACGATATGTTTTTTAACTACCCTTACTAAGGACAACCATGAAACCTAAATTTATTGCAGATTTAGAAACCCGCATTAATGAATCCATGAATAGCATTCGTGCTATCAAAGGAGAAAAGTTTGCGGCTGCTACCCACTGCTTATTTCGTGGAACCCACGCCACATCCAACCTGAATCTCCTGCTAAGCCATTCTGACATTGATGCATCTATCCGTGCCAAGATGACTGACCAGTTGACCAGCTGCATGTCTACTCATATGAATCTGATCGTTAACCTTGGCGAGTTAAATGATGACGATGTTCTTGAGATGATGAACTGGGTTGATGTCCTACATAAACATGTTCATACCGCAATGGAGGAGGCATTATGAGTTGGCATAACGCTTTCGAACCCTGGGAAATTTATGAATTTACCTCTGAAGTAAATGAATTTATCAGATCATTTGGGTTTAACACCGTTGTTGACGATGACGGTGACTGTTCTTGGATTGCCTACATTGAAGATGAGAATGGCGATGACATCTACGACAGAGATAACGGTAGTGAATGGACAGAAATTGACCGGTATTTACCTGATGATTTGCTGGCCCTGCTAAACGCTGTTCAAGACTGGAGTAACCCAGCTAGTCGTATCTTTAAGAAACGAAAAACCGTAGTAGGTGCTATGGCTATCCTTCCCCTGCCTTAATCATGTCCATATATATCAGTAATGGTGATACATGTGCATAGTTAACGCTATTTTATTAGTAATAGTAACACAGTTGTTTGCTTTTAATAGTCATCAACCAACGTCTATCGCCTCTCTTTCCTTTAGGAAAGGCGATTGACTTTTCTTTTTCTCAACCTCAGGAGGTTTTATGTCCAGTAAATTGTATTTTTATGCAAGAAAACGGGTGTATCGAGATGATATGGGTGGCAATGAGTTCGTCCGTATCCTCGTAAAGCGTGTCCTTAAATCAGTAGCTCGGTCTACTGGCGGTAGGATTCACACCAACCGTTGGCTCAGGTTAATCAATGAACTAGCAGCTGCTCACCCAACAGATGGTGAAGGTCAGAAGTTTATGGAAAACCTGACAGCCTATGTCATGTCATTTAAAAAGACTCATCCATTAACAGTGGTTCGGATGGCCTTGATGCTTGACATTATTAAAGGTCGTGTATTTACCCGTGAAAATGATTCGTTTGATTACGGCGCATTACTTCAGTCTCACTTAACCTTGTTTGAAACAGTCAATGATGTATCTTGGATTGATTCTGTTGGCGTAAAAATGGGCATAGATAGAGCTGGTTGCGGTCACTTTGCTATGGTAACTAACACGTTGTTTGGCGATGATGACAGCGTTACTGCTAGATCTACTGTATGTTCGCATTGTACAAACCAATTAATAGATGATGGCACTCGTCAAATGGCTAGTGATAGCACGCTAATACTATCTAAGTATGCAGTATCTTATCTAGATCCAAGCAATCATATACGTATCGCTGATCGACGCAGGGATTACCTTCGTCAGTTAGATGATGGCCGCTGGGTTCACATTGACTGGACTCCATATCGCGGCCTGGTTGCTGGCTACCACAGTAGCAAGTCTAAAGGGTTTGACGTCATTGATAGCCCTTGGTTTAGACAGAATCGCCGTGCCTTTGGTCTTGAGTTAGAAGTTCAGGTGACATCTGGCTCTGCAAACTTAGATGCAATGGCTGGCCGGGTTCATGATCTGTTTAATCCTAACGGTGCAGTTGGTGAGTACTGCTTCTTCGAGCGTGATGGTTCTATTGGTCATGGCTTTGAGATTGTTACTCAACCAGCAGGCATGGACATACACCGAGATAAGTTTGCATTGTTCTTAAACAATCCTGAAACTAAAAAAGGTATGCGTTCTCATGAAGGTGGTAGCTGTGGTTTGCACATACACGTAGGTAGACAGTACCTTACGCAAGCTCAGATCTTTAGAGTTCAATCCTTTCTCAACGATGTCAGAAACGAAGGGATTATTCGTATGATTGCCCGTCGTTATGGTGCTGGTTATTGCAGGGTTAAACCTGAGATGGCTAAGTTCACACCTTACAACAAGCAAAACGGAGATCGTTACGAGATGCTGAACATTCAGAACAGAGATACCGTTGAGTTTCGTATCTTCAGGGGTTCACTGCGTTATGAATCTGTGATGGCAGCTCTTGAGTTCTGTAATGCGCTGCTTACTTTCTGTCAGCCAGGTGAGGTGTCATTCACCCAGTTCAATGCTGTTGGTTTTAAGACTTACATTCAGAGTCAATCAATGAAGCAAGACACTAAGTTCTTGCGTAGTTATTTACGCATGAGTGAAGACACCGACAACGAAAGGCAGGTTGCTGCATGAGTATCAGAACAGATGCAAAAGTTTGGACAAATCTCACCGAGGCTGAGGCTTCATCTCTCATCAGTTGTTTAGTGGCTAATCGTATTAGCTATGCTATTTTAAATTAAGAAAGGTAATAATTATGTGTATATTAATTCACCATCCAGTAGGTTCTGTATTAACTGACGCTCACTTTGAGGACTTCTATGATCGTAATCCTGATGGTTTTGGCGCCATTGTTAACAACGCTCATGGTGTAAATGTCATCAAGCATGTCGGTACATTAGAAGAAGTTCAACAGTTATATCGTGACCACGTTATGGGTTTTGATGCGGTTATCCATATGCGCTGGCGTACTCACGGCGATGTCAATCTAGATAACTGCCACCCTTATGAGGTTGTTCCTGGCATGTGGATGTCTCACAATGGGATACTTAGTACGGGTAATGCAGCTGATCAAACTCGATCTGATACTTGGCATTACATTCAGAACTATCTGCGACCTTTGCTGCTAGAAAATCCAGAGCTTATTCATATACCAGCATTTCAGGCTTATGTTGGTAGCCATATTGGTTACAACAATAAGTTTGGCTTTATGACAGAGGATGGTCGTAGCGTCATCATCAATCGCAGTGCTGGTATCGAGCATGAAGGTGTGTGGTTTTCTAATACCTATGCTTGGACTCCTCATAAGTTTGGCTACAGAACAGCGTATCAGTATGGTTCATCACCTAATTATGCTACGCAAACTACGTATGCCAAGCCTACCACCCAAGCTGGTTTTGACTTTACCAAGCCAGCCAAATACCAAAAGCCTAAAGCTAAATCCAAGACAGCTAAGAAAGCTACTACCAAGAAATCTATAGCCAATGCTATAGGAAAGATCAGTGAAGATTCTTACAAGAGAATCATTCGATCTTGCTTTAATGAGATTGAGTTGGATGGATTTCACGGCGCCTTGCGCTGGTGTACTGACAATCCAATGAAAGCTATGCACTTTATCTATAACGGTATGCCTAGCGAAAATCCTCAGGAAGTTTCTGACATGGTAAATGAGACGCCTGATTTAGCTGCCGACCACATCATGGAGATCTGGGATATGTATGGCGAGGACTTAGCTGAGATGGCTGGCATTCAACAATCTTTTACAGGAGTTAATTACTATGATATTTAATCAGAGAATCAATCGTACCTTTGCTGAATTTAACGCAAACGACTACGACTTTAATGAGTTCAAGCGTGCCTTGAATCTTTCAAGGTCAGGCACTGACATTACTCTGGGCTATTCTGACAAGGTATTTTTTCAAATACCAGACAGTGTATTTAGATGTCAGACAGATGATCAGCAAAGGGTACTTGGCATTTCAACCAGTAGCTTTATGAAGTTTGCTATGTATGCATACCTTCAAGAGCTGGGTAAGGTCAATGACTTTATGAACTATGCCAAGCGTCATGGCTACTCGGTTCGCAATACTGCAAGTAGTTTCTACTAAACCAATGGGGTTGGTATGCCTATGCGTATCAGCCCCGCTAATAAAGGAGTTGTTATATGTCTAAGTATAAATATTACCTCATAGAAAAAACCGTCTTACACGTAACGGTGGAAGCCAACGATCGTGATGAGGCAGATGAAAAGGTCGAAGGTATCTTGGAAGATGATCCCGACTGGGGTATGGGTGGCATGGAAGTTACCTATGAATTTGCGGGGGAGGAATCATGAACGCAATCGAAGATCATGTTGAAGTATTCCAACGTAGGAAAGGTATGAAGGTTTACCTTGACACCGTTGATAATGGAACTCATCAGTATATTCACCTATGCTTTGATGATGACCTTAACGAAACCTGTGGTGGCTATGTTTCAATCAAGCTTGATGACGATGGAGTTATCGTGGATATCATTAATGAAGGGGATGTTCTTAGTTCATCTTGGGTATCATATGATGAATTACTACCGCCATCCATGAGAAAGGAGTCTGTATGAAATTTCTATTTATTCTTTTTGCATTGATCAGTCTGCAAGTTAACGCTAAAGCTATTGGAGAACTTCCCAATAACTCGGGTGGCAAGATCATATTTACTGATGATGTATGTCAGTACCACCCCGCTGCGAGAAGGGTTTATTCTTATAGCGGGACTGGTAATACTATGGAAGGATGCTGGTTTATCGAAGATGAAACAGTAGTTGTTCGCTACGAAGATATCAAGCAACCATATCGATACCCTTTAAATAAAGTATTAACCCCATCTAAGTAACTAGTCCTATGCACTGTGCAAGTTTGGTTCCAGCCATTCCCACAGTGCATCCATCAATCTATCCTGTATCGGACTCAGGATCTCGGCTAACTCACCTCTGAGTTTCCACGCTTTGTTCGTGGATATGCCAGCTATCTTTGCAGAATCCCTGCTACTTCTCCCAAGCAATACATTTCTGAGTTGTACTTTATCTAAACCATATTTAGATAGGGTTCCCCTATGTTTTTTCACGATAAGATTGGCGGCCAGTTTTCGTTCCCGCATATTTCCGTACACATAAAATGCATACAGCTGCAGATCCTCAGGTTGCCTTGTTAGAAAGTTAAAGATCATTCCTACCTGGGCATGCATGTCATATGAGGTCAGCCTATCGCTGGTACTTTGGTTGTCTATCTTGTTTGCAAGGTAGGTAGATGATGGCAAGCTAATCACATGACTGTGACGCATACGAAATGCAAATCTTAAGGCATGCTCAGGTGAGTTAAACATTCCAATCTTCCTTGACTAAGTGTGCAAACAACTTCAGGGATATCTCAGATGTCCATTCATATTCATCCCCATACCCCATTGTTACTACCGCCCTCCACTCTCTTCTGTCTTGTCTAAAGACGAGCGCGGGTCGTTTCGCATCGTTCCGTGCCTGAGTTAATGTCTGCTCCCAGAATCTTTCCATGTCAGCAGGTTTAATCTCAGCATACCTTTTCACCTCAAGCGCCCAGTTACCTAAGCCTAGGATGTCATGTCCACCATCTCTGGTCTGGTCAAGGTTTCGGGTCAGTTCAGATGTCATCTCAGGTGGCAATAGCTTCTTGAGTTCATCGATTACTTCTCGCTCTCCAGCCTTACCCTTAGCTCTGCTATTGATCTTGCCCATCATTCATTCCAATTCATAATCGCATCACCCTTAACAGCCCTACTCCAAAAGCGACTGACATTTGATACGCCTATTACTTCAGTCTCCCCACTTCTGCTGCGCCAGATAACAAACCTCGTCTCAGGATGGGCGCATCTACCTTGACTCATCATGTCCTCTTTGTGAGATTGCACACAGTCAATGCAGTACCCGTTGTCTTGTGGTGAATTCGATTGCTTCATCAGCCAAAGGTAATCACGGTATTGTTTTGAATCATTGAAACAATCAGGATGAGACTCTCCATGCGGTGCATTTAGCACTTTGCGTGGGTCGGTATGATTCATCTTATGTGCCATAGACTTTCTTCTCTGCACGCTCATCTGCCTTCATCGTTCGCCATGCTTCAAAGGCCATCTCATCTGCCTTCATGTCATATCTGAGGCGCTCTTCCTCTTCTACCGCAGCAAGCACACCCTCTAACATTGTCTTGTGATACATCTCAGATGCATATGCCTCGCGCTCCTGGGCCGCAGCAGTCTTGTAACCCTGCACCTCAGCCTCACGCATGAGCATGGCAAACTTAGACTTCTTAAACTCTTCTAGGTAAGTGCGTCTTGCCCTAGCCTTAGCAAACAATGCGCCCTTCTCTCGGTACTCTTGAAGCAACAGCTCAATATCTCTTTCCATCACTTATCCTTTCGTTTTGATTAAGCCCTTGTCCCACAACCTCATATAAGTTCTGCTAATAGCGGTGAGCATGAGTTCTCGTCGCTCTTCTTTTGTCTGATTCTTTCCTTGATCTAACTCAGCGTGACATCGATAGCACAACCACGCATGCATTCCATCGTGAGCCTTCATCCCTCTGCCCTTGCCATGCTCTAGCAAATTAGAATGAGCGGCAACCACAGTACCGTCATCTGAGTCACACATGACACACGCTTGCCCTCTTGCAAAGGCGAGGAGCTTAGGCGATCTAAACACTAAACACCAAGCTGATGTAATCCATCAACTCAAACAGAAGGTGGGCAAACAAAACACCAAGCAATGAAAATAAACAGACAATACCTACTGAATAAATTATTTCTTTATATGCACTCATATGATTCCTATCGGATGTAAACAGAAGAAAGTTCTGGTATGTTGAATTGACCTGAGTTCATATCCCACTCGAGCTTAGTCACACCTATCTGACCTAACCAGCGGCTGCGAATCTTTTGAATATGAATCTCAGAATAGGCATACGGATCTGACTTATCTCTATGTACGGCAATGATGTTGTCTGCCTTATTAAAGAAGTGAGCCGAACCTGCTACGTCATAGCCTGTAGGTACTGGGTACTTGCCATCCATTCCCTTTTGCAACTTTGTTGGGTGCGCCACTAACCAAATGTGTACGTTAAATTCCCGTGCAAACCCACGTATTCTTGCTAAGAAATCTGAGACGTACTCAGTCTCGGAGATACCTTCCTTGCGATTGGTATGGGTGATCTCGTTATAAGGATCAACTATTAATCCCTTCATGCCATAGCGTCTGACTAATAGCTTGGCTTTTGTCAGTAAGGAATCTAAGGTTCTGTCCTCAGGTAAGATAAATTTAAAGAACGCATTGACCCACTCCTTAGCCTCAGCAAATTCCTCAGGTGACATCTTGTTGAGACGCTTGCCAATATACTTTTCCATCAGCTTAGTCGCGTGATATGAGACAGGCTGGTTCTCAGGTGAGCATACCCCGATGACCCAACTGTTGTGCTTGGTCAGGTTCATGGCTAAGGCATCGAGCCACTCAGATTTACCCATGCCTGGAACACCAGTTACCAGAGTCCACTGCCCCTCAGATGGGCGATAGAATTGATCTACGTTTTCCCAGCCAGTAGGGATGCCAACAGGTAGACCATCCTCATAGATAGTATCGAGTTCACTATTGAAATCTTCTAACTGATATACACCATCAACTGGATAGGGTTTTGCAAATGAGATGACATCACGGAGAATGTCAGGTCCGTGCTTAAGCAATGTGTCATTAGCATCCTTGCATCCCTCAGGCCACGTTACCCGCCAGCATCTATCCTTGCCAAGCCTTCTCGCAAGTTCCTCTTCTAATCTTTTGCCGGGTAGATCGTTGTCAACTGCAAGAACAAACTTCTCTACGTTCTCAATGAACGGATCTTCTACATCGATGTAGGTAAATTTATTTTCTAAGTTCTTTGACTGAGGTGTTGGCGCCCCATCAGGCACTGAAATGGCATGACGAAGACCAGCAACCTCAAGGGCTAGAGCATCGAACTCACCTTCGGTAATGATGGTGCATTTCGGATCGATGTCGTCGTACTTATACCAACACTTTTCTGCGCCCCCTTCTTGGGTGAAATATTTATTGCGATCACGGTACTTGACATTGACAACTACGCCATCCTTAATGAATGGGAATGCCATGCAAGTCACCTCTTCCTCACGCTGAGGCATATAGTGCGTGGTCATTGTGATCTGGTTACGAGCTGCAACCTCAGGTGTAATACCTCTATCCGCTAGTACATCTAAACCCTTCTGTTCTAAGGGTGCGCTACGAAATTCTGGGCGACGATATTCCTTTTTCGCCGTGATTGGCCGCATATAGTTTCCTTTTTTTATTGACCCTGACCAACCGCAATGCCAGCAGTTGTAGACACCAAGATCTAGGCTGACGTTCAAACAGGGGTATGATTTCTTTTTGCGTGTGTGTGAGCAATTAGGACAGATCGTCTTGATCTCGCCTGATGTTTGGTTTTTCACATCGATGTTAAGTTCACGCCAACTTTGCATACACCCCTTATCTTTATATCAATAATAATAATACTTTATTAGCGCTACTGATATTAGTGTAAACCCTTGTTTGCCCTATAGCAATAGGATGTAACAAGTTTTTTATTAGTAATTATTAGGGTAAACAGAACCCCCTTTTCCCTTTGGGCGGGGGCATTGACCTGGATGTTTAGTAACAATATGTAACTAGTAATTATGTTTACCTTAGATCCGAACGTACCTCCCCTATCCTACCTAGAAAGAGAGGTTCGTTCAGCATGGGCTTTACCTTGAGTCCATTAGCACCCGACAGACTTTCACACTAGAGGTTCTATCTTCCCCGCCTCTTCTCGCATTACAAGTGTTTATCCCGTGGCTCGAGTAACTACAAGAACTGACGCCACCGTTGTTGTACCCGTCCATCAATTCTTGGAAAGATATTAGCACAACTAATATTGTATTTGCAAACATTGATTTGTTCACACTAACTATTGACTATCAGTCATTAGGTTGTTAGTATGTAGGCGTTAGTGTTACTTCATATGCATGAAGTAATTTTTATAAGTATTTAACAATCTTAGATAGCATTAAACAATAATCTATCAGCTGATAGAATATGGAGGGTACAAAAATGATCGAAAGATATATGGATGAACAGTCATTAGCCGATGCAAAGCGTCTTAAAAAACTATGGCTAGAAAAGAAAGATGAACTTCATCTATCTCAAGTCAAGGCTGCTAAAGAGTTCGGTTACAGTAGCCAAGGAGCAGTCTCACAATATTTAAATGGTAAGGCCGCATTAAACATGAGTGCGGTTGCTAAGTTTGCTCAATTACTAAAGGTCAATGTTGCTGATATTTCTCCACGCTTTGGATCTATGGTTGCCAATCAAAAGCCCACCCCATTAGATAGCTATTGCGCCCCTGCCATAGGTTCTATTAATGGTCGTAATACCGACATCTGCCTAGACTGGTTTGCGTTCTCCAAAGGATTTCTGAAATCAATTAACTCCAATCCTGAGCATATCAAAACAGTGCGCCTAGACGATGGATCATTTAATGAATACCCAACTGGTACTTTGTTGATGGTAGATGACAGCCACCAATCATCCCCTAAGGATGGAGTCTATCTAATGGAAATGAATGGCGGAATTGTGGCGCGCAGAATTCATGTGGTGTCAGATGTCATCACCATTTCTGGTGGGAAGAAAGATATCAAGGTCAGCGCAGATACATTTGAAATGCTACGTATATTAGCTAAAGTGATCTTAGTGTTAACCCCAGTATAAATATATAAGCAGTAAAAATATTTGCTGATATGTATTGACTCTGCTAATAATTTAGATATACTCCTAGATATGCACTACCGCATATTGATTGAAAGGGTATATGGAAAACACAAAGCCAACACAAGTTCTTGTAGGAATCCAGCTTGTCACCGCCGCCTTCTCGAAGGATGGGATTAGCAAGAGTCACAAGAACGAATCACAAGGTTTTGCTTTCCGTGGAATTGACGATGTTCTTAATCGCATGTCCAAGGAATTGGTTGAAGCAAACCTTGTCATCATCCCAAAGGTGACATCAAGAGAAGTTCACGAACGAATTAATTCTCGTGGCAATCCCCTATTTTATGTAGTCCTTACTGTTGACTACACCATCGCATCATCACTAGACGGATCATCTGTGGTCTGCACTGTGGTCGGTGAAGCTATGGACTCAGGTGATAAGGCAACCAACAAAGCCTTGTCTATCGCCTACAAATACATGGCGTTTCAGTTGTTCAGCATTCCAATTGCTGAAGATCCTGACCGCACAACACATACGCTTGAACCCAACAAGCCACCCGAGCAAAAGAAGAAGTTAAGTCAGACAGACATAGGATCAATTGAAACTCTAGCTAATCAAGCAGGGATTACGAGTGAGTTCATCTGCAACCTATACAAGATTGAAGACATAACGGAGTTGCCACCTTCTAAATTAAATGAAGTGATAACTAATTTGCAAAAGAAAATCAAAGTTAAATCTAAAGAAAAGGAAACTGTATGAACGAAGCACAAATTGCATTACGAAATAAACCAATTGTTTTCAGTGAGGTCTACTCAAACCCAATAGCTCAAAAGATTGATGTTCTTTTTGATGCGCTGGTTGATGAGTGGTGTCACTCCCAAGGAATTAAAGAAGATGATTTAGATGGTGATAAATCTTTTATTTTGGACAGCCTCTACAGTGCGTTGAAATTATTTAAAAAACTTGAAGAAGAGGAAACTGTATGAGCCAGTACAACAACATCTCCGTATTTAAAGCCAAGCCTAGCGAGAACCCAAAGGCACCAGCATTTAACGTCATCATTGAGATGGCTAATGGTGAGAAGTTTCGTGGTGGATTGTGGAAAAAAACATCTGCCAAAGGCACGGACTATTTAGCTGGGGCATTAGAGCCTGACACAGGTGAGTCCAAGCAACGTCAGCCAAAGCCTGAGCCTAAGCAAGACTTGGTTGACTGGTAAAAAATATTTGGCTGTGCATCCATATTGCAGATGTGGCGCACCGATAAAAAGGTGCGAGTAATACCTCCTTGAAGGCGACTTCATAACAAATCTAACGTCAAGATAATCTGCTGGGGCGTGACAACGGAGAGAGATCCGTTCTAATTAAAGGACATTGTGTGAACTTAACTAACTTGCATGACCTACCTGAGGCTCTCGTTCTAGCAGTATCGAATGACCCTTACACAGGTGGCGGTGACATCTCAGTTACCAAACTAATAGACTCACCTCAGATACGTTTACTACGTGCTGAATATAAAGATGCAATCGTAGAAGATGTAAGCGATCGTATTTGGTCTTTGCTTGGTCAGGCTACTCACACAATTCTAGAGAGAGCTGGATCAGCTACCTCAGATGTGCAAGAGGAAAGACTGTATGCCGAGGTCGATGGCTGGAAATTGTCAGGTCAGTTTGACCGCATGGATTTACGAGTCAAGACTTTAGATGATTACAAAGTCACCAGCACCTACAAAGTATCGGGAGACCATACAGATTGGGAGCGCCAGTTAAATGTATTGCGTTGGCTTGCCATTCAAAACGGATATGAGGTTGAGCAGTTAAGAATCGTTGCCATCCTTCGGGATTTTAGTAAGGCAAAGGGATTGCGCGATCCTGATTATCCAAAACGACCTGTTGCTGTTATCCCAATAACGGTGTGGCCGCTTGAGGAAACGTATCAGTACATCAAAAGTCGTATCAGCATTCACCAATCTGCATCAGCAGGAGAGAAGATTGAATGCACTGATGATGAGCGTTGGTTCTCAGGTGACAAGTTTGCATTAATGAAGAAAGGCGCTAAGAGAGCGATCAAATTATATGAATCAAAAGACGAACTTCCGAATCCCCTCCCTGACGGAACTTTTATTGAGCAGAGACCAGGAGTGTACCGTCGGTGCGCAGAGTATTGCGAAGTCGCACCATTCTGTGAGCAGTATCGACCAATTAGGGAAGCGATTTCTGCTTCCGTCTGGGAGAGTGCTGACAGTGATTGAAGACACAGGGTATGACAGTTACCTATGCGTGTATGACATGCCTGATATGAAAGATGTAAAGGGTCTTAATAAAAAAGAGATCGAAGAAATCAGGCAAGTGGAGTTTAGAAAATCTTTTATTTGGAAGTATGGAAAGGAACAAATGTAATGGATTCAAAACCGATGGACATCAAAGAGGCGGCAACCTATCTTGGTTTGTCAGTATTTACAGTAAGGAAGCTAGCAAAAAATAAGGGGTTACCAGCCGCAAAGATTGGCAGAGCGTATCGCTTTATTAGAGACGACCTAGATTCATATATTCGCACTCAGTATAAAAATGCAGAACCAGTCTAAGCAAGTACGTTTAGAGGAATTTATTTTAGCGTGGGTTAAGCACACTGTTGAGAACCCTGACATCACACTAAATGATTGGCTTAAAACATTTGGTGTTTTGACTGGGGTGGCAATGAACTTAGCAGATGTAAATGGAGAGCTTGTTGATAAAGCAATTCATTCAGTTGGAGAGGTAGCAAAAAAATCGTACCTTGATTCTAAGGATCATATTAAACCGAGTACTTTGCAATAGGAAAAATCGTGGCGAAATTTACTTTAACAATAGAAGATTTACCTGAAGGCAGTGAAGATCTTTTGACTATTAAGATGGATGTAATCGAGAAGTCTGATGATGAGACTCCGACACCAGCAGAATATATCACCTGTCTTATCTTAGAAATAGTTGACCAAATTCAGAAAGGGGCTTCAATTGATTCCCTGTCAGAAGTGCAAAACTAGAACTGATGTATATGACTCTCGCTTTAATCATGAAGGTTTGATCAGGCGTAAAAGAATTTGTGGTGGGTGTGGGTTTAGATTTGCCACGCTTGAAATAATGGATAACGAAAACACCTTGAGTCAGGTAAAGCGTATACCAAAACCTAAAGTGGTTAAGCCTAAGGTAAACCGCAAACCTAAGCCAGCAAAGGCGCAGAGGGTTGCTAGTAAATCTGTCATGGCAAATAACTTTATGGATGACTTTGAAAGTTTTGAAACCGATAGCGATGTTCAAGAGTTTATGAAAGGGATTTCGCTTGACTAAGCGTATCAGCACAGGAGATATATATGACGTCAGTTGATAGAGGAACAGAAGCAATACATGATTTTGTAATGGAAGTTGCAAAACAAATGGATGAGAAAGATCGTTTGATTTGTGAGTTAAGGGCTGAGCTGCAAGATGTAGAAAGTCTGTATCTACATGACAGATTTAAACCGGCAAGTGACTCTAAGGCTACCAATCCAAAGGATATTGTTGGCACACAGAAAGCACCGATGAGTACGGTATCAGCGCCAGTTATGGCAGAGGTGGGTGTAGCTATGTTAGAAGGTGCTTGTAAGTATGGGCGCCACAACTATCGTGCAGTAGGTGTAAGAGCATCTGTGTATTACGACGCTACGATGCGCCACCTGATGAGCTGGTGGGAAGGTGAGGACATTGATCCTGATAGTGGCATGAGCCATGTAACTAAGGCCATAACATCGTTAGTCGTATTGCGTGATGCCATGATTCAAGGAATGGTAACGGATGATCGCCCTCCTTCCAGTGTCCAGTTTTATCACTCATTAAATCAGACTGCCTCTGAAATTATTAATCGCCACAAGGACAAGAGTCCTAGGCACTACACCATTGAGGATTCATTATGAAAAAAGAAAAGCCAGGTTTGTATGCCAACATCGCCGCAAAGAAAGAGCGTATTAAGGATGGGTCAGGCGAGAAGATGCGTAAGGTAGGTACCAAGGGAGCGCCCACTAAGCAAGACTTTATTAACTCCGCAAAGACTGCAAAGAAATGAGTCAGTCTAAGTATGGAAGTTTAATTGAGGCGGCGGCACATACTTGCATTGGTTATGTTCTCAGTTTAGGTGTGCAACTTATTGTCTACCCGATTTATGGGGCAACCTTTACGGTCATGCAAAACATTGAGATTGGTTTGATCTTTATGGTGGTCAGCTTGGTGCGGGGTTACGTTATCCGCAGATGGTTTGAGGCAAGGATTCATCGGGCGGTAGAAAAGTTTGCGGGTGGTGATGAGCGACCTGTTTGAATCTGAGTTAACACAAGAGCAGCGCTGGAGTTTAGAGATTAAAGAATGTCAGATCAGAGTACAAATGCGGGTCGAGCAAGCAATAGCAACTCGGAGTAAAGTAAAACGTAAGGACTTGTACAAGTCGTGGCGTCAGGTTTACGGCGATGATATTGCAAGGGAATCTGCAAAGTTGGCTGAGTTAATCTTGACAGGAGCAAGACCTAGACCCAAGTGGTTTGAAAAGAAGTATGAAATTTATTAAGGAGAGATGATGAAAAAACTAATGTTCGCACTAGCTTTCTACTCTGCCCTATCTCAGGCGCAGGTATATAACTATAGCGGTACCTATAGTAAGACTACCCCTGCCCCAGCTGAAACTACCGGGCGCACAACTACCTACACAGATAAGTTCGGTAGACCAACTGGCTATGCCAATAGCTACGGCTCTACTACTTACTATGCTGATAAGAATGGCAACAGCACAGGTTCAGCAACGACCTACACAGCACCTGTTGGTGGCACGGTTAGCCCTACTTACGATCCTTACCTAGTAGCCCCCGCAAGACCTCTTAAATAAGGGTTTTTGTGTGGGATATTTATCGACTAGGAGTATCAGCAGTGCTACTTAACTATATATTTACTAATTACTATTGCCTTTTACTACTACCTAAGGTAAGCTACTTGTGCGTGGCCTTGCTTAAGGAGGTTGTATGAATATGTATAAGCGAGGTGATGTATGGAATGCTTCTTGGTATGTAGATGGCAAGCGGTTTCGATACAGTTCAAAGACATCGGATAAGAATGAGGCGAGAGAGTTTTTCGCCAACCTGTATGCCAAGTCTTTGGATGTGCGTGGCATGGACAGTAAAGTCAGGCGCACGTGGATCGAAGCGGCAACTCGGTATATTGAAGAGCATCAGCATTTGAAGTCGATCGATACGTATGAGCATCAGTTTGCGTGGTGGAGTCAAGCATTTCACGCCGAGCGGATTGTGTACTTAGATCAGATTTCACCTGATGTAGTCAAAGATATTCGAGATAAGGAGTTACAACGCCCTCTCTCACGTTGCAAGGACAAGCGTCGTAGTCCTGGTGATGTGAATAACAAGTTGTCTTTCTTGCGTGCAGTAGTGAATGCAGCTTGTCGTGAGTATCGCTGGATAGATGTGGCGCCTTTGTATCGGTTCTTACCGCATAACGGAGAGCGTCGCAGATGGTTAACTCCTACCGAACTCAATCGTTTGTTACAAGCTTTGCCTGAACCCTACAGTTCGATGGCGGAGTTCTCGGTAGCAACGGGTTTACGACAGGCAAATGTTTTGGGTTTGCGCTGGGGTGATATTGATCTTCAGAACAGGACTGCGACATTTAAGGATAAGGTCATGAAGAACGGAGAACCCTTCTCCATTCCTTTAAACCAAACTGCATTGACTGTACTGCGTCGCTGGTTAGGCAAGCATGAAGAGTTGGTCTTCCAAAGAAGTGATGGCAAGGAAGCAAAAGGTGTGCCATCAAAGACCTGGAGTACGGCAATTGCAAAGGCGGGAATTGATAATTTCCACTGGCATGACCTGAGACATACCTGGGCCAGTTTGCTGCGGCAGTCTGGCAAAGTAGATCTCAGTTTGTTGCAAGAGCTAGGTGGCTGGAAGAGTGCAAAGATGGTGCAGCGGTATGCCCATTTGTCAGTTGAACATCTGTCTTCTTCGGCGGACATTCTAGACAGTGTATTATCTGTGTCTGGACAAAAACCGCAGTTGGTTCAGATACAATCGAGCGCTTAGTCACAGTTTGGTCACAGCAGTAGGTTTTATTGGCAGTGTGAATAAGTTTTGATTGTGGTAAGTTGTTGATTTACAAAGGTTAAATTTTCAATTCCTCGATAGCTCAGTCGGTAGAGCGCCGGACTGTTAATTTTTCCAGAGCGTATTAACAACGCAACACTAAAGATAAGTAAGTGCTTTTAAATTAACTTTTAACAGGCTCGGTCACGCAACTTACAAGGCTTTGTGTAGCTTTAGATACCATTTGCTTTGGTCACAACTTAGTCACACTTTTAGCAAATTTTAGAACGACGGATTGTCGGTAATTTTTTGCTCAGTCACAGTTTAGACACAGATTTTGAGCGACGGATTGCTGATCATCCCCCTCTAAGGGAGAAGTGTATGACTGCAATTCGGTTTGATGACATAGTTTTTATTAAGTGGGCTGGAACAATCCTATGCCTGATAGGGATTGGATTAACTAGCTGGAATATCTATCCGTTAAATATTATTTTTGGGTTGGTTGGCTCTGGCCTATGGGCTATGTCAGGCTACGCTCAGGATGATACCCCCCTGTTCTTGGTGGAAATCGTAGCGGCATCCCTGTATTTATTAGGGCTTGTATCTTATATCTACCAAGCGCTAAGACTTTGGGGTATTTTTTAATGAGCTTCACTATCACTACGCATGAAGGCATGAAAGTGATTCAATGGTTTAACTCTATTGATGATTTACTAAAGTCAATCTTAGCAAACCCTAAAGATAGGTATTGGAGGAACACATGAACAATGAACCAGTAGCGTTGATGACTGCATATGGAATACACCCATTGTATGAAGGTGCATTACAAGAAGGCATGTTTCTCTACGCTCATCCAGCAGAACACGACTTGGGAATTGCTGAAGCGATTGGGTTTGAGAAAGGGTATAACGCTGGTTTAAGAAGGGTAAAAGATAATGATTGAAGCCTTGGTAAAGCCGCAAGCTTTGGATAATGACATAGCAGTGATGAAGATTCTGCAACTAATGGGGCAGATAAGTCTTAACGATATTCAATATGTGTTACAAATTACACAAAAAATTTATGGGGAGGTGAAGGCAAATGACAGCATTAACTGACGCTTATGCAAAGGCGCGCATCGAAGGACAGATGGCAGAAGACGAAGCTAAAGTCACCATATCTCACATGAAAGTAGATCAACTACGTGAGGAATGGGTTAGCTTGATGGGGATGGTTGCGTACTACTCGAAACTGGAACGGTTGCTGTACTCCAACCCCCGTAGCCAGTTCGATAAAGCAAGGGAATACTTAGAACTTATTGAAAAGAACCCTGATAACTGGGAAGCTATACAAGGTCTTATTCTTCTAGTTCAGGGGATGGTTGACTACGAGCCAAGCGACCAATCTTATTAAGGTTAGATCCGTCTGTGCCGTTAGAGATAATGGCATCACGGAAACCAGCCCTTAATGCGGCATTGACCACTCGGTTCTGAATCAACTTCTCCTGCTCTGCCACCTTATTTCTGGCGGCAGTCTTGTAATCATCTGTGTATCTTGGGTTAGATTCAATAGCTTGTAGACCGATACGCATCTGTTTAATCATCTGATCTGCACCTGAGATGATGGCTTTTGCCCCGCCCAGATTAGGATGTTCAGTCATGATCTCTCTACGTCTTGCCTCAGATGTAGCTGGTGACATCATTTCACGGTACTTAGTCTGCACAACCTCAGCGGCATTGCGCATAGCTCCAGCATCGTAGCCCTCAGGGATTTTGGCTGTTAGGCGATCAACTAGTGGGATTGCCATATCCTTAGTCTTCTCACCTCTAGCTGCTTGAATCGTTATTCCCGCGCCCTTATAGAGTTCTGAGAATAGTCCAGGCAAGTAGGACTGTATGAAGTAATCTGCCTTGCTAGGGTTGATGTCTAAGATTCCACTACTGTATTGGCTACCTCCAGTAGCTGAGTTCAATCCTCTGAATACCCCAACTGAGATTGGATTGGCAGTCTTAAAGTTCATGTAAGCCTGAGCCTCTTTGACATCACTAAAGGCGCTATCACCCTTAGATATTGGGCCACCAAAGCGGTTCTCATTAGCGCCTAACTCATAGATAGGAACCAACGGTGAAGGCAGTATGGTTTTTAGTAAGGCGCCAGTCGTTGTCTTAGACTCAGCACCTGAGCCTACTGGGGCAAAAGAATCAAAGGCGACTGAGAGTACTCTGCCAGCAGCTTCTTCCGCTTTGAGCTTACCGCCCCATACATCAGCTAAGTAGTGACCCATAGCAAATGGTACGTTCCATCCATAGGCAATAGGGATAGCGCCGCCAGGAACATCAGGGGCAAATATCAAAGCAGTAGCTCTCTTGTAGTTTGGAATCATGTCTAGCTTATCAATGCCAGGCTTATCATCATCCTCGCCGCCGATAGCCCTAGCCATCATGTTGCCCATCATGCCAAGTACCATCCATACGCCAGCAGTAGCGGCAAACTGGTTGCTAGGTAAGAACTTAGCAATGCCCTCCTCACCCCGACTGTAGTTCTGGAACATACGGAAAGTACCTTGGATTGCTGGGTTAGCAAACACATAGAGGGCGCGGAAGTTCTGAGATGCACCCTTCATGTTGAAGTTAACTGTCAATTCTTTGACGTATTTTGCAGCTTTCTCATCAGCCCAACCATTCTTAATAAGGACTTTAAACATAGCTAGGCGAGGCGCAGTT
>Ga0209189_1000177_pt1 | contig 55427 bp, 51 predicted proteins | sample C_130820_EF_Meta_FD_187308 | JGI IMG/M metagenome (GOLD analysis project Ga0209189, IMG submission 187308) | Freshwater microbial communities from Lake Croche, Canada to study carbon cycling - C_130820_EF_MetaG (SPAdes) (version 3) | ecosystem: Environmental > Aquatic > Freshwater > Lake...
CTTTTGAGGGGGGGGGACAGGGGGGCCTGAGCGATGATTTTCCGAAGGGAAAAGAGGCTCCGCAAGCCGAAGAACCCTCTGTGAATAATTAAACCGTGAAAAAAGATTGCGGGACTGGGGGCGCTTCCAGGGGGGTCTTTTTTACTGGCTGCGGGGGATTGCCTCCCCGCCAGAGAGCAAAGCTAGGGCTTCCCCGACCAGAAATAGCGATCCCGCAAGCAAAATAGGGGTTTCGGAGGCGGTGCCCATGGTCGGGCGGGCTGTCAGGTTGTCCACAAGAGCCCCCCGAAGGGAGTCGGAAATGTGAACAACAGGCCATTCCGCTTTTCCGGAACCCGGCGACTTTGAGATCCGGGCCGCCAAATCCGCCGGATCCGCCGAGCGCGGGGAGGCCACAGGAACCAGCACGATCTCGGAGGCCAGGGGGATCAACTCGTTCAGCAACGCGGACGGATCCTTGTCCGTCAGGGCACCGAAGACCAAACGGCAGCGCCGTTCCCCGTACTCCTCGCGCCAGATGGCGGCGAGTTGCCGGACGGCATGGAGGTTGTGCGCCCCGTCGAGGATCAGTTCCGCGCCATCCGCCGAGAGACGCTGAAAGCGGCCGGGCCAGAAGACTTCGAAAAGCCCCTTGGCCACGGCCTCGGCGGAGGGGAAAAACCCGGCGGCACGGATCAGCGCTAGGGCGAGAGCGGCATTCCATCGCTGACAGGATCCGGCAATGCCGAGGGGAATGTTCGCAGGGAGGGGCTCACGAACATGGGTCAGGGGAGCGACCTTTTCCCGTGCAACCTGGGCAAGGGCTGCCTCGACCTCGGGCTCCTGCGGGGCGATGACAGAGGGAACGCCGGAGCGGAAGATCCCGGCCTTCTCCCGGGCGATCTCACCGAGTGTCCCTCCGAGCCACTCCGTGTGGTCGAGTGCGATCGGTGTGATGGCGCAGGCGAGCTTGGGTGCGGTGTTGGTGGCGTCAAGCCGGCCTCCGAGACCGGTCTCGAGCACCACGATGTCGCAACCGGCACGGGCAAAGAGATCGAAGGCAAGGGCCGTGACGAGCTCGAAAAAGGTCGGCTCATTCTCCTCCCCCCATCCCGAGATCGTATCCTGAAGGCGCCTGATCCCGGCATCAATGTCGGAGGAGGCCGCATTCACCCCGTCGATCCGGATCCTCTCCGAGAACTCAACCAGATGAGGGGAGGTGTAGAGGCCGGTGCGATGACGGGCGACGCGGAGCACCGATTCGGCAAAGGCGCAGACGGACCCCTTGCCGTTGGTCCCCGCGACATGGAGGCAACGGAGTTTCTTCTCGGGATTTCCGAGCCCCTCCAGCAGCCGCTCCATCCGCTTGAGTCCGGGATGAACACCCCGGGACTGCGTGGCCATAAGCCACTGAAGGGGTGTGGAATCAGGAGGCATGGAGAAAGAGCAAAAACCTGAAAGCTGAAACTTGAAACCTGAAAAGTTCAGAAAAAACAGATCTCAGCCCAAGGTTTTGGATTCCTTCCTAACAGTCTTCAGCCTAAAAGGCTTGTCAGATCCCCTTCAGGTTTGCTTGCCCGGCCGTTGCTTCGCATCCGTTACGGCAGGTCTCAGGTCTCAAAGACTACTTCCCCATCAGGTTCCCGATGATCGTGATGAGTGTCTCGCGCATCTTGGAACGAGGAACTATCTCGTCGATCAGGCCATGCTCAAGCAGGAACTCCGAGGTCTGGAAGCCGGAGGGCAACTCTTGGTGGGTGGTCTCGCGTATGACGCGTGGACCGGCAAAGCCGATCATCGCCTTCGGCTCCGCCAGGGCAATGTCGCCGAGGGTAGCGAAGCTGGCCATGACACCGGCGGTCGTGGGGTTGGTCAGGACAGCGATGTAGGGAAGGCAAGCCTCGGCATGGCGGGCGAGGGCGCCGCTTGTCTTGGCCATCTGCATGAGCGAGAGCATCCCCTCGTACATGCGCGCCCCCCCGGAGGCACAGACAATGATCACCGGTCGTTTTGCCTTCGTGGAGGCCTCGATGATCCGGGTGATCTTCTCGCCGACCACGGATCCCATGGTGGCGGCCAGAAAGGAAAAATCCATCACGGCAAGCCCGACGGGATGGCCGCCCATGGTTCCCGAACCGGTGATCACGGCATCAATCAGGCCTGTCTTCTTCCGGTAGGTCTCGAGCCGCTCCTCGTAGGTGGCCACACCCTTGAACCCGAGGGGGTCGACAGCCGTCATGGCTGCATCCGTTTCCTCAAAGGTTCCCTCATCGACAAGGATCCCGATGCGCTCCATGGCCCCCATGCTGAAATGATGGTCACACTTGGGGCAGACACGCAGGTTCTCCTCGATGGCGAGGTGGTGCACCATCTCGGAGCATCCGGGGCACTTCGTCCAGAGACCTTCAGGCATTTCGTTCCTCTTCTTGCCGGAAAGCTTGAGCGTCGGTTTTCTGAAAATGGTCATGGGACCGGAATTGTGCACCAAACCGGGTTGGAATGGGAAGCACGACATGGGAAGAAGGCTTTTGGACTGAAGACTGTTGGACCGCAGAGGGGAAAAATCCCCGCGAGCCGCGGTGCATGCATCGCTGACGGCCTTCCGTCCAAACCACTCAACAGCTTTTTCAGCCTCTCGCGACCGTGACCGCGCAGACTTCGCCGGCGCCCGCTTCCATGAGCAGGCTAGCGCAGGCATCCAGGGTGGAGCCGGTCGTGCTGACGTCGTCCACCAGGAGCAGACTTGCCCCCGGGCGGAACGCCTTCCGGAGGGCAAAGGCACCCTTGGGGTTTTCCATTCTGGCGGCGCGATCGAACCCCGCCTGGGGAGCCGTGACACGAACACGGCAGAGCAGGTCAGCGACGGGGATCCCGAGATGTTTCCGGAGATTGTTAGCAAGGAGCACCGATTGGTTGAACTCCCTCTCCCTTTCCCGGAGGGGGTGCAGGGGGACCGGAATCAGGGCGTCGAACTGCTTCCCCAGGATCCTCGGGTCGTCGAGCGCCCTGGCCAGCAACCCTCCCAGCGGACGGACCAACGACTGGTCCCGTCCATACTTGAAGCGCTGGATGAGTTCGCGGACCACCCCCTCGTAGCGGCATGCCGCGACAATCACCGAAAGATGCCACCGACGCCCCTCGCAATTCGGACACATCAACATCCCCTCCATCGGGTGGGAGCAGATCGGGCAGCGATGCGCGGAAGGCGGGAGGATTCCTTTGATGCATTCGGAGCAGATCATTTCCACATCGGAAATATTCCCCGGACCGACGGAAAGAATCCTGCAAGCGCAGACCGAGCAGTGCGGCGGGTAGAGGAGATCCAGAAAGGCGGTTCCGGCTGATCCCGCGAAACGCCCCGCGATGGCGCCCGCGTGCCGGAAGACCATCCCCTTCCCCCTCACCACGCGGACTCAGGTGGAACGGGGTGCTTCCGGAGCAGGAGCACGGCCAGAAATCCGGCCAGCAGGAGCGCCCCCAGCGGCACGATCCCGACAGGAACCATCCCGCCGCACTGGGAGGGACCGATGAAGGGAAGCAACCCGTCCGCAGGCACCATCCGGAATATCGTGGCTTTGTTGAAGAGTTGCTGCCCAAGGATCCAAATTCCGTGCAGTCCGATCGCCGCATGGAGCGAACAGGTCCTGACCGTCAACAACCCGAGGATGAGGCCCGCAGCAAAGAGTGTTCCGAAGGCCCAGGCAAGGATCGGCAGCGGAGGAAGCGTCCCTCCCACGGCGCCCAGCATGGCGAGGCCACTCCACCAGTTCGGGCGAGGATCCGTAGGGAATTCAGGATGCAGGTTCAGGAAATGAACCGCCGCGAAGAGCAGCGCAGAGGCGACAATGGCAACGGGGGGAATCGTCACCTGCCGCAAAAAGCCGAGAAGCACGCCGCGGAAGAGGAATTCCTCGATCACAGAGACGGCGACGGCCGTTGCCAGGACACGCGGCAGTGCCTGCAGAACCGCATTCCCCCATGTCACGGATGCCACGCACGCCCCCGAGAGCAACTGCAGCGCCATCAGCAGTACCAGACCGAGCAGGCCAGCTGAGATGCCGGTTCCAAGATCCCTCCATGCACGACGGTTTCGGATGATGCCGAAATCCGCCAAGGAACGGATCCTCAGCGAGCGAAGGAGCGGAACTAGCAGGACGATCGCCGCGATCTGCAGGCTGCGGGAGAGATAGCGGTGAAAGGGCATCCCCTGAACCTGGCCGATCAGACCCCCGAGAAAGTCGGCAGGGAGGAGTTGGATCAAATGCCACGCCTGCGGCGCCGCCAGTGCTCCGGCAAGGATCACGGCGGCAAGGTAGAGAAAGATCTTCCCGAGGGAACTCACACGGGGGAAACTATCATCTCAAGCCATGAGAGGAAACCACGAATGGACGGTCCGCGACGAAGACGGGATCAAGCGGGAACTCCGCGTCATCAAGGAGGCGGGACTCTTCCGCTTCCAGACCAAGCGCGCAGACGAGGAACGCTGGACCTACTTCGATAACAAGAAGACCAGTCCCACCGCGGCCGATGTCGAGGGACTCATCGACGTCCTCGAGCGCAAATACCAGCGCAAACGCGCCCCCTACAGCGATCTCCTTCTCGCGAAGAAAATGCTGGCCGATGTCTTGAGTGCAAAGTGACGGAATAACGGTTGAGGCTGAAGTCTGTTAGTTCAGAAATCCTCCCGCGCTAAGGCGCAGTGGGGCAGAGATGACTGCAGTTTTTTTCCACAACGCCGAGCGCCTGGAGGCGCGGAGTAGCCAGCTGCAAAGCAGTCCATAGGACGATGCTCGCGGAAACGAGATCGGCAAAGGAAGCAGCAGAGGGCCCCCGAGGGTCGATTAATTCAGGGGATTCTTCCAATCCATCCCGAAGCGATAAAAATCCGCATCCGCGGAATGGATGATCGCCCTGTTCGCAACTGCGATCGCTGCGATCTGGGCATCGGTGGTGAGATTGGCACCTGCACCAGCCCTATCGAGAAATTCCAGCGCTCCGAGGCATGCCGCCTCATCCATTTCAACTAACCGGGTGATTGCCTCATCCAGCCAGTAGCGGACATGCCCACGGGCCTCTCCAACGGTCATCGGCTGCTCAAAAGCCCGGGCATTCGTGGCAATCCTCACAAAAGCAAAAAGCACCACGGGGCATAACCCCACCTCTTCCTCGCCGTTGAGCAAGGCCTCCAGCCAGGCTTTTGCTTTTGCATGAAAGGGGCTCCTTGAATCATAGGCATAGATCAGGAGATTGGCGTCGGGAATGATCATCGGCTGGGGGAAATGCCGCCGGAGACCTTGAGAAATCGATCCACTTCCAAATCCGTATCCAGATCGTGCAGAGTGGCAGGATCGATTCCAGGCTTCAGTCCCAGCGGCCTGGCCTGTACTTGGAAAGGTTGTTTCCGCGGGGCTGCACTGCGGGACAATCCCCTCACCAAGAGCTCGTGGAGAGTTTCCTTGAACCCCTTGCCCGAACGACGCATCTGATCCTGCAGTTGCCGTGTTAACTCATCGTCCAGCGTGATTGTTGTCCTCATGATGCTACATCATGATGTAAAGAAGAGCAAAAGTCATAGAATCGCGATGGAATCACTTTTGCGTGATGGCACTGGCTGTTTTTGCGCCGTGGACTAGGCCCGACGACTAGAGCGCTATTCAAGACAATCTCGACGAAGTAAGCATGGCGCAGGAAGTTTGGGTGCGGCGCTAGACGCCCAAGCGGAGCCGTATGCGACATACGGCAAGCATGGGGCAACAAGGCCCCGCGCCAAAATCCCAACCCGAAAAGGCTTAAGGCTTAAGCCTTTTCCACCTGCCAGTACTCGAGCTCCACGGGCGTGTCGCGTCCGAAGATGCTGACAGAGACGCGAAGTTTTCCACGCTCGGGATCGACTTCCTCGACGATACCCTGCTGGTTCTGGAAGGGGCCGTCGGCCACCTTCACCTTGTCACCGACCTCATAAATGATCTTGGAGGTCACGGTGTCCTCGCGCTCCTTCATCTGGGCGAGCATTCCGTCGACTTCCTTCTTGCGCATCGGGATGGGCTTGTCCTTGGTGCCGGCAAATCCGATGACGCCCGTGGTGTCCTTGATGAAGTACCAGGTCTTGTCGATGAGTTCGTTGTTCTCATCGAGGAGGTGCATGTTGACGATGAGGTAGCCGGGGAAGAATTTTCGGGTGGTCTCGGTCTTCTTGCCCCGCTTGATTTCCTGCACCCTCTCGGTGGGGATGAGCACCTCGAAGACGTGATCGCCGACCTCCTCGGTCTTGATGCGCTTGACAATGTTGTCGTGGACTTTCTGTTCCTGTCCGGAGAGGACATGAACAACGAACCACTGGTCTTTCGGTGCGAGTGCCATGATGAAAATTTTTAGGGAAACTAGGGACGGCACTAGGGCCTGGTCAGCCAGCCGACAACGTTGATGGTGATGAAATCGAAGAAGGAGATGTAACCGCCGACGAGAAGCATGGCGATGATGACGACCATGGTGGAATCCCAGAGCTCCTTGTACTTCCGGAATCCGCGCTCGCTGTCGTCCCAAGGCCACTGCACCTTCACCAACTCCGCACGAACCTCCCTGATGTAGGAACTGATTTTCATGACAAGAAAGGAATGGGTGAAGGATGCAGAGCAGGCCAGGAGGGACTCGAACCCCCAACAAACGGTTTTGGAGACCGCTACTCTACCAATTGAGCTACTGGCCTAGGCTCGGGATGTGTTATTCGATGATCTCGGAGACACGACCCGCACCGACGGTGCGTCCACCCTCACGGATGGCGAAGCGGATGGTCTTCTCCATGGCGATCGGGGTGATGAGTTCGACCGTGATCGAAACATTGTCGCCGGGCATGACCATCTCGACTCCTTCGGGGAGGGTGACAGTGCCGGTCACGTCCGTGGTGCGGAAGTAGAACTGCGGGCGGTAGTTCGCGAAGAAAGGAGTGTGACGTCCGCCTTCCTCCTTGCTCAGAACGTAGACCTCGGCCTTGAACTTCTTGTGGGGCTTGATGGAACCGGGCTTGGCGATGACCTGACCGCGCTCGATGTCCTCCTTCTTGATGCCACGGAGAAGGATTCCGACGTTGTCGCCGGCCTCCGCGGTGTCGAGGAGTTTGCGGAACATCTCGATGTCGGTGACGGTGGTCTTCTGGGTGTCGCGGAGACCGATGATCTCCACTTCCTCACCCTTCTTGAGGATACCGCGCTCGACACGGCCGGTGGCCACGGTGCCGCGACCTTCGATGTTGAACACGTCCTCGACGGGGAGGAGGAAGGGCTGATCCTTCGGGCGCTCGGGCATCGGGATGTAGTTGTCGACGGCCTCGATGAGGGCGAGGATGTTCTTCTCCTGCTCGGGGTCTCCCTCTAGGGCCTTCTTGGCGCTGCCCTTGACGATGGGGATCTCGTCGCCGGGGAAGTCGTAGCTCTTGAGGAGATCACGAACCTCCATCTCGACGAGGTCGAGGAGCTCCGGATCGTCGACGAGGTCGACCTTGTTCATGAAGACGACGAGCGAGGGAACGCCGACCTGACGGGCGAGCAGGATGTGCTCGCGGGTCTGGGGCATCGGGCCGTCAGCGGCGCTGACGACGAGGATCGCTCCGTCCATCTGGGCGGCGCCGGTGATCATGTTCTTGACGTAATCGGCGTGTCCCGGGCAGTCGACGTGCGCGTAGTGGCGCTTCTCGCTCTCGTACTCGACGTGGGCGGTGGAAATGGTGATGCCGCGGGCCTTTTCCTCGGGGGCCGCGTCGATCTGGTCGTAGGCGCGGGCCTGGGCTTTTCCGGTCTTGGCCAGCACGGTGGTGATGGCGGCGGTGAGGGTGGTCTTGCCGTGGTCAACGTGTCCGATCGTGCCGATGTTCACGTGGTCCTTTTCGCGTTTGAAGGCTTCTTTTGCCATATGGTTGGGTTGTGCTGGTGGTTGTTTTTTTGTTTGGTGATTCGTTCCTCTGGAGCCCATGACCGGGATTGAACCGGTGACCTCGTCCTTACCAAGGACGTGCTCTACCAACTGAGCTACATGGGCCTGTCCGGTCCGGAGACCGGCCAAGTTATTGAAAGAACAGGGTGGACGAAGCGGGGCTCCGGCCGTTTCCACAGAATCCTTGAAAGCTCCAACCGAGGCCGCGAACCATGGTTTCAGTCCGCGAGGCAACGATGCTTTCCGGGAAAAAGCGGATGGAAAGAATGCTTTCTGGGAGTTCTCCTGTCAAAAGCAATTTTAGGGGTGCCTCGGGACGGGGCCTGTTGCATGATGGAGCCGTGACAAGGAACGAGACGCCCGATTTCCTCGATGTCGCCTCGTTTAGGCGCGATTATCTCCACGCGGAACTCAGGCGCGCGGCACTCCCCCCGGATCCGAACGAGCTTTTCCACAACTGGCTCGACGAGGCTGCCGCCGCCCCCGGGATCCTGGAGTCCACCGCGATGGTTCTCTCGACGTCGTCGGCCGAGGGCGATGTCTCCTCGCGCGTCGTGCTGTTGAAGGGGTATGATCAGACAGGGTTTCGCTTCTTCACCAACACAGGGAGTCGCAAGGCGGGGCAGATCGCGGAAAATCCCTCGGTCTCCCTTCTCTTCTACTGGGAACCGCTCGAGCGCCAGATCCAGATCAACGGTACCGCATCGATGCTTCCCCGCCGGGAGACGGAGGCCTATTTCGCAAGCAGGCCCCGCGGCAGCAGGATCGGAGCTTGGGCCTCCCGGCAGAGCGCCGTGATCCCCGGCCGTGAATCGCTCGACAGGAAGGCGGCGGAACTCGAACAACAATTCGGGGAGGGGGATGTCCCGGTTCCGGAATTCTGGAGCGGTTACCTGGTGACTCCGAAAACCATCGAATTCTGGCAGGGACGTCCCAACCGCCTCCATGACCGATTCCGCTATCGTCGCACCGGTCAGCGGGCGGATGGCCCGGAGGATTGGATCATCGAGCGACTCGGTCCTTAACGTCACCAAGGGAGATGTCGCGGTTGAAAAAACAGTGTCTCACTCTCTGGCAACTCCTCAGGGAGACCGTAGCGATCTACACTCGGATCGGCGGTGAGCAGAGCGCCGCTTCCTTCGCCTATTACGCCCTCTTCTCGCTCGTCCCACTCGTGGCACTGCTGCTCACGCTCGGGTCCTATGTCTTCCCGTCGGATTCGGTGATGATGACCATCCACCGATTCGTCCCCATGGGGGAGGATCAGCAGGATCTTCTCTGGAGCATGGTGCACGGGTTGGAAAAGGCGCGCGGCAGTGTCAGCATCGTCTCGATCCTGATCCTGACCTGGGCCTCGTTGCGCTTCTTTCATGCCCTCGTGCTCTCGATCAACCACGCGTGGGGGACCCGGCGCCTGCCCTGGTGGCAGATGCCGGTGAAGAATCTCCTCATGATCCTGGCGATGTCAGGCGCCCTCCTGATCGGCTCCGTCATTCCCGCATTGCTGCAGGGCGTGGCCCGCGTCCTGCACTCGCTGGAAGACCTGATCACCCATCACTTTCCGATGGTGGATGTCGCCCGGGTACTCGCGGTGCTCGACCTGAGCCGCTACTTTGGCGGCACGCTGGTTCTTTTCTACAGTTTCGCGGTTCTTTTCATGCTGGCTCCGCGCCACCGGACCAAGTTCTCTCAAATCTGGATTCCCGCCCTGATCGTGGCAGTCCTGCTGCAGGTGGGACAGGCCTGCTTCGTGAGCTTCGTTCCCAAGCTCATCAACTACGGAGCAATCTACGGCCCCATGGGAGGCATGATGTTCCTCCTGCTCTGGGTCTATGTGGCCGGCGTGATCATCATCGCCGGAGGGTGTCTGTGCGCGGCGATGTCTCATCTGCACGGGCACGCCTACATCAACCGCCGCCAGATCGGATCCCATTCCGGGGGGCCGGAACATCCGGAGCCGTAAAAAGGCGAGGAACGAAACTGGTAACCTGAGACCTGAAAAAATTCATCTTTCATCCAGAGATGACACACACCCCGACGATCAAATAGAGGCGTCGATCATGACTCCAAGGCGGAACTGTTAAACCAAACCTGACTGAATCCCTTTCAGGTTTCAGCTCTCCGGTCTCATGTTTTTTCCCGCCCCCTACTCCACCCAGCTCAGGATATTGAAGTTCGCCGACATGAGCGAGGCCACAAGCGCAAGGGCGCCGAGCACATGGCCTATCAGGAGAACAGGGATGCCGACTAGCAACCAGCGACCCATGGCTCCCTCGATGAGGTTCTGCGTTTCGGACGGCTCGGCGGGAAAGGGAAAGGTGTTCATCGGCGATCTGAAGTAAACGGAGCCGATTCCGGTGTCAACGCCGGGGCGCACGCATCCGGCGGCCGGTGGGGCCCTTGACCGCCTTCCTCTTGGCGACGGATTTGCGACCCTTCTTCACCACGGGCTTGCGACCGGCCTTGCCGATCGGCCCGCGGGGTTTGGGCTGGCGGGGCGGCGGAACCACCGGCGAGGACTCCCCCTGGAAAGAAACCGGAACACGGGTAGCGGCCTTTCCCTCCTTTTTGCGGTCCTGCACCTCGCGCGTTTCGCGTCCCTTGAGTCGCAGGCGGATCGGCATTCCCGGGTAAGGCCATCGGGCGCGGAACTGGTTAAAGAGATACTCGCGGTAGGCGTCGGTGATCAGGTCGGCATCATTGACGAAAAGCAGGAACTCGGGCGGATGGAAGGGACGCGGCACATCAGGCACGATCTGGGTCGCGTAAAGAAGCTTGAAGCGCTTCCCTGATTTCGACGGAGGCGGGTGCTGCTCGAAAATATCCCGGAAGAAGCGGTTCAGTTCCCCGGTCGGGATTCGGGTATCGGCCTCCTTCCGGACACTCTTGAGCGCCGCGAAAATCCGGCTGAATCCCTGGCCCGTCTTGGCCGAGATGCAGACCACCGGGGCATAATCGAGGAAGAAGAGATCCTTGCGGATGACCTCCGACTGCTCTCCCTGAGAAGCGCGACCGCCATCCTCCTTGCGGACGAGATCCCATTTGTTGAGCAGGATGATGCAGGCTTTCTGCGACTCCTGAAGCATCCCGGCGATGCGCTTGTCCTGAGTGGTGACTCCGCTCTCCCCGTCGATCACAAGCAACCCCGCATCTGCCCGACGGATCGCTTCCTCGGATCGCATGGCGCTGAAGATCTCGACCGAGGTGTCGGGACGGGATCTGTGCCGCAATCCGGCCGTATCCACAAGAACATAGGGCTCTCCCGCAAGTTCGCACTTCACATCCAGCGCATCGCGCGTGGTTCCCGAAATATTGCTGACGATACTCCTCTCCTCACCGAGCAATCTGTTGAGAAGGGAAGACTTGCCCACATTGGGACGACCCACGATCGCGAGTCGCGGGGATGATGCCTCCTCGGGAATCTCATCGCCCTCCACCCCCCCGAGTTTCCCACCAATCTTAGCCAGCAGATCATGGGTGCCGCGCCCGTGGGCGGCACTGATCGTTAATACCTCGGGAAAGCCGAGTTCGTAGAAATCGGCGGACATGGACTCGTGCATCTCCTGGTCGATCTTGTTGATGATCAGGAGCAGCGGACGCCCCCCGCTTCGGAGCATGCTGGCCAACTCCCGGTCAAGGGGAGTGAGGCCGGCGCGGCCATCGACCACGAATAGGAGGAGGTCGGCGCTGGCAATAGCCGCCTTAGCGGCGACATGAGTCGCTTCCGCAAAGTCGGGATCGGGAGCATCGCCAATGCCCCCTGTGTCGATGATCTCGAAGGAAACCGGACCGGTCTTGCAGATCCCGGCCAAACGATCCCGGGTGATGCCCGGTTGATCGTGGACGATCGCCACCCGGCGGCCCATCAGGCGGTTGAAGAGGGATGATTTGCCCACGTTGGGGCGGCCGACAATGGCGACGCGTCTCATGATTTTCCGGAAGATTGGTTGGCGACGGGGCGGGTGTGCCCGCCGTCCTGCAGCAGGCGCACCCCCTCCGTCATGTAGGCGAATCCGCTCAGCAGAGTGACCACACCCGAGATCCAGACCACGGGCTCGCAATATTGCCACTGAAGCATCACGACCGCGACGGTGAGCATCTGCAGGAACGTGGAGGCCTTGCCCAAGAGCGATGGACGCACCTCGAAATGATCGTTGAGCAGCCTGAGCAACCCGCACCCGGTGACGATCATGACATCGCGCGCGATCACGAGAACGGGATACCAGACGGGCAGTTCGTAGGGCCACCGCGTGACGCTCAGCGTGATGATCGCCGTCAGCATGAGCCCCTTGTCGGCGATCGGATCGAGGATGGCACCGAGGCGTGACTTGAGCTGAAAGCGCCGGGCCAGCCACCCGTCGATTCCGTCGCTCAGGGCGGCGGCCAGAAAGACCGCGATCGTGGCCAGGCGGAGATGCTCGTCCGGATGTCCCGATGCCGCGGAGCGCCCGTAGTAGATCGCCAGCACGACGAAGACCGGAATCATCAGGATCCGGGCGATGGTGATCTGGTTGGGAAGCGTCATTCGGAAATCTCAATAAGACCTTGAACCGAAGGAATCAGGAACTCAGGAACTCAGGAAGGAAGAAACGGATGATGAGTCGGTGATTTCCAGCACGGCACGACCCCGCTATGGATGTATCATAGCCCGCATCATGGAAGAGACAAAGGCATCACCCAAGATCCCGAGGAAACTCCAGGGGGCCGTGCGTCGCCGTTCTTCCAACCTCACCCCCGCCCTCCTGCTGTTGCCTTCCGACCGTCGCCGGGATGCGCTACTTCTGGGTGAGTTCTGCCGCCTTGTGGACAACCTCGCGGATGATCCCGATCTCTCGGCGGAGAGGAAAAAGGCCGCTCTAGAATCGTGGCTACGAGCCCTCGCGCCGGAATACGCGGCGGAACTGCCGGCTGATTTCAGGGAAATGATCTGTCGGCGGCGCCTCGACCGGCAACTTCTCTCCGAAATCGTGCACGGCATGCTGATGGACACGGAGCAGGGACGCTATGCGACGTTCGGAGAACTGGAACATTACTGCCGGCGGGTTGCCTCGGCCGTGGGGCTCAACAGTGCCCTCATCTTCGGCGCATCCGGATCTTCCGTGGAACGCTACGCCGAGGAGTTGGGCATCGCCCTCCAACTCACCAACATCCTGCGCGATGTCTCCGAGGATGCCTCCCTGGGCCGTATCTACATCCCACTGGAGGATCTGGATCGATTCGGGGTGAGCGAACGTGACGTGCTGGAAAGCACCTCCTCCCCCGCGATGATCCATCTTCTGAACCATCAGGCCGAGCGGGCCGATTCCTGGTTTGCCAAGGCGGAGCTCGCCTGGTCGGAAATGTCCACCAATCAAAAGCGACTGATGCGGCCCACCCGCCTCATGAGCGCGATTTACCGCGAACTCCTCCTGCGCATGCACCGCGACCGCTACGATGTCCTCGCGAAGCGATACCGTGTCCCGGTTTTCAGGAAGTTCCTGATCCTGCTCCGGGTGATGACGGCAAAGAACTGAGACCGCGAAATTGGATCAGGAACTCAGGAATGTCGGAAAACAACGGCCAAGGCCTCGCGCAGCTTTAACGGATGCGAAGCAACGACAGGGCAAGCAAACGCTGAGAAAGCAGAGAGAAGGCATTGGGTAGAGGCTTTCGAACTTCGACTCAGCTTTCCGCCTTCACGTTTCATCCTTCTCTCCGCCTCCCATCACCTATCCCCTAAAACCATCCGCCCAGACTTTTGTTGCTGGATCCATCGTCACAAGATCGGGCCAACCGCGGGTGTAGCCTTCGCCGGGTATCTTCTTCGTGGCGTCGAAGCCCATGTGACCGCCCATGTTGGGAACGGTCGGGGCATGGTCGAGGCTGTCCAGCGGGTTCTTGGTCAGGATGCTATCGCGCTGCGGATCCGTGTTGGCCATCCAGCGGAAGAGGACCTCGGAGGTGTTCTGCACGTCGCAGTCCTCGTCCACCACGACGATGTATTTCGCGAACATCATCTGACCCATCCCCCAGAGGCCGTGCATGATCTTGAAGGCCTGCCACGGGTACTGCTTCCTGATCGAGACGAAGACGAGGTTGTGGAAGGTCCCCTCGGCAGGAAGCGCCATGTCAACGATCTCGGGGAAGTTCATCTTGAAGATCGGCAGGAAGATCCGGACGCTTGCCCCGCCCATGTAAAAATCCTCCATCGGGGGAACACCGACGATCGTGCAGGGGTAGACCGCATCCTTGCGGCGGGTGATCGCCGTGACATGGAAGACGGGATAATCATCCACCGGCGTGTAGAATCCCGTGTGGTCGCCGAACGGCCCCTCGGGACGGGTCTCCCCCGGTTGGACATACCCCTCGATCACGAAGTCGCTCTCAGCGGGAACCTCGAGCGGTTGGGTGACGCATTTGACGAGATCGACCGACTTCTTGCGGGCGAAACCCGCGAAGAGGATCTCGTCGATCCCGTCGGGAAGGGGCGCCGTGGCGGCCAGAGTGAAGACCGGATCGCCGCCGAGGCATATGGCGACGGGCATCTTCTCTCCTCGCTCGTAGTAGCGCTTCCCGTGGCGCGCGCCGACCTTGTGAACCTGCCAATGCATCCCCGTGGTCTTTCCGTCGTAGATCTGGATGCGGTACATGCCGACATTCCGCTCCCCGGTGTCGGGATCCTTGGTGTAGACGGTGGGCAGGGTGATGAAGCGTCCTCCGTCCTGGGGCCAGCATTTCAGGATCGGAAGATGATCGAGCGAGAAGGGCTCTCCTTCACCCATCGTGTGAACGACCTCCTGGCAGGGGGCGCTCTTCACGCTGCGGGGACGGGCATGGATGAGATCGATCCCGTTACGCAGGAGCTTGAGCGCATCCTTGAAGCTCTTCGGAGGCTTTGCCTTCATCAGGAACTCAAGCTGGGAGGCCAGTTCGTCGACCGAGTCGAGGCCGAGTGCCATCGCCATGCGGCGATTCGAGCCGAGTGTGTTGATGGCAACGGGGAATTCCGAGACCCGGCCGTTGATCGTCGGCTTCTCGAAGAGGAGGGCGTTGCCGCCGCCGGGAGACTTCATCTCGCGGTCGGCGATCTCGGTGATCTGGAGTTCCGTGGCCACGGGCTCCGTGATGCGACGGAGCTCCCCGGCTTCCTCAAGGGCCTTCAGGAATGCGGCATAGGATGGATAAGCCATGGCTGATACCGAAAAGAATGCCCATTGAGAGAGGGAAAGTCACAAAAAAGATTGCCCCCGCCGCGATTGCGTAGAAGATTATCGCCCCTCGGAGAACTCCGAGGCATCCCTGGAGTTGTAGCTCAATTGGTCAGAGCACCGCCCTGTCACGGCGGGGGTTGCGGGTTCGAGCCCCGTCAACTCCGGTGGGGATTCGCGTCACGGAAACCCAACCGCTCCCTAGAGTGATCGCACTGATCACATCGCGACTGATTTTTGTGGCAAAGATTGCCCGTCATGGTGGAATCTGCGGATGCAGAATGGCAACCCGTTCACGGCCGCCCGCTGGATCACGTCCCGCGTCTGCGGCGCACCACGCACTTCGGCCGCCGCCTGTTGCTTCCGCACCTCCTTCCATCTTGAGAGTGCCCCAAGGCTCGCACTCCTCCATGCCACGGCACTCGGTCTCTACGATGCGGAGATCAATGGAGTTCCGGTGGGCGACCAAGTCCTAGCCCCCGGTTGGACCGACTACCGCAAACGCGTCCACTACCAGACCCACGATGTCACCCGACTGATTTCCACCGGGGAGAATACGGTCGGGTTCCTTCTCGGCGACGGCTGGTACTGTGGTCACCTTGCGGAAAAGGATCGCCAGTTCTACGGCGATCGGCCTCAACTCCTGGCGCAGATCCAGATCAAGGCGGCGGATGGATCGGTGATCCTGATCGGATCGGGGACGGGGTGGAAAACCAAGGCCAGCCCCATCCTGGAGAACGACCTCATCATGGGCGAGACCCACGATGCCCGACGGGAACTCGGCGCCTGGTCCTCCCCCGGGTATGACGACGCGATCTGGGAGGAGTCCCTTGCGGCATCCGACCCGGGAATCGTGATCGAACCCTCCCCCGGCCCCTGCATGCGCCGCCACGAACTCCTTCCCGGAACCCTCCTGAAATCCGTCTCCCTTCCCTGGGAGAAAAAGAGACTCCTCCACGATTTCGCCCAGAACCTCACGGGACGCCTCCGGATAACGGTCCGCGGGAAACGGGGAATCCATCTCTCGATCCGCCATGCCGAGATGCTTGACCGGGAGGGCAACCTCTACACGGAGAACCTGCGCGGCGCACGGGCCACGGATCACTACACGTTAAGCGGGGAGGGTTCCGAGACCTGGGAACCCCGCTTCACCTTCCATGGATTCCGCTATTCCGAGATCGCCTGGCAGGAGGAGGCCGAGGATCTCACAGTGGAGCGGATCGAGGCGGTTGTCATCCACTCCGACACCCCCCGCACCGGCGAGTTCTCGTGTTCCAACCCTCTGCTCAACCAACTCGAGCACAACATCCTTTGGGGCCAGAAGGGGAACTTCCTCGACGTGCCGACCGACTGCCCGCAGCGCGACGAGCGTCTCGGATGGACGGGGGATGCCCAGGCCTTCATCCGTACCGCAGCCTTCCACATGGACGTGCGGGGATTCTTCCACAAATGGCTGCAGGATATGAGGGACGCCCAGTTGCCGGATGGCGCGGTGCCGTGCATCGTCCCGCATACTGCCTCCTTCGGCCTTTCCGGCGACGGGGGACCCGCTTGGGCGGATGCCGCGCTCATCTGCCCCTGGACGATCTACCGCTGCTACGGCGACCTCGGGATCCTCGCCGACCACTACGGGTGCATGGCGGGCTACATGGATTACTTGGCGAACAACAAAGTCCGGGGATTCATCCGGGCCCATCCCGATCTGGACGAGTGGGGCGGCTTCGGCGACTGGCTTGCACTCGATGGCAGCGGTCGGACCGATGGAGGGACGGCCAAGGATCTCATCGGGACAGCCTTCTACGCCAACAACGCCGATATCATGGCGCGCACCTCCGAACTGCTTGGAAAGACCGACGAGGCGGCAGCCTACCGCAGTTTGCACGCCGACATCACAGAAGCCTTCCGGAACCGTTTCCTGACCCCGGACGGTCTCGTGGCGGGCGGAACCCAGACCGCGCATGTCCTCGCGCTTCATTTCGGACTGGTCCCCGAGTCAGCACGCGCCACCACGGCCCGTGAGCTTGTGCGGAAAATCGAGGCCAACGGAATGCACCTCGGCACCGGATTCGTCGGCACGCCCTACCTGCTTCATGTCCTTGAGGCAACAGGTCACCTCGACACCGCTTACCGGCTTCTTGAGCAGGAGAGCTTTCCCTCATGGCTCTTCCCGGTCAAAAACGGCGCCACGACGATCTGGGAGCGCTGGGACGGATGGACGCCGGAGAAGGGATTCCAAAACAAGGGGATGAACTCCTTCAACCATTACGCCTACGGAGCCGTCGGTGACTGGATGGTCTCCACCGTGGCGGGACTCGAACTCGACCCCGTCGTGCCGGGTTACAAAAAGATCCTGTTCAAGCCGCGCCCCGGCGGAAGCCTTACCCGGGCGGACGCAAGCCTGACGACTCTCCAGGGAAAGGCCTCGATCGGCTGGGAACTTTCAGGGGACGCCCTGCGGATCGACCTCACGGTGCCCGACGGTAGCAGCGCCCGCCTCTTCCCGCCGGAGGGATGGAACCGTGAGATCCCGAGTCCCGAGGACTTCGGCCCCGGAGCGCACCGGGTCATGCTTTTCAAAACAGGGAACAATCCGGGTTAGAACCCCGACGACGATTACCCCGCGAAGATCTCTCTTGCCCGCTCCTCGAAGATCCTGCGGCCGTTTCCACCCTCGCCGTGAAACCACGCGTGCTGCACCAGATACACAGTGATCAGTCCCCTCTCCCTATCGAATCCCATGTGGGTTCCGTACGCCCCGTCGTGGCCGATCGCCCCGTCCAACTTCCATCCGATCCCGAATTGGCCGGACAGATCGCCGGTCTGCTTGCGGGTCATGGTCTCCACCGCCTCCTCGGAGAGATAACGCCTGCCGCCGAAGATGCCGCCTCCCATCACCATCTGGCAGAAGCGAACACAATCGGCCGCCGTGGAGAAGAGGCCTCCCGCGGGTAATGGCCGGCGGGACCGATCCTGCAGCGGTTGGGTGAGTTGACCGATTGGCATCTCCTCGAGCGCCGCGTTGGCCCCTCCGGGCTTGTAGGTCTTGGCGAGGCGCGCACACATCGCGTCGTCCGGCCAGAACGTGGTGTCCCGCATGCCGAGCGGAGCGAAGAGGCGGCTGTCGAGAAAGTCCACGTAGTCCATTCCGCTCACCACCTCGATGATCCGTCCGGCCACGTTCACGCCCATGTTGGAATACTCGCAGGCAGTTCCCGGATCAGCCGCAAGCGGCGTCATAGAGTAGCTCAGCGCAGCCTGGTGCAGCGTCAGTTGGTCGAACGTCGGCTGCTCCACCGGAGAACTGAATTTCATGCCCGCCGTGTGGGTGAGAATGTGCCGCACGGTGACCGGGAGGTTCGGCCTCCTCAGAAGAGTCGTTTCCGTGTCCTCTGGTACGGCGACCATGAGGTCCTTGAATTCCGGAAGGTAACGCTCGATCGGATCGTCCAGCGACACCTTCCCCTCGTCCACGAGCATCATCATGGCCGTTCCGGTGACCGGCTTGGTCTGTGAAGCGATCCAGAAGAGATCGTCCACCCGCATCGGTCTCCGGGTCGCGAGGTCGGCGAAACCGACCGCCTCGAGCGCCAGAATCCTCTCCTGGTCGGCGACGCAGGTTACCGCCCCAGCCAGCCACTGTTTCTCGACAAGCGGTTGCAGAAGTCTGGAAAAATGATCCGTTCTCATCCTGTGGCAGTCTCGGCGACCGGCACGGAAAAAGTCAACCGGACTGGTCATCGCACACCCGCTTCCTTGATGGCATCGCGAGGCGGACGCGCCATTGTTCACGTCTTCCGATGGATCACGATGCGAAGGAAAAACCGGAAAGATTCGGCGCCCTTGGTCCCTTTCAGGGGGTCGAGATTCTCCTATAGGAGGCGTGGAGGATCTTCCCGATCAGCGTGTCGTTGCATGGATGATCCAGATCGAGAGGGCGAAGGCCGCGGCCTGCAGGGCGACGCTCCATTTGTCGATCAACTGGGCCTTCCTGTAGTCATCAATGAGGTGCTTTTTGTCCATGGCGCCCTGGATCACCACCTGGATCAGCGAGATGATGATGAGCAGGTAGACGACCACGTAGATCTTGTCCATGAGGACGAGGTAATTCAACTCGGGCAGGTTGGACGTGTAGCCCTGCTGCATGAAGACGGTCGTCAGGAGGGCCGTCCCCGTCATCGCTGCGCGGGATGCGAGTTGCGAGGGATGCAGCAGAAGCGCCGTCCAGCAGGCCAACAGAATGATCACGACCGGCAGCAGCATCTTCCAGAGGAAATAGTTCACGGGACGCGTCACCCTCACCTGAAAGAGGATGGTGCCGTAGTCCGAGGAATCACCCCCCACGGTCTCGTCGCCGAGATTGGAAGCGTAATGGTGCACCCCCTCGGCGCCGCTCCAAGAATCGACCGTCCATCCGGGAATGTTCAAGACCGCGTCGAGACCCGAATGATGCACGTCGAACCGATAAACCAACCTTTCGACTGGATAGGTGTTGTCCTCGATCGAGAGAGATACGGTGTGATTTTCAAGCGGAAAACGCTTGAGGCTGAAAGGCTGAAAAAAGCGTCCCTCGATCCTGAGGCACTGGTAGTGGCGACCATCGGGGAAGGTGATCGGCTTGGGATAAGTCTTGGCCTTCGTCAACCCCCAACTCTCGACATTGTTCGTGAATTCCACAGTCTCACTCGGATCGATATTCCCGCTCCAGATAAACCAGACGTAGGCGGTCATGTAGTAGGTGTTGGAATGGACATCGAGGTTGTAGATGACCGTGGGCCACACACCCACCTTGACGACCTCGGGCGATGCTGAAGCCTCCGCGGAGGAAGGCGTCGCCTTCTTTTTCTCCGGCGCCGCGTGCAGTGGAATCAGCAAGCCCGCCAGAAAAAACGCAAGGATCAGGATCCAACGGGGTGGGAGGTTGAGGAACATCATCGATTCTTAGACACTTTTGCCTTCCACCCGCAAGTTGCGATCCGGATTCACGCTACGAGGCCCTGAAAGCCATGAATGCATAGAATTCGCTTCGGTCCGTGAAGAGGACCTCGGCCGGTTGAAAGCCCGCCTCCACCGCCATGCGGTTAAGCGTCCCGATCTCCTCGGGAAAATCCGCCGACGTGACATGCTCGACGGCGGCGGCCACCTCCTCCTGTGTCAACGATTTCCAGACCCGCTCGGCGTGATCCACCCAGCGTCCCATGAACGCCTCGCGCGATTCGCCCGGAGAAAGAACGGGATCGTAAACCAGCAGGGACCCAACTGAGGAGACCCTCCGGCGAAGCTCCCCGAAGAAGAATCCCTTCTCGGCACGAGAGAGATGATGCAGGGAAAGACCGGTGTAGATGATATCGTAGCTGCCGGACACTGTCCCGATCCCTGTTAGAAAATCCCCTGTGATTAGTGAAACCCGGGCTGACATCCTGGAGGTATTCTCACGGGCGAGATCCAGAGCGACGGGTGAGATATCCATTGCGGTGTAGGAGGAGACTGGTCTCCCCTTCAGAACCTCCGCGCTGAAGGCGGCATCGCCGCAACCAAGGTCGAGGAAGCTGAAGGGGACTTCGAGCGAGTCGAGCCAAGAGGCCATAGCCGAATTGGCCGAGCGGTGGCATAGGTAGTCATGATCCACGATCCGCCGATAGAGAGCCCAACCGTTGAAAAATTCACGCACGGCCGCGGCATCGCGACCGCGTCCATCCATCAGTTCCTGAATCACCATCCGCCGAGGATAGCCGCCTTCACACTAGAAATCCACCACGGCACGAAAGCCGACGACCAGCGCGTTCCCGTACTGCTGGGTGCCACCGGGATGCAGGATGTACTGCAGGTCAGGCTGAATGGCGATCGCCGGAGCAAGGCGCATCGAGTAGGTGAGTTCGGCAACGGACTCAAAACCGCATCCGGGGGCACCGTTCTCCTCATAGCTCTGCCTGCATTGGCAACCCATTTGGGCGTAACCAAAGGCGACGCCGAGCTTGTCGGCATCGCGTGTCGGGATCAACCCGGTGTAAGTCAGACCCATTTCGGCATAGAAGCCGACGATGCTGCTCTGATCCGGCGAGAATCCGATGCCGGCAAAAGAGGAAAGTCCCTTTGGGAAGCAGGTGCAGGCGCTGCCTTGGGAGTCCACCGGGTTCTTTCCTGAACCGAGATCCTTTTCGGTGGAAGCGGTGGCTTTTTCACGAACGATGTAGAGCTTCTGGTCGATGATGCCATAGCAGCCGTTGTTGTAGGCGCTGGAGTTCGGGGATCCGAAATGAAATTGCTCCTCCCCGCCCTGCGGTCCCTGGCCGGTCTGGAACCAGAAACCCGCCTTAGCATAGCCGGGAAGTCCTTTGGCCGAGGCATCTTTGCACCATTCCGCCTCGGCTTCGTTGATATTGAGGAGTCCTCCAGCCTGACCGAAGTTCCAGTCGAAGCCGTATTTGTTGTCCTGTTGGGGAAAAGGGTTCCCCTGAGCGAAGGCACTCCGAAGGGTGAGCCACGAGACGGGTTGAAGCGCCATGCGGAGTCCTGGAGTGGCCATCGGGTAAGTGGGACCGCCGTTGGGCACGTTCATGGTGAACAAGGCAGGCGGCCCGAAGGTGCTGTTGACGAAGAGACCCGCGGTGTCGGAAACCATGAACTCTGTGTCGATAGGGATCATCCCTCCTCGCAACGAGATGACATCATGGAGCAGATTCTGCTGGAGCCAGAGCTCGTAGCAACGGAAGGAGGGGTAACCCGCAATACCGCTAGCGGTCAGCGAATTTCCGATGCACTTGGTCGAAAGATCCTTGCCGTAAATCCAGAGCCAGGTGTTCTTGAAGGTGGCCCCTTCCCAGCCCATCACTTTGTTGAGATCGGCGGCCAACCCGAGATTCAGAAGTCCGGAGCAGGTGCCGCCAGTGGCGGCACCGCCGGCGGTGTTGCCAAGGAGATCGAAAACCGACTGCGCGGAGAGATCGACGCCACAACTCCCTTTGCAAGGACGGCAACCGAACCAACTGCCGGAAAGTGGCGACTGCTCGAGGATATTGACGGGATTGGGAAGGAGCACCGGATCGGCGCTCAGAAAGGAGGTTCCAGCAAAAAAACCGCATGACAGAATGCAACGAAGGAGACTCTTCATGGAGCGTTATGGGCTAATCAAGACGGCTCGTGCGAGCCAGTCGATTCTGCCGACCGGATCTCCGTGCACCTATGGTCACCGATCGCACGGCCACATCGCAATTCCATGCTTTCAGACGGCATCGGGATCGGAAATCATGATTTCCATGAAGTTCGCGACCTACTTGGCGCCGGTCCTGATAGTCATGTCGACAGCCTCCCTTAGGGCCGACCTGTCCGTCGCCTCCCTTTCCACCATTGCAACGGATCTGGCGCGGAATGTGGGCGGCGACCATGTAAGGGTCAAACCGATCATCAGGGCGGGAATGAATCCTCACGATTTCGAGCCAACCCCCGGGGATGTGAAGAAGGTCGTTGATGCCGATCTGGTCCTCTTCACCGGAAAGGGGATCGAGGGATATCTCACCAAGTTGGAGGACGCGGCCGGTGGGGCGTCCAAGTTTGTGGATCTTGGCCGGGACATCCCCTCGCTGACCATGACGGAGGATGGAAAAAAGGTGGAGGATCCCCATTGGTGGCACAGCGTCGAAAACATGAAGAGGGCAACCCGCATCCTGGCGGACTCCTTTGCCAAAGCGGATCCCGGTCATGCAGCCGACTACGCCAGAAATTCCGGAATCTATCTGGAATCCCTGAACGAACTGGAGCGCTGGATCCGAGTGAAGGTTGCGGAACTTCCACGCAACAAGCGCAAGCTGGTCACCTCGCACGATGCCCTTCAATACTTGGCCCGTGATTACGGATTCACCATCTATCCGGTGAAGGGAGTCTCAACCGGAGAGGAGCCCTCCTCACGCCACGTGAGGGAGCTTGTCGGCCTGATCAGAAGCGAAGGGGTGAAGTCGCTCTTCCTGGAAAATATCGAGAATCCCCGTGCCATCCGGCAGATTTCGGAGGAAACCGGGGCCCTATCAGGGGCGACTCTCTACGCCGATGGCTTGGGCGAAACCAAGGCCGACACCTACGACGCAATGATGAGACACAATGTCAAAGCCATCGTGGATGGCTTGAAATAGGGAAAAACCGATGCGGTTCCTTAGAGGTCTATTTGTTAAGAAACAGTCCCCCGCACCGGAATCTTCAGCGCCTGCCAAAACCGAAGAACCGGCCGATGCCACCTTTCTTGCCACCAGTTGATTGCTGATTGGACTCGGCACCCCCTCCCTCGCGTCGTCGAGACTGACCTCCTCCCCGATGGGAAGGTGAAGTGCGCGGAGCACGCACTTCACCCGGCTTGCGCGGAGGACGACGATTTCCGCCGGTTCCCCTCTCACGCGGAGGAGCGGGAGCCTTGTCATCAAACCCTTCTGCCTTGAGGCGGGGAATGCCGCGTCGGGTGAAGCGCTCGAGAGCCCGCACCGCATCCTCATCCTCTCTGGAGACAAAGCTGATCGCCTCCCCCACGGCCTTGGCGCGGCCGGTACGGCCGATCCGATGGACATAGTCCTCGTGGTGAGGCGGGAAGTCGTAGTTCACAACGTGGGTGATGCCGTCGACATCGATGCCTCGCGCGGCGATGTCGGTGGCGACCAGCACCCGGATTTTTCCGTCACGAAACTCCTGAAGTGCACGCAGACGCTGGTTCTGGGATCGGTTGGAGTGGATCGCTCCGGTCTTGATGCCGGCCTGCTCGAGACGCCGCGCGATCCGGTCCGCGCCATGCTTGGTCCTGGTGAAGACCAGCACCATGGCAAGGTGCTGATCCTTCAACAGGTGAAGAAGAAGCCCCGGCTTGAGATGCTGACCGATCTCGTAAACGGACTGGATGACGGTATCGGCGGGATTGGAGCGGCGACCGATCTCGACGGTCTCAGGTTCCTGGAGGAACTCGCCGGTCAGTTTCTCGATCTCACGGGAAAGGGTGGCCGAGAAGAAGAGTGTCTGGCGCTTCCTCGGCAGCAACTTCACGATCTGGCGGATGGCCGGGACGAATCCCATGTCAAGCATCCGGTCGGCCTCGTCGAGCACGAGGAACTCGATGCGGACGAAGGCCTTTTCCCGGCCGCGGATGATGTCGAGCAGACGCCCCGGTGTGGCGATCACGATATCGGCTCCCTGCTCGAGCGCCTTGATCTGGGGTTTCTCGCTCACGCCGCCGAAGATGGTGGCCACGGTGAGGGGGAGATGCTTCGCGTAGACGCGGACGTTCTCCTCGATCTGGACGACGAGTTCGCGGGTCGGGGCGATGACGAGCGCCCGGATTCCCCCCGGGGGTGATACAGCAAGGAGCGAAAGGATCGGCAGGGTAAACGCGGCCGTCTTTCCGGTTCCGGTCTGGGCGATCCCGATCAGATCGCGGCGCTTGAGGACATAGGGGATGGCCGCCGCCTGAATCGGGGTCGGTTCGGTGTAACCGGTCTCTTGGACGGCTTGGAGAATCGCGGCATCAAGGCCGAGGGCACGGAAAGGCATTTTATGAGTACGCGGAAATTGCTGGAGCGGCACTATGGGGCCTGCCGTGCAAATTGCACGGAATATCAAGGAGCAAGGAGGAAGATCGGGTCTGGACGGCTAAAGGACACCCCGATCGGGGATGCCTTCCTACCTAAAAAAATCGCTCAGTGAATGTTTGGCATGCCTCACTGCACCCATGGCTTCCTGTTTCGCCTCACGAGCGGCCTCATGGAATTGCTTGTATTCCAATCCCACAAACAAGATCACCGTGACAGAAACTGCCAGGGTGAGGAATTTCAGATTCCTGCGATCTTGGGCATTCGACCGCTTTCTTAATGCCAAGAATGCGGGACTGCGGAACGGAGGTTCCGCCTCTCCTCTGAAGCCCTCATCGATAATGGCAGACCTGGACGCAGGGTTTGCCGTCTTGCCCGATCCTTCCAAAGGATCAGAATCATCCCGCACCTCCTGTTGGCTGTCTGTCATCGACATAATAGACCTGTAATACGGAAACGCACCCCGTCCAGCGATTTTTTTCTTGGGATCAAGGTCTCCCAAGAACTGATACAATCATTGGTTGCCGGGATCCGCACACCCTGCCCTCAACCTTCCATCAACCGGCCCTACTTCTCCTTGGGAACCAATTTACACGCCGTCAGGACGATGTCGCCAACCTTGAGTTCCTTAAAGTCACCCTTGATGGCCACCTTCTGATCGACGGAGAGGTAGGGGTCCTGGCCAAGAATGTTTCCGCTGCGGTCGCGATGCACCAAGATCGCCTGGGAACCATCCGAAGAGATTTGGATTTCAGAGTTCTGCGGGATGGACCCGTAGAGGAACTCCCCCTTCACGGCTGGCAGGTTCGCGCCTGCATCCTGCATGGTGACCACAAGCACCTTGTTCTCGCTAGCGCCCTGACTGAGTGCGGAGACCCGACCGATGACCGTGATGCGCTGACCAGAATACTTTCCGGTCGCGGCCGTCGCATTGGTGGCAAAGTCCCCGGCGATGGTCTTGAGGGGAACCACCCCGTTGCCCGGAAGCGGGGCAAGGTAAGCCCCCGCATCCATCCTGGCGATTTTGCTCGGCGCAAAGGTGTCCTGCGCAACCAACGGAGCGATCGGGAGAAGAAGGGATGCGGCAAGTACGATGATCCGGGGCATGGTGGTCATGGTTTGATTTTAGTCAGATGATCCGATGGAACTCAACAAGGGATCAGACAAAATACGCGAAGCCAGCGTGAACCTCGGGCGCCTTTTATCTGCCGCCCAGGCCCGACCGGGCATCCTCACACCTGCCGATGCTGGGACTGTTCGCCCAAAGCCTCTCGTGATGAAACCGCGCTCCAAAACGCCTTTTCAGCTTTCACTATCAACCTTTTGACACCACGCTCCTTGGGGAATGCCGTGGCATCCTTCGGGCCACCTGCGGCAACATACCGCGCTCTCTCCGACGAGCTTGGTTCAGCTTTTTCATCCTCGCATGTCCTTCCTCTCCGCACTCATGAAGCATCCATGGACCATGGCCGCTTTAGGCGGAGCGATCGGTTCGGTGGGTCGTGTGATGATGAGTAGCGTGGTCGCAAAATGGACGGGGGAGGAGTTTCCCTTCGGAACAATCGTCGTGAATGTAACGGGGGCCTTGCTGATGGGGGCGCTCGCCGGATACGGCCAGTCCGAACCGGGCAAACTTCTCTTCTCGGAACCCTCGCGCACCTTCCTGATGATCGGAGTCCTGGGGGGGTACACCACGTTCTCTTCCTTCAGCCTCCAGACTTTTTTGCTCATGGAACAAGGCGATCTGACGGGTGCCCTTCTCAACGTCATCCTCTCCGTGGTGCTCTGCGTTGCCGGGGTCTGGGCGGGTTTCACGATCGTCCGCTCGGTACTGTAGGATCCGGCGGCGGGGTGGGTTGTCCGATGGTGCCACGCTCCCTCAACAAAGCCCACCGGGCTCCAATCGGGGTTTTTTGTCGCCCCCTGCAAGACATTCCTTTACCTTCCCCTGCCGTGCCATGACGCCACATGACCATGTAGCAACCATCCGGGATCGGGGATTTACGCTCACGGAATTGCTGGTGACCATCACCATCATCGCCGCGCTTGTTTCCCTCACCATTCCCGCATGGTCGGCTGTAACACGCGCCCGCGCCGGTAAAAACGCGGGGAGTTTGGTCATGGAGTCGCTGGAACGGGCCCGAAGCGAGGCCGTCACCACAAGGAGGACGGTCTGGGTGCTTTTCAGGCATGCTGCGGATCATACGGGGGACGGGATTCGGATTCTGGCCAAGGGAAACGGCTCCGTTGTTCCCGAAGGCCCGTGGTTAAAGTTGCCGGCGGGCATCACCTTCCACGCCGGAGCGGGCACGCTTCTGGAGGAGGCGCCGCCCGGGGAGATTCTCTCCGCCGCCGGGGGCACTCCAGTCACCAGCGACGCCAAGATCGGATCCGTGATGTTCCATCAGTCGGGACGTATCGGCTATCCGCCCCGTGGAGGAAGTCAACTCTCGCTGGTACTGGACTCCGCGGGCGGCTCGGCATGCGGCCAGATCACCCTCTCCCGCTCAACGGGAAAACCAGCCATCCAATGATGGTGCGGAGAAAAAGCCCCTCCGCTCAAGGATTCACCCTGGCCGAGATCCTCATTGCCCTTGGGATTTTTGCGGTCGCCGTGACGGGCCTCCTTGTCCTGTTGCCCATCGCCCACAGGACGGAACGCGAAGGGATCGAGGAAACACGGGCGACCCTCATCGCGGGGAACATCATGGATGCGCTGTTCCTCTCCCCATCGAACGGCACTCTTTCCCTGGCCGTCGGAACCACGAACGGAACAACCCGTTGGGAGTTCCTGAACCCCGAGGCCGCGACCAACCGCTCGGTCGCCTACGACGCTTCGTGCGAGCCCATTCACCCGCTGGAGCCGGCGGAGTCCCGATCTCCCGTCACCAACCCCGCGGCGGAGGCGGTGGCCACGCTGAATCTCTCGCGCAAGCCCGCCCTTCCAAGCATGACCATTGCGGAAGTGACGGTCTCCTACCCTGCCTCGGCTCCCGCGGACGGCCGAACCGTCCGCCGCTTTGTACGGCTGATCCCGATGCTCCCCCATGAATAGGAAGCACCCCCTGAAAGAGCTGATCGGCGCGAAGGGCTTCACGCTTCTGGAAGTCCTCCTCGCCTCCGTCATCCTTGCAGGTCTCTTCGTCCTGATGCTCGGCATGACCGACGGGACCTCAAGAATCTGGGAGCATGGCGAACGGCGGAGGGAATCGCAGCGCGAAGCGGCTTCCTCACTCCGCATCATGACAGGGGATCTGCGCTCCGCCGTCATCACGGGGGATCCCGCCTCCCTGCTCATCCACCATGGCACGGAAGCGGGAGAGGGCGGCGACTCGGTGTTCTTCCTGGTGGCCCATCCCGGCGACCAGAGGCATTCCGGAATCCGGGGGGATCTCTGCGCCGCCGGCTACTTCATCGCCCCCGCCCCCGGGGGTCACGGAGAGCGGAACCTCTACTGTTTCCATGCCTCGGGTGACGAAGTGGCCCGGGCGGTCCGATCCCAGACCCTGCCCGAACTCTACGCCAAGGCGGCGGCTGGAAAGAGCACCAGTGAACTCCTGGCGCGGAATGTCGCCGATTTGGCAATCCAAACGCTTCCCGGAACGGACACAGCCCCGCGTCCCAAGGCACTCCGACTTACGATCACCACCATGGACGCCGCCACGGCCCGTCTGATCGCCTCCGAAAACCCCGGACGCGACGGTTTGCTGGACATCCTGAAAAAACGCGGAACCAGGCTCTCCTCACTCGTCCGCCTCCCCCTGGAGAGGAAAGCCGTCACAACCCCATGAGAGGTCACCCCGCGACAATCGCCGCAGGATGGATCTCCCGCGGCGACCGGAAGGGTTCGGCGATCGTCGCCGTGCTGGGAGCTGTGGCGCTCCTGAGCCTGTTGCTGATCTCCATGCTTCACGGCATCCGTCTGGATCGGAAGACTTCCTCGGCCGCGGTTGCCGCGGAGCAGGCCCGCCTGGCGGCCGATTCGGGCATCTCCGCCGCCATGGCGCGTCTCCTGATCTGCACGTCGAACCATCCCGCTTTTTCAGTTGCCTTGCAGCATGGCGAGAATGACGGCGGGCAAGACGCGCCCGTGCTGGTGATCGGCGCCGGCAATCCGCGGATCCAGGCCCAGTTGGTACCGCTCATTTCCTGCGACCCCAGCCCGCTCGCCTCCTACCCGAAACTTCCGGCATCTTACCTTTCCGCTCAGTTGGCAAAGCGCCTCTCCACGAATCCCACCGTGGCGGTGAATCTCAATGACCCTGACCTGGTGGAGACATGGAACCGGGATTCCAACGACCCGGCCCCGCGAGGCGGGTTCATCGCCCCGGAAGGAACCTATCAGGCCGTGTGGCAGTATCTGCACGATTCAACGGGAGAACATGCCGTGGCACGCTACGCCTTCGTCATGACCGATGAATCAGCCCGGCTCAATCCGGCGCTTCACACCGGTGAAGACCGCAAGGATCCGACGGACTGGTACAAAGGTCCCGGGGATCTCTCCATGACCAATGACGCCGGCACACTGTTCACGCCCGATGAGGCCCGGAAGCTTCGGGCCGAGGCCGATCTTCCCACCGAGGGATGCTTCGAACGGGCCTTCAGCGATTCCCTGGAATTTTCGGAAAAGCATACCCTCCTCACGAGGGATCCATGCCGGGTTCCCGACCTGATACCGGCGGAATATCCGGAGGGCGGCCTGCCGAAGTATAACCTCAACGATCTGGCGACAAATCCCGCATGGGGGGCAACCCCTTACGACCGCGCGACCAATATCGCCGCGATCATCGACCGGAATCTTCCAGTCTTCAAACTCCGCGACCCCTCGCTCCCCGCCAGGCAAGCCGACCTCTACCTTCGTCGTCTTGCCTGCAGCATAGTCGATTACATCAGTCCCAAAACCGGACCAACCGGCCCCTCGCCGCAAGAACCGCTAGGGAGGGATCTGGTTCCCTACGTCACCCAGATCGCGGAATGCTGCACCCGCAAGGGCCTCACCGCCACCAACACAACGATCGAGAGCCGCTACTTCGTCGAGGTCTGGAATCCCGCCACCTCGGAGATCCCGGCAGGAGGGGTGGCTGGGCTCGTGATCACCAATCGAGCCATGCTGAGATTCGGAAACGGCATCGTCACGCCGTTCTCCGACTACACGAAGCAATCGCAGCAGCTTCCCCCGCTGCGGCCGAATGAATTCCGGGTCATTGCGTTCGAACCGACCGAACAGACATGGGACTCCCCGGTTCCCGTTACCAATCCCCCCAGGTGGGATGCGGGCCCCCAGGGAAATGCCGACGGCACGACCCATCAGGCCTTCTCCTTCTTTTGGAACGGAGTGCTTGTGGACATGTCACGGCGGGCCGGCATCTCCCCGGGAGACACGCCGGGCGGACTGGTGCATTTCAAGCAAACACTCGACGACGCCAAACCGAGGTGGCAGTGCATGACCATCCCGACACGGACTTCCGCAAGTGACGGCGGGGAGGAAGCGGAGGAGGCCGACCAGGCCGTGGATCCCGGGCACTACAACTTTGTGGGGGATCCCCGCGCCACCTTCCTCACCGCGTACAAATGGCCCGTTGTCACGGACTACAGGTCCAAGAGTTATTGGAATGGCGTCAACCCGGCCGGCAACAGGCAGGGAGGGTACATTCTTGATCCCATGAATACCTGGACACGGCGCGACCGGATCCCGCTGAACCCGGTCACGGGCATCAACCCGGCCTCGGCACTCCAGTCCCCGGATCTCATCCCGTCGAACTACGGCACGACCCCCGCCTCATCCGAGGCACCCTTCGTCCTGCGCAAGGGGCCGATGGTTTCGCTCGGTGAGCTTGGAAACATCTTCGATCCGGCCCAGGTCTCGGACAGCGGTGAAGCACCGAATGCTGGCACCCCGAAAAAGACCCCCTATTGCTGCGGGGGAGGACGCACCCTGCGGGTCGGACAGCCCGAATTTCATGCCTGCTCCCCGAAATTCGACTGGGACGTCGAGGGAAAGAGAGCGGTGCAACTGATCGACCTCTTCACCGTGAATGAACCGGGACGGCGCCCTGGAACGAATGCGCAAGCCACCCAGGATGAAACTCCCGGCATTCCCGGAAGGATCAATGTCAACACGGCCCCGCATGCCGTGCTGACCTCGCTCTTCACCGGTCTCGCGGTTACTTCAGACCGCCGATTCACCAACAGCATGATCAGCGCCGGCGCGGCCGATGAGTTGGCCACGCTGCTGGAAAAAAACCGTCCCTACCCCCGCCTCTCCGACCTCTCCGTTCTCACGACGAATCTGGTCAATGCCGAGTGTTACCTGCCATGGCTCTCAAAAAATATCCCGGGAAGCTCCCCGCCGGTTGCCGATGTCTTCGACAGGGCGCGTGAGGAGGCCTTCGGCAAGATCATCGGCCATTGCACCGTGCAGTCACGGACATTCAGGATCACCGTCTTGGGAGAGGCGCTCGATCCCTCGGGACAACCTTCGGCAAAATCGCTGTTCCAGGGATTGATCCGACTGAATCCCGATTCCTCGGGCAGGTTAATTCCAACCCTGCACGATGATTGCTGGCATTGAAAACCGTAGATCCATGATACTCCTCACCTCGCTCCTGATTCTTGCCCAGTCGCCGCCTCTTCCGGCGCAACCCGAAGGACTCCCCGAGCGTCATCGACATCCTGCACACGCACACCATCACGCTCTTCCCTCTCCTTCGCCGACACCCCGGGTAAAGGTCACGGTCGTCAATGCCACCTGTACCCCCGCGATCTCGCTCTCGATATCGGGCACCAACCTCCCCGTGGCCTACCCCGTTTTTCCCCAGGGAGAATGGACTTCCAACGAGCCGATGCAGGTCACCGAGATCCACTATCTGGCACGCTCCACGAACGGGACTCCGGTGGCCGAGCGAACCATCCGCTTCAAGCCCCTCTCGTCGCAGATTCTTCTTCTCACCGGGGATCTCAGTCACTCCGGCCCTGCCGAAAAGCTTCCTCAGCTTGCTGAAAACCCCGTTCAGACCTCGGTAAAATGGCCGCCCAATTTCCAATTTCACCTCTATCCAGTGGAACTCGCCTGCGCCGACCCGTGCCATTACCGGGTGGTTAATGCCATGCCGTCCAAGACCCTGTTGCTGAAGACGACTCCGGAAGCAAACAAGCCCTCCAGACAACTCGGGCTTCTGGCTCCTGGAAACAGTCTGCTGATGGTTCGACAACCCCCGTGCGTGGAATGGATCGCCGAGATCGACGGGCGGGACTATCCCATCACGATCATCCAGGAAGGAGCGGCGGGAAACTGTCTCATCCCCTTCTTCCTGAAGAATGGGAAGCCCGATTTTATCCGCATCTTCGAGGCCCCTTAACCCCCAACCCCCAACCCTTCACACCTCGGAGAGCGTCACTTTCGAGGCTCCCCCCGAAGTTGCTTGGGAAGAATCCCATTCAATTCCAGCGGTGAACTGAAATTGCGTTCATCGGCCGGCTTGACGGGTTGGGAAGTGACGGGAACGGGGCGCGGATTGGGCGAGGAAATGGGGGACTCTTCGAGCAGTTTTTGAGAACGCATGCTCTCCAACCTCGCATTCATACTCTCCATCTGCTCCTTGAGGGAAACCTCCAATTCCTTGTCGAGGGGGGAGGCAAGCTGTGGTCGGGACACTCCACTCTTGGCCTCGCGTTCTTCCTGCAGTTTTTTGGAAAAGACATCGCCGCCGCTATAGAAATCCACCTCGGGGGTGATGGTTGTTTGACTTTCGGAACTTCCGGAAGCTTGCGTTGCTTTCTTGGCTTTCAGTTGCAGGAAAACAGCCACAACCACAAGGATCACGAGGGCGCCCGCCAGAAGAAAAATTCCCAAGCGGTCTGCACTGCGGGTGTAGGATGTGATCGTGTGCCTGAACCCCCTCTTATGCTTGGACAGGGATTCCTCCCCGACCGCGGGATCATCCGTGTGCTTGAACTCCACCTCCGGGCTTCTCATGGGGGTCAGGGATCTGCTGGCCACTGCAGGCGCGAAATGGCTTTCCATCACTTCGCGCCTGACTCGCGGAGAGAGCGGGAAGACCTCAAGACTGGGAATATCTTCTGGAGCGCCCATATTTCCAATGTAGTGCAACCCAGCGGATAAGCCACCTCAAATGCGCGCCGACGCCGGGCCTCGAAGCGGCCATCCCTGCATCCATGGTTTCCAAGGGTCCGCAAGCCTGCAATGATCCAGCGCTTCCTTCCGATATGCCCGACTCCTTCTTCCGGCAACTTCGTATCCTGACCGGTCGCTGCGCGATCCCCGGCCTGATCCGCTACGTCGCCCTCTTCAACGCCCTCGTCTTCATCCTCCATCTCATGGCGCCCGGATATCTTTCGGTGCTGGAGCTAGACCCCGGACTCGTCCTCCAAGGTCAGATCTGGCGCCTTGTGACCTGGATTTTCATTCCCGAAACCCTGAGCCCCTTCTGGATCTTCTTTGCCCTGCTGTTTCTGATTTACTTGGGCGACGGCTTGGAAACGGCGATGGGGGCATCCCGTCTCACGGTTTTTTACGCGTCGGGCATCCTCCTCTGCACCTTGGTGAATTTTTTCCTCGGGTTGAAGGGGGGTGGAAGCGTCGTTGGACGGGCCAATACCTTCCTGAACCTCTCCCTACTGCTGGCCTTCGCGACCCTCTATCCCGATTTCAAGGTGCTGCTCTTCTTCATCCTGCCCGTCAGGATTGCATGGCTGGCGCTCTTCAGCGCGGCGATCATGATCCTTGCCTCACTAGGCCAACCCCCGGTCGTGGCCGCCACGCTCGGGGCTGCGGTTTTCAATTATCTCCTTTTCTTTCGCAGCGAGCTTGCCGCTCTACTCGGCCTGGGGGGTCAACTCGCCCCCTCGCTCCGCCTGCCGCTCCAAACCGCGATCCATCGATTTCCAGTTCCGGAAACCCTGCACCGCTGCGCGACATGTAACCGGACGGAGGCAGGCCATCCCGATCTTGAGTTCCGGGTCTCCTCGGACGGACTCGAATACTGCCAGGAACACCTGCCGGGCAAAAACTGACCGATCAGCGTTTCCTCAGGGATTCGAGATGCTTGAGATGCTGCTTGAGATCACCGGCTTCACGGAAGCGGTGAGCTATCCGGTAATAGTGCTCGGACTCCTTGGCCTGCCCAAAAACCTCAAGCCATCCGGCAAAATCCTCATAAACTAGCCCATAGAGGGGCATTCTTTGCATCGACTGGAGAAAGGCCCTGCGCGCCCCTGACTCGTCTCCGAGGCGAGCCAGGACATTTCCCAAACACACCCGCACGAACCAATCGCCCGGATCCCCCGAGACTACCCGGGTCAACGCATCCCTGAGTTCATAACTCGTTGCTGGTTCCTGCAACGGGGGCTCCTTCCGCAGGATCCTCGTCCATTGAATCTTCCAGAAGAGGGCAGCATATCGACCGCTCAACGGCATCTTGCGGAGGGCCGCCTGGGCTTGCGACGATGCCTGCTCCAGTGAGTCCGGTTGGGAGACTCCAAGAGGCCTGAGGAAAACCTGTTCCGCGGAGAAAAAATCCCTCTCCCTGCTCCAATTGACGCCTACCAACCATGCGGAAAGGACGCAGAGAAGCGCCAGAGAGCATGCCGGTGCCCACCGAGTCCATTGCAGGAACGGGTGGCTATGAACCCCATGCTGTCCCGGATTGCAGAGCAATCCGAAGCAACACCCCGCCAGCATCGCATTCGATGCCAGATGCATGTTGAAATCAAAAAAGGAGTGAACGACCTGCGCCGTCACCACGGCCATGGCCGCGAGTTGCAGGGCCATCGTGTTGCTCCCCGGAACCGGCGATGCGTCTCGGTGAAATCCGGATCCTGCCCTGACCGCAATCTCCCGGATACCCGCCCCTGTGTGAAAAACGAGGAACAAAACAAGCAGCAAAGCCCCGGTCAAACCGTATTCGCCGAGAAGTTGGGCAAAGTCATTGTGGGCCAGCAGTGAGTCGGCGGGCATCATCAGGCGTGCCGTCCATTGGAAACTTCCGGCACCGAGTCCCAGCAGGGGAGCCATTCCCAGATCATGGATCGAGGCTCTCCAGAGATCCTCGCGATAGGAATCCGTCCAGAGATGCTGCATCCGGGAAGTGACCCGCATGTTCCCGGAGACAAAAGACATGGCAGCGACTGCCAAAAGCGCCAGCAGCATCCCCACCCCCAATCCCACCAGAAGGTTGCGGCGGTTGCCTGTGAGCATGAGAAACAGGACCGACAGGGCGGAAAAAATGACCAAACCGCTCCCCATGGCCACCATGCCGCCGCGACTCAAACTCAGACAAACACCGGCCGAAAGAAAGAGGAAGCAGTAGATCAGTGCCCCCCGAACCATCCAATCAATTCGCCCCCAGCAAGCCAACGCCAATGCAAAAAGGGCGCCGTCTCCGAGCAACCAAGCCAGATGGTTCTTGTTTGCAAAGGTGCCAACCGTGACAGGGTAGTAGACTTCCATCCCAGGAAAGCCCCTCAGGATCGGAGACCAGGATGCATCTCGGAAGAATTGGTATAGCTCAACCCCTGTCTGGAAAAAACAGGCGACAAGGAGCATCGTGATGAACAGCATCCGGGGCGACCGGTCGCAGACTGCGGCGGCCATCACCAGATAGACCGTCAGGGTGGAAGCCAATCGCAGAATCTCATACTCCCTCATCCCGGGATCTCCCCCGAAGCATGTCCTGACCAGAAGGTAGCACCCCATGATCAAGGCGCAGAACAGGGGGAACTGCTTCGGTTCGTGGGAGGGAGGGCGTGTGATCGCAAGCGGGATGGACAGCAAACCCGCAGCCACGACGGGTAGATGGCATGCCAACAGCGGGAGCATCGGCCGCCCCCCCCCGCCGATCAGTTGCATTCCGATGATGCCAACCGCGGCGAGCACCGACACCATCCACGGGAGGAACGGGAAAAGAAAACGCATGGCGGGAAAAAGGAACCGGTCTCCAAAAGTGTGCCTTAACGCGGGTTAGCGGCAACAGGAAAGCCTCTTTCCCTTGATGTGGGAGGGCGCCGAGGCTATTTCTAGTCCCCTTTTTATGAGCAACAGCATCCTGGATCCGGCGCGTTCCGAGACCGTCGAACTGAGCAACGACGAGATCGCGCGCTACTCGCGACATCTCATCATGCCCGAGGTCACCCTCGAGGGGCAGAAGCGGCTCAAGGCCGCCAGCATTCTCTGTATCGGCACGGGCGGGCTGGGCTCCCCGATCGCCCTCTATCTCGCCGCCGCCGGAATCGGTCGCATCGGACTGGTTGACTTTGACATCGTCGATTTCTCGAACCTCCAGCGCCAGATCCTCCACGGCACCCGCGACGTGGGCCGCAAGAAGATCAACAGCGCCCGCGATACCATCAAGGAGATCAACCCCAACGTGCAGGTCGACCTTCACGATTGTTTTTTCACTTCGGAGAATGCCGCGGAAATTGTGGCCCCCTACGACATCGTCATCGATGGCACGGATAATTTCCCAACCCGCTACCTCTCCAACGACATCTGTGTCTTCCAGAAGAAGCCGAATATCTACGGATCCATCTTCCGGTTCGACGGCCAGTGCACCGTCTTTGCCCCTCACCTAGGCGGCCCATGCTACCGCTGCCTCTATCCCGAGCCACCTCCTCCCGGCATGGTGCCGAGCTGCGCCGAGGGAGGCGTGTTGGGAGTCCTTCCCGGCATCATCGGCGTCATGCAGGCGATCGAGGCCGTCAAGCTGATCGTCGGCATCGGCGATCCCCTCATCGGCCGACTGATGCACTTCGACGCGCTAAGGATGAAGTTCCGCGAGTTCAAGATCCGCAAGGATCCGAAGTGTCCGGTCTGCGGCGAGAACCCGACCATCACCGAACTCATCGACTACGACACCTTCTGCGGCATCCCGCAGGCGGCCGCGGCGGAGGAAGCCGAGGCCCCCGTGCCGGAGATCACGGTTGAGGAACTGCATGCCAAGCTCGGAAGCGGCGAGAAAGTCACCCTCATCGACGTGCGCGAGCAGTTTGAGTGGGACATCGCCCGGATTCCCGGCGCCAAACTCATTCCCCTCGGCGACCTCCACTCCCGCATGAGCGAGCTCGACAGCGCCGACACAATCTATCTCCAGTGCAAGTCGGGCGTCCGCTCGGCCAACGCACTCCGCGAACTTCAGGGGGCCGGGTTCACCAAGCTCTTCAACGTGCAGGGCGGCATACTCGCCTGGGCCGACCGGATCGATCAGTCGGTCGCCAAGTATTGATCCATGGCGAATTTTCTTTCGGAACTCTCGGCACTGTTGCGCTGCCCCGTCACGGCACAGCAGCTTCACATAGCCACTCCGGAGGAACTCCGCGCCCTCCCAAGGAACGCGGGGGATGATGCCGATGGATTCCTCGTTCGCGAGGATGGCACCGCCGCCTATCCGGTGAAAAACGGGATCCCCACCCTTCTGCCGGAGGCGATGATTTCTTTCATCATTCATCCTTCATAATTCATCCTTTTTCTCCCATGATCGAACTCGAAACCCTCCGGCACTCCTGCGCCCATGTGCTGGCCAATGCCATCCTCCGCATCTGGCCCGAGGCTCAGTTCGCCGCCGGCCCTCCGGTTGAGAACGGCTTCTACTACGACGTCGATCTCCCCCACCGGATCAGCCCGGAGGATTTCGAGAAGATCGAAAAGGAGATGGCCGCGATCATAGCCGAGGCGCAACCTTTCCAGCGGGAGGTGATCACCCGCGAGGAGGCCATCGCAATGGGAGAGCGCGGAGAACTGGCCGGCCTCACCCCCCGACCCGAACCGAGCAAGTTCAAGCTCGACATCATCACCCGCATCCCCGCCGGAGAGGAAATCACCCTTTACCGCAACGGCGCCTTCACCGACCTCTGCGCCGGTCCCCATGTGGCTGACACCTCCAGGATCGGGGCCTTCCGCCTGACCCATGTGGCAAGCGCCTTCTACCAAGGGGACGAAAAGAACCCCCAACTCCAGCGAATCTACGGCACGGCCTTTGCAACCACCGGGGAACTCGAGCAATGGTTTACCCTGCTCGAGGAGGCGAAGAAGCGCGATCACCGGAAACTCGGCAAGGAACTCGGCCTCTTCCACGTCGATGACGCCGTCGGCCAGGGACTGATCCTCTGGACCCCGAAGGGCGCGCTCATGCGCCAGGAGATGCAGAATTTCATCAGCGGGGAACTCGCCAAGCAGGGATACTCCCAGGTCTTCACCCCGCATATCGGTCGTCTCGGCCTCTTCCGTACCTCGGGGCATTTTCCCTACTACGCCGACTCGCAGTTCCCTCCGCTCATCGAGCGCGACACCATGGAAAAGCTGGCCGACGAGGGGTGTAGTTGCGCCGATCTCGGCAACCGTGTCTCGGCGGGCGACATCGACGGTTACCTGCTCAAGCCGATGAATTGCCCGATGCACGTGAAGATCTTTGACTCGCAGCCCCGTAGCTACCGCGACCTTCCCGTGCGCCTCGCCGAGTTCGGCACCGTCTACCGCTGGGAGCAATCGGGCGAACTCAACGGCATGACACGCGTCCGCGGCTTCACCCAGGATGACGCCCACCTCTTCGTGACCGGGGAGCAGATGGAGGCGGAACTCAGGGGCTGTCTCGATCTGGTGAAGACGGTGCTCGGCACCTTCCGGATGACCGACTACCGCGTCCGTATCAGCCTCCGCGACCCCGCCTCCGACAAATACGTCGGCGATCCCGCCAACTGGGACCGGGCCGAGCAGGCCTGCCGCGACGCCGCCGCGACTCTCGGGGTCCCTTTCACCGAGGAGGAGGGCGAGGCCGCCTTCTACGGGCCGAAGATTGATTTTGTCGTCAAGGACGTGCTCGGCCGCGAATGGCAACTCGGCACCGTTCAGGTCGACTTTAACCTTCCCGTCCGCTTCGGCCTTTCCTACACGGGGGCCGACGGCAAGGCTCATGTCCCGGTGATGATCCACCGGGCCCCCTTCGGCTCCCTCGAGCGCTTCACCGGCGTCTTGATCGAGCACTTTGCGGGCGACTTCCCCGTCTGGCTTGCACCGGAGCAGGCGCGCATCCTTCCGGTCTCCGAAAAGGTGGCCGGCTACGCCCGTTCCGTGGTGGCCGAGATGACCGCGCGGGGCATCCGCGCGACCGCTGACCTATCCCCCGAGAAGCTCGGGGCCAAGATTCGCCTTGCCCAGGTCGAGAAGGTGCCCTACATGATCGTTCTCGGACCCAAGGAGGAGGCCGCAGGCCAACTCTCCATCCGCAGCCGCCAACGCGGCGAGGAAGGGGCCGTCGCGAAAGATGCATTCATCCAACGAATCGAATCCGAAATCCGTGACCGCACGCTCACAGTCTGAGTGCGCGTGACACCCCGTTGCCTGCATCCCTTGGTATTTCCTTCCCCGCAGTCCGTCACCCGCCGGTCATACGCCGCTTCGTCGCGCGCGCATTCCGTCACAACCACGCGCCTCCGCAACACGAGGGCGCATTGAAGTCCCATTAATCCCGCATTCATCCGCGTTAACGACCGCATCCGCGCCCGCGAGGTCCGCGTCATCATAGGCTCCACCGGCCAGCAACTCGGCATCCTGAAAACGGAGGAGGCTGTCCGCCGCGCCAAGTCCTACGGACTCGACCTCATCGAGGTGGCCCCGACTGCCAACCCTCCCGTCTGCCGCATCGCCGACTTCGGCAAGTTCAAGTACGAGCTCACCAAGAAGGAGAAGGAGAACAAGCACAGCGCCAGCAAGGTCAAGGAGATCAAGTTCCGGGTGAAGATCGGCGCCCACGACTACGAGACGAAGCTCCGTCACGCGGAGGAGTTCCTCGAGAAGGGAAACAAGCTCAAGATCGTCCTCCAGTTCCGCGGCCGCGAGAACGCCCACAAGGATCTTGGCATGGCGATGATGGAGAAGATCAAGAAGGATCTCGAGACCATGGCCCTAGTCGACATGCCCCCGAAACTCGTCGGCCGCGCCGTTGGAATGACCATGAGCCCCCTCCCCGCCGCCAAGCGGAAGAGGAAGTTCGCCAAGATAGAGGAGGAATACGTCGAGGATGAGGACGATCACGATGAAGAGGACGGGGGCGACGAGGCTCAGGAACCCGTGAATGCCGAGGAGACCGGTCATGCCGGTTGATTCACCGGCGGCCACCTCCTCCCTCCAAAAACGCCTCTACCTCTTCGACATTGACGGCACCCTAATCACCTCTGGGGGAGCGGGGGTCACCTCGTTCAGGGAGGCCGTGAAGGAACTCTGCGGAAACCTCGCCCCGCTTGAGGGCGTCAACTTCGCGGGAAATACCGATACCGGAATCGCCCGGGAGGTCCTTCTGGCGGCAGGCCTGGAACCGTCCCGGGAGAGAATCATGGCTCTTCTGGATGCCTATCTGGAAAACTTGGCCGGGAGCATGCACAGGCATCAAGGGCGACTCCTTCCAGGCATCATCCCGCTGCTCGACCGCCTTCAGGAACGCCCGGACTGCGTGCTGGCCCTCCTGACGGGCAACCTTGCCGCGGGAGCCGAGGTGAAGCTTTCCCACTACGGCGTCTGGCACTACTTCGGATTCGGGGCCTATGCCGACGATCACCACGAGCGCAACAGACTTGGCCCCGTTGCGAAATCCCGCGCCCTGGAGCGCTACGGCGAGGAGTTTTCACCGGATCGGATTTATGTGATCGGAGACACACCCCGCGACATCGAATGCGGCAAGGCCTTCGGCGCGGTGACCGTGGCGGTTTCCACGGGAAATTACTCCCGCGTGGAGTTAGCGGCACATCATCCCGACTTCCTCTTCGACAATCTCTCCGATCTCGACGCCGTTATGACGGCAATCGCGCCCCGTGAGGGGCACTGAAGAATCTCCTCTGCTCTGCGGGAAACCCTCCGTTTTCTCAGAACGAGGCCGTCATCCCGTAGAGGAAGCCCTTGAGGTATTCGCTCTCGGGAAAGCCCACGAGGATAGGGTGATCCGGGCTCTGTCCATAGGTCTCGAGATGCCGGGCAGTCCTGCGGGCGTCCCTGAAGGCCTCGGCAACGCTTCCACCGAACTCCTCGGCCGAGACATGGTGGGAGCAGGAGAAGGTCGCAAGAAGCCCCTCCTTGGCAAGCAACTGCGCCGCCTTGAGATGGAGTTCCCGGTAGCCGCGCAGTGCATCGGCAATCCCCTTGCGGGTACGGGTGAAGGGAGGTGGATCGAGAATGATCAGGTCGTATTCTTCCTGACATCGGGCGGCCGAGGAGAGCACTTCGAAGACATCGCCCCCGATGACTTTCACCGAGACAGCGTTGAGACGCGCATTTGCCTCGATCCGGGGGAGATTCTCTTTCCCAGACTCGACGGCGGTGACCTCGGCGGCTCCCTCCTGCGCGCAGGCGATGGCAAAGGCTCCCTGATTGGAGAAGCAGTCGAGCACGCGCTTCCCTTTGGCCCAAGCAGCCACCTGACGGTAGCTGGCGGTCTGGTCGAGATAGAATCCTGTCTTCTGCCCGTGAATCGGATCGAGATGGAACTTCATCCCGGCCACCGTGATCTCGAAGGCGCCCAACTCCGGCCCAAGCAGGACACCGGAACGGACTTCGAGTCCCTCCGCCTTACGCGAGGAGGAATCGTTACGCTCGATGACACTCTCCACGCCGAGGACTTCCTTCACCGCGGCGGCGATCATCCCGCGCCTCTGATCCATCGCCATTGTCAGGGTCTGAAGGGTCGCGACGCTTCGGAACCGGTCGACAATGACTCCGGGCACCCCGTCGCTCTCACTCCAGAGCACGCGCCGTACCATGGTATCAATGCCAAGCGAATCGCGGAACTCCTGCGCACGCTGGAGTCGGCGGGTGAAGAACTCGGCATCCAGGTCCTGACGGCGGCGGGAAAAACGGCGGGCGACAATCTGCGACTTGGAATTGTAAACGCCGCTTCCAAGCATCCGGTCGCGGCCATCCTTGATCGAAACGACATCCCCGTCCTGCGGATTGCCGAAGGTCTTCAGAACCTCGGTCCCGTAGACCCAATCATGTCCATGCAGGATACGAGCCCGGGGGCGTACAACAAGACCTCCCATGTTCAGAACACGAACGCCTCCTCATGAAGCGGGGCTGCAGGCGCAAAGGCACCTTCTTCGCGGGACACCTCGGGATACTCGAAGACCTTCCCCTCGAAGTTGCGGAAGACCACCTTCTCCCTGTCATGGAAGAAGACATAGCCTGGATTGATCGGCACCTTGCCGCCGCCGCCCGGAGCATCGATCACGAACTGGGGCACGGCGTATCCGGTGGTGTGCCCGCGCAACCCCTCGATGATCTCGATCCCCTTGCTCACAGGGGCCCTGAGGTGCGACGATCCCTGGATCAGGTCGCACTGATAGAGGTAGTAGGGGCGCACGCGACAGCGGAGTAACTTCTGGACGAGCGACCTCATCACCGGAAGGGAATCGTTCACACCGGAGAGCAGGACACTCTGGTTGCCGAGCGGCACACCGTGATCGGCGAGCATCCCGAGGGCATCGCGGACCTCGGCCGTCAGTTCACGCGGATGGTTCGCATGGATACTCATCCAGAGGGGGTGATGCTTCTTCAGGATCGCGCAGAGTTGTGGGGTGATCCGTTGTGGCAGGAAGATGGGGACACGCGTCCCGATCCGCACGAACTCGATGTGAGGGATCTCCCGCAGGCGGCCCAGCAGGGTATTCAGCTTCTCATCAGAGAAGAGCAGGGGATCGCCGCCGGAGAGGAGGACATCACGGACCTCGGTGTGATGTTTCAGATAGGCGATCGCCTCGTCAAAGTCGGTGTGGAGTTCCTGCTCCCCGGCCCCGCTCACCACGCGGGAGCGGGTGCAGTAGCGGCAGTAGGAGGCGCAGCGGTCGGTGACCAGAAAGAGGACGCGGTCGGGGTAGCGGTGCACCAGTCCCGGTACCGGCATGTGGCTGTCCTCGCCGCATGGGTCCGCCATCTCGGCGGGTGCGACCGTTCCCTCCCCGACATCTGGAATGATCTGCCTCCGGATCGGGCAGGCGGGGTTCTCCCGTTCGATGAGGTTGAAGTAGTGGGGAGTGACCGCCAGGGAAAGTTTGTTGCCCGAGAGAATGACGCCGGCCCGCTCCTCAGGGGTGAGCACCAGAAGCTTCTCCAGTCCCTCGAGGGTGGTGACGCGATTCTTGAGCTGCCACTTCCAGTCGTTCCACTCCTCCGCCGGAACATCAGGCCAGCATCCCGGTGCATGCGAAGAAAATCTGGTCTCTCCGGACAGGTCAATTTGAGGAAAATCCATAATGTGGACGGGATTCAAAGCGTAGGGTCGCGGTAGGAATTGTCAACGATGGCAGGCCCCGTCCACACCCTATCCGCAGGTGGATAGACCTTGACGCTCTGGGGTGGAAGAGTCAGACCTCCATCGTTCCTCGAAGACATTCCTAAGCTTCCCCATCATGAAAACCCTCTCCATCGACATCGGCGGCACCCACGTGAAGATCCTCCTCAGCGGCGCAAAACTCCCGCGCAAGGCCCCCTCCGGATCTGGATTCACTCCGGCACGGATGGTGGAGGATGTCCGCAAGCTTGCCGAGGGATGGACCTATGATGTGGTCTCCATCGGATTCCCGGCCCCCGTCCACAACAACCAACCCGTTGCCGAGCCGTTCAACCTGGGCCCGGGATGGGTCGGATTCGATTACGAGAAAGCCTTTGGCAAGCCGGTCAAGATGATCAATGACGCCGCCATGCAGGCACTCGGCAGCTACAAGGGCGGCACAATGCTTTTCCTCGGCCTCGGAACCGGTCTGGGCAGCGCCGTGGTCACCGATCACGCGCTCCTGCCGCTCGAACTCGGCCACCTCCCCTTCAGGAAGAAAACCTTCGAGGATTATGTCGGCATCAGGGGCCTTGAGAAAAACGGCAAGGACAAGTGGAAGAAGCATGTCTTCGAAAGCGTCGAACTCCTCACTGCAGCCATCCTTCCGGACTACGTCGTGCTCGGTGGAGGCAACGTCAAGAAGCTCAAAGAACTCCCCCCCGCCTGCATCGCCGGGGAGAATGCCAATGCCTTCGAGGGGGGATTCCGAATGTGGGAGGGACCGGCCGACCGTCTGAAACATCCCGATGCCGTCCACAAAGCCGCCCGCGCAACCAGAAAGAGAAAGGCCCCGGCCAAGAGCAGAGAGTAACATATCATCTGGCTCAAATCCACGCGGTCACGTCAGATTTGTGCGACCCTCCATATTCGATCAATCTACCGGCCATGTCCCCGCTTCAACAAAAGGCGCTCCGTGCGATTTTCGAGAAGCTTCGTGGGATCAAGGTAGGTTCCCCCATTCCCTCCGAGCGCGATCTAGCGGAGCATGCTGATGTGACGCGCACGGTGATCCGCGGCCTCATGGCATCCCTGGCAAAGGATGGCGTGATCCGAAACAAAGGCCGGAACTGGGTTTTACGAGCTCCGATCAAGCCCTCGCTGCTCAAGCAGGCCTCGGAGAAGCCGGTGTCCCGGCGTCAGCAAGTGAAGGATTATCTCATGTCGGAACTCGGCAGTGGGCGACTGCAACCCGGCCAGGGCATCACGGAGCTGGCAATCGCCAAAAAGCTGGGAGTCGCCACAATTTCGGTGCGGGAAGCGTTGCTGGAAATGATGCCTTTGGGAGTTTTTTCAAAAAACAGAAGCCGACAGTGGGAAGTCGCGGCGTTCACGGCGGCAAAGATCACCATGATGCGTGAATTCCGCGAGATGGTGGAAGTGTATTGCCTTCGAAAGCTGATCGCCAAGGGACTCACTCCCCATTCCCGCAAGGAACTCGAACAAATCCGTGAAGAAACACAACGGCTCGTGGCCCGCAAGGACCCCTTGACGGAGAAAATGTTGACCGTCGATCTGTGCTTTCATCGTTTTTTACTGGAGGCATCGGGCAATCCCCTCATCACCGAGCGGGCAGAATTCATCTACCTGATCATTGGTTTTCAACTGGTGAGCCCCTTATACAATCCGGAGCGGGGACGTCTTGGATTGCGCCAGCACCTCACCATCATCGACGACATTCTTGACGGCAAACTTGGGGCAGCGGAAGATCACCTCCTCGCCCACCTCCAATCCTCCGAGGAGACTTGCTGCTCGATTGTGGAGAGGTTTGCCATGGACAAATCCTGAGCCTAGCACATCCAGGTTACTCGTATCTTAGTATAGACAAGGGGCAGGAGTGATTCCGGTCGGCAGTGCACCGAAAACCGCACCTGCTGCAACTGGCACGATGGGCAGAACCATCGACCCCTGCACCAGAATAGCAGGCAGTATTCATGGGTGCAGTGGTCGCAGCGCATGCGGTCGGAAGTCAGGAGGAAAGAGTGTTGGCCAAAATTGCGACCACTGACCCACAGCCCGCAAGGGCGAGGGATGTCAGGGAGTGGCTCCTGAATGGGGACGCCTATGCAATGCGGATTTCTGCAGCAAGGTGATATCACATCCGTGATCTCAACTTACGCCCGTTCGAAATCCATGCGTATTTTTCTCATTGGGTTATTATTGATATTGACCCTTCTTTTTTTTCCCGTTGATATAAAGTGGTGATTCCCACCACCCTGCGTGACCGCTTGCTTCGGAAGATTCCTAATATCCAAGCCCTCGATTCTCCGGCGCAGTTGGCTGGATACGACGCGGATGGGTTGGGCTACAAACGCTTTGCGCCGGATCTTGTGGTGATTCCCTCGGATGCGGCCGAACTTGCCCGTGTGGTCGCATTTCTGCATCGGGAGCGTGTTCCGATCTGCCTGCGCGGTGCTGGGACTTCGCTCTCCGGGGGGCCGGTCGCCGCACAGGGAGGAGTCATCATCCACACCTCCCGACTGCGGGCCATCTCAAAAATCTGTCCGGAAGGGCTGTGGTGCGAGGTCGAGTGCGGTGTGAATTTGAACCAACTTGATGTAGCCTTGCGTCCATCGGGTCTTTGCTATCCCCCGGATCCATCGAGCGGTCCGGTCTGCACGATCGGTGGCAATGTCGCATCCAATGCGGGCGGCGCCCATTGCTTCCGCTACGGCGTCACCAGCAACTATGTTCTGGGCGTTGAAGTGGTGATGTTGGACGGGTCGATACGCCGATTTGGGGGTCCGGCAGGCGGGCGGGGTGCCTGGCGCGAGGACTGGAAGCGTTTGATGATTGGCTCGGAAGGAACACTTGGGGCGTTTACGCGGTTTTGGCTGCGTCTCACACCCCGGGCGGAAAAGGCCTGGACCTTTCGGGCGACGTATTCCGGGCTTCCGGCAACGGAAAGGGCGATTCATGCCTTGGTGAAACACGCGTCTTTTCCGGTGGCGATCGAGTTGATGGATCCGCGCTCAGTCGCGATGGTTGAGAACAGTGCGATGGCGGTGGGTTTGCCGAAAGACCACTTTCTGATTGTCGCTGAAATCGACGGTCCTGCGGAGCTGGTTGATCGACGGGCGGAGGCCGTCGCCCGGGTGTTACGGGATGCGGGGTCGGCCGATGTCCTCTTCGGTGACGATTCCGAGATGCGGGCGAAACTCTTCAAGGCCCGCAAGGCACAGGGGGGGTTGCTCGGGCAGGTCAGTCCCGATTTTCTTGTTCAGGACGCGGTCATTCCCAAGCGGGCTCTGGCGGATTTGCTGGGGCTCATCTACGCCGAGGCCGAGCGGGCTGGCATACCCGCTGTGACCGTGATGCATGCGGGTGATGGCAACCTGCATCCCAACTTTTTGTTCGACTCGCGCAAACCGGGAGACCTTGAAAAGGTCGAAACCATCAGCAAGCGGTTGATGAGGAGAGTCCTGGATGTGGGCGGCACTCTCTCCGGCGAGCATGGAATCGGCAATGACAAGTCGCTGTATATGGGCATGGTCTTCGGCCCATCCTCTTTACGAATGCAATTGGCCGTTCCGCAGGTTTTCAATCCGGCTCATCAATTCAATCCGCTGAAGGTATTTCCAGAAAGGCGTTTCGCGGCATGAAGGAGTTGGATCACGAGAGGTTCTTTGAACCCTTTATCGACGAGGTGGACGGCGTTGCCTGCGTGCCGGCCTTCTATGCGGACGCAGACATCACGCGGATCGCCTCCCCGCTCGGGTGGAGATTTCCTTTGATCCTGGATGCAGAGGCCCCCCTTTCCGCGCAAGTCGCCGCGAGTTTTTCTGCACCCTCGTCCTCAAGGTTTGGTCCCTACTGCGACAACATTGTTGGAATGAATTGGGAGTTGCCCGATCGGCGGCGCGTACGCGTCGGGGAACGCGTTGTCAAATCCACGACGGGCTACGACATTTTCCGATTTCTCCTCGCGACGGATGGGCGCTTCGGTAGGGCGACCGAATATGTTCTTCGCCTACGACCCGCCTGCGACGGCGGCGGCATAGTGTTTTTTGACGGTCCGCAGGACTCCTTGGAATCGGCGGCAGCGGAACTCATGCACTCGTGTTACATTCATTGGCTGGAATCCATGGACTGGCTAACGACCGGTCCGAAGAGTGGGCGACTGCGGTTCGGAATTCATTGCCCACAGGACGAATGGCCGCTTTTTTTGATGCACCTGGATGGCATCGCCAAAGGACGTGGATTACTCACAACGGTTACGACAGGCAACGGGCAGGTCTTCGATGGTTTGCCCGATCTGGTGCTGAAGACAACGCCGGATCGAGTGATTTCGCTGGCGAGGGAAACGGCGGAATACCCCGGAGTACGAAGCATCGCTCTTTGCGCCCCGGCTGTGGTTCATGTTTATCTCCCGTCCGGTGCGGAGGCCGCAACGATCGTCAAGGGAATGGTTGGGGCTTTGGCGGACAGCCTTTACTCTCTCGGAGGAGGGTGGCAGAGTCGCCGCTTGGAGTGTCCGCTTTTCGGCGCGGATGAGGCGGAGTGGATTAAGTCCCTTGCCAAGGAATGGGGTTTAGCCGCATGAATCCACCCATCATCGCATTGAGTTCGAAAGATTCCGAGAAGGACTTGCTTTCGAGCTGCGTCCATTGTGGATTTTGCCTTGAGGTCTGTCCCACCTACCAGCTTACGGGAGACGAAAACAATTCACCGCGCGGGCGGCTTCGGCTTTGGCGGGAGGAAAGTGACGGGACGATTGCGCGGGATCCTTTAACGGCTTTTTACACAAGCGAGTGCGTGGGATGCCTCGCCTGCGAACCTGCCTGTCCCGCGAACGTTCCCTACGGAAAACTCCTTGAGGCAACCCGCCACACCCATGTCCATTCGAAGCGATGGAGACCGAAAACGGAATTGCGATTGGCAGCCGCGCTCGTTTCCCAGCCGAAACTCTTCAACCTTGCCCTCGCACCAGCCCGTGCGTTGCGAGCCGCCGGGTGCCTGCCACATCCCCTGGTCTTCCCCGGAGACCCTTCGATTCTTGAATCCACGGCTACTTATGCGAAGAAACTCATGGAGCGTCACCGTCCGACGGGTCCGAGGGTTGCACTCCTAACGGGATGTCTCATGGAGGCACTCTTCCGCGAAATCAATTTCGCCACCGTGAGGGTGCTCATAGAAAACAATGTGGGCGTCGTCGTCCCTCACGGTCAGGGGTGCTGCGGCGCATTCCAAGAACATGCCGGCTTGGATGGATCGGAGTCTCAGGGGGCCAAGAATCGACGCGCTTTCTCAGCATGCGATGTAGACTGCGCTGTCAGCAATTCCTCGGGCTGCGGGCTGGTACTCCAAAAATCCCTTGCCGGCCAACTACCGGTGCGGGATGTGCTCGACTTCCTTGGCGACATCCAACTCAAACGCCGTCCCAATCGGGAGACTCATGCGAGGGTGTATGTCGACCTGCCTTGTCACCTTATTCACGGCCAACGCGCGGACGGGATTCCCTCCAATACACTCGATGCCACGGGCTATCCATGGGAACTTGCCCCGTGCGCCAAGGACTGCTGTGGCTCGGGGGGGATCTATAACATCCAGAAACCCAAAAATGCCCGGGAGATTCTGGCGAGGAAATCGGAATTCCTTAACAACGCCGAGGGAGATCCCATCATCCTCGCCACAGCCAATCACGTTTGCATGATGCAGTGGAACTCGGCTCGTTGGGGCGGGATGGTTGATCGCCCGTTCCAAGTCCGACATGTCATCCAACTCCTCGATCCGGGAGAACAATGAACCCGCCCACACCTAACCACCACGAACCACTGAACTGGGTATCCCCGCACGGCACGGTCACGCTCCTGCCGGAACGAGGACGAGTGCTTGGAATGACCGTTGGCCGTCATCAGGCGCTTTGGCAACCCGCGGAACTGACGGGGGATTGGAACCTTGGTGGCGAGAGGCTATGGATAGGGCCCGAGGCTGATTGGTTTTGGCGGAAAACCGACCGTGTTGACTTCGATTACTACAGCGTTCCGACGGCATTGGATCCCGATCTCTGGCGGGTTCTGAATCGAGGCAACGGAGTGTGTGAGTGCGAACTGGAACTGAAGCTTAACTCTCACCACTCGGATAAATCTTTGAATCTTTTGCTCAGTCGCCGATTCAGCCTCCTCGTGGCGGGAAGGTTCGAGACCGCGGAACGGGCGATCAGCCTTTGCCAGACCACCTCGGTAAAGATTCTGGGGGGCACCCCTGGTCAACCGGTGGATCTCTGGTCAATCGTGCAGGTTCCGATCGGTGGAATCATGCTGATGCCGACCGTGGGCAACCCATCACCCCGCGACTATTTTTCGCCCTGCCCCAGCGGGGAAATCCAGTCGTGCGCGGGGGTATTCTCCCTCCGCATTGGCGGTCCCGACTTGTTCAAGGTTGGTATTGGACCCACCCAATCCGTTGGACGAATAGCCTACGGTCGCCGGGTGGAAGGCGGGGTGCTGGTGATCGAGCGAAGTTTCCCCGTTCATCGTTCCCTCGGCTATTGTGATGCACCCCTTGGCTCTCAGGGCTTGAACGGAGATGCGGTCCAGTTTTTCAACGATGGGGGGGACTTTGGGAGTTTCGGGGAAATGGAGCACCGCTCGCCTGCCATCTACTGCGGACAGGGTGAACAAATCCTTACTGAAACGACCGTCACCACCGTATCCCTCATGAGTCACCAAGAATGGAAAAAGTGGCGGGATTCTTACGCTCCGTCACTATCGGATGATATCCCATGAAAACGCATAACGCCAGACTCCTGATGGATATCCGATCCGCCCATGGCGAGGGTCCCGTCTGGGATGCCGCCAGCGGGCGCCTGCTCTGGGTGGATCTGACCGGTTGCAAGATTCATGCCATCGCACCGGTCACCGGCGCCGTGGAAACCCGCAATTTCGCCGAACCTGTCTGCGCCGTAGCACCCCATGCGGACGGTCGTATTATGGTAGCCTTCGCCAAGCGCCTGACTTGGGTTGATTGGGACTCGGGTGCGATCACGGGTACCATCTGCAAAGTCGAACCCGATCTCCCGGGCAATCGATGCAACGATGGCAAACTCGATCCCGCCGGCCGATTCTGGATTGGCACAATGTCCCACGACGGCTCGGTCAAGGGAGCCGGGGCACTCTACCGCCTCGAAGCGGGAAAGGGCCTTGTCCGAGTCCTTGATCGCCTGACCATTGCCAACGGCCTCGGTTGGACAGCGGATGCCCTCACCATGTTCTTCATCGACTCGCCCACTAGGGAAGTGTGGGCCTTTGACTTTGATCCGGCTGATTCGTCCATCGGGAACCGTCGCACCGTTGTCCGCGTGCCGGCAGAACTCGGCTTGCCGGACGGCATGTGCGTGGCCCCGGACGACACGATCTGGGTGGCCCACTGGGGCCCCGGTTGCGTCTGCCGATGGGATCCTTCCACCGGTGAGTTGCTGGAACAAATCAATACCGGTTGCCCGCACACCACATCCTGCGCCCTCGGCCCGCAGGGCTCGCTCTTTATCACGACGTCCCGCCTGGGCCTGAATCAGTGGGCACTCGAGGCCGCCCCTCACTCAGGAGCCCTCTTCATTCACCCATGACCACAGAGAACATGCACCCCCCATGCTCTTCCCAATCCATATCAACCCCAGAAGACCAGCTTCTCCCGGAACCCAGCTGAATGGCATGGAATTCGGGATCCACAGTCAGACAAAACCATCACTATGAAACTCGCCAATAAAGTCATCATCATCACGGGTGCTAGCAAAGGACTCGGAGTTTCCATGGCAGAAGAATGTGCCCGGGAAGGAGCCAGAGTCGTTCTGGCCGCGCGTTCGCAAACAGAACTCGATGCCGTTGCGGAAAAGATCCGTTCCAACGGCGGCGAGGCGGTGGCCGTTGTCACCGACATGAGCCGATCGGACTCCGTTGAAAACCTCGTCCGGCATGGGATTGCCCACTTCGGTCGAATTGACGGTCTCATCAACAACGCCGGCGTGAACTATGTGAAGCCGTTCCTCGAAATCGATCAGCACGAATGGCAGCGGGTGCTCGACGTGGATCTCACGGGATCGTTCCAACTCACGCAACTGTGCGCCCGGCAAATGCAAAAGCAGGGCGGGGAGGGCTCCATCGTCCAGATAGCCAGTGTCCATACCCACGCCTCTTTGGCCGGGGCGGCTCCCTACGATGCCGCCAAGATGGGCATGGTCGGGTTCAGCAAAGCAGCCGCCGTGGAACTCGCCCCTCTCGGCATCCGCGTGAATATTCTCTCCCCCGGGCTCTGCTCCACGGAAATCTGGAAGGACATCGTCGCGGCCGCGCCGAGCGAAAAGGAGTGCCTCGACTACTGGAATGCGAACATTCCCGGCAATCGCCTCATCAGACCGGAAGAAATCGCGAAGTGCTGTGTCTTTCTGCTGAGCAATGATTCCTCGTGCATCACCGGCGCGAACATTTTTGCCGACCTCGGTATGACGAGCCTACTGGTCAGTCGCGAGCCTTATGGTTCCAAACCCATCACAGAGGCCACCAAGTAAATCCCATGGAAACCATCGCCACTAGATCGCAAGTCTCCCCTCCGTGTGGCGGACCTCTACGACGCGGGACGCAAAGCCCAGCACCTAAGTTACCGGCAGCAGTTGATCTCCGTGGCCTTTGCTCAGCTGACCTGGAGGAAGGGCCTGCGCCGCTGCAGTTTGATCCCACGGTGCCTGATGCGACCCCTTACTCGGGAAGCCTTTTCGTGCCGCAACCGGAGCCCCTTTCACCATGAACAACCAACACACCCTGGCCGGTCAAACGGCCGTAATCACCGGAGGGGCCGACGGCCTCGGATTTGCCGTGGCGCAACACCTTGTCGCCTGCGGCGTCCGCGTGGCCCTGCTGGACCTCAACGACACCCTGCTCGCGAATGCGAAGAAGGAACTCGGAACAGGGACACTCGTCGCACGGGTCGATGTCACGGATCAGGAGGCCGTCCGCGCCGCGATTGCCGCGATCATCGCCGAAACCGGTCGGATTGAAATGCTTGTTAATGCAGCCGGCATCACCGGGCGAACAGGCATCAAGAGTCACGAGGTCGATATGGCCGATTTCGACAGGGTCATGCGTGTGAACCTCAATGGCTGCCTCTCGACCTTCCAGGCAATCATTCCTCACATGCTGGAGCAAGGCTACGGCCGGGTCCTTCATTTTGCGTCGATCTCCGGGAAGGAGGGGAATGCCGGCATGCTAGCCTATTCGACTTCCAAAGCGGCCGTGATCGGCATGACCAAGGTGCAGGGAAAGGAATACGCGGGGACGGGGATCACCGTGAACGCGATCGCACCGGCCGTGATTTTTACCGAATTGGTTGCCAAAATGCCGGAGCAGCAGGTCAAATACATGACCGACAAGATTCCCATGGCGCGCTGCGGGACCAAGAATGAGGTTGCGGAGCTATGCGGTTTCATTCTGTCGCCCGGGGCCTCCTTCACCACCGGATTCACCTACGACCTTTCCGGCGGGAGGGCTACCTACTAAAAAGAACCGGCCCAAACCACCGACCCAATCATGAAAATCATCCGATACACCGACTCCCAGGGAAGCCTCCATTACGGGGCGCTCCGACCCGACGGTTCCTCCGTCCGCTGCACGGGCGACCTCTACGCCGGTCTGACCGAGACGATCGAGCCGGCCGACGTGAAGAAGCTACTAGCCCCGCTTCAACCGAGCCAGATACTCTGCATCGGTCTCAACTACCGCCATCACGCCGCCGAGTCGGGAATGGCAGCTCCGGAACGGCCTGTGCTTTTCACCAAGGGGATCAACACGCTCCAGAACCCCGGTGACCCGATCGAGATCCCGGTCTGTGCCGCCAGCCACGAGGTGGACTACGAGTGCGAGCTGGCCGTCGTCATCGGCAAGCCCTGTAAAAACGCCACCGTGAAGAACGCCCTCGACCATATCCTCGGCTATACCTGTGCCAACGATGTTTCCGCCCGCGACTGGCAGCTCAAGTGGGGCGGGGGCCAGTGGTGCCGGGGCAAGACATTCGACACCTTCTCCCCGCTCGGACCGTGCCTTGTCACCACCGACGAAATCACCGACCCGCAAACCCTTGGCATCCGCACGCTTGTCAACGGCGAAACCGTGCAGGACTGGAACACGGACGACATGATCTTTTCCGTCGCACAGATCATCGCCTTCCTGAGCGGCAGCAATACCCTGCCCGCCGGCACGGTGATCCTTACCGGGACCCCTCACGGCGTCGGCATGGCCTCCAAGCCGCCGCGGTGGCTGAAGCCCGGTGACGAGGTCTCGATCGAAATCGACCGCATCGGACGCCTGACCAATCCTGTTGTTCTGGAAACCCCGTCACCCAACTCGCCATGCCGGTAGAGCTTCTTGAGCAACGATGTGGCGGCCCGCACCGCCGGGAGGGCCTCGGTGGAATGTGTCCTGTTCGGAAGACTGTCCCTGACCTGCCAGCCTAAAATCCTTCAGCCCTTCCGCCATGTTCCAGCAAGGATTCTCCTTGCTAGAACGTGACCCCGATCTGCGCTCCCAAGACCAAGGCATTGGGAATTGTTCCCGTGCCGGCGGGATTCACGACCCACTGCACGTCGGGCTGGATGTAGGCAAACTTGGTCATGTTGATTCGGTAGCCCCATTCATAGATGAGTTCGTAGGTGGCGTAGCCTTCCAGCAAGGCTTGGCTGGCCTGCGCGTAGTTGGAACTGAAGTTGCCGTAGGCAACGCCGAAGATGGAAAGATCGCGGGGCCGGTCAGGTATCATGCCGGTGTAGATCAGGCCACCATTATACTGGAAGGGTACTTTGGCGGTGTTCTGCTGGGGGCAGAGAACGAAGGCGCTCCAAGCGGTAAGACCGGTGTCCTTCAACGGATCCAGTCGGTAAAGCATCTGGTCGAAGTGCCAGTAGAGACCGTAGCCGCCGTTCTGCCCCTGGGTACACCTCCACTGCGGATAGGTGTAGGTGGAGTAGTAGCCCCCCATCCAGTAGTGGCCAGGCAGACCGTGAGGGAGGACATCGGCTGCGGGTGATGCCAGGGATTTTCCATCGGCTCCCGGGTTGCCATCGGACGACTTGGCCGCGTTGGAGGATGCCTGGACAGCCGGCCTGAAGAACTCGTGCGACCAACCGTACTGACCGATCATCATGACGCCGTCGCCCCCGTTCATCTCCCAATTGAGCCCGTGCATGGAGGCGCGGGAAACCTGAGGAGATACCTGATAGGCACCGAGCATGGCCTCGGTCTCCTCGGTGACCAGAGCCCGCAGACGGGCACCCCAGACGGCCCAGGGATAGGTGGAGAACATGCCGTTGACCGGCAGGGACTGGGGATTCCCGTCGATGCCATTGTTCATGTAGAGCCAGTAGAGCGGCGAGGAGGCGAAGTCATCACCCGCGCTCATGCGGCCGAACTTGAAGCTGAAGCGGTTGTCGCAGAAGCGCTGGTTGTAGGCCAGTCCGTAGAAGATCGCCGTGGAACCACCATAGACCTGCTGGACGGTGAATTGGTTGCCGATGTTCCGGGCGGAAAGATTGTTGCCGTCGCGGTTGAGCATGATGACACTCAGGGTACCTCCCTTGTACCCGAGGAGAGGCTCGGTCTGGAACTCAAGATCCAGGGTGAGGTTGTCGCAGTAGGCAAAGCCCCGGCTCTTTCCCCCGGTGACATTTCCCGCAATATCGCTGGTGTAATTGAAAGCGATGTCGAGTCCCTTGGCGGCCAGGGTGTCTCTCGCGCCCCACCAGTTGAGGGTGGCATAATCCGAATCCACCCAACTCTTCGTGTTATCGCGCTCCTTGCGATAGGGATCCCAGAAACGCTGGTTCCCCCAGTTGAACTCAGGGATCTGGTAAGGAATGTCAAACTTAAGCGCATCGTCGGCCCTCATGAAGGGCATCGGGATGCGCACCGTGATGACCTTGCGGGGCGGCGAGGAGGAGGGCGTCGGAGTGTTTGATTCGGGCGATGCGGACGAGACGGCAACTGCAAGAAGGAGGGGAAGAATCATGGTTCAGAGGGGGGTGTAACGATCAAAACGGGGCACGCGTGCCAAGGGGAACCTGTTTTTCAGTTTACAGCAGCCTGCATGGGAAAAAATCAGGGCCCCTAACTGGCGTCGGGAAGGATCAACTTTACGACACGCTGGATCCCCTGCTTGGAGAGATCGCTCATCGGATAGCGACTCTGCGCCCGGAGATACCAGGCAAGGGCAGATCCGTATTCCCGCTTCTCCTCGGAGGCCTTTGCCTGACGGATGTCGTGAACAAAATCGGCGGCCTGCGTGGTCAGATCAGCCCTCATCTGACTGAGTTTCGGGTCGTCGGGGTACTTGGCGAAAGCCATCTCGAGACCTTCCCACGCTCCGGCGTGGTCTCCGCGGCGGTCGACCTCCTGGGCCTTCATGATGGCTTTTTCAACTTCCATCATTCTGTTTCGGACATCCTGGATCTTCGCTTTGCGATCCGCGGCTTG
>Ga0209189_1000178_pt1 | contig 55394 bp, 57 predicted proteins | sample C_130820_EF_Meta_FD_187308 | JGI IMG/M metagenome (GOLD analysis project Ga0209189, IMG submission 187308) | Freshwater microbial communities from Lake Croche, Canada to study carbon cycling - C_130820_EF_MetaG (SPAdes) (version 3) | ecosystem: Environmental > Aquatic > Freshwater > Lake...
CTGTCCCGAGTCGAAGCCACTTGCTCGCATTCGCCGAGTTACTCAAGCCCATCACCTGGTTTCCACCCATGTGGGCCTTTGCCTGCGGAGCAGTCGCCTCCGGCGTCGCACTCTCCGACCAGTGGCTGCTGGTCTCGATTGGAGTCCTGCTGGCTGGCCCCATGGTCTGCGCCACCAGTCAGGCAGTGAATGACTGGTTCGATCGGCATGTGGATGCCATCAATGAACCGTCGCGACCCATTCCTTCGGGCCGAATTCCCGGTCGCTGGGGGCTCTACATCGCCCTCTTGTGGACACTGCTGTCTCTGGCCGTTGCGAGCCTGCTCGGACCCTGGGGCTTTCTCGCGGCCAGCGCGGGGCTGGTGCTTGCCTGGGCTTACAGCATGCCGCCCATTCGACTCAAACAGAATGGCTGGTGGGGGAATTTGGCCTGCGGCTTTTCTTATGAGGGCCTTGCATGGGTCACGGGAACCACCGTGATGCTCGGCGGCAACCTGCCCGAGGCCAGATCTATTGCGCTCGCCGTGCTCTACAGCCTGGGTGCGCACGGCATCATGACGCTCAACGACTTCAAGTCCATTCCCGGGGATACCCAGCTTCATATCCGCTCCCTCCCCGTGCAGCTGGGCGCCCGTCGAGCGGCCTGGATCGCATGCGCCACCATGGCTCTGCCTCAGGCGGGTATCGTCGCCCTCCTCCTTTGGTGGTCAAGCCCTACGCACGCCCTTGGCGTTCTCGCGCTGCTCGTCGCACAGATTGCGCTCATGCGCAGATTTCTTCGGGACCCGATTGGTCAAGCACTTTTTTACAGCGGATTCGGGGTGCCCCTCTTTGTCGGCGGAATGATGGTGAGCGCCTGGGCGCTGCGACTAAGCGCTGTTTCAACCCCAACGTAACAGGGAGCGACTCGTGAGCAACTCATACGATGCAGTGGTCATAGGAGGCGGCCCCTCTGGAGCCACTGCAGCCAATGACCTGGCGCTTGAGGGATGGAAGGTTCTCCTGCTCGATCGAGCGGGTCGCATCAAGCCCTGTGGCGGCGCCATCCCACCGCGGCTTATTGCAGACTTTGACATCCCCGATCACTTGCTTGTCGCCAAAGTTCGGTGTGCACGCATGATCTCGCCCAGCGATCAGCGCGTCGACATTCCGATTGAGAACGGGTTTGTTGGCATGGTGAACCGAGAGTCATTTGATGAATGGCTCCGAACCCGCGCTCAGCAGAGCGGCGCGCATCGAATGGCTGGGATCTGTGAGCAGGTCGATGCAATGGACCACGAGGGTTTCTCTAGCGTCCACATCGCCACAGATACCGCCGGGTCTTTGACGGTCCGAGCCAGACTGGTCATCGGTGCGGATGGAGCGCGCTCGCGCGTGGCCAGCCAGCGCATACCCGGCGCCCAAAAGGGAAAAACGGTCTTTGCCTACCATGAGATTCTTCGAGCGCCGCGACAAGAAGAATGGGGCGAGCGTGGTTACGACGCAGAGCGATGCGATGTTTACTACCGAGGGGAGTTCTCGCCAGACTTCTACGGATGGATGTTCCCCCACGGCGATTGTCTGAGCGTTGGTACTGGCAGCATGGACAAGGGCTTTTCACTGCGCTCGGCCACCTCTCGACTTCGTGGTGCAGCCGGTCTTATCGGTCTCGAGGTTCTGCGCAGAGAGGGTGCGCCCATCCCCCTCAAGCCCTTGCGCCGCTGGGACGATGGCAAGAATGTGGTGCTGGCCGGTGATGCCGCCGGGGTGGTGGCCCCTGCCTCAGGTGAGGGGATCTACTACGCCATGCTTGGGGGCCGATTGGCTGCAGAGGCCGGCAGCGCGTTCCTGAAAACGGGTCAGGCGCGATGCCTCTCTTGGGCGAGGCAAGTCTTTATGAAAGAGCATGGGCGCGTCTTTTTTGTCTTGGGTCTGCTCCAGCACTTTTGGTATGGCACCGAGAAGCGCCGAGAGCAGTTCGTTAAGATCTGTCGTGACAAAGACGTTCAGCAGATCACCTTTGACGCCTACATGAATAAGCGCCTTGTTCGTAAAAAGCCAATGGCCCACCTTCGCATTCTTGCAAAAGACGTTGCACATCTGCTTGGGCTTGCCCGCGTCTAGATGTTAGCCCCGCGCCTTCGCGAGCCCATCGTTGCAGGGGCAATCACCCTGGGCGTGGCGAGCCTGGGGGGCGCCTTCACGCAGTTGGACGCCTGGTACTACGGGCTCCTAAAGCCTTGGTATCAGCCCCCGGACTGGGTCTTCGCCCCAGCTTGGACCATCCTCTTTGTCATGATCGCTTGGTCGGCGGTCCTTGGCTGGCGGGCAGGCCATCACGCTCTCAGCATCGGCCTCACCCGCCGACAGAAACGCCTGCTTCTGCTGCTGGCCGTGAATGCCACCCTGAATGTCGGGTGGAGTTTTCTTTTCTTCGCCTCCAAGAGACCCGACCTCGCCTTCATCGAAATCTTCCTGCTCTGGGCCTCGATCGCAGCGCTCATCCTCCACCTCGGACGCTACTGCCGTCCGGCTGCCCTGATGCTTTTGCCCTATCTGGCCTGGGTCACGTTCGCGGGCGCTCTTAATCTCGCCACGCTCAGGCTCAACCCAGGCCTCCTGACTTAGTCCTTACTGTTTCTTGAGGGCGGCCTGCAGCGTCTTCGGACCCGCGAGTTCGGGGTGGCTTGAGAGCATGCTCACTCCATACAAGGGCTTGTTCACGCCCTGATGGCAGGTCGCGCAGTTCACTTTCGCGATGTCTCCTGTTGGCCCGAGGTGGTCAGCTGGCTGAATGGAGGTGAGCGGAACAATGTACTCATTGTTGAGCTCTCTGACCATTCGAATGCCGTGCCAGGCCGTCACCCGTTGCGGTGGGCTCTGCTCCCAGTCCGCCATCGCCCGCGTGTTGTGACAGTAGGTGCAGTTCACTCCCAGCGAGTTCGACATATGCATCATGAGGCCGTGCGTCCACTCGGCCTGCTTGATGGACTGACGATTCCCCGTGGGGAGCGCGGTTGTGCCGGCCACGCGAATCTCCTTGCTCTCGAGCAAGAAGGGGGTGAATGGGTCATACGGCAGCGAACTGTTCCCCACAGACTCCTTGCCCGCTTTGTTCTGACCCGCGTCGTTACCCAGTAGGCGGCCAGCCATTTTCGCGTCAGGCTCCGTGAACCAGCGCTTCTCGGGGAGATTGTTTCCGCGGTGACAGGTATAGCAGGTGACACCGGTGGCTCCCACGTGTGTGGTCCACTTGCTGTTGACGTTTTGCGTCATCTGCACCATCTTCCGAGCAACAACCTTGGTGTAGAGCGAGTCGTCCGCGAAGTTCTGTACGTTGTGGCAAAAGGCGCAGCCCTGCTGGGGTGCGACCCAGAGTGTCATCGCCACCATGAGGCGGTTGAACTCATTCACCGAGAGGCCCCCAAGGACCTGCACATTCTTGTACACCGCCGAGGCTGCCGGTCCGCCCGGTGCTGGGGGATCGAGTGCGGCAGGAACCTGGTTCTTGGCTGCAAGCGACGCCTCAATACGAGGGTTATTGACCTGCTGCATACCGGTGCCGCGGAATCCGTTTTGCTCAACCTCCATGGGAGGGCGCTCACAGCCCGCAAGGGTCAATGCCAGCGCCGCGACCGAGAAGAGAATCGTGAGGGGTCGTGTTGATTTCATGTTGTCTGTCCTCCTAGCGGGCCTGAGGGATGGCGCCAGCGGCCTCAATGCCGGTGGTGACGGGCGAAACCGGCAGAGCGGGATCGACCACGGGACCCCAGATCGCGGGGTAGGCCGGTGCCACACCATGCTTGACTGCCCAGAGGTACCAGTTGTCGACAACCGTTCCGGTGAGCAGGATGCCGATACCACCCGTGATGCAGGTGAGCACCGCAAACCACCAGGCCCAGCGGTGAATCGACTCCATCGTGGCGTTAAAACCCATGGTCCATCGCCAGAACAAGGCGGCCCGCTCCGAGGCTGTTCCTCGATCGACGATCTGCTCGATCTCTCGCTCACCGCCATAACGGCTCACCGCCAGAATCGTGGCGCCGTGCATGGCAAACAGCAGAGTCGAGCCATAGAGGAAGACGATGGACAGCATGTGGAACGGGTTGTAGAAAAGGTTGCCGTAGCGCAAGGAAAAGGCGGTGGTCCAGTCCAGGTGGGGAAAGATGCCCCAGGGAACGGCCTCTCCCCAGCTCCCCATGAGAATGGGACGAAAGAATCCCAACACCAGGTAGAGCCAGATGGCCGCAGCAAAGGCCCAGGCCACATGCGTGCCCATCTTTAGCGCGACGGCCCGACGATAGGTGCGGGCCCACCACAGCAGGATGGAAATGGTGATGAAGAAGCCAGAGAAGAGCCACCACCCGCCCTCGTTCAGGGGCGGTATGCGCAGCCCATACTGAGGCGGAGGGGGATCGACCGATAACCAAAAGAGCTGGCGCACAAACTCAATGGGGCTGTAATTCACCTGAACGAGGTAATTAAAGCCAATGGCCGTAAACCCAATCACGAAAAACACCAGTGAGAGCACACCGAGCGTTCCAAGGTAGATCGGCCCAAGCTGGGCGTTGCCAAGCCGCCCGAAAAAGTGAACGTGCCATGGACCTCCGACGCGCTCGGCCGTGTCTCGGGGACGGTCAAGGGGAACACCCAGATAGGAGGGGCCCTCCACCTGGACCTGCGTGAAAAGATTCTGATATTCGGGCATGTATCGTCTCCTCTGCTATAACCGACTAAGACCAGATGGGGAGGCGCAGCCACCAGCCCCACCACTCTGGCCAACCACGCGTCCAGAACGGGCCGCTGATGACGATGCACACCGCGCTAAAAAATCCAGCAGCAAGCGCTAGATAGAGCCCGAGGCGATGGATACCCAAGGTGCCAATGGAGTAGCCGATGGTGTCGCGGAAAAAGGTGTCCTCATGTTCAGGCGTTTTCACCGTCTCACCGGCTCCAGGGTTCGTCGCAGAGAGAATGAGGGAACCGTGCAGCGCCAGCGCAAATGTGGTCGTGAAGAAGAGACTGACCGCAATCATGTGCGCGGGGTTGTAGTGAAAGTGGAGATACTGATAGCCCACGTTCGATACCCAGTCGAGGTGACTGAGGATGCCGTAGGGAAAGCCATGGCCCCAGGCCCCCAAGAGCAGGGGCCGAATCACGACCAGTGTGAAGTAGGCAAAAATCGCAACACTGAAGGCAACGGGCACGTGATAGCCCATTCCAAGTTTTCGACAGATCTCTACCTCTCGCAGCGCCCAAGAGACAAAGGCGCCGAGCGCGCAGATGGTGATGATTTGCCAGAGTCCGCCCTTAAGGAGCGGTGCCAAGCCCAGGCCATACTTCAGGTCAGGCGGCGCAATGTTGATCTGCCAAGGATTCCAGGTTCCCCCCTGAGAGGCTCCCCAGAAAATGAGTGCCGTTCCGAGGAAGGCGAAAAAAATCGTCAAGACTCCGAAGAACCCGACGTAGAAGGGCCCCACCCAGAAGTCAAACAAATCTCCGCCGAGCAGCGTGCCGCCGCGGACTCGATACTTCCTCTCAAAACTCAGCATGGCCATGTCGATGTTCTCCTCGGATCGGGTGCGAGTATCGGTGGGCAGGGCCCATCGATACTCGCTGTCCAACGCTATTTACTTCTTGGGCATGGACGAGTTCTGAGTTGCAGCCTTGAATTCGGCTTGGCTCATGCCGTCTAGCCAGTTGAAACGAACGGTGCTCAGCAGAATGAGGTGAATCATTGCTGCCAGTCCGAACAGAAAGACGCCTTGCACCACCATGGCACGCAGCGGGTCGTAGAGTTTCCAAATACGCCACATATGCTCGACTCCTATCTAGGTGAGGTACGACATCAGGGAATAAACAGCTGCCCTGACACCGCCGGTGAGGGTTCTACTGCTCTCTGCCCCGGGAAACCAGGAACGCCAATCCAGCATAAGAACCTGCGCCGTGAAGGCGATGGCCCAGAAGGCCAAAAACAGCGCAGCAAACAATGCAACGAAGGCCAGCCCTCGGTCCCGCTGGGATGGCCTCTGACTCAGATGCGTGATGTGTTCCATCGAAGTACTCCCAGTTATTCAGAGATCAGTAGAACCAAGGACGCCACGCCCAGACGAGGATGTGGGCCAGAACGGCGACTGCCGTAAAGCCAACTAAGCCCTGCATGTAATACGTGTGAAACTCTTGGGCTTCCTCATCCGTCAGGCCTGAGATGCTGCTGTGGTGATCACTCATTAGAGGTTCTCCTTTGAGTTGGCCAGAACGGCCAAGTCCACGCTGGGCCCGCGTGGAATGGGCAGCCGCAACACCGCGTTACGACATTCGAGAGGGAGTGACGACTCATGCCGTGACCCCCGAATAGAGCGCTTCGTAAGAAGCCTGAAGAAGTGCTGCGTCGATCTGATCGTGGCCTTCCTCGCGCGCCATCCGTTCGGCGCGGTCTCGCAGGCGTTTAGCGACCGAGATTTGAAGGAGTACGGGCTGCGCTGCAATGAGTTCTGAAAGCAGGTCCTGAGCATCTTGGGTCCAGGGCAACGCGCGCGAGTCGACCACAGCAGCACCTGTGGGCGTCGCCGCCACCTTGTCGAGGTCGCTGCCCAGGGGAAGGATGTGAAAGAGTGCATCGAAGAGTCCGTTACAGACCTCTTGAAGCAGGTAGACCGCACCGGAGTAACCCATAAAGGGCGTGCCGGTGTGCCGCCGAATAATCGCCCCAGGAAAGGAGGCGGGCACGAAACTCGCCTTCGAACCAATCTCCGCCAGATACATACGCTCGTTGTAGGAGCCAAACAGGAGGAGGGGCGTTTTCTTATGGCAAGCCTCTCTTACCGCCTCGTTTGCCGTCTTCTCCCCGGGCTTTCGGGCGATGGCAAATTGGCAAGGCAACCCGAGCTCATCCTCGAGGTAGTGACGTAACCCGCGCGAGTAAGTCTCGCTGGCCACAACCGCAAAACTCGCCGTCCCAAAGAAGTCCTGCGTGACCGAGCGCCAGAGATCCCAGATGGGCTTGATGGTGGTGTGCTTCTCCTGCTCAATGAAGGGCTCCGGATCTAGTCCCAGAAGCTCGCCCAGCGTGCGCAAAAAAGCGGTGGTGCTGTGAAGGCCAATGGGCGCTTGCAGATAGGGGCGATCGAGTGCCTCACACAGCATGCGACCGAACTCGCGGTAGAGACAGACATTCACCTCGGCCTCTGCAAGTCTATGCACGTCCATGAGGTGACTGCCCAGCGGAAAGGTCATGTGCACCTCGGCACCAATACCCTCGATAAGACGGCGAATCTCAGCAAGGTCGCTGGGCATATTGAAGGTGCCATACGCCGGACCAATGATGTTCACCTTAGGGCGCGCGCCAGATTCGCGCGGCGCAAGTGCAGGCGTCTTCCTCGGTCCGTGCTCACTCCAGAGCCACAACATGGCCCGGTTCGCGGCCTGCCATTGATCCTCATCAATGGTCCGCGGCAGAAAACGGGCGATGGTAGTGCCCTCAGGCGTGACGCCGCCGCCGATCATCTCTGCGATCGATCCCGTCACGACGACTGCAGGAAGATCTGGGTCGAGGACGGCATGAGCGCGCTTCATGGCACCCTCAGTTCCCTCCCGTCCGAGTTGCTCCTCCGCCAGTCCTGTCACCACGATCGGTAGCTCGTGAGGCGGCAGTGCATCGGTGTAATGGAGGACCGAGGTGACCGGAAGATTCTCGCAGCCCACGGGGCCATCAATAACCACCTGCAGACCTTTGATGGCGGTAAAGACATAGACCGCACCCCAGTAGCCGCCAGCCCGATCATGATCGACCACGAACATCAGATCATCTCCTCGGCCTTGCGACGGGCGAGGACCTTCTGTACCTGTCGGCGTGTATGAGCGCGAAACTCGGGTCGGGCCTGCGGCGTCTGCTGCCAGACCCCCGCGTTGTCCCCCACGCCGGCGTCGCCGAAGAAGTCCTTCATGGCCAGAAAGCGGTCCTTGTTGTCCATCGCAGATCGCACAACTTGAGCCAGTGATCCTGCCCCCGCCGCACCCATCAGAGGACGCGCTGAAATGAGGTTGGTGAAGTAGAGCGCGGGAATGGTCATCTCTTTTGCTGCTTGAACGACAGGCGTGGTCCCAATGGCAAGGTCGGGCCGGAAGGCATGCACTGCGGCGAGGTCTTGCTCGAGGGAGGCGCGATACTGCACATGGGCACCATGGGCCTCAAGCCACTCTCGATCAGCCGTACTCAGCGCTGTGCGAGGGCAGGCAGTTCCAACGTAAGGCACCTCCGCGCCGCTCTCGATGAGCATGCGAGCCACGAGTAACTCCGAGCCCTCGTAACCAGAGACGGTGATTCGCCCACGAATAGGGGAGCGAGATAGAACAGCCTCAATACCAGGCAGGACAGCCTGCTTCGCCTTGCCAATAAGTTCGGCCGGCACATTGACGGCCTCGCCGATACCCTCAATCCACGCTGCCGTTCCCTCCACCCCAACAGGGGCTGAACCCACGATGGCCCGACCAGCGGATTCAAAGACCCGCATGGTTGCCGTGTAGAACGGATGGATCGCCGCAACAGCGGAGCAATCGAGTGCCGCATATAGCTCTCGCCACTCGCGAGTGGGAACGACCGGTCCTGCTGCGAGACCCATGGGAGCCAACATCTGCGCAATGACCATGGGATCGGCCGGGAACATCTCGCCCAGAAGAGAGACAGTGGGAAGGGCCGAGCGACCCTGGCGTGGTGCAGCCACGGGACCCGCCTGCGCCTCGTTCATGGCATAGCCAAGCATGGCGCCAGCGAGGACATCCTTCGCCTCAGCATGTGTGGGCACACCAAAACCAGGCACGTCGATGCCGATGATGCGCACGCCATTAATCTCCTTGGGGAGGAGTTGGAGGGGCACACCGCTTGCAGTGGGCACGCAGAGATTGATCACAACCACGGCGTCAAAGCGGTCGGGATCGGCCTGTGCATAGACGGACTCTCGAATGTCCTCAAAGAGCTTTCCTGTGACCAGCGTCTCGGAGTTGAAGGGGACGTAGCCCACACTTCTGCGCGCCCCATAAAAATGCGAGGTGAAGGTGAGTCCATAAACGCAGCAGGCAGAACCCGACAAGATCGTGGCCGTTCTGCGCATGCGAAGTCCAACTCGCAGCGATCCGAAAGCAGGACACATGCTTTGCGGTTGGTCGTGCGGCCCCTTGGGATAGTCCTGAGCGTACTGTGCGAGCGTCTCACTCTTGCCGGCAGCCTCAGCCGCTGCAAGCAGCTGATCCTTGCCCGCATGACATCCAAGGCCATCCTCGGAGGCCTTCAGGATAGGGATGGGCTGTCGAGCGTTCATCTCGAGTGTTTAAGCCTCGTCGTAGACCACTTCGAGGGAAGGACGAATGCATTCCTCCTTACCCATCATGTCCGCAAAGGTGGCGGGCTCGAGCACAACATGCCGTCCCACCGTATCCGCACTGAAGAGACCAAGGAGGTCGTCCTGGGAAAGCGGCCGGGGCCGCACCGGTGGAGCCTCAGCCACGTTGGTCGCGAGCGTCTCGAAGATGGGCGCCCACTGACTGCCTGGGCGGCCGATGATTTCGTAGCTCGCGCTCTTGCGGCGAATATCTTCATGGGCCGGGATGGCAGACAACACTGGAATGCCCGCACGTTCAGCGAACGCTGCAGCCTCTCCTGTCCCGTCGTCTTTGTTGATGACCATACCAGCCACGCCCACATTGCCGCCAAGTTTCCGGAAGTACTCCACGGCAGAACAGACGTTGTTGGCGACATAGAGAGACTGAAGGTCGTTGCTCCCCACAACGATCACCTTCTGGCACATATCCCGCGCAATCGGCAGACCGAAGCCTCCGCAGACCACATCACCGAGGAAATCGAGCAGGACATAGTCAAAGCCCCAGTCGTGAAAGCCCAACTTCTCGAGCGTCTCAAATCCGTGGATGATTCCTCGACCGCCACAGCCCCGGCCGACCTCTGGGCCGCCAAGCTCCATGGCGAAAACGCCGTCACGCTTAAAACACACGTCGCCAATGCTGACCGGATCGCCGGCAAGTTTTTTCTTGGAGGACGTCTCAATGATGGTCGGACAGGCCTTGCCACCAAAAAGCAAGGAGGTCGTATCGCTCTTCGGGTCGCAGCCAATGAGCAATACCTTCTTGCCCATCTGCGCCATCATGTAAGAGAGGTTGGCCAGTGTGAAGCTCTTACCAATGCCGCCCTTGCCGTAAATTGCAATGATCTGGGTCTCTTTGGTCACTGGGCCCGTATGAACCGGATCGGGCTCCATTGCAGCCTCAGCGGCAAGCCGTGTCTTCATCATGAATTGCACCGGCGCGCCGCCCGCGAGGTTGGTTTGGCTCGAGCTCATTGCAGACTCCCCCAGTTGAGAACGACCTTCAATGCATTTGGATCTTCAAACGCTTTCTCGTAGGCCTGAGTGGCCTGCGCTGGGCTGAACTCATCGGTGATGAGCCCGTCGAGCGAGAGCGATCCATCCCGAACCATGCCCGCGACGGCCTGAAGATCGGAGGGCTGCCACTGCGCTGCGACGCGCAGCCGAGCCTCGCGTAGAAATGCCGGAACAAAATTGAAGGAAAGCGCGCGGGTGTAGAACCCGGCAAGCACGACCTCCCCGCCTGGGCTGAGGTGATCAATCCATTGACCGAGTGAGTCGCCTGCCCCACTCGCGTCCACGATGCATCCGAACTGCTTGCCCCTGCAAGCCTCTGGCGTCATAACCAGATAACCCTGAGCACCGACTTGACGCTCAGCAAGCGGCTCCCACACGATGGGCATGCCGCCGAGGGCGACAACAAGTCGCGCAAGAAGGCGGCCCATAACGCCGTGACCAACAATCAGGTCGGGAATTCGAAGAGACCCATCTTGACGCTGACAACCTGCGAGCGCATGGTGAGCCGTCGCGGCAAGGGCAAATAACACGCCCTCCTGGTGGATACCGGCCGGAACGGAGATCAGGCGATCCGAGGCACTCACAAGGGTGCTGGCCGCGCCACCAAAAAGCCCCCGAACCCCGTCGTAGCAGTTCGCACCAGGAACAAAAACGATTTCGCCGGGACGAAAAAGTGCCTCAGGGCCAGCCTCGATCACCTCACCCACCGTTTCGTAGCCGGGAACCAAGGGATAGCCCATTCCGGGAAAGTGGGGCATTTCACCTGTGTAGAAGAGCCTCTCTGTGCCTGTGCTCACACCACTAAAACGCGTCTTCACGCGCACATCTCGCTTGCCAAGGGGTTGGAGCTCCACTGTCCTGAGCAGAATTCGCGCGGGCTCCTCAAGAACAACCGCCTGGGCGTGGTGTGATGTCATTTTTATTGGACGATGTTGTCTGTCTAGTTTTTCTTACAAGTCATTGTGAACCTGTGGTTGGGTTTGTCAAGTGGCTTTGCAGGAGGCCAAGAGAAGCCCGGTCTGAATGGGAAGACGACTCCTGACCGCGTGCACCTGACCAAAACCCGCCTCTTTCAGCAAGGAGCGCAGTTGTTCAGGGCTTCGAGCCCGTCCGCCGCCCATGGCCATCAGATAAAGCCCGAAGTAAGCCGCCCCGACCGGTTGAGCGCCCGGTAGGCCTGACATCGGTTCTGCAATGAGCAGGGTGCCCCCCCGGGTCGCGAGGTAGGCGCGAATACGCTGAAGTAGACGAAGTACCCATTGGTCGGGGTGGTCGTACAGCACACGCACCAAGCTGATGAGATCTGCTCCGGGGGGCAATGGGTCAACAAAAAAATCACCCCCGGCCACCTGGACGCCAGGCAGTCCACGGGCAAGGAGTCGAGCCCGTGCAAGGTCAGCAACGGCTGGCACATCAAAGAGCTTCAGGTCGAGATGGGGGGCTCGCCGAGCCAAGGCGCCAAGGAACGCACCGGTCCCCCCTCCAACGTCAAGCACACAGCGAAACGGGGAGAGGTCAATGGTGGAGACCACCTCCTCGGCCACGAGGGGCTGCGAAGCCTCCATGAGGTCGGAGTAACCCGCCACCTGCTCCGCGGAGAGCCCATGGGCTGAGCCTCGGCCGTCCACATATGCCCACACCGCTCGCATCTTTGTATCTGGCTTAGATGCGCGCAGCAGGGCCACAGGATCGGCGAGGTCTTCATAGAACGCTCGGTGATGCCGGACCAAAGCGAGCATGGCTGGGCTCGCTGCAATGACGGCCCCCGAGGTGGCGAGTGACCAGCGTCCGTCTCGCAGCTTGCTAAAAAGATCGAGCGAGGCCCCTGCTTCAAGCAAGAGCTCTGCGCGCGCTTGGCTCAGCCCGCAAAAATCGGCAATGACCCGAAGCGAAAGGGGTCCAGACTGCGAAAGACGCTCAAGCAGACCCAGCTCGACACTGGCCAGAAGGACCTGCGAATAGGTGAACCCCGCAAGGAGGTCGAAGACCGTGCGAGACTTCCTACGAACGAGCGCCCCAACGAGAGGCAAACGCAAGAGGACGCGCTGCAGATCCGGCCTGCGAAGAATATGATCGCGCCAGCTCCCGATGAGTGGCGGACGCCGAGCGAGCAGCTGCATCAGTTAAGCCCGATAGAGAGCGGCCCAGCGGCAGGCTGGAGACCCGCACTTCGGACCGACAGAGGCAGTAGACGCTCGGACTCCGCAAGGACCATGTTTCGCAATCGTGCTTCTCCCGCACACGGGGGAATGGCGCTCAGCGCTCGGGTCATGAGCGCATCAAAGTATGCATAAGCCCCCTCTAGACCAAACTGACGTGCGGCACTCGGTCGATCGAGAAGGATGTCCTGATTTGCAGGCTTGCCCAGCTGCCGCTGATCGAGCACCACATCTCGGATGTCGTCGGCCACCTGATAGGCCTCGCCAAGGGACTCACCAAGCAGCCGCCACGCGGGGCCGTCCCCGCCGCCGCAGATTGCACCACCCTCGGTCGCAGCGGCAAAAAGGGCTCCCGTTTTGCTGCGCTGGTACTCCGAGAGTCTTGCGCGCGGTTCGCACTCCCAGGCCTGCCCCGCAGCGATGCCAAACGGCGGCGCCACAGCAAACTCCAACATGCTCAGAGCCTGCTGCAGCCTGAGGGCCTCCCGCACGCGCGAACGAATCACGCAACGAAATGCGAGAACAATGAGGCTGTCGCCCGCAAGGACCGCGAGACGCTCGCCAAAGGCTGCATGAACGGAGGGGCGACCCCGTCGCGTGGCCGCATCGTCAAAACAGGGGAGGTCGTCGTGCACCAGCGACGCGCAATGCATGAGCTCGAGGGCAGCGGAAAACCGCTCGCTCAGATCCGGATCTGCATCGCCGCAGGCGACCGAGACGGCAAGGGCAAGCTGCGGACGGATGCGCGCCCCGCCGGGAAAAACCGAATGATGAATCGCCTCGGCCAACAGGGCCGGGCCCTGCTCATGTCTCGCCGAGCCCACGACATCGATGAGCACCCGCTCTATGCGCTCCGCCAGCATGTTGGCCCCCTCTCGACACGAGATGTGTCAATTTATATGTACTTTTATATTGTCTTCTAAAATAGACATCTTTATGGGAATCGTCAACCGACCGCGCTACCAATCGCCTCCCGCTGGCTGTCGAGACTGGGCTGGGCTCGCCCACGGGGTTGTCTACGAAGGCTGGATTCGAAGTGCCTCGGAAGGGCAGATCACGGCCCTTCTGATTCATGGCACTGCATCAGATCGCTGGACCTGGGAGCCCCTCATTGAGGCACTCCCCCTTGGGATTGGGCTCCTCGCCATCGATCTACCCGGCCACGGACTCACAGCCCTGCCGCGAGGGGATGGCGGCGCACTCGACACCCGCCGATTTCAGCTCGACTCTCTTGCTCGAGACTGCATTGCCTTGTTGGGTCAGTTAAGCGGGGTGAGATCCCCAATCGTCGTGGGCCATTCGGCGGGCGCTGCGGTGGCCCTCGCCGTTGCGCAGGAGACCAAGACCCTCAAGGGCGTTGTTGGCCTTGCGCCCTCCTTGGTTCCCCCTCCCAGCACCTATAGCCTGATGCTCGCACCGCTTTTCAATCCCCTCTTTACTAATCCGCTGTCGCTCCGCGCGATGAGCCTGCTCTGCGCCGTTCCCGGGGTGCTCTCCAGCATCCTCGACTCTATGGGAGGGGCCCTGAGTCAAGAGGTGAGAGACCACTATCGCGACCTTCTCAGCAGACCAGAACACCTGGCCGGCGCGATGCACTTTATGGCCGAAATGAACCTTCCCCGGCTTCTTGAGGGAGCCGCATGGGACTTGATCCCCTGTCGACTTCTTGCCGCGGCCGACGATCAGTGGATTCCTATTGAGCCCCTCACAAAATGCATCGAACGGTCACTCCCCAGCGCGCACCTCGAGATTCTCCCGGAGGGAGGCCATCTCTTTCACGAGTTAGACCCCGCACGCGCGGCTCACATCGTTGAGGACTTGATGGCCTGATGGATCTGCTGCGCTCGGCCAAACGGCATAGGTACATAGCGGGCAGACAGAGACCGCGCAAACTCCTCTGCGCTCGGCTCAGGCCGGAGGGAGGGGTCAATCACAACGCTGTGTCGGGCGAGGGGTCCGATCATTCTCGCGAGTCGGCGCGCCTCCTCGAAGGCCTCCGTCCGACCGGCTGATCCGTTGCGCCTCAGATTGGCTCGACAGTCTGAGAGCACAACGAGAGTGAGGTCTTCTCCGGCTCGCTGCAGAGAGCGCAAGAGGTCAAGCGAGAGCATGAGGCCTGCGGACAGGGGGCTTCCGCCTCCGCCAGGCAGTGCGCTCAGCGCTCGACGAGCAGCTGTGAGCGATCGTGTCGGGGGAAGGAGCATGCGTGCGCCCCAACCGCCGAAGCTGATGAGCGCGACACGGTCTCGACGGACGTAGCATTCGGCGAGCAAAAGCTCGACTGCGCCCTTGGCCTCTCCGAGACGACTCATCGCCATAGATCCGGATGCGTCCACCAGAAACAAGGTGGTCGAGGGTCGGCGATGATGCACTCGCCAGATGTGGACATCCTCGGGGAGGAGCCGAATTCGGGGGGCGTGCTCTTCGTGCAAGTCCCCCTGAAGGGTGCGACCTCGTAATCGCTGAAGGGGCAGAGCCGCACGAATCGTCGGCAGCAAGGCGAACTGCTCACCCTGGCCCCTCGGCATACGACGCACACTTCCCACGCGGACTCCGGAACCCTGCAAGCCCGATGTAACATGGCCCGCGCGTCCACCCTCTCGACGAGACGCTGGGCCACGCGCACGGCTCGCCACTAACCGAGCCTTTAAGAGGCCGGGGGGCAGTTGGGCCAGCAGCGTTTCAATGGACATGGCCTGTTCACCCTGTTGCTGGCTCGGCGGGGAGTCCTCCTCGGTGTCTGGAGGCTGGCTCTGTGTCGACTCCTCGGAGCCCCGATCCTCACGATGCGACGGGTCGTGCGCCCCTGCCTCCTGCTCAGCCGCCGCATGCTCCGGCGCTGGTTGAGTCGCGAATGGAAGGGCGGTGTAAGCGAGCGCCCACAAGAGGTCCGGCTCCTGAGGGGTCTCACAGTTGCGGATTCGGGCCCGCTCCGTTGTCAGGCGAAGCGTGTAAGAGAGCTTGCGAAACGAGCCGATACCCATGGCGAGCAGGGCCTGGCAAGCCCGCTCGATGAGAGCGTCTGGCGCAGCGGAGTCCCCAAACCGTCGCTGAAGCATTGGCGGGCAATCGAGCGGTTCCTCGTGGGCGAAGGGCTCATCAAGAACCGAGAGACCAAAGGCGATTCGATCAAGCAGTCCGCCCCATGGCCCCGCCTCATCATCGAGCCCCTCATCGAGAAGCACCAGAGCCATCTCGTGCTCGTCCTGCGCTCGAGCCAGCGCATGGGCGATGTCCGTGGTGAGACGCTCTGCCATGGGCACCACCAGAATGCTCTCGCGGTGTTGAGCAAGAAAACCTGGGCTCCTCACCAGACGCTGAGCCGACAAGCTCTGCACAATATCGATATGAGGCCCAAGAGATTCGGAGCTCTGACCAGCCGGAAGACGAACGAGGGTGCGCCCCGATGCCTTCGCAGCCTCGAGAAGCGCGGCCATCACGAACCGCCGACTCGGCCCCTCCCGGCCGCGAATCCAGAGGCCTCCCCACGTCCCCGGCGTCTCGCAGAGAAGCGAGAGCAGGACACCAAGGGCATGGGGGTCTATTGCAGGCTCTCCAGGGCAAGACGCACGCGCTCTGACGCATCGACCTCATCGAGAGGGTCCCTGCGAAGGCGGTGACGAAGGACCATCGGAGCCACCTGCTTAACCTCACGCAGCGTCACCGTCTTGAGTCCATTGAGGGCGGCCAGCGCCTTGGCTGCGCGCAGAAGGGCGAGCTCGCCGCGAAGTCCATCGGTCCCCAGAGACATGCAGAGCTGTGCGGCGTGCGCAAGGACGATCTCTTTCACGACGACCTTGGGCAGATTTTTTTGGGCAGCCACAATTCGCCTCTGAAGACTCATCTGCGCCTCGGAAAAACTCTCGACAAAGCCGTGGGGATCTCGATCGTACGCCTCTCGACGGCGGATCACCTCAATTCGTTCGCCCAGAACGGTGGTGGTTCGCACCTCAACCGCCAGGCCGAAACGGTCGAGCAATTGCGGGCGCAAATCACCCTCCTCGGGATTGCCGCTCCCGACGAGAACAAACTGCGCGGGATGAACCACACTGAGGCCCTCGCGTTCGACTCGGTTCTCTCCGGAGGCGGCCACATCAATGAGCAGGTCAACGAGATGGTCCTCGAGCAGGTTAATCTCGTCGACGTAAAGAAAGCCCCGATGCGCCTGTGCCAGAAGGCCCGGCTCAAACTCTTTCGAGCCGCTGGCCATGAGTCGCTCGAGGTTCAGCGCACCAAGGATGCGGTCCTCACTGGCACCAAGCGGCAGATCGACCACCGGAACCGGGGTGCGGACGAAATCTTTCTTTTGAATTTTTGCAGCGGAGTCGGGTGTCGCGCACCGAGCACAGAGGCCTGCCGCCATGCCGCCAGCGCATCGATAGGCGCAGCCCGAAATCACCTGCTGCTCGGGGAGCACCGCAGCAAGGGCGCGCACTGCCGTTGACTTGCCTGTCCCCCGATCGCCGAGAATGAGAACGCCGCCCACGAGGGGGTCAATGCTGGCGATCAAAAGACCCATCTGCATCTCATGCTGGCCGACAAGAGCAGTAAACGGATAGGGGGGTCGACGGGACATGGGCGAACTGTGCCGTTTACAGTTGCCTGCGTCAATTTGACGCGTCTTGGAAGTGAGGGGTAGCGGGGGTAGGATTTGAACCTACGACCTTCGGGTTATGAGCCCGACGAGCTGCCAGACTGCTCCACCCCGCGTCGAAGATCGAAGAGTATACATGAACTTCTGCTCCACCTGCGGTTCCCCGCTCGCTCAGGAAGTGCCCGAAGACGACAACCGAGTCCGATCAGTCTGCACCTCCTGCAAAACCATTCATTACGAGAATCCCAAGATCATTCTGGGCACGCTCTCGGTCTGGGAGGACCAGGTGTTGCTCTGTCGACGAGCAATTGAGCCTCGCCACGGACTCTGGACACTTCCCGCTGGCTTTATGGAAATCGGAGAGTCCACATCCGAGGGCGCTCAGCGCGAGACCATCGAGGAGGCGGGTGCGGAGATTGACCTCGGTCGACTCTACGCCCTCTTCAACATCCCCCATGTTCGTCACGTCTACCTCTTCTACTTTGCCAAGATGCGTCACCCTCGGCTCGACCCAGGACCTGAGAGCCTTGAGGCCCGGCTGTTTTCTGAACACGAGATTCCGTGGGAGAGCCTGGCTTTTCGCTCGACCAAAAAAGTGCTCCAACTCTACTTCGAGGATCGTCGACTCGGCCGCGACATGCTTCACACCCACACCATCGACGCACCGAGTCTCTCGTGACGCCAGGCACCCATCCGCCGCTTACATGGGTCGGTCCCGATGAGGCGTTTCCGCCGACCGCTCAGGCGTGGCCGGAGGGATCGGGGGCCAACGGACTGCTCGCTGCAGGCGAGTCGGTCACACCCGATCAGCTCGTCAGGGCCTACACCCGAGGAATCTACCCATGGTCCGGGCCTGAGGAGCCGATGCTCTGGTGGAGCCCCGATCCTCGCATGGTCCTTCCCGTGAGGGAGTTTCGAATTCGTCGCTCGCTACGGCAGGCCATTGATCAGGCGAAACGATCAGGGTGCGATCTTCGGCTCAACCACGACTTTGCCGGGGTGCTCTCCGCCTGCGCAGAGCCTCGGCCTGGCCAGGCGGGCAGTTGGATCACTCCGGCCATTGCTCTGGCCTACACAGAGCTTCACCATCGCGGGTATGCCCACAGCATCAGCCTGCACGATGGTGACCAACTTCTTGGGGGCCTCTACCTGGTGAGCTTGGGTGAGATGGTCTTTGGAGAAAGTATGTTTAGTCGCAGAGCCAATGCCTCCAAGATTTGTCTGGCCGCGCTCGTTGCCCATCTGACCCGACAGGGTGCGCCACTGGTGGATTGCCAACAGCAGACCGAGCACCTGGCCTCACTTGGCGCGCGGCCGGTTCCCCGTGCAGAATTCGAGGGTGAGCTCGCGCGCCTGACCAGCCGACCCCCGCTGGACTGGCGATCAGATGCGCTGGGCTGGCCACTCTCCTGACCGACCCATGGCCCATCTCCAAGACCTTCCCGTTAGCCGCATTCAGTTCTACGTCACGGCTCCCTACCCCTGCAGTTATCTGCCGGGGCGGCGCGCTCGCTCGCAAGTGGCCACGCCCAATCATCTCGTCGGCGCTGAGGTCTACGGAGACCTGGTCCATCTGGGCTTCAGGCGAAGTGGGCTCTTTGCTTATCGACCCTACTGCGACAGCTGCTCCTGCTGCCAGCCGGTGCGCGTGAAGGTGAGTCGCTTTGTGGCGAACCGCAGTCAGCGCAAGACATGGAATCGACTCAGCTCAAGACTCGTCTCCCAAGAGGAGCCTCTCAGGTTCAGCGACGAGCATTACGCACTGTATTTGGCCTACCAAAACAGCCGGCACGCGGGCGGCGGCATGGACCAAGACAGTCGGGATCAATACGCACAATTCCTGCTTCAGAGCCAGGTCGATACGCGACTCATCAGTTTTCGCGATGAGGCTGGACAACTCGTCATGGTCTCCATCGTCGATCGACTACCAGAGGGACTCTCCGCGGTTTACACCTTCTTTGCGCCCGAGCGTCAAAGGGATTCACTCGGAACGTTCGGAATCCTCTGGCAGATTGAGGCGGCAAGACAACTCGGCCTCGAGCATGTTTATCTTGGGTACTGGATCGAGGAGAGTCCAAAGATGTCATACAAAACCCTCTTTCGGCCCGCCGAGGTCCTGCGTCAGGGCCAGTGGATTGCGCTGACATGACCCAAGAGGCCGCTCCAATGGCATGGTCCCTCTACCCCAAATTGCGCGGCCTGCTCTTCTCGTTAGATCCAGAGACGGCTCACGACCTCTCTCTTAAGGGGCTCGACTATCTCTCTCGCTTTCTGCCGCTCGCACTTCCGCCTGCGCGTCCGACTCACCCCGAACCCGTGACGCTCGCAGGGCTGGTATTCCCTAACCGCGTGGGACTGGCGGCTGGCCTCGACAAGAACGCCCAACACATTGACTCGCTCGCACGGTTTGGATTTGGGTTTATGGAAGTGGGGACGGTCACGCCAAGGCCCCAGCCGGGGAACCCTCGGCCTCGCCTGTTTCGACTCGAATCCGCAGAGGGCCTCATCAATCGGTTTGGCTTTAACAACCTCGGTCTCGAGGCCTTCGTGCGACAAATCAAGAACTCCCACTGGGTACGAGACCGACGCGGCATCCTCGGCCTCAACATTGGAAAGAACGCCAGCACGTCCATTGACCGCGCAGAGGACGACTACCTAGAAGGCCTGCGCGGTGTCTATGAATGGGCCGACTACATCACGATCAACATTTCCTCGCCAAACACAAAAAACCTTCGTGACCTTCAAGGCCCCGAGGCCCTTGAAAAGCTCCTTGCTGCGCTCGTTCTTGAGGCGGGTCGACTCCGACAGCACCATCAGAAGCGGGTCCCTTTGTTCGTGAAGATCGCGCCAGATCTCGATGAGCGTCAGGTGGAAGAGATGGCCAAAACCATCGCACGGCTTGAGCTCGATGGCGTGATCGCCACAAATACGACGCTCGACCGCGCCTCGGTGGTGCGCCTTGCTCATGCCGACGAGGCTGGTGGTCTGTCAGGAGCGCCTCTGAAGGAGCGCGCAAAAAATGTGTTGGCCCAACTCCGAGCTCGACTGCCCCGCGAGGTGGTCCTCATCGGGGCGGGCGGAATCATGAGCGCTCAAGACGGGCTCGACCGAAGAGCGGCTGGCGCAGATCTGCTTCAGCTCTACACCGGGCTCATCTACCACGGGCCTCAGCTGGTTCTGGACTTAGCCAAATCTCTCTGTGTGGACCAGCGCGCGTAGCGAGCGGTGAAAGTGCCCTTGGATGGGGCGGGCATGTCCCGAGACTGCGACCAGTTCGCGGCAAAAGGGATCCATCGGATCAGTCGTCGACGATTGGCCAAGAGTCGGAGTGCTCGATTGACTGCGGACGCAACAAGCCGATAGAGATGGGGTCGCGCAGCGACATAGGCCCAGAGGGCCAACTGAGCGCGCTCGGCCCAAGGCCTGAGGTGTCGCTCAAACTGTCGTTCTCGAAGCTTGCGAAGGAGATCGGGTAGCGGGATCTTGACGGGGCAGACCACATGGCACTCACCGCAGAGCGTCGCCGCCTGCGGAAGGTCAAGAGCATTTTCAAGGCCCTTGTAGGACGGCGTCAGCACCGAGCCCATCGGTCCTGGGTAGACCCAGCCATAGGCATGCCCGCCAATCTTTTGATAGACCGGACAGTGATTCATGCAGGCACCACAACGAATGCACCTCAGCATCTCCTGAAACTCGCTTCCCAGAAGGCTAGAGCGACCTCCATCCACCAGTACGAAGTACATGTGATCGGGACCATCTGGCTCACCCGAGGCTCTCGGACCAGTGAGAAGCGAGATGTAATTTGAGATGGACTGCCCCGTGGCCGAGCGGGTGAGGAGTCGGGCAAACACCGCGAAGTCCTCGAGGGTCGGAATGACTTTCTCGATTCCCGTCACCACCACATGCACCTTGGGTAAAACGGTACACATGCCCTCGTTACCCTCATTGGTCACCACCGCAACAGATCCCGTCTCGGCGATGATGAAATTCCCGCCAGTCACACCCATGTCCGCCCGCATGAATTTGGGGCGAAGTTGCTCGCGAGCCTCGCGGGTCAGTTGATGAATATCAGTCAGTCGAGGCTTTCCGTGGACCTTTGCGAAGAGGTCGGAAATCTCCTCCTTGTCCTTGTGTATGACGGGCGCGATGATGTGGCTGGGCGGCTCGTTCTCGTTGATCTGCAGGATGTACTCGCCCAGGTCCGTCTCAATGGGCTCAATGCCCGCATCTGAGAGCACCTGATTGAGGGCCATCTCCTCGGAGACCATTGACTTGGACTTGATCACCGAGCGCGCACCGTGCTCCCTGGCGATCTGCAAAACCAGCTGAGAAGCCTCTGCAGCACTCTCTGCAAACAGCACAGTTGCACCGGTTGCCCGAGCGCGCTCCTCAAAAATTTCAAGCCACATATCGAGCCGCTCAATGGTGCGATCACGCCGCTCAACCGCGGCATTCCGAGTGGTCTCAAAGTCGATTTCCTGCATCACCCGCGCACGGGATCCCACGAACTTCTCGGACAGGCGCTTGAGGTTCTTCTGAAGGCGCAGGTCCGCTAGCTTTTCACCGGCCCTGGCCTTGAAGTGCATAGACTGAATCTGCATCAGGAGGGATCCTCGAGCTCACCTGCCAACACCTGAGCCACATGGAGAACTTTGGTGGCATCGTCACCCAGTCGGCGCAAACGCCCCTCTAGGTGCAACATGCAGCCGAGGTCACCCAACACGACGGCCTGCGCTCCGGTGGCATGGATCTGACCAATCTTCTCGTCCCCAATGGCCGCAGAAACCTCCCCGTACTTCAGAGAGAAACTACCGCCGAATCCGCAACAAGCGCGGCTGTCTCCCATCTCACGTAACTCAAGGCCCCTAATCTGAGAGAGCAGAGCCCTTGGCTGGGTCTGAACCCCGAGCTCTCGAAGCCCGCTGCAGCTGTCGTGATACGTGATGCTTCCCTGGGCAGAGCCCGGAACCGCCCTCACATGCGCGACGTCGGCCAGGAATTGCGTGAGTTCAAAGACGCGAGGGGCGAGGTCAGACATGCGGCGACGCAGGCTGGGGTCATCCGAAAAGAGTTCGAGGTAGTGGACTTTGATCATGCCGCCACATGAGCCCGAGGGAACAACGACATAGTCAAACCCCTCGAGCTGCTCGAGCACTCGCTCTGCCAGACGATGCGCGGCCGCGCGATCGCCGGAATTGTAGGCGGGCTGACCGCAGCAGGTCTGATCCGGCGGAACCACCACCTGACACCCTGCATGCTCTAAAAGCTTGAGAGCGGCAAAACCGATCTCGGGTCGCATCAGGTCGACCAGGCAGGTTACGAACAACGCAACACGGTCTGTGGGCAGCAGACGAGCCGCTTGCGGAAACGACATCTATGACATCCCTTTGTAAACTTGTATTCTGCCACCTTGCGCCCGTGAGCCCGGCGTCTTAGCCCATTCCATGACCCCCTCCAAGCCCCTCCCGCGACCCATCTCCACCGTGATGGCGCCGCCTATCGTCAGCCAGAAGCCAGCCATTCAGGTTATCGAGCGCATGACCGCCCTGTTAGATGCCCTGGCCCAACAATCTGAGCCCGTCTCCCTCAAGATCCTTTCTCAGACCACTCAGCTCCACCCCTCCACGGCCCACCGCATCCTGAACGACTTGGTCCTGGCGCGCATGGTTGACCGAACAGAACCCGGTCTCTACCAGCTCGGTATGCGCCTGCTTGAACTCGGAAACCTCGTGAAGGCACGGCTCAATGTCCGCGACGCTGCAGCCACGCCGATGCGAGAACTCCACCGGCTCACAGGGGAGACGATCAACCTCTCTGTCCGACAGGGCGATGAGATCGTGTACATCGAGCGAGCAGTGAGTGAGCGCTCAGGGATGCAGGTCGTCAGAGCCATCGGCGGCCGTGCGCCCCTGCATCTCACTTCAACGGGAAAGTTGTTTCTTGCAGCAGAGGACCCCCGAGCCGTCCGCTCCTATGGCATGAGGACTGGCCTTGCCGGCCAGACAAAAAACAGCATCACGGAGCCCGCCGCCCTCGAGCGAGAACTTGAGGCTGTCCGAAAGAACGGTTACGCCAGGGACAACGAAGAGCTCGAACTGGGTGTTCGGTGCATCGCTGCGGCAATTCGGGATGACACGGGGCGGCTGGTCGCGGGCCTATCGATCTCCGCGCCGGCCGATCGGGCCAATGACGGCTGGGTTGGGGCGCTTCAGGAGACGGCGGCGCAGATTTCCAGCTCGCTGGGCTACGAAGCAGCCGAGAGAGCCGAAACCTCGCGCGCCTGAGGGCCAGTGATTGGAGTCTTCCGGTCCGCCTGCTGAATCAGCCAGCGACGGATCCGCTCGGCATCCTGCAGACGCTGCTGCTTGCCCGATGCGTCGAGCATCACCATGATGACCGGCCGATCCTCAATGGAGGCCTGCATCACAAGGCAGCGGCCAGCCTCACGAATAAAGCCGGTTTTGGACAGACCAAGCTCCCACTCGCTGCCGCGAGCCAGGGCGTTGGTGTTGATGAAATGCTGCTGACGACCGCGCACACTCACCAGCATGTTGCGAGCGGTGGAGTATTCGCGAATCTGGGGCATTGAGTGCGCCTCTTCCACCAACCTCGCCAGATCTCGGGGGCTGGAGACATTGGCCGAATTAAGTCCGGTCGGCTCAACAAATCGGGAAGCGGTCATCCCCAGTTGAATCGCCTTGGCATTCATGGCCTTCACAAATGCGCCAAGTCCGCCGGGATAGTGGCGGCCCAGCAGGTGAGCGGCGCGATTCTCAGAAGACATCAACGCCAGGTGCAAGAATTGACCACGCGTCAATTGCGTTCCGACCACCAGACGCGAGCGGGCGTTCTTCTCAAGGTCTGCGTCCTCTTGCGAGACTGTTAACAGCTCATCCATCGGCTGTCCCGCCTCCGAGACCACCACAGCGGTCATGAGTTTCGTGATGGACGCGATGGGAAGAACCGCATCGGAATTCTTCTCGAACAAGACCTCATTGGAAATCTGGTCAACCACGAGCACAGCACTTGAACTGAGGGCGGCCTCCGTCAAGACTGACTGAAGGCCGAGTCGCGTGCTCGCGCCCATGCGGTTGGAGGGATCTTTTTGAATGCGCCCAGACACCATGGTCGGCGCCCGAGACATCGAGGGAGACAGAGGACCAGTCGCCGGAGACGCGCCCTTTGAGCCCTTCTTCGCGGCCCTCTTGGCGTTTTTCTTGTGGGTGGATTTCCCTTTCTGCTTTGCATCAAAGGCAGTCGAAGGGTCTGCGGCTCTCGCATGTCCGCCCGGGACCCCAAGAACAAGGGCCATGGCCAGGAGGCCAAGAAGACCGAGTTTGCTTAGACCGCCGAAAGCCCGCAATTTTGTCTGCACTGCACCACCCCCTCAACAGGTTTTCGGCATGATACCGACAAAATTCAGCCTGTCAAAGAAAACCTCTTTCTTTTTCCTAGGGTTAGCACCCGATCCTCAGAAAGATGTCTAAGCCCAGACGAATCGTCTGAAGGTGGGCAGCCACCGTGAGCGAGATGGGTCGGGCGTAGCCCCCTGCCATCGCCACCGCTGTGGCCAGTCCCTGGGAGGCCGCCCAGTGGAACACCCGAGCGTCTCGCTGGGCAAGCCCAGCCAGCGAAACTCGAAGCCGACCAAGTCGATCTTGCTCCAGCGGGTCCGCTCCGGCCAGAAAGATGAGGAGGTCGGGGCGATAGTCCTGCGCAACCAAGAGCGCCTGTTCCACGGCGAGGAGATACTCCTCGTCCCCCGCCCCATCAGCCAGTCCGCAATCCCAATCGGATCGGGCCTTCTCAAACGGGAAGTTCGCCTCGCCGTGAACCGAGAGCGTCATCACGGTTGGATCCCCAGCGAAGATCTCTGCAGTGCCGTTGCCTTGATGCACATCGAGGTCAAGAATGGCCACACGCCTGGCCAGACCCTCGGCCTGCATGAGACGGGCAGCCACTGCAGCATCGTTAAAACAACAGAATCCCTCTCCGCGAGCGTGACTCGCATGGTGGGTTCCGCCAGCCAGGTTAAACGAGATCCGACAGGGCCCAGCAAGCGCAGAGCGAGCGGCTGCAATCGTCGCGCCAGTCGAGCGACGGGATCGCTCAACCATCGCAGGTGACCACGGAAACCCGATCGCCTTTATCAGCCCCTCGCTGAGCGTGCCCGACACAAGGGCATCGACATAAGAAGGGTGATGGGCCAGAGCGAGCTGGCCATCGCTTGCAGCGGGCGGCTCCTGGAGCACCAGATCCGCCCATCCGCTCACCTCCTCGCGCACCAGCCGGTACTTTTCCATCGGAAAGCGATGCCCGTCAGGCAGGGGCAAAACGAAACGGTCCGTGCTGTAGGCGGCGGCCTGCACCGACTTAACGACGAACCTTTCTCTCCTCAAGCACCTCGCCTCCCAGAGCCAACACTCCGGCGCGCAGGCGACTGTAGGCCTCATCAAGCCGAGTCAGTGAGGATGGGTCTTGAGTGGCGCGACCACCTGAGAGCTTCAGACCCAGCTCGAGAAAACGCTTTGCAGAGGCGTCTCCAGGGACCGGAGCAGCCGGAAGGCTGTAGATCTTGAGGTCGGGAAAGGTCCGATGAATCTCCTCCATGAGGGGCGTGACCGCTGCCTCATAGACACCCGCAACCATGAAGGACTGGTCGAGCTCGGCAAGCGATTGAAAGGCGTGCTGAAAATGCGTGTCGAGCACCCACTCCATCATGGGCCAGGCCATCACTGGAAAGCCCGGGAGAAAAAAGTGTCGATGAATAGAGAACCCAGGAATCTTGTTGTAGGGATTGGGGACGATGTCTGAACCCTCTGGGAACTCCCCCATACGCAGTCTCTCGGGCGTGAGGGGTTGACCCGACTCTTCGCACCGCTGGGCAATAAGACTCCTTGCCTCGGGATGAAGCACAAGCGGACGACCAAGGGCCTTCGCAGCTGCTTGGCGAGTGTGGTCATCGGGCGTGGAGCCAATGCCCCCGCAGCCAAACACCACATCTTGCGAGGCGAAAGAGTGCGAGAGCGCATCGACGCACCGCTGGGGATCATCGCCGAGATAGTGCACCCAGGAGAGTGCGAGCCCCCTGGAACCAAGAATCTCCCGAGTCTTTTGAAAGTGCTTGTCCTCTCGTTTGCCGGAGAGAATCTCGTCGCCAAAGATGTAGAGGCCGACGGTCAAAGAGGGATGGGTCACCCCCAAATTATACTGTCGCGATGTCAAATGACCCCCTCCCCTCTCTGCCCAACAGCTCGGTCGGTCACGGTTTCGTGTCATGGCTTCGGTCCGTTGCCCCGTATATCCACGCATTTAGAAATCAGACCTTCGTCATTGCATTCCCCGGGGAGCTGGTGGCCGAAGGTCGCCTAGAGTCTCTCGTTCACGATGTGGCGCTTCTTCAGGCCATGGGCATGCGAATCGTCCTCGCTTACGGGTCGCGCCCACAGGTGGAAGAGCAGCTGAGGCTGCGCAGGCTTGAGGACCAATACAGCCAGGGCATGCGCATCACCGATCCCGCAGCGCTGGAGTGCGCGAAGGAGGCAGCCGGCGAGTTGCGGCTCGATATTGAGGCGGCGTTCTCGGCCGGGCTTCCCAACACGCCGATGGGCAATTCGCGTATCCGAATTATCAGCGGCAACTTCGTCACCGCGCGACCCGTTGGCATCGTGGACGGAATCGACTTCCAACACACGGGCCTGGTGAGAAAGATTGAGACCGATTCGATTCAGCAGGCCCTCAAAGGAGGCTCCATCGTGCTGGTGCCACCGCTGGGTTTTTCTCCAACCGGCGATGCATTCAACCTTTCGCTAGAGGATGTCGCTGCTAGCCTGGCCGTTGCCCTTGACGCCGATAAGCTCATCTTCTTGGTGCCCGACGGGGCCGTCCCTCGGGACCAGACCCTGCCCCTGAGCGAGATCTCCGAAGAAGCGGCCGAAGGCCTTCTCGCAAAGGGCGTGCTCTCGGAGCAGGCGTCCTTCACCCTCAGTCACGGGCTTCGCGCCTGTCGGGGCGGTGTTGAGCGCGCCCACGTGGTTCCCTATGAGCCCGATGGCTCACTCCTGCTTGAACTCTTCACCCACGACGGTGTGGGCGTCATGCTCGTCGAGGAGACGCTCGAGGCGCTCCGCCCCGCCACCGTGGATGATGTTGCCGCCATCGTCTCGCTCATAGAGCCTCTTGAGGCAGACGGCACGCTGGCGCCTCGTGGGCGCTCGGCTGTGGAGCGAGAGATCGATCGGTTTACGGTCATTGAGCATGACGGCGTGATTTTCGGGTGTGCCGCCCTCTACACCTTCGAGGGTTCACCGATGGGGGAGCTCGGCTGCCTCATGGTTCGTCCAGACACGCGCGAGAAAGGGGATGGGGAGCGCCTTCTTAAGAGCATCGAACATCAGGCCCGCCAGGCAGGGTTGCGCGCACTTTTCGTTCTCACCACTCGAACGACGCACTGGTTTCTCAAGCGTGGATTTCAGCCAGCCCAGGTCGACGAGCTTCCAGAGGTGAGAAAGTCGCTCTACAACCGGGATCGCAAGTCGCAGGTGCTCATTAAGACGCTCTGACGAGCGGAATGGGTGTGGGCTCACGACGGCGCAACATCCAGGCTGCGCCGAGCAGGTTCGGTGCATGGGCCCACTCCGAGTCGAGCCAGACCACCAGAGCCGCCTCGCCCTCATCGAGGGCACTGGGAGTGGTTCTCAGGGGGCCCTCGCCCGTGGGGGCCTCGCAAAAACAGAACTCCGGAAAACACGGCAGGCTCAGGACCCGATAGCCTGCATGACCGGGCTCCAACCGAGCGAGCGCGCCAACCGGGGCCAGTCTTGAGCGCTCCACCAGCCAGCGTTCATCGGGGGTCTGGGCCCGAGACTGGTTGGGCTCGGCATAGAAGAGGCGCTGACCGTCGGCGGACGCCCAGGCATGCGCACCCGATACTCCCTCGACCCTCGCGAGAAGATGACGAACTCGCGGGGACACCCTCGGATCGCCGCGGCTTCGGAGCGACTCGGGAATGGGGTGGGCGCGCGAGAGCACCAGCTGACGCAGCCAAGAGAGACTGGTCTGTCGAACATCCGAGAGACACCCAGGCGTATGCAGGGTAGAGGCCAGCAGGGTCATCAGACTGACGACGCTGGTCTCTTGGGTGAGCCAATCGAAAGGGGTCCGCGCCCGCTCGGCTGAGCCCTCTCGCGACTCGCGTAGTCGGACCGCCTCGCCCGCGGACGCGGCGCCCTTCGCAGAGAGAAGCGAATCAATGCCCGAAAGGAGCCCGTCGAGGGCATCGCCAAGATCAGAGTGACCGCTCATGATCCGCGAGGGTGACCAGAGAGGCCATCAAAGCATGTTGACCGCCACGAAGCGCGTCGAGGGAGTCCTCGAGATCGTCAAGCGCTGCGCGTGCCTGCGCGAGGTCTTCGGGTACGCGAAAGTCGTGTGGATCAAGACTCACATTGAGGAGCGAGGCTCGCACCGACTCCAGTTGCGCGGTGGCCCTCCCGAGTTCTTCCTCGGCCGCGAAGAGTTGTCGCTCGAGGGTGGCCAGGTGAGTCGCCTCGCTCTCCTCGATTGGCAAAGGGGCGACATCCGACTCCCTTGGAATGCTCACGAGACAGATGGTGGACCAGACGGTGAGGAGGGCGGTCAGCGCTGCGAAGACCGCCAGCAAGGGGATACCATGCTCGGACCAGTCCAGGAGCTCGTCGGGATAGATTCCGACGTCGGCCAGCGCTCGAAGCATCTGGGCCAGCAGCTGCCACCCGTCTGCCAGCAGGGGGTCGTCCGAGGGGAGAATGAAAATGCCCAGCGCATGCAGGGACACCCCGAGAACGAGGCTTAGCCAGGCAAGACCCTGCGTGAGTTGCGCCCTCCGAAGGCGCCGAGTGGTGCGACTAGTCATCGGAAACCCAGTCTAGACGATCGGCAAGGAGTGCCTGCCGCATGTCACCGTTTGCGCGCAGCAAGACGAGGGCCTTTGCGGCATTCGAGACCTCCGCCCCGAGCATGGGCTCCTGGGCAAGAACGCTATGCCCACCGGCGATGGCGAGCCAGAGCCCGTCCATCCCGGTTTCAGTCAGCACCACCTCCCGGGCGGACACGACTCGCTCAACGGAGTCGGAGGCCAAGATCATCTGCTGGCCGCCCCGCCACAGCCTCAGCTTCATGTGGCCGAGGCCTTCACGCGACGCCAAATCGAGCCGCCGGGACAGATCTTGTCAATCTCATCGAGCATGGCCTCATGGGCGGCAATCTCTTCGGGCGTCGGCTCAATCACGATGAGCCGCGAGAGGAGTTCAGGGTCCAGTGGGGGCAGGTCATTGGGGTCCTCTTCCAGCAGGTCATCGAAGGTCTCCTGACCCCGCGTCATGGCGAGGTACACCTCGGCCAGAAGCTCCGCATCGAGGAGCGCGCCATGAAAGACACGATGCTCATTAGAGACTCCGTAACGGCCGCAGAGCGCATCCAGAGACTTGCTCTGTCCGGGATGAAGCTCTCGAGCGATACGCATGCTGTCGGTAACCGTGGCGACAAGCCTCTCCATGGGGTCTCGACTCAGCCGGGCCAATTCTGCGTTCAAGAAGCCCACATCAAAGGGCGCGTTGTGAATGATGACTTCCGCATCGCGAATAAAGCTGACGAAGTCATCTGCCACTTCGCGGAACGTCGGCTTGTCCTTCAGCATGTCCCAGGTGAAGCCATGGACTCGCGAGGCTCCCTCATCGATCTCTCGCTCGGGGTTCAGATAGACGTGCAGTCGCTGACCGGTGAGCCGACGATTCACCATCTCCACGCAGCCAATCTCGATGATGCGATGCCCCCGCTCAACCTCAAGGCCTGTTGTCTCCGTATCCAGAACGACCGTTCTCATCCTTCACCCTTCTCTTTCCATGACCCCTGGTCTGCGCCTCGATTGGCCAGCGCATCCGCACGCTCATTCTCAGGGTGACCGTCGTGTCCCCGCACCCATTCCCAGCGCACCTGATGCACGGAGAGGGCGGCATCCAAAGCCTCCCAGAGGTCCTGGTTGGCCACAGGCTTTCCGGTACTCGTCTTCCATCCCTTCTTCTTCCAGTTTGCCATCCAACTCTGAATACCCTGCATCACATACTGGGAGTCCGTCACCAGCGTCACCTGGCAGGGTCGCTTCAGCGCACGAAGGCCCTCAATGGCCGCAGTGAGTTCCATACGGTTATTGGTCGTGTGGGCCTCTCCGCCCCAGAGCTCTCTCTCGACCTCTCCACAGCGCATCAACACCCCCCAACCCCCTCGCCCTGGGTTGCCCTTGCAGGCGCCATCTGTGAAGAGCTCGACACGGTCAAGCGACACGTCGCTGCCCCTCTCGATGCGCCTGAGTCGGTGTAACCACCGCTGTACCTTTGGGCCGACGGCCTGCAGTGCGCCAGGTAGGACTGATCACGCGAAGGCCCGCTTTGCGCTTCACGGCACCAATCCAATAGATGGCTCCGAGCATGGGCCACCATCGGGCCCCCGCAGGCTCAAGCCAGGCCAGTCGATTCCACCATGTGGGCGTTCGACAGACGGGGCGATAAATGCCGAGTTCGCCCTGGTCAACCGACAGACCCAAAAGCTTGCACCAGTCGCGAATTCGGCCTGATGAGATCCAGCGGCCCGAGATGGGGGGGAAGCTTACTGTCGCCTCAGGGCGATGAAGGGCCCAGAGGCTATGCGGGTTGAGGCCAACAACCACCAATCGTCCTTCTGGGATGAGCACGCGTTCGGCCTCTCTGAGCAACGCGTGAGGATCCTCAACCTGCTCAAGCGCGTGGGCGAGTACGAGAAGATCGAGAGACTCACTCTCAAACGGCAGCGCATCTGGTGAGCAGACCACGACGCCCACCTCGCTCGGAGGGTGGGGCTCAAGTGGGGCGTAGAGTTGAATCGTGCCGCGGCCTGCCATGCGATTGGTGCGAAGCGGCTCGAGATGAGGCGGTGCCAAAGCGACCGCCTTGTAGCCAAACGCATCGGCAAGTCGACGATCGAACCAGCCCTGCTCGGCTGCGATAAGCTGGGCGCCGCTGGGCGACTCAAGCCACCGAAGCCATGCAGTGAATGGATTGGAGGGCGGGGTGCTCATAGACAACCGCCGGGAGACGCAATGCGGGTCATCGCCATTCCTTCATTCTCTGACAATATCATTTGGGGCCTCTGTAACGACCGGGCCGCAGCACTGGTCGATCCGGGAGATGCCGCACCTGCGCGGACATGGCTTGAAGACAACGGGCTCGTGCTCGAAGGCATCCTCATCACACATCACCACGCCGACCACGTGGGCGGTGTGGACTCACTCTGTCGTTACTTTGGCGTGCGCGATGTGTATGGCCCAGCCGCCTGCCGGCCCCACGGAGTCACCCAGCCCGTCATGGAGGGCAGCATCGTCAGTCTTCCCCTGCTCGGCCTTCATCTGCGCGTCATGGAGGTTCCGGGCCATACCCTCGATCACATTGCCTTCTACGCCGAGCCGGCCGGGGAGGCAGGCATGCTTTTTTGCGGGGACACCCTCTTTGCGGCGGGCTGCGGCCGACTGCTTGGAGGCGAAGCAAAGCAACTCTGGGAATCCCTTCAAACATTGGCCCGACTGCCTGCGACAACGAGAATCTTTTGCGCCCATGAGTACACCGTGGCGAACCTTCACTTTGCAGCATCGGAATTTCCGAATGACGCGCCAATCCGCGAACGCCTTCAAAAGTGCCAAGCGCAGCGGCTTGGGGGTGCGTTCACACTGCCGAGCACGCTCTCCGAGGAGTTGCTCACAAATCCGTTTCTTCGGGCGGGCAATCTGACGGACTTTGCGGCGATGCGCGCGAGAAAGGACGTCTTTCGGGCGCCCTCGGGCTAGACTAGATGGCTATGCGTCTGGTCCGAACTATTGCCCCATCCTTGCTGGCCCTCCATGCAATGTGTCTTGCCCTTGTGGCGTCGGGGTGTGCAACTGCCCCTTCAGCGGGCGTCTCTCCTGCCCCAATATCCACCGGCGCATCCATTGCGGCCAGCCAAGACAGTCCGCCGAGAAAGGGGATCGACTCTCGCGCGCTCTTTCCCCCCTCCCGCCCAGTAGCCGCCCCCGTCGCGGCTCAGACATCCTCCGCCCCCGAGGGCCCAGCGACCGCGCCTTCCGGCACCAGAGAGGCTGCGCGCTTGTCGTCCAATCTCGTCGAGCGTATTCGGGCAGGATTTGCCATGCCAGAACTTCCAAGTGCCTTGGTGGACGCCCATGTCCGACGCTATGTGGCGAACCCTGCTTACCTCACGAGGAACTTCGAGCGCGGGGGTCGCTACCTGCATCACATCGTCGAGGAAGTTGAGGCGCGCGGCCTTCCCACCGAACTCGCACTGCTGCCGATTGTCGAGAGCGCCTTCAATCCTCAGGCCACATCACGCGCGCAGGCGGCCGGGCTCTGGCAATTCATTCCCTCAACGGGACGCAACTTCAAACTCGACCAGAACTGGTGGACGGATGAGCGTCGCGACGTCATCGAATCCACGCGAGCCGCTCTGGATTACCTCGAAAAAATCTACGCCCTGAATGACCGGGATTGGTTTCTCGCCCTGGCCTCCTACAACTGGGGCGAGGGGGCTGTGGGCCGAGCGGTCCGATCAAACCGAGCCAAGGGCCTTCCCACGGACTACGCAAGCCTCAAGATGCCTAGAGAGACTCGTAACTACGTGCCAAAGCTCATCGCGCTGCGAAACATCCTGAGAGATCCCCAGGCCTATGGACTGAGCCTGCCGTTCGTTGAAAACAAACCATTTTTCGCAGCAATCGATCGCAACCAGTCGATTGACCTCGCCCTCGCAGCGCGATTCGCTGAGCTGCCCATCGAGGAGTTTCGGGCCCTCAACCCCCATCTACACCGACCGGTGATTGCGGTCAGCCGATCGAACCGAATCATCCTCCCCCTCGATGCGGTAGAGGCCTACAACCGAAACCTCGAGGCTCACGTCGCGGCCGGCCGAGCGCTGGTCTCGTGGCACCCCTACACGCTCAAGGCCGGAGAGAATCTTGCGAGCGTCGCCAAGCGAGCCGGCATCACGCCCGAGCGGCTTGCGCAGGCCAACAGCCTTAAGAGCTCCAAGCAAGCGCTCTTGCCGGGGACCTCGCTCTTGGTCCCGATAGAGACCCCACGCCACTCCACGGAGGTGGAGTCTGCACTTGCGCGGTTCGCTGGGGCGAAGACGGTTGAGCGCGTGGTGGTTCCGGCAAAAACATACAGGGTCAAAAAGAAGGACACGCTCGCTCGAATCGCGGCCCGATTCGGCGTTTCGGAATCGACGTTGCGCGCGCTGAATCACCTCTCGGGAGAGGTCAAGGCGGGCATGCGCCTGACCATCGCTCCCGCACAAACCAAAACATTGGTGACGGATGCGCAGGGGCGCTCGAGCTTTGAGCGGCCGCCCCCCACAGCAAACAAAGATCAGAAAAAGAAACGCGAGTCTCGCGCCCCTTAGGCCGCTCAGTCGACCCCCCGAGTTCTCCGACGCTAGGCTGACTGCAGCGTGAGTGAACGAAGGCGTGTCGAAAAATCACTCAGGGCCTGCACACCGCTGGCCTCTGCTTTCTGACACCAGTCTTGAAGCGCGGAAATAACCTGCTCAACCGTCAATCCACGCTGGGTCCAGATCGCCTCGAAGTCTGTCCGCAGCGCGGACACGGCCTGAAGGCGAGCTCCCTCAAGCCTGTCCTGCGCCTTTCTGCATAGGCGCGTTAACTTCGCCTGAAGCTCGTACTTGGCTGACATAACGGCCTGAACGGTCTCCGCATCAATCTCGACCTTCAACGGGTTTGACCGAAGAGCAGGCGGCAGCGCGCGCGGATGGGCAAGCCCGAAGAAGGCCAGCACGCGAATGTAAAGCCAGCCCACATCGAATTCATACCAACGAGAAGAGAGCTTGGGAGAGGTTGCAAAAGCGTGGTGGTTGTTGTGAAGCTCCTCTCCCCCAACCACGATACCCCAGGGAAGGATGTTTCGGCTGGTATCGGGGCTTTGAAAGTTTCGATAGCCCCAGAAATGGCCCACCCCGTTAATGACACCCGCAGCAAAAAAAGGAATCCACATCATCTGCACAGTCCACACAGCCACACCGGCCACGCCGAAGAGAAGCACCTCGATCACCAGGAGAAGACTCACACCCAGAGCGCTGTGCTTGCTGTAGAGGTGACGTTCAATCCAATCGTCGGGGCAGCCGTGACCATAACGCGCCGTAATCTCGCTGTCCTTGGCAGCGTCACGATACAGCTCAGCACCCCGCCAAAGAACCTCCGGGAGGCCTCGCGTCTGAGGAGAATGCGGATCTTCCTCGGTCTCGCACTTGGCATGGTGCTTTCGATGAATCGCAGCCCACTCGCGCGTCACCATTCCCGTGCTAAGCCACAGCCAAGCACGAAAAACGTGAGCCACCGCCGGATGGAGCGTCAGGGCACGATGGGCCTGACAACGATGAAGATAGACCGTGACACAGATGATGGTGAAGTGCGTGGTCGCAAGCGCAACAGCTACAAGCGCAAGCCAAGACCAGCCAGTGAGTCCATACGAAAACCATTGAATCAGACTGTCCAAACCTACTCCTCTAAGGGCCCCTCAAGGGCGTGCGTCGTGACCTCGTTCTCGGTTCCCATTTTCCCACGGATCAGCATCTTGCGCCGCAGAACGCTTCCAAAAAAGCCGTCCGCTGGCGTGCGATGCGGCCAGAGTCGCAGGTCCCCCTCGGGCGTAAAGGCCCGCCAGGAGGCCGGACACTCGATGCCTGCACGGGCAAGTTCCGACTGCGCTGAGAGCCGCTCAAAGTCCGGATGTCGGCCCAGAAACGCGTTCACCTGCACCTCATTCTCCAACGGACTCGTGCTGCAGGTTGCGTAGACGAGTCGCCCCCCGGGGGCGCAGAGCCTCGCTGCCGAATCCATGATGCTGGCCTGGAGGGTCTGCATCTCCGAGAGGCTCTGGGGGGTCTGGCGCCATTTCAGGTCCGGATTGCGCCGCAGGGTTCCGAGCCCCGTGCAGGGCGCGTCAACCAGGACCAGATCGGCCTTTCCCGATAGACGCAGAAGTCGCTCATCTCGAGCGCCAGAGATCCCAATGGGCCATACATTCGAGAGCCCGCTGCGCGCAAGCCGGGGTTTGAGCCTTGCGAGCCGAGCCGCGGACCGGTCCATGGCGTAAAGCCTGCCCGTGTTCCTCATGAGCGCACCAAGGGCCAGAGTTTTGCCCCCAGCACCCGCACAGAAATCGACCACGAATCCTCCCCGCTTGGGCGCGGCGAGCCTCGCCAAGAGCTGACTCCCCAGGTCTTGCACCTCGAAGTCACCGCGAACAAAAGGAGCGAAGCGCGACAAGGGCGGCTTACCCTCGAGCTCGAGACACTCGGGCACGGTCTCGGAGATCCGTGCTCGGATGCCTGCCTCTTTTAAGTCGGACATCAGGGCCTCGGGCGTGGTCTTTAGCACGTTCGCGCGGACAAACAGCTCGGCGGGCCGATCCATGGCCTGAGCCAAGGCGAGGGTCTCGGCCAAGCCCAGCTGATCCTCCCAGTCAGACCAGATCCACTGCGGCACGCTCAGCCGCGCAGAGGCTGGCTCGAGCGAGTCTCGCCGACGAAGACACTCGGTGAGCCACGCACGCTCACCCTCTGACAACTCGGAGACGATTCGGTCGTACCCCGAGGACACAGCAGCCGCCATCAACGCGCGGCGCCGATCGGTGCTCGGGCCGCCCGACACAAAGCCAGTCTCCCCAAGAATTTTGTCGAACGCTGACCAAGATCGCACCGCCGAATAGGTCGCCTCTGCAAGAAAGCTTCGCTCCCGAGGACCGAGACTCGGATGTGATCGAAAAAAGGTGCTCAGCAGCGTATCGAGTGGCTGCGAGAAGCCCGAGACCGTGACTAGGAGACCCGCCAGCCGATCGAGTCGAGAGAGGGGCGCCCCGCCACGACGCTTAGCAGACGCACTATCCCGCCCTGAGAGCCGGGGGCCAGGGCGACCCTTGGGTTGGCTTCCCGAGCGACGAGGACCCGTCATGGGGAGGTCGGCAGACCCACGGATTCAAACCCAGGCTCTGCAGAGCCCTTTAACCACCGCTGACCATCCCACCGAAGGAGGCCGCCCAGAACAGCGGCCACGGTGACGGGGTAGATCGCATGCTCAACCTGAAGCACCCGATCCGCGAGGGACTCTGGCGTGTCGCCCTCCCGAATCGGAACTCGCGCCTGGGACAAGATGGGGCCTGCGTCCAGCTCGGCTGAGACCATATGCACCGTGGCCCCGTGCTCTTTTGCGCCTTCGGCGAGTGCCCGCGCATGCGTGTGCAGACCGGGGTAGGCCGGCAGCAAGGAGGGATGGATGTTCAGAATTCGGCCCTCAAAGGCCAAGCAGGTCTCCGAGGAGAGCACTCGCATATAGCCAGCCAGCGCAATCAGGTCGGGGTGACAAGCATGCAGTGCCGCGCGCAGCCGCGCCTCGTACTCGTCCCGAGACGCGCAGGCCGACGAGTCAATAACCTCGGTCTCAAGCCCCTGCTGACGAGCCCAAACGAGGCCGGCAGCATCTGGCTTGTTGCTGATGACGCTCACAACATCCACCGGCAGTTCGGCCCGATGAAGATGCTCCACGATCGCCCTCAGGTTGCTTCCGCGACCCGAGATGAGAATGACCAGCCGCTTGTTCACGCGCCCTTTATACTCCGTTCTTTTGGCCGGCTCATGCGCATCCGACGCGGAATCCCCAGACCCAGCGCCACCGAGCACCGCGGCCGGGTCGTCACCATCGGGAGTTTTGATGGCCTTCATCTCGGACACTGGGCGCTGGTGGAACGCTCCCTCATGCTGGCCAACGAGTCGGGTCTTCTCTCCAGCCTCTTGTGTTTCCACCCGCACCCTCGTGCCTACTTCAGTCCCAAGGAGGCGCCCGGTCGCATTCAGCCCCTCAGGGACCGTCTCGCCCTGCTCGCAGATGCGGGGCTTGGCGAGGTGCACATCCTTCCTTTCGGGGAGGCCCTCGCCACCACGACCGCCGAGTCATTCGTGCGCGACATTCTCGTGGGCGCTTTGGGGGCTCGTCATGTTGTAATCGGAGCGGGATTTCGTTTCGGCGCGAAGCGACAGGGCGATGTGAACCTCCTGAGGGACCTCGGTGCGTCCTTGAATCTTCAAGTACACAGCATCGACCCCGTGGAGCATGCAGGAGAGCGCATCTCAAGTTCCCGCGTCCGAGCGGCGCTGGGTGCGGGGGACATGCTCACCGTCCGCGCCCTGCTCGGGAGACCTTACGCCCTAAGCGGTCGCGTGGCCCACGGCCAGAAGCTTGGCCGCACCCTGGGCTTTCCCACCCTGAACCTGCGCATGCCCGAGGACCTTCTGGCCAGCGGCATTTTTGCCGTGCGCGTCTATGGCCTCTCAAGCAGCCCGCAGCCTGGGGTCGCCAGCCTGGGTCGACGGCCCACCGTCGAGCATCAAGGCCAACTCCTTCTGGAGGTTCACCTCTTTGACTGGCAAGAAGACGTCTACGGCCAGCGAGTCTGTGTAGATCTGCATCAGTTTCTTCGGCCAGAGGCACAATACGATTCGGTCTCGGCACTGACCGATCAGATGCACCTCGACCTCTCTCACGCCCGCGCGGCCCTTCTCGCATGAGTCACGACAACGCCTACCGCTCCACCCTAAATCTCCCGCAGACCGCCTTCCCTATGCGGGGCGACCTTGCCAAGCGAGAGCCTGCCTGGGTCGAAGAGTGGCAATCCAAGGGCGTCTACGCGCGGATCCGGTCTGTGACCGCAGGTCGGCCCCTCTTTGTCCTGCACGATGGCCCTCCCTATGCAAACGGTGATATCCACATCGGCCATGCTGTGAACAAGATCCTCAAAGACATGATTGTGAAGTCCAAGACCCTTGCCGGATTTGACGCGAGGTACGTACCAGGCTGGGACTGCCATGGCATGCCCATTGAGATTCAGATCGAAAAGACGCATGGGAAAGGTCTCAGCACCGAGGAGGTCCAGAAAAAGGCTCGGGCATTCGCAGAGGAACAGATCGCCCGCCAGCGCTCGGATTTCATTCGCCTTGGCGTCCTCGGCGCCTGGGATCATCCCTACAAAACCATGGACTTCTCGAATGAGGCTCACGAAGTCCGTGCGCTCAAGACCATCGTAGAGAAGGGCTTTGTCTATCGGGGACTCAAACCCGTGAACTGGTGCTTTGACTGCGGCTCGGCGCTGGCCGAGGCCGAGGTGGAGTACGCCGATCGATCGGATCCGGCCGTGGAGGTTGCCTTTGAAGCCGATCCCTCCGAGGTCACATCCCTCGCACAGACCTTCGGCCTTTCTGCCATCGAGGGACGGGCTGCGGCGGTCATTTGGACAACCACGCCCTGGACTCTCCCAGCCAATCAGGCCCTTCATGTGCATCCCGAGGCGCAGATGGCACTGGTTCGACTCCATGCCCCCGCACCAAAGACCGGCATCGTCTGGTTTGTGCTGGCGCAAGCGCGTGTGGAGGCCTGCTTGCTCGCCTGGGGCCTCTCGGGAGAGGTCGTCGCCAGCGCGAACGGCGCGAGCTTGGCGGGTCACGCGTTCCGACACCCCCTATGGCAGGCGGACCCCAGCTATCAGCGCCTTTCGCCTGTGCAATGCGCGGACTATGTGACGCTCGATTCGGGGACCGGCATCGTGCATGCAGCGCCGGCCTACGGGCTCGACGATTTTCTCGTCTGCCGAGGCCACGGACTTCCAGATGACGATATCTTGAACCCGGTCATGGGTGATGGCCACTACGTCGCAAGTCTCCCGCTCTTTGGCGGCCTCTCCATCTGGAAGGCCAACCCCCGCATCATCGAGGTTCTCGAGAGCGCGGGAAGCCTGATCCGAAGCGGACCCACCCATCACTCGACAATGCACTGCTGGCGGCACAAGACGCCCATCATCTATCGGGCGACGAGCCAGTGGTTCGCGAGCATGGATGCGATCCCCAAAGATGGCAGCGCGAATCTGCGAACCCGCGCTCTGCAGGGTATTGAGGAGACCGACTTTTTCCCTCCCTGGGGCAAGGCACGGCTCTCGGCCATGATCGCCAATCGGCCCGACTGGACCCTCTCACGCCAACGCCAGTGGGGCGTGCCGATGGCCTTTCTCACCCACAAAGAGACGGGCGCGCTTCATCCCGACACGCCCGCCCTGCTCGATCGCATCGCTGACGAAATCGCCCGGGGTGGCATTGAGGCGTGGCAAACAATCACAGTCGAATCACTCATCGGGCAGGACGAGGCCGCCCACTACGACAAGAGCCGGGACACGCTTGATGTGTGGTTTGACTCCGGAACAACGCACGAGACCGTGCTGCGCGGGTCGCATGCATCGGAGTCCGCCTTCCCCGCAGACCTCTATCTCGAGGGCAGCGACCAACATCGCGGCTGGTTCCACTCCTCCCTCCTCACGAGCTGCATGCTCAATGGGGTTCCGCCCTATCGCGCCCTGCTTACACACGGATTCGTCGTCGATGGTCAGGGCCGAAAAATGTCCAAATCGTTGGGCAACGTAATTGCTCCTCAGGAAGTCATGGGCATCTACGGCGCAGACATCCTTCGCCTCTGGGTTGCATCGACCGACTACTCTGGCGAGCTGTCCATCTCGGACACCATCCTGAAGCGCGTGGTCGAGGCCTACCGACGCATCAGAAATACACTGACGTTTCTGTTGGGAAACCTCGCTGACTTTAAGCCAGAGACCGATTCCGTCCCCCTGTCAGAGATGTTGGAGCTTGACCAACTCATGCTCTGTCTCACCGGCCAGCTCGCCTCCGACCTCGCCGCCGACTATGCCGCCTACAGTTTTCATCCGGCGGTCAGTCGCATCACGAGCTTCTGTTCCGAGGACCTGGGTGCCTTTTATCTCGACATCCTGAAGGATCGTCTCTACACAACGCGACCCAAGAGTCTGGCGCGCCGCTCCGCCCAGACCGCGCTCTTCACCATCACCGACACCCTGCTTCGCCAGCTTGCGCCCATCCTCTCATTCACGGCACACGAGGCCTGGGTTGTCCTTCATGGGCCCAACCACGAGAGCGTGTTCTGTCAGACCCAAGCGCCTATCCAGGTACCGAACGGCGTCGCGGAGCGGATGGAAAAGTGGGCCCTCATCCGCGAGGTTCGATCCGAGGTGATGAAGGCCCTCGAAAAGTCGCGGGAGGCCGGACTCATCGGCTCATCCCTTCAGGCCAGAGTGCACATTGCAGCGACTGCAAGCCAGCAGGCTGCGCTCGCAACCCTCGGCGATGATCTCCGCTTTGTGATGATGACGTCCCAGGCTGAGCTTGCAGAGGCGGCTTCGGATTCGCTGTCGATTCAGGTGCAGACGCTCTCTCACCCAAAGTGCGAGCGGTGTTGGCACCTCTCCAATACGGTGGGGCAATCAGCTGAGCACCCCATGCTCTGTGGGCGCTGCATCCTCAACCTTCATGGCGAGGGGGAGCATCGCCATGCCGCCTAGGCCCGCGACCACTGCGCGTCGCTCCGGGCCGGGCCTCTGGCTTGCGTTGGCGCTGGGAATACTCGCGCTTGATCAACTCACCAAACTTGCCATCGTCAATACGCTCGCACTCCACGAGTCTGTCTGGATCTGCCCCCACTTCAATCTCGTCTATGTACTGAATCAGGGTGCGGCTTTCAGCTTTCTCTCAGACGCTGGGGGCTGGCAACGCTGGTTCTTCTCCGCGCTCTCGATCGCAGTCATCGGTGTGTTGGGGGCGCTCGTCTATCGCGCCCATCGACAAGTGCTCTTCTGCTGGGCTGCGAGCCTCGTGATCGGCGGGGCTGCGGGCAACCTCATCGACCGACTGACCGTCGGCGCGGTCATTGATTTTATTGACTGGCACGCAGCGGGGTGGCACTGGCCCGCTTTCAATGTGGCAGATGCCGCTATTAGCGCAGGGGCCACCCTCTTTGTCATTGACGAGTTGCGCCGAGTTCGCAGAGGATGAGTGTCATGAGCATGCCAAGCCCCCTGCGCGGCCGACACCTCGTTCTGGGAATCTCCGGGGGGATTGCCGCCTACAAGAGCTGCGAATTCCTTCGACGGCTGCTTGATGAGGGCGCGAGCGTTCAAGTCGTCATGACTGAGGCCGCCACGCGCTTTGTGAGCGAAGCCACCTTTCAGGCCCTCTCAGGGCGCCCTGTTTTTACCGATAGCTGGGACGGTCGGGTGGTCCATGCGATGCCCCACATCGCCCTCAGTCGCGAGGCCGACGGTATTGTCGTGGCGCCAGCCTCCGCCGACTTCCTCGCGAGACTTGCGAACGGGCAGACCCCAGACCTTCTGAGCCTTCTGTGTAGCGCGCGTGAGTGCCCTCTATGGGTGGCCCCCGCCATGAATCGACAGATGTGGGAAAACCCTGCCAACCAAGACAACCTCACCCGACTCAAGGCGCACGGGGTGCACATCTGGGGGCCCGGCTCGGGCGCCCAGGCCTGCGGAGAGATCGGTGACGGACGCATGCTTGAACCGAGCGAACTTCTCACCCACCTCCGGTCAGCCCTCTCGGGGGCGCCGCCAGCCGGGGAGCCTCCCGTCCGAGGCCTCCTGCACGGACGACGGGTTCTCGTGACCGCAGGGCCCACCTATGAGGCCATCGACCCCGTTCGTGGCATCACCAATCGCTCATCTGGTCGCATGGGCTTTGCACTGGCACAAGCCTGTGCGCAGGCCGGTGCAGAGACCTTGCTCATCTCGGGTCCGGTCAGCTTGTCCACCCCCGTGGGCATCGAACGCATCTCGGTGGAGTCAGGCCAGGACATGTTCGATGCAGTCCGCGAGGCGCTCTCCCACTGGTCCCCACAGGACATTTTCTTCGGGGTCGCGGCCGTTGCCGATTGGCGCCCGTCTCAGACGTCTGCCTCTAAGCTCAAGAAGGGCTCTGGCGCAAGCCTTCAGAACCTCGCCTGGGTGGAGAATCCAGACATCCTCTCTCATGTGAGTCACCTCCCGGCCCCGCAACGCCCCTTTACCGTGGGCTTCGCCGCCGAGACCGATGCAAGGGCCGATCTCCTCTCCCACCTGCCTGCAAAGCGAGAAAGAAAGGGAGCGGATCTGCTCATTGGAAACCGAGTCCAGGACAGCCTTGGCGGCTCCCACACGGAGCTTTGGTTGCAGCATGCAGATTCGCAAGAACCCCTCTGCACCGAGGGGCCCCTTGAGAAAAATGAAGCGGCACGAGCCCTCATTCGCTGGCTTGCACCGCGCCTGCCGGCACTCAGAGACCAGGCATGAAGATTCAGGTTCGCTGTCTAGACCCCCGGCTGGAGGCCATGCTGCCCCACTACGCGACGCGGGGTTCGGCTGGCCTTGATCTTCGGGCGGCAGTGCCCGACGCACTCACTCTCGCGCCCGGCCAGACCGAACTCATTCCCACGGGCCTGTCGATCTTTATTCAAGACCCTGGGTATGCGGGGCTCATCCTCCCACGCAGTGGGCTGGGTCATAAGCATGGCATTGTGCTGGGCAACCTCGTTGGACTCATAGATTCCGACTACCAGGGACCGCTCATGGTTTCCGCATGGAATCGATCGAACGAGCCGTTCGTCTTCGAACCCCTCGATCGTCTTGCCCAGCTGGTCATCGTGCCGGTGGTTCAGGCCCAATTTGAACGGGTGGATGCCTTTGTTGAGACCGGCCGAGGCAGTGGAGGCTTCGGAAGCACAGGTCGCGGCTGAGAACCAAGGCGGGTGCAGGGCCCGGCCCTCGGACTAGGCGGAGAGTAAGGCCTGAAGCTGTGCGCCGTCTCTCGCGAAGATTCGAATTCCCTCAGCGAGTTTTTCGCTGGCCATGGCATCTTCGTTGAGGAGAAAACGAAAAAGCGCCTCGTCGTGGGCGCGCCAATCGATGTCCGACTCAGGCTCGAGGTGCGGACCGAGTGCGACAGAGATTTTTTGGGACGACGGCATCTGAGCGAGCTGATTGAGCAGGTCGGGGCTCACCGTCAGCAAATCGCAACCCGACAAGGCGAGCACCTGTTCGACATTTCGAAAGCTTGCGCCCATGACCTCGGTCTGCACCCCTCGATGCTTGTACAGGGCATAAACCGTCCGAACAAAGCGCACGCCGGGATCATTTTCAGCAGAATCCCAAGAATCTCCTCTTGCCTTAAACCAATCACTGATGCGGCCTACGAAAGGCGAGACGAGAGTGACACCGGCATCCGCACAGGCAAGCGCCTGCGGCAGCGAAAAGAGCAAGGTGAGATTGCAGCGGACTCCATCGCGCTCTAGCTGCTCAGCCGCCCGAATACCCTCCCAGGTGGCCGCAATCTTGATGAGCACTCGGTGAGAGGACACCCCCTGCTGGGCGTAGTGATCAATGATGGTCTTGGCCTGTGAGATGGTGGCCTGTGTATCGAAGGACAGTCGCGCATCGACCTCCGTTGAGACCCGCCCAGGGACGATCTCAAGGAGGCGAACACCAAAAGCCACCACCAGCGCCAAGAGCCGGTCCTGCTCGGAATCGGCTCCAGTCCTTAACTTGATCTGAGTCAGAAGGTCCTGATGAACGCTCTGATCAAGCGCCTTCAGGATGAGGCTGGGGTTGGTCGTCGCATCACGCGCTGCAAGGCCCTGGAGTAGCTCAAAGCGGCCGGTATCGGCCACGATGACGGTGTGCTGCTGAAGGGCCTCGAGCGCGTTCATCCTCAGGTGAGCATGTCGGCCCAGATGTTCTGAGCCCATGCATAGGCATAGCTGCCCTCGAGCTCAGTGGGCTCCTTAGAGAGCCCACCCGCACCCTCCACCATCACCATCGTCTTCTTCTCTGGGTCGAATCGATGGACGCTGGCTACATGAACCACCTCGGTCTCCGTGGTGAAGCTGTAGCAGGTATTCGACATGGTGAGCGGTAGTGGGGTGCGTCCGTTCATCAGCTCCACAATGGCCGCAGCGCAGACCTTGCCGTGCTGGTTAGCCATATGCCCCGACTTGGGCATCCCGGGCGCTGCGAAGGTTGCATCACCCAACACGTGCACTCGAGGGACCGCGGTGGACTCCATGGTGACCCAGTCGACCCCACACCAGAGGTTGTTCATATTGATCAGACCACCGGCCTTCGCGATCTCGCCCGCTCGCTGCGGGGGAACGATATTGAGCACATCACCCTTGATCTTCTCGCCAACCTCTGTTGCCAGAGTCTTGGTCTTTGCGTCGACCTCTGTCACCGACATATTGGGCGTGTAGGTCAGGATACCGTCGTACTTCTCCTTCCAGACCTTCATAAACAGCCCCTTCTTGGACTGCACATCTGGATTGGCATCTAGCAAAAGCACCTTGCTCTTTGGTTTTTCGCGCTTGAAATAGGCCGCCACCTGACAGGCCCGCTCGTAGGGGCCCGGCGGGCACCGGTACGGCGCCTTGGGAATAGACAGGATGTAAGTCCCGCCATTGGGCATGGCCTCAAGTTGGGCGCGAAGCGCAACCGTCTGAGCCCCCGCCTTCCACGCGTGCAGCGTCGTCTTCTGCGCCTCGGCGTTGAGGCCGGCGATTTGATCGAACAGGAACTCCACGCCCGGAGAGACGACGAGCCGGTCGTAGCGCAGGTCGGCCACCTTGCGAAGCGACACCGTCTGCTTCACGGGATCGATCGATGTCACTTCATCGTTAATGACCAAGATGCCTCGATTCTTCAGGCCCTCGTAGTCACGCTGCACATAGTCAATTTTCTGGGTGCCGCTCAGGACAAGGTTTGAGATGGGGCAGGAGTAGAAACTGCGCTCGCGCTCAATGAGGACGACCTCGATGGCACCCTGACCCCACATGCTGATGTATTTGGCTGCAGTGGCGCCACCAAAACCACCACCCACAATGACGACACGACCAATCTTCTGGGTGGGCACAGAGGCCTGTTGCGATGAGGTTGACGGCGTAGCGCAACCCGCAAGCAGAGAGGCACCACCCAGGGCGGCAGCCGCTGCACCACCCTTGAGAACCTGACGCCGGGAGTGAAATGAATTCTTCATGGTTATTGTCCTGGACTTATCGAGGCTTACGGGAGGAGAAGTAGTCGGCCATGAGCGCGATCTGCTCGTCGGTGTAGCCCTTGGAGATCTGGTGCATGAGCGTGGCAGGACGCTGGCCGGTCTGAAAGGCCTTCATGGTCTCGATGAACTTGGCGCGATCGTAGCCTGCGAGGCTCACGGAGCCGCCCACGCTATAGCCATCGGTTCCATGACAGTTAGCGCAGGTCGCAGAAAAGTATTGGGCCTTGGGCAGCGAAGAGGCCTGCACTGCGACGGGCAGACACAGAGCTGCAAGGATGAAGGGGGCAGCCAGAGGTAAATGGGGCTTTCGCATCATGTCTCCTTCGAGTAGAGACATGAGTCTAGCGCGGCCTCTACAGCCGAGATGCCACCTTCGGGAATATGCTTATGCCAACCGCCTAGGAGGAAGCCTCGGTCAAGGACTCTTCCCGCCTTGGCCCCGATGCCGCAGCAGGAGGCGTTCCCTTGGGACTGCCATCGGCCGAGTCGCGGTCGTCGGGGAAGCGCAACACCACCTGCTCGCCGTCCTCGGCCAGGTCAATATCGACCCGACCACCACCGACGAGCTTACCGAAGAGGAGCTCGTCTGCCAGTGCCCGACGAATTTTGTCCTGAATAATTCGCTGCATGGGTCGAGCACCCATCGCAGGATCGAACCCCTTTTTCGAGAGAAACTTTCGAAGCGACTCACTGAATGAGGCCTCAACCTTCTTGTCCTGAAGCTGAGTCTCGAGTTCAATTAGGAACTTATCGACCACCCGCAAAATGATCTCTTCGTCCAGGGCCTTGAAGGACACGATCGCATCGAGTCGATTACGAAACTCTGGCGTAAAGACGCGCTTGATTTCCTCTAGCTCATCGCCCGCCTGACGACTGTTTGAGAATCCAATACTTCGACGGCCCAGCATCTCGGCGCCCGCATTGGTCGTCATCACAATGATGATGTTTCGAAAGTCGGCCTTGCGTCCGTTGTTGTCTGTCAGCGTGCCGTGGTCCATCACCTGCAGAAGGATGTTGAAGATATCCGGGTGGGCCTTTTCAATCTCATCGAGCAGCAACACCGCGTGAGGCTTCTTCGAGATGGCCTCGGTGAGAAGGCCGCCCTGGTCAAAGCCCACATAACCCGGGGGCGCGCCAATGAGTCGTGAGACCGCGTGACGCTCCATGTACTCGGACATGTCGAATCGGATGAGCTCAATACCCAGCAAGAACGCCAGTTGGCGGGCGACCTCCGTCTTCCCGACGCCCGTGGGGCCGCTGAACAGGAACGATCCGATCGGCTTCTCCGGCTTGCCCAGGCCGGAGCGCGCCATCTTGATGGCAGATGCTAAGGCATCGATGGCGGCATCCTGGCCATAGACCACGTTCTTTAGATTCCGGTCGAGTGATGCGAGGACCTGCCGGTCATCGGTGTTCACCGTCTGGGGAGGGATGCGGGCAATCTTGGAGACGATCTCCTCAATCTCCGACTTTCCAATGGTGCGCTTTTGCTTGCTCTTCGGAAGGATGCGCTGGGCTGCGCCGGCCTCGTCAATGACGTCAATCGCCTTGTCGGGGAGGTGTCGGTCATTGATGTACTTCGCCGAGAGTTCTGCAGCCGCCGAGAGTGCATTGGCCTGGTAACGGACCCCATGATGCTCTTCAAAGCGCGACTTCAGCCCCTTCAGAATCTGAATGGTCTGGTCTACCGTGGGCTCGACGACATCGATCTTTTGAAAGCGACGCGAGAGCGCATGATCCTTCTCGAAGATGCCCCGATACTCGTTGTAGGTGGTCGCACCGATGCAGCGCAACTGCCCCGAGGACAGGGCGGGCTTCAGAAGATTGCTGGCGTCGAGGGTGCCTCCAGAGGCTGAACCCGCCCCAATCAGGGTGTGAATCTCATCGATGAACAGCACGGCGTGCGCATCGGCCTGAAGTTGCTTGAGCACGGCCTTCAAACGTTGTTCGAAGTCGCCCCGATACTTCGTGCCCGCCAAAAGAGCGCCCATGTCGAGAGAGTAGACGCTCGCCTCGGACAGGATGTCGGGCACCTGCCCCTCGGTGATGCGCCAGGCCAGCCCCTCGGCAATGGCGGTCTTCCCCACGCCCGCCTCGCCTACGAGAAGCGGGTTATTTTTTCTCCTGCGGCAGAGGACTTGAATCACACGCTCGACCTCGCTCTCACGCCCAATGAGCGGGTCGATCTTGCCCTGCGATGCAAGCTTGTTGAGGTTCTGGGTGTAGAGATCCAAGGCGGTTGGCTGCTTCCCGCCAGACGGCTCCGATCCTGCCTGCCCCGAGCCATCCGAGCTCTCTGAAGCCTCCTCGGTCTGCGCAGCGGGGCTCTTGCCGGTCTTGGTGATGCCGTGGGCGATGAAGTTCACCACATCCAATCGCGTGATGTTTTGCTGATGCAAAAAGTAGACGGCATGAGAGTCTTTCTCGCCGAAGATGGCCACCAGCACATTGGCTCCTGTGACCTCTTTTTTTCCATTCGAGGTCGACTGCACATGCATGATGGCCCGCTGAATGACGCGCTGAAACCCGAGCGTGGGCTGGGTATCGACATCATCCGAACCAGAGACGATGGGGGTGTTCTCGGAGATATGGCCCAGCAGCGACTTCCTCAGGGCATCAAGGTCCGCCCCACAGGCTTTGAGGATGTCGGATGCCGAGGGGTTGTCCAACAGGGCCAGCAGCAGATGCTCAACCGTGATGAACTCGTGCCGCTGCTGGCGTGCCTCGACGAAGGCCATGTGCAGCGTTACTTCCAGCTCTTGCGAAATCATTCTTCCTCCATCACGCACTGCAGGGGATGCTGATGCTCCCGAGAAAACCCATTGACCTGCTCAACCTTCGTCTCCGCGAGCTCTTTTGGATAGACCCCGCAGATCCCACGCCCTTCTCGGTGAACTTTTAGCATGACTTGAGTCGCCTGTTCTCGACTCATCGAAAAGAATTTTTGCAGGACAATGACCACAAATTCCATCGGGGTGAAGTCATCATTCAGAAGCCAAACCGTGAAACGAGGGGGAGGTGCAAGCCGCTCGGCGGTTCGCTCAATCACAGGGGTGTCTGAACCCGACGGGCCCAGGGGGTTCTGCGGACTCGAGAGACGGATGTGGGACGCGGGCATGGCCAAATTTTAGAGGGTTTCCCTAAACCGATGGACAAAAACACCTTTCCCCCCTATATTCGGGGGTGCTAGTCGAGACGCACGGTGTTTGGGGTCATGCTCGCGTTGTGCGATTTAAATGTTTTTCTTAAAGGTGGGTCGCAGGAATGTCTACAGGTACAGTGAAGTGGTTTAACGATGCTAAAGGGTTTGGCTTTATTACCCCCGACGAGGGTGGCGAGGATGTGTTCGCACATTTCTCAGCGATCCAGACCAACGGATTTCGGTCTCTGAAAGAGGGTCAAAAGGTTCAGTTCGACATCGTTCAGGGTCCAAAAGGAAAGCAAGCCTCAAACATCGTTCCGATGGGCTAATTGCCCTGAGGGACTGAGGCTTAGAAAAACCCCGGCCTTCGGACCGGGGTTTTTTTCGTGGGCTCACGGCCTATCGGCCGACCAGGGCTCACATCTGGTCGATTAACACCTGCCCAAATCCCGAGCACGAGACCTGCGTCGCGCCGGGCATGAGTCGGGCGAAGTCGTAGGTGACATGCCCGGTTGTGATGGCCTTCTCCATTGACGAGATGATGAGGTCAGCCGCCTCCACCCAGCCCATGTGGCGCAGCATCATCTCAGCAGACAGGATGAGAGAGCCTGGGTTCACGTAGTCCTTGCCGGCGTACTTTGGCGCCGTACCGTGGGTGGCCTCGAACATCGCCACACTGTCTGACAAGTTGGCTCCGGGGGCAATACCGATTCCTCCAACTTGAGCGGCCAGGGCATCCGAAACATAGTCCCCATTCAGGTTCAGAGTTGCAATGACGCTGTACTCCTCGGGGCGCAGAAGAATCTGCTGCAAAAACGCATCGGCAATCGAGTCCTTCACGGTGATCACCCGCCCAGTCTTGGGGTTCTTGAATGAGCACCACGGGCCGCCGTCGATGAGTTGCGCACCGAATTCCCTCTGGGCGAGGCCATAGGCCCAGTCTCGAAAGCCTCCTTCGGTGAACTTCATGATGTTGCCCTTGTGCACGATGGTCAGTGAGGGCAGATCGTTATCGATGACGTACTGCATCGCTTTACGCACCAGGCGCTCCGTTCCCTGGCGTGAGACCGGCTTGATCCCAATGCCAGAGGTCTCCGGGAAGCGAATCTTCTTGACGCCAAAGTCCTTGATCAGGATCTCGATGAGCTTTTTGGCCTCAGCCGACTCGGCCGCGTACTCAATCCCCGCATAAATGTCTTCCGAGTTCTCTCGAAAAATGACCATGTTGGTCTTTTCGGGCTCCTTTAAGGGGCTGGGCACCCCTTTAAAATAGCGAACGGGACGCAGGCAGACATAAAGGTCAAGCTGCTGGCGAAGGGCCACGTTCAGGGATCGAATGCCTCCGCCGACAGGCGTGGTGAGAGGCCCCTTAATTGACACAACGTATTCCTTGAGGGCCTCGAGCGTCTCCTCGGGAAGCCACACGTCGGGACCATAGACGCGGGTCGACTTCTCTCCACAGAAGATCTCCATCCACGAAATCTTGCGACGGCCACCGTAGGCCTTCTGAACAGCTGCATCCACCACGCGGATCATCACCGGTGTGATATCCACCCCCGTTCCATCCCCCTCAATAAACGGAATAATCGGGTGGTCGGGAACGGCGAGCGAGAGGTCTGGCTGAACGCGAATCTTTTCGCCCGTGGCGGGCACGACGATCTTGCTGGTCACGGAAGGCTCCTCTTAGGGGTGCGGGGAGGTGAGTCCCCAAAGGTGCTCAAAGTGTACCTTTCCCCCGCCACATGCCCGTGAAACCCCCTAGTTGACACATTTTCCCCAAAATCGACTATAGTCACGGGCGCGGCACTCTGGCCGCATATTTCACTCATGAGGAAATTATGAAAAACGTTATCGCTGCTCTGATCGCTGGTGTTTTCGCAACTGCTGCTTTCGCCGCTGACATGAAGAAAGAAGAGAAGAAGGCTGACGCTCCTGCTGCTGCTAAGGCAGACGCAAAGAAGGACGAGAAGAAAGCTGACAAGAAAGATGCAAAGAAAGAAGAGAAGAAAGCTCACTAAGCTTCTTCCTCGCCCCGCGGGCGATAAAGCGGACCTTCGGGTCCGCTTTTTTTTCGCGCTAATCCTCTTTCATGCTCCGCAAACTCCTTCGCGCCCTCTACCTGCTGGCGCTTCTCGCAGCCTGGCCTTGGGCGACGAGCATGGCCCAGGATGGGGCGACCACCCAAGGGCTCGAGATTCGGGGCTTTCGCGTTCAGGTCGAGATGGCCACCACGACGGAATCGAGAGCCCGAGGACTCATGTTTAGAAAGCGCCTCGAGCCCGACCACGGCATGCTCTTTGTCTTTGATGCGCCTGAGACCATCTGCATGTGGATGCGCAACACACCCCTACCCCTCTCGGTCGCATTCATCTCTAGCGATGGCCACATCATCAACATAGCCGACATGACCCCGCTCTCAGACCAGCCCCATTGCTCGCATCGGCCTGCTGTCTATGCACTGGAGATGGCCCAGGGCTGGTTCACAAACCGGGGGGTGGGGCAGGGCCAATTCATCAAAGGCCTGCCCGGCCCCAAGCCCCCCAGTCACTAGGCGGAGAAGTTCTTCTCGGCGAAGTCCCAGTTCACAAGATTCCAGAAAGCTCCGAGATAGTCGGGACGACGGTTTCGGTAATCCACGTAGTAGGCATGCTCCCATACATCGCAGGTGAGCAATGGCTTGCTGGTCGTGGTCAATGGCGTGGCTGCGTTGCTCGTGTTCACAATGTCGAGGCTTCCATCGGACTGTTTTACGAGCCACGTCCAGCCCGATCCAAAATTGCCTACAGCACTCTTGGTAAAGGTGTCCTTGAACACATCGAAGCTGCCCCACTTCGCGGCGATGGCATCAGCCAAAGCACCATGGGGCTGCCCGCCTCCGTGTGGCGCAAGGCTATTCCAGTAGAACGTGTGATTCCAGACCTGAGCGGCATTGTTGAAAATTCCGCCGGACGATTTGCGGACGATGTCTTCCAGGCTTGCCGACTCAAACTCGGTCCCTTTCACCAGATTGTTGAGGTTGGTGGCATAGGCCTGATGATGCTTACCGTAATGAAACTCGAGGGTCTCTTTGGAGATGTGAGGCGAGAGGGCATCCATCGCATAAGGCAGGGCGGGAAGCGTGTGTTCCATATTGAAGGCTCCAGAATGTCTGAGTCAGATTCGATCAACGGGGGTGTTTAACTGCGCGGTGTCGAGCATCGCATGGGATTATGACTGGGCATCCGCATGCGCTCCGGGGTCTTGGCTAACCGCCTCGACCCGGGCACTCGCCACCCCGTCCGCGAAGACCATCTGCACCCGGTCGCCGGGTGCAAGTTCCCGCACGGCTGTCAGAGGGCGACTGTCCACATCAAGCGCCAGCACATAACCTCGGGCAAGAACAGCCAGAGGGCTGAGGGCCTCTAGACGAGATCGAAGTCGGTCCAGACGCGCGTCGAAGCGCTGTATGAGAGAGCGCCCAGTGCTCGGGTAGCGCTCAAGCGCTCGTTCAAGCAAGGATCGATGCGAAGCGAGTCGAGCCCGGGGGTTGGGAAGGCTGCGGCGGGCATAGTCCAGTCGCTGCGAGGCTTGGCGCATGAAGGCCAGCACACTCTGCCGCAGATCCAGACCGCGCTGAGCCAGACGAGCGTGCAACACCTGATCCGGCTCTGCAAGCCACTCCGCAGCCCCCGTCGGCGTGGCCGCGCGATGATCCGCAGCAAGATCGCAGAGGGTGGTGTCGGTCTCGTGACCCACCCCCGAGACCGTGTAGTGCGGGGAAGCGGCCACGGCCCTCACCACAGCCTCATCATTAAAGGCCCAGAGATCCTCGAGGCTGCCGCCCCCGCGCACAATTGCAAGCGCGTCCAGGGGCGTCCTTGCAGCCCGCTCAAGGGCACCCAAAAGCGCTGTGGGGGCCTCTGCGCCCTGGACCAGACTCGGAAACAAAACAACTCGAAGTCGAGGCGCTCGGCGCTGCAGCGTCACAAGAAAATCTCGGAGTGCTGCGCCGGAATAAGACGTCACCAAGCCAACCCTGGCGAGTCGCTCGGGCCGAACCTTTTTGCGGGACGCGTCGAAAAGGCCCTGCTCAGTCAGCCTAGCCTTGAGCCTCAGAAAGAGGTCATAAAGGCTGCCTTGGCCGGCCACCTGCATCGAAAGCAGCTGGATTTGAAACTCGCCGCGGGCCTCATAAAGGCCGGTGCTGGCTCGCACCTCCACCGCAAGGCCCTCTGCGGGGCGAAAGGTCAGTGCACTCGCCTCCCTGCGAAACATGACCGCCCTCACGCTGGCCTGCTTGTCCTTCAGGGTGAGGTACCAATGGCCGCTCTCGGCCATGTTGGCCTGCGAGATCTCAGCCGCGAGGCGAATGAGAGGAAACTGTCGCGTGAGCGCCTGATTAACCAGCCGATTTAGGCCGGAAACCGTTAACAGAGGCTGAACGTCAACTTCCAATGACGCTGCCTCCTTGGCTTTGAGAGAATGACTTTTCCACAAGCCGCGTCAGCGCTTGATTTTCCTCACAAAAACCGCGTGAAATATGGGGTTGCGGGAAATCAGGCATGAAAAAACGGAATAGGAACTCTCTAAGCAATTGTATTTAATGATATTTTTCTAGTGTTTCTGCACTTTGAAGAAGAGGGGCTCAAGTCAGCCCTGAGAGCCAAGGCCTCAGAATATCTGTAAACATCCCTCGATAGGCGGGTCATGACTTCTCTTTCCACAGAGTTATCAACAAGCTGGCTCTGGCGCTGTTGGTTTCCGTCTGAGGGGTCTCCTCGGCTCAGCATGCCCGCACGACTCAGCCTGAAATTAGGGGCTTGGCTACTCAGCCCCCTCGGAGTCCTGGGGGCATCCTTGGGTCGCATCCGACTCCGCCAGCAGATGCGAGCTCCCCGGGTGCGGCTCCCGGTCATTGCCGTCGGCAACTGGATCGTTGGGGGCGCAGGCAAGACCCCCGCCTGCATGGCCCTGGCCCAAGCGCTCTCAGAACGGGGCTACACACCGGCCATCCTGAGTCGCGGCTTTGGCGGAAAGATCCATTCGACAGACGCGCCCCTGGTCATGGATCCACGCAGGCTATCGATGGTGTCGCCTTCGATGAGCGGCGATGAGCCTTGGCTGCTTGCCTGGCGGACGGGATGCCCAGTCGCAGTTCACCCGAACCGCCTGCGAGCTGCACAAGCAATCATGACGACCTTTCCCGCGGTCGATGTTCTTTTGTTGGACGATGGCCTCTCTCAAACCACGCTGCAGCCGAGTCTTCGCGTGTTGGTGCTCGACGACCGGCTTCTCGGCAATGGCCTCTGCCTGCCCGCTGGCCCCCTGCGGCACGCATGGCCGCCTCCCAGCGCCTACAGCATTGATGCAGTGCTCGCGAGGTCTGCCACGGACGTCTCGGGCTTGTGGCCCACAACCCCCACTCCCCTCTTGGGCCAACTCACGCTGCGGCCGGACTCTTGGGTGCGCCCCATCGCTCGGGGTGGCGCCGCAGTCCAGGCCGAGCAATGCAGTCTTGCCGACATGCAGACCGGAACCTCGCCTTGGGCGCTCTGCGGAATTGCTCGTCCGGCCGCCTTTGTCAGTACCCTCGCAAGCCTAGGCATCCGCCCCACGACTTGCCTGGCTCTCAAGGATCATGCCGAGCTCCCAAGACAGGCGTTTCTCAAGGTGCTCTCGCTGGCCCATCGGCGGCGTATGACTGGGCCGTCGGTGCTGCTTATGACCGAGAAAGATGCCGTAAAATTCGGGCACTCTCCGACGGAGGCGTTGTGTCCATGGTGGGCCCTTCGTCTTGATGCGACCCTCGACCCTGAGTGGACCGACGCCCTGCTCCAAAAACTCAAAAAGGCCTATGGATAAAAAGCTTCGCGACATTCTGGCCTGCCCCAACTGCCACGGGCCCCTTAGACTGCACCCCAATCAAGCCGCCTGGGTCTGTGCAGCCGAGCGGCTCTCTTTCCCGATTGTTGACGGTATCCCCCACCTGCTGATGCAGTCCGCCTCGGAGCTTCCTGAATACGAGATCGCAAACTGGGACCCCGCTTGAGAGAAGGGCCTGAGCTCGGCTTCTGGGCCTGCATTCCCGCACGTCGAGCATCGAGCAGACTTCCCAACAAACCACTCGCCGACCTCGGCGGGCGCCCCATGATTTTGCGCACCGCCGAGGTGGCGACCCAGTCCGGTGCGCAGCGCGTGGTCATCGCCACAGACGATGTGGAGATCCTCTCGGTGGTTCAGTCGGCCGGCTTCGAGGCCTTCATGACCTCGCCACACCACACCAGTGGAACCGACAGACTTGCAGAGCTCGCTGAGCGGCTCGAGGCGCCCGACGACCAAGTGCTTGTCAACCTACAGGGGGACGAGCCCCTGATGCCCCCCGAAGTTCTTCGGCAGGTCGCCCAGCGACTTCTTAGCGAACCCGAGGCGTCCGTGGCCACCGCAGTCACCGCGATTCACGACCCCCAGGAGCTCACAAGTCCGCATGCCGTGAAAGCGGTCATTAATGCCAACGGTCACGCGCTCTATTTCTCGCGCGCGCCCATTCCGTTTGCTCGCGAGCATCACGCAGCAGGCCTCACCGCCCTGCCGCCCTCACCGTTTACTGCGTTGCGACATCTGGGCATCTACGCCTTTCGCGCGGGGCCCCTGCGGGCCTTCTCGGGCTGGGGGCCGTGCATGCTCGAGACCACTGAGCAGCTTGAGCAACTTCGCTGGCTCTTTCATGGTCATCTCATCTGCACCATCACCCTCCCAACCGCACCGCCACCAGGAATCGACACCCCAGAAGATCTCGCCCGAGCACAGGCCCTTCTCTTATAATCGCGCCCTTACAACAAAAACTTCAGGAGACAGCATGCGCGTCATTCTTCTTGGCCCACCGGGCGCAGGAAAGGGCACTCAGGCGACGTTCATCAAAGAGCGTTTTGGCATTCCCCAGATCTCAACCGGGGACATGCTGCGCGCAGCCGTCTCTGCCGGAACGCCCATCGGGCTTCAGGCCAAAGCCGTAATGGACTCTGGGGCCCTGGTCAGCGACGAGATCATCATCAACCTCGTCAAAGAGCGACTCATGGCGGCAGACTGTCAGGCGGGTTACCTCTTTGACGGATTCCCCCGCACCATTCCGCAGGCGGAGG
>Ga0209189_1000179_pt1 | contig 55383 bp, 52 predicted proteins | sample C_130820_EF_Meta_FD_187308 | JGI IMG/M metagenome (GOLD analysis project Ga0209189, IMG submission 187308) | Freshwater microbial communities from Lake Croche, Canada to study carbon cycling - C_130820_EF_MetaG (SPAdes) (version 3) | ecosystem: Environmental > Aquatic > Freshwater > Lake...
TAAATCCAAATGCTGGACTTGAAATAATTCAGAGAGATCCAGTACTCGGAAAAACAGGCTGTGGAGTACTCGCTCAGTATATAAGAGTCGAACAACTGTCAGGTTCACAACCTATACAGCTATCACAGCTTATCGCAATAGATTCACATGGATTTAATGTAGCACTCTACAAGCCAACATTTTCCACAAGTAATAATACAAACTCTTATACTATTGTTGATGGATCATATTATGAACGCGGAGTAGAAGATGCTTTTATATCAGCTTCAAAACCCGCTGAATATATTGAAGTTAACCTAACAAGAGAACTTGAAATTGTGAATATTTACGCTATAAATCTTAGAACAGATCCAAATAATAACTTTGGAAACATGCGTATTGTTTTATATAATAAACATTGGGATATTGTAATGGGTCAAAATACACAAGTTGATTTAAATGCAGGGCTTTCTACAAATGATGGCAATCCTGCGCTAACCTCTTTTAGCAATTATCCGCAGATAACAAAGATTGGTGTAAGTTTGCAGTCAAATCTCATGGATATAAAGTCAAATCTTGGACTCGCCTCGGTGTTTGCAAATGCAGGACAAAGTATACCAACCCCTCCAGTCGAAATAAATCTTGTATCAAATACACTGTGTGCTTCAGATTTATCATCCGCGCCAAGATTTATACGGGGCCCAAATAATGGAGTTCCTACGCGAAAAATTCGTATATATAATGCGAGACAGTATATACAAATTTCACAGATAATGGCGTATACTGCAGATGGAAGAAATGTTGCTCTAAGAAAACCGTGTACTGCTAGTTCAGTTCTACCAGGCCTCTATGTTTCTAGAATAACAGACGGTCAGGAGGGGGTCTTTCATACACCAAGACCAGAATCACAGTCTTATGTATCAGGCTTGAAACGCTACAATTATGTGACAATTGATCTTCAGAGTGATTATGAGATTATTGGAGTAAAATATGTGCCAACAAATGCGAATTTTTATAGAAATGTTGGTCTCAGTATACAACTTTTAAATGAAGATGATGTATTCTTAGCACAGTATGTTATTACACAGAATCAGGCAAATGGAGTTCTTATAGATTTCAGATTTCCTATTGGTCTTCCTATACCTATCGCACAGGCTATCATGCCATCTATAAATACACTTTCAATAACTGGAACTACACCAAATGGAATTACAGAAGACTTACTAGGTAATCTCTATTATACCGAGATGAACTCAGGAAGTATCTATAATAAAACTACTGGTGCTACAGTTATTAATACTCTTAGATATCCTGCTGGATTAACATGCGATGGTACAAATCTGTATGTAGCTGACTATGGCAATGGGGTCGTTAAAAAGATTGTAGTAGCTACGAGCACAGTATACACTGTGCCTCTCACAGGTATCACAGTCCCATATGCAGTTTACTATAATTCTGGAATGCTCTATTGTAGTGAATATAAGATGGGTGGGCGTATATTTGTCTATAATACAGCGCAAAATACATTTATAATTCTTACACAGACCTTTAACTTTCCTTCAAGTATTCTTATGAATAGAGACTCTCTATTATATATTGCCTCAGCGTATGATAAGATTATTTATACAATTCCTTCAGCAAGTTTAGGAACAGGTGTAATTGCACAAATAGGTTTAAATCTCCCTATCTCAATATCATTCAGCTCTCCAAGCTCTCTAGCATATGATAACGAGAGTAATATACTATTTATAGCAGACTATACACAAGCTAGAGTATATTCAATAGATAAAATAGGATCAGTAAATATTATTGCGGGAACGGGTACAGCCGGCTATTCAGGAGATGGATCTCAGGGTATTTTTGCAGCAATAAATAAACCAAATTCACTTTTTTATTCTAGAATAAGAGGCTGGCTTCTTATTTCAGATTATGGAAATGGTGTAATAAGATATGTAAATACTGTTTCTGCTCCGCCATTACCAGTAGAATCAACAACAACCTATCAAGCACCATCCTACTATGCAACAACAACCCTTCAACTAACTGATATTCAAATACAAGAAATCTTAACAAGTATTAATAATACTACTATAAATACATATAGTGTTCTTAGTTCAAAATCAGCAATTCAAAATACATATACTCATTCCTCGTACATTGATTCGTTTGTCCTCTACAATAAAGTAATATATTTTACATCAAACTATATTCTATATTCATATAATAATGGTGCTATAATAATATTAGGAGGAACAGGTCAGAGTGGATATTCTGGTGACGGTACTAGAAACTTTCAAATCGGTACTATAAAATGTATGGCAGTAAATAACAATATGATATATCTATGTGATTATGATTATTCAGTTGTTCGCACTTTTAATATATTAACAGGTATTATTACATCATTTTTAGGAACACATACACGGCATGCATGGGTTGATGGCTTAAAACCTTTAGAAACTAGTTTAAAAAATCCAACTTGGATAGGGTTCGATAATAACAATATATTTTATGTATCGGATACTGGCAACTACTGTATTCGTCGTATTAATTCTACAAATAGAGTTCAAACTATTGTAGGTAAAGGTTCAGAATTTAGTAGTATAGTACATTTAGCAAATGTTCAATCTAATAGTATAATGCTTAATCGTCCTACAGGATTTGCCTTCGATCAAAATAATAATTTAATATTCTGTGATTCTGGATCAAATATGATATATATTGTAAATAAGGAATCGCGTATGCAGCCATTATGTGGTAATGGAACAACCCCTCTAAATACAATAGATGGCTCTGCTGCGGCATCATCTGTATCTCTAAATAATCCATATGGATTAGCCATTGATATTGCTGGAACAATCTATGTCTCGTCATACAATACAAACCAAATATTTAAGATAGTACAGGATCCTATATATCTTAGTTATTCTGTGTCAAATATTGTAGGAAATGGTAATACTGCAGGACGATGGAATTCAGCAGATATGTTTTCGAGATATGCCTCTCTATATAACCCTACAATCATACAGGTACTTCCAGATAAATCATTTTATTTTCTAGACTATTCAAATAAAATGATACGTTATGTTTTACCAGACTTATATAACACAATAAATGTACCACCGCAAGGAATATTACCGTATTCACCAATAATAACTATAGCAAATATAATTGATAGTGGAAATCTTTATAACACTTCTGTATTTACAAATGGCGAAGAAGGTATTGCACTTCTAAATAATTTTGCATCAAAAAGTATGTGCTCTGATTCGGCAGGCAACTTATATGTATGTAATACTACCCGCAATAATATACTACGTATAAATACAACAGGAAATATTATACTGTTTGCTTCTGGATTCTCAAATCCAAGAGGTATTTGTATATATAACAATTCTATATTATATATATCAGATAAAGGAACTAACACTATAAAATCAATAAACATTAATCAATTAGGAACTGTAAATACACTAACAACTGCCACTGATCCGCAAACAAATGCAGTACATAATATGGGGTATTTATTAACTATACAGCCATTGCCAATATCAATACATATATATAATATTAATACAACTACTTCAACAACTGTTCCTCTAGATCAAACGCCATATGCAATTGCAATTGACAATAATAACAATGTCTATATTTCAACTGGAAATTCTATAATAGTATATACTCTAATTATAGGAGATTTACCAACTCTCTCATCTACATACAGAACCTTTGTTTCAAATCTGGGTATGTGCTATAGTATAACATATAATAACAGTAATATATATTATTCATCAAGTACTCAGATGGTTATTTATTCAAAACGCGCAACGGATATTGATGGTAATACTGGAACAATAATAGCGGGTTCATTAAATATAAAAGGTAATATTGCATCAGGTTCATATGCATCTACAGTGAGCTTCAATAATCCATTTAATATTGTATTTGATAGCAATAATACGCTTTATATTCTTGATTTAATAAATACAACAAAATCAACAATACATAAAATACCCTCCTATAATATTTTAATGAATGCCTTAGCATATAATATTACTGGTTCAGATATATCACAGCAAATAACTACAGGACAGCCTGCTAATATTTTGGCACCCTTTGCGTTCTATGGAGATATTCACAGCACAGCCTTTGGTCCTGATGGCTCAATTTACATATCAGATAAGAGTAATCATTGTATATGGAAATTAGACACCACAGGTCGTATAAATATATATGTTGGCACAGGAGTTGCTGGCTCATCTGGAGTAGGTGGCTCAGCAACTCTAGCAAAACTGAATAATCCTTTAGGAATTGTAGTTGGTAATGATGGAACCCTATATATTTGTGATTCAGGAAACAATCGTGTGGTAAAGATTGTAAATATAAACGGTACAAATACATTAAGTGTATTTACATCATCAATTATATCTCCAGTCTCTATCGTGTTTGATAGTAATAATAATGCCTATATATCTGCTTCAACACAAATCTATAAGGTAAATATACTAGGAATGACTAGTATCTATGTTGGTGGAGGATCAAGTACTCCTGCAAATGGATTAAGCCCCTTAGCAGTTCAACTATCACAACCAGGACAACTGGCAATAAATAGTTCAAATGAACTATATTTCATAAACTTAAATCAAGTTCTCAAGGTGGCATCAACCGGTTTAATTGCTGTAGTGGCCGGTTCAGGATCTGCAGGATTTAGCACAGATGGAACTCTAGCTACATTAGCAACAGTTTCATCACCAGGTGGACTAGCTATAGATGCAAATAATACTGTGTATATATCCGATAGTGGTAATAATATTATTCGTGTAATCAGTAATGGAAATCTCTTAACTGTTGCAGGCGGTAATACATCTATTTCAAATACAGCTATTTTTAGTAATTCGGCAAGCTTTAGTAACTTTGCAGCCTTTAATGCATTTTATGATAGATATAGACCAATTGGAAATTTTAGTTATAGATGTAATAATGAGCCTGATAATCCAGTTATAGTACCAAGTTTACATTCAACGGCATCATTTGATTTATCATTTTTTGATGGAAATACTAATACTATTAGAAATAACACAGGATATACAGCTACATTTATAGTTAGCTATTTATCACCTACAATAACAGGAACAAGATTTATATGGGACCAGGGATATAGAACTATACAAGGTTATACTTTTTATAGTAATTTTAATTTTAGATACGGACCAGGTCCTCCTATTTTATATAATGAAATAGTCGCCGATATCGACAAGATAAATAATCATATTCTCTTTAATATATATAATTCATCAGGTATTTTATATTCAACTATTGCTATAAGTGAGGGTACAATAGTAACACTATTAAATAATCAATATGCAACTATAGAGTATCAGTTTCCAATAAAGATAAGACCGCACGCAACTTTCCCTCTTAGCCGCCAAGCAAATCCATTAGGTAAAACTCTGCCAATAAATGGTTTTCCTGATATAATTCGATATATAACAGGAGACTATAAAGACGAAGGATGGCCTGAGAGTCATGTGTTAATTCCTGATATAAACTTTTCTCTGATCTTAGTGAATTCAGATTTATTAGAACAATTAACAGCTATTTTTAGTAATTCTGTAACAACTAATACGCCAACTATAGCGCCAACTAATTATCAACTACCTATGGTTACACCAACAAATCCATCATACTCAATACGAATACCAGAAATAACAACAGTTATTCCACCAAATAAATTATTTAATAATGTACAGAATATTTATGGATTAGGCCAGATACCAAAAAATATTAGTCTAAATAGCCCAAGACAGTTATCAATCGACTCTAATAGTAGACTCTTAGTTACACAAGCAGTACCAAATCTAACATTAATACCATATGTTTCAAATGTATATGTAAATAATGATGCATTTGGTGTTTCAAATGTAAGATATATTAAAATACGCGGCAATGGTTTAATAAATATTAAAATTGAAATTAGTCAAATAGTTATATGTAATAATACAGGAAATAATATTGCTAAAAATGCAATCTTTACTTCATATTCGAATAGTAGTACATTATCTAATATGATTGATAACTGCTTTTCGTGTAAATTAAATACATATTTATCAAATACTAGTGCAAATGAGTATGTATTAATTGATTTACAGGCAAATACAACAGTTACATTTGTTTTATGGTATATGGGGCTATATAATAAAGCAGCTAATAATAATATTTTACTTGATCTATTAGATTCTAATAAAAGTATAATAGTTACACGAACAGTACAAAATGTAATTGATCTGCCATCTTCTCAATATATTTCATTTAACTTTATGTTAAATGCCTTAGTAAAACCATTATTATTAAATGACATATTTAAACTAAATAAGATATCAAATTATAAGAAAAAAATAAGATATATACGTATTAATACAGGAGGTGCAAATATTCTTGGAATTTCACAGATTGTAGTTAAATCACATGATGATGGTTCAAATCTGGCGCCACAAGCAACTATATCATATTATAATGGACCATCAGATATACCAAATAATGTAATAAATATGTTATTACAAAATACCATAAATGATATGTATACGAATCGTCCATCTATGCTATGTTATGTTGCGTATGATAGTACATCATATATTCAATTAGATCTTGGACTAGAATACAATATTTCTGATGTTATTATTTATACTCCAGAAATAATAGCAGGTCAACAAAATCCATACAATTATACTGTAAGTGGTTATGGTGCAGATGGAATAAGAGTTACAAACTCAAATCAATTTACAATTGTAGAAAATGGTGTTTCAGGCTTGAGATATCCATACACTTATACATATACATTTAATTCACAAAGAATTCCAATATTATATTCATCTGCTTTTTTTAGTGATCCATATTTTACGAATATTAATACAGCAAAATATGTTCGCATCCAAAATCCAGGATCTACAATAACAATATCACAGATTGCGGTGTATGATATTTATGGTGTAAATTTAGCAGTTGGCAAGCCTATTCGCACAAATACAGAAGTAACAAATGCATATATTTTAGTTAATAATAATATATCAACAACACCTACTAATTATATTACCAGTAGTTACTCTACAGATTGGTTTGAAATAGATCTTTGTAATATGTATACAATTGCATCAATTGTGATATATGCATCAACAACCCAAAGCATTCTGACGATCTTGTATGACAATACATATACAGAAGTGGCTTCACCAAGTATTATAGGTGAGCCAGATAGACCAGCCGATGTAGTGCCAGTAGATATACAAATGTACACGGAGATTGGAAGTTCTGGTACTATTGATAGTTCTAATACACAGATACTGTCACAGTCATCAACTCTTTTTACAAACTGGTCTAGAGTATTTAGAAATACATTAAATACTAAACTAAAATTTATTATTAATATAGTAAATAATGCTCCTTGGTCCGTGAACAAGCCCTTTTGGGCTCCAAATTACACGGTAATGGGGCTAAAATTATATTATAACCTTACCACCACGGAGGGCAGTAGTCACACTCTAAACAATAGTATGTTAGTTCCAAATGATATAACTTTCATATTAAATTCAAATGAATCATTTGATATAACATATTATTGGGGAGGGGTCTGGGGCTCGTATCGACCAACAGGAGGGCCTATGACAATTACAATGATAGTATATGATGTTAGTGCAATAGATGCATATAATGCAGCACTAAGTACATATAATGCAGCAGTGATTTTATATGTATCATTTAGAAAAGTTAATATAACTATATAGAACAAAATACACAACTAAATATTCTATCAACTATACCGCCATGTACTTAACTTCAGTACTAGCCGTTACCTATTATAACAACCTAATCATCAATCAAACATCCAGCCGGCACCTGCTCGACCTTCTGTTTCTTTGCAACATCTGGCGCTCCAGCTCCATGTTGCCAGGTCTCCATCGTATAAGTGCACTGCTTATAATAGCTCTGACGCTTCTTCCACTGTGACCGATACATATGATGACTATCAACAATATCCACAATAACTGGAATAACTGTCCGTTCAGATACGCGCGTCCGCAGAATACGTCCTGTACTCTGCTCGACATTCTTTCGCGGACTCGCCAGAATAACCGTATTCAGTGACTTGATATTCATGGCCTCTGAGGCCATTGCATAGGATGCTAGAAGAACACGCGCCGTCCGCGCCCCTTCCTCGCGCACAGCCTCCTTCATGCCACCAACATAGTAGGCAAGCTCGAAGGCCCCCTCGAGCAACTTTTCTATTTCTTCCAGATGGCCGATTCTCTCTGAAAGAACGAGAACCTTGCGATCAGGCTCGGCGCACAAGAGCCGAATCCAGCGAACAATCTCTACTGTCCGCTCGTGACAGCCGAGAATATTTCCCAAGAGACGCGCCATGACCGTCTCCCCTCTCCAGTCGGTTGGGATTGTATTATAGGTCACATCATCCGATTTAATCATGATAGATTTGACAATAACAGTCGGATCCGGTTCGCGCACCTTCTCCCAGTAGACTGGTTCGCCCAGAAACCAGAAGAACACCTTCGTAAGACCATCCTCGCGTTTTGGCGTGGCTGAGAGGCCGAGCATATGCTTCACCTGGACCTTCTGAAGAGTCTTAGAGAAGTGCTGGGCTCCCAGATGGTGGCATTCATCGAAGATGGCAAAGCCATAATTCTTGAAGGTCGTATCATCAAAGTCACGGCTGCAGAGAGTCTGAATCATACAAATCGTACAATCATATCTGTCAGGATCGACCTCCGCCTTCGGTCCCTGTAGAATCCCAACACGCAGTTCAGGGAGCAATACCTCCAGCTCGCCCCGCCACTGATTCATTAGAAACTCCTTGTCTACGATTACGAGAAAGCGCCGGCCAACTGTCGCGGCAATCTTGATCGCCATAAAGGTCTTACCCTTTCCGCATGGTACACAAATCAGACCATTTGCCCCGGCATTCATGAAGGAATCGATGATGTCTGTTTGATATTGGTAGGGGGTTCCCTTGAAGGACATGGCGGCGGCAGGGAGGGGAAGGCCCTCTGATACCACATCCGTCTCGACTGCTCCGAAAGTTTTTATACCGTAAGCACGAGGAAGATACCAGCGGGTAGGAGATTCCCGATAGACCTTGTATGTGAGCTGAGCCTTTTGGGCTGGCGTGATGAACTTCGCGTTAGTCTTCGGGCACACTGTAAGATCCTCGATCATTTTCTTTGTCTCTGCCGCGCCGACCCGTTCTTTCGGAATAGAATATCCCTTGTGTGTGAGTGCAATTTCCATTTCTTAACTGGTCTTTTCGTAAGTAGTTTTATCAATTTTTTAAACCCGAGGTCTGATTAGATATGAAGTTCAAGATTTCACCTATACTTATTGGATCCTTAGCCGTATTTCTAGTAACCCCCTGGGTTCCAAATGGCGTCCTTAAGGTTCTTGTTGGAAATCCTATTGGTGTTTTTGCACTTCTCGCCTTAACGCTTGTTGTTCTCAGACACGACCTTATTGATGGCCTCGCCTTCTTCTTAGCGGCTGGTGTACTTTTCCTAGAGAACCGTAAGCGCATCCTCTCGCGTATAGAGAAGGTCGCTTCAGGTGATGACGGGAGTGGAAAGCGCAAGTCGACACATGCGAGTGTAGAGAGTCTGAGTACACCGGCCGATGATCTTATTGATGGCGAGGTGCACCCAGAACATGATAGACCCTCAGAGGATGAATCGTCATTTCATCCGAAGGATGACGCTGGTTCAAATAAGTTTAATCCAGTCGATGAGACGATAAATGAGAAGGTGCCGCCTGAGACCCTGTCTGGTTCGGCGGGCGATATGGCTGATAAGTTTGTAAAGGATGGCACGGCTTAACGGTTGCCTGATGCGGAGCCCGATGCAGAACCTGTTGTTACAGGCCCTGGTTGCCATCCTGAACTATTTGCCGAGATAGTTATACCAACAAACAACCCTATAAAAGTGCAAAAGAATGCAATCACAACATAAACTGGTACTTTCAATATATTTGCAAATACCAGCTTTAGTCTAGAGGCCCCACTCCCCATTTCGCTCTCTCCTACGGTTAATGACAGTATCGCATACAAGATAATAAATACAAAGACAACACTAAATACTATTATTAAAAATGTTTTTGTGTAATTTTGTAATATAGTATATGGTATTGCTGCAGTGTATGAGGAATTATAATTATCTTTTTCAAGCTGCCGTTTAGCAAGTGCACTTGTCATAGGTGTACCAGTGCTGCTATCAATATAAAGGGCCCCACCACTGATATCAGTTTCTGGATTCATTGTAACGCATTTATAGGAGTCCGTTACAACTTTTTGAATCGATGGGGCGGTTTGCACTGAACTGGCATATCCATTTGATACGAGAATCTTACTTGAAAAGCTTGCAATATCTGATATAACTGTGGGAGGTGCTAGGAATAGATTATAAAAGGGGTTTATATAAGCGGGAAATTGAGTATTGCGTTGAGTACTATATATAGATTTAATGGATTCCATTATACCATCCCAAACTAGAAGGCCTTGAACGTTCACAACAACTAGAGCATTTAGTGTGCCGAGAGTTGGTATTGTTCCACAAGTTGTATAATATGCAAACTGATCTTTAACATTGTTGGGAAATAGAGAATCTGGGCCGATTGCATTGTTTGTTGTCTGATTTGCAAAGGCTGTTAGAAAGGCTGAACTAACAATTGGTCTGGCAATCCGAATTACAGGATTTACTAATATAATAAAAGTTGGAAGAGCATTTACTGTATTTATGAATGTTAGTATGATGTCCTCTTGATTATTATTATTGATTGCCTCTGAACTTGTTAGGGCGAGCCATTTTATATGGGTTGGCCTAGTAATTTGAACCGACATAAGTGTATAGGTCGATGAACTATATGCTAGTTTTGTAGAATCAAATGAACTGTGATATAGCTCTCCTGATTGGACTGAGGCAGACTGTGAAAACTCTGGAATGTCAGTACCAGCTCCCCAATCTATTGATAGATTTAGCGGCTCGACAAGTGAATTATATGTTTGATGCGATGGGCTAAAACCATTTATATCTATTGGAAATGATTTGAGTCCATTACATTGTGCCTCAGCCATAGCCCTCTACCGTAAAGTATTTAATTTAAGTACTTGGCAAGCGTTATAATACTACCGTTGGTACATAGGTAGGTCCAGAAAATCTATAAATAGTAGCAGTGGCCGATTCACCTGTTGCGCCGATTTTCATCTTATCACCATCATAAATTTCATCACATCCAATATCATCTTGGCAATTGTGGCGTTTGTGCTCTAGCGGCAATTGTACTGGATTATATGAGTCTGTACGTGTGTAGTATTGAAACCGATCAGACCGGGAAGAAGTGCGTCTTCCATAAAGAGGGAGGATCTGCCCCCCCTCTGTTTTTAGAACACCCATCGATTGATAGGTCTCAGGAATGCCCTGAGTTGCAATCGTTGGGATTGTTGACATAATTGCAGTAGGGGAGTTCGCAATTACAGAAAGATCTGGGCGAGTTAGCCAGTCGCGCTCAGGTTTAGGGGCACGACTGAAGCGATCGTCTCCAGAAACCTGTATGAATTGCTGGGAGGAGGGGGAAGGTCCCGCCACTTCAATGACTTCGCGAGAGGCCTTCTGTGTTGAAATCATAAAAAGCGATACTGCAATAATAATCCCTATTATACCAAACAGGGCCAATCCAGGAGTTAAACAGAGTACTCCTGGGGGACACTTATTTGATATCCGAACCATACTTTCTACCGTTATGTACTTAAATTAACTGCATAACGCTAAATAATAAGAGCTTCTCATTGTTATTAAACCGACCCAGCACCAATCTTTATACCAGGTACATCACCAGCGGGCTGATCCATCTTGAGATCAGCACCGCGTGACGATAGTGCCGTATTTATAGAACTATCGTCTGCGCCGTTCTGTAGAAAGGGATTTCCACGAGGGGCGAGATCATTAAAGGTGTTATTGATGATCTCCTCCTCACGCGGCGTGCGAATCGGCGGCATTCCATTTAGGCTCGCTGGGCTAGTGACCGAGGGCCCACCTGTCTCGGCCTTATTTAGATTCGCAATCTGAAGGCTATCTAGGATCTTCGTCGACTCGAGAACTCCCGTGACCTCATCCATCTTTGGCTGAAGAGGACCAGCCTTCTTATCATCGGCAATCCGCTGGTGGATGCTTACAGGATCGCGTGGCTGAAATCCCTCCTTGTTCTTGTTCTGGAAGCCGTCACGAAGGCTGCCAAATCCAGGAAGATTTGTAAGTGGCTGTGGCTTTAGAAGAACCGTAAGAAAGCGCGCTACAATCATTATAACGAGGTAGGCGAGAACAGTTCTTGTAGATTTATAGACGGCGAAGAGGGCGCCTGATACAACAGCCGTCAGCGCCATTAGACCAAGGGGGAATGTTAATACAATATAGAATACTGCTAAGCTAGATAAAAGAAGATCTGTCTTAACCTTCATCTTTTTCTATCATAAAGTATGATTATAAACTAAAAAGTGGCACAATAATACGCTGGAGGACCCAAAACATAACACCTGCTGCGAGAGACTTGATAACAAGACCGGCCACCTTTAGCTGACCCGTTGGTAGTACAAGATATGGGAGATAGTGTGCAAATAGGAAATTTACAACCGGGAGAGAAAATACGAATACAAGTAATGCTACGAGCATTGGAATCTTAAACTCTTCACCGATACGCTGTAGCATTGAGCGCTTTGAGGGGCGGGTGTGAGGGCGCTCATAGGCCGGGGTAGGCTCTGGATCATTATTAAGCGGTGATCCTCCATGCATCGCTGCAGCAAAGTCAGCAGCTGTCGGTTGGGCGCCACCGATCATATGGGCTGTCGCGGGTCCATTATCCATATGATGAGATGAAAGTGCCGTGTTCGACATTTGGACCGGCATCATACCGGGATTTGATGGCATCATTGCCGGAGACGGAGGGGGCTGAGGAGTTACAAACATGTTTGCACCACCCTGCGGGCCGCCGCCGCTCCCACCGTTCATCTCCTTTATGATTTGATCAACAAGATCGCCATCCTTGCCTGGCCCAGGCGAGGATTCTAAATCTGAAAGGAGGGTACTCATATTCTGAAATGGAGCATCGAAAGATTAATAGTTGGAGGAGCGCAAAGGTTCAATCTCAAAGGGTTCTATCACACCCTTCGTAGGGCATTCGATGTTTGATGCCTTGAACTTATAACATTTATCGCCGATCTGATAGGTTTTCTTTGTAACCTCATCGACAGGTGGCGCCCTTTTTATAGCGCAACCATTGTCACGGCAACCTGGCTTGAAAATTGCAACGAGACCAACTCCAATTATCACACTAAAAATAGTACTATATGTTTCTGTCTTGAGAAACTCAAACATTCTGTTTGAGAGTATACTTAATTTTCGCAGAACATCATAGGATGTTAAAGCACTTTAGAATATTTCCATTCATACTCGGTGTTATATTTGCCGCACTCTTTTTTAAGAATTATAAAATGGAGACCCTCAGTATTTTCCAGTACCCGCACCCGAATAATATACATGAACGCGTTTACAAGGACAAGAATGGTGTATGCTATGCATATACTGCCGAGGAGGTGAACTGTAATTCAAATGAATCGACTCTTACACCCTACCCTCTACAGGGCTAAGGGCTTCTTCACCTGGAATTTCTTCTTTTCTCCAATGATTGCACCGACCTTGGCCTTATCCTGCTCCTCTCTTGTAATAGTACTCTCCTTAATAACAGCCGACTTCGACACCTCTTTTGCACTTCCTTCGCGGTGCTGGTAGCGCAGAGTTTCAAGTGCGAGACCGACTGCGTTCTCGCCAGTCCAGCGTGACGGATCGAGGATTTCGCGAGTCTGCTCGCCGAAACCCGTTCCCGATGGACCTTGACGAACATCTGCAAATACGATTGCATCGGTGCCGGTCGCGAGAAGCTGTTCTAATAGAACAGGGTGCTGTTGATATAGTTCGTTAAAAATACGCAACCAGAGGCCCTTTACATCCTTTGGCTGTGTCTTAAACTTGGCCGTTAAGAAGCGGATACTACGCGGCGAGCGCGTGCGTAAAATGCTGGCACGCAGAGCCTCCTGGCCGCCCATGCGCGCCCGCTCGGCCTCGAAGGCCTGTAGGGCGCAGCAGTAGAGAACACCATCCATTGTAAAATCGGCGGCCCAAAAAGGGCTGAGGAAGGTGTTCGAGTTTGTATCGGATTCAACATCGAAGAAGATCCGCGCCATTCTACCATCCTTTAGTCTGCGGCGAGTGTCTCCAGCAGACGGGATGGCCTTATTAACCTGCGAGTCAATATCGATACCGGTTTCAATGTCCGGGCTACTTTCCACATACTTTCCATAAAAAGTGTAAAGGGGGTGTTCCAGAGTTATCAGACGGAATAACTGCTTCTTGTACGGATCCTTTTCCTTTCCTGAAAAGAGTTTTCGTGTTTCCTTTGGCCGATCGAAAAGAATATCCCTTGTTTCCGGATTTGCAAGAGTTTGTATATTTCTCGTTCTGTAGCGAACCTTCGAAAGAACTTCATCCGCCTCTTTTACTGCGCGCTGGGCCGAGACAACATCCGCAATTGAACCAGATATCTTGTATTTTATCATAGCCGAGCGAAGATTTAGAATGGCCTCGTCGTATTTTTTTGATGATATTGCGATTGCATCTAAGCGATCCTGATCCATGCGCTCTCTCATTTCAGGTGCATGCGGTACATAGGTTAGAAGACGAATGCTTTCATTGAGTTCACCACCCTTTGAATAAATGGCAAGATCACCAGTCTTTGTTGGAGTAAAGAGAGCTCTGTTGTTTTCACGCTTCTTGTAAAAATATTCTATACGAGTCGCTTGTTCGGGTGGATATGGTATTTCATCACGAATATAATTTGTAAGATCTATTTCCGGAGTTGCGTGAGTCTCTTCCTCTTTCATTTCGGACATCTGGGAAGATATTTCTCCTTAATGAGCCGAAACGAAAATGGAAAAAGTGATCCCAGCTATGAACTGAACTATGCAATACGGCTGACCTTTGGACTAGTGCATGCTGTTATTCTTACTCTCATAACATTTGGACTTATTGTATGGTTTCCCTCCTTTTCAGGTTGGTCTTTTGCGCTTTTAGGATGTATTGTTCTTCCCTTTATTAGCTCACTTTTGAGTATTTTATGCACTGGGTGCGTTCAGTATGTATGTGATGGAGCGGTTGATAATGCAGCAATTCTGAAGTCATTTTGGATTCCTCCACTTGGAATATTTTGCGCGAGTCTTTTTATACTTCCCCTTGAAATGCTGGGAGGTGGCGGACCATTAAATGCATTAATAGCAACTTCGGTTGTTATTAATGCTTTTATTACAGGTATTTTACAGGTCTATAGTGTTATGCCGATGAGTGAGGTCAGTGTCGACCCAAAGCTTTTAATAGCTCATTCATCAACTGGCTCTGATATCTCTTCGCCAACATAGAGATACTTTGGCACACCGGTGCGATCAAGCTCCTTTGTGTCAAGCATATAATAGCCAGGTTTCATATTTCCAGCAGCTACACTTACTGCATTCTTCTTCTTCTTCGATTGTGTTTTTGATGGAAGAACTGGTACAAGATCTTCCGGGGGTTCAGATTCATATAGAGAAGGTGCAGTTGCTCCAATACCGGTTACAACTGCGACTGCCTTGTTTGAAAATTCCCCAACTAACAAAAGTGATACCATGTATGAAATAACGGCCCAGACAATACAGAACATCCAGAAGGGGAAGATCGTGTGCTCGGATGAGATAATTCCAAACTCTTTCCAATTTCCATCTCCATCGAACATTAGAGCGGGGCGAATAAGAAGAACTATTATGACACCTATGAGATATAATATTCCACTAAGGAGCAAGGTCCTCATCTCTGCATTCTGCTCTTTTAAAAAAAGAGCCCAAAAAGAGCTTTTTAGAAAAAAGTTCAGCAAAAAACTCTATATCTCTAAATTTTTGGTGCGCTTTTTTCTAAAAAGCGCTTTGCGCTTTAATAGTCATCCTCCGCCATTTGCGCGTTATCATATCCACCCTCCTCTCTATATTCACCTGCAGGCACTCCATCAATATATATATCTCCACCACGGGTTGCATCCTGGAATCCCATCTCTAACCGCTGCACGCGCTCCCGCTCATATTGCTCGGGATCATATGCATATACTGCCTTTGTTCCACCTACAGCCCACTCTTTTGCTCCAATTGCCTTAATTCTCTTCGCAGTTGCCTTCTCCTCTGGTGTTAATTTATCATACTTCTTCACGAAGGTATTCTTCTCAAGTTGATCGCGCCGTGCGATCATTTCACGAATTTGTTCCTCCGTGAATTTCAGACTCTCCTTGCTAATTTTCTGGATACAGACATCTATAATTTGAATTGGTGCACGAGCTCCAGAATTGACGGCGGCAGACACCTCCCCCATTCCAGGTGGAACCGAATTTGGATCTATAAAATCGGAGAGAATTCCTCCAATTAGAGCCGTTGTAATATAGGATATACCAAGAGATCCGCCAGGAATCGTCGGCCCACGAATATATTTTTTCAGAATTACAAGAGCATCTGCTAGGCGACCCCGCGCCCACTTGAGTTTATCCAGAGTCGATCCAGTTGCCCGCTTCTCTAGCACCTTGAGATACTCGAGATGCACCGCCGTCGCCCGATTCACATCATCATTTGTCTTTGGAGCCAATTTATTAAAATCGAGTAAGGATGATGTATTAAAATTACAGATCAACCGTTGGAACGGAATTAAGAAATATGTGCGAACTGTTTCAATCATCTCATTTGGTCCGCTCTCTAAGACCTTTTGTAGAACACGCGCATTTGTAGCTCCAACCCGCCCTTCAAATTCAGTAATAATTCCAGCAGCGAAATTCGAGATTTGCCCGTATGCCTCTGCAATCTCAATATCATCTGCCCCAGGTGTCAGCTTCGAAAGACCCTCCATTGTAAGTGTAAGCATCTGCTGCCATCCCTCAAAGGGCTCAGGGCTAATCCTGCGTAACATATCAAAAAGATTCATTCCCGCGATAGGTACTTTCTTTACATATGGCGCAACCTTGTAGGCCATGTGCGAGGCATCAAGAACCTCATCGAAGGTCTGTTTCGTGATTGATATACCCTGCGTCTCAAGCGCAATCTTACCATTTCTGATGACACTTTCAACATCCTTGAAATAGGTTTCAATATCCTTTTGAAACTCCTTACTATTTGTTGTAGCCGACTTGATCGGCGGGAATATTCTGGGAGTGTATGGGCTCTCTGAAAAGATAAAGTCGCAGTAAATACACTGGTTCGTATAGCCAGGCTGGTGAGGAAGCCCCATATTTGCTCCCTTATAACAAACCTTTAGGAAAATGCGATAGATAATCTCGGGTGATACGACACCCTCCAGCCGCTCAGCTGGCCGAGGAACAAAGTGAATTCCAAGATGCGACTTCACTGGGCCGACAGGTGGAGACTTCAGAGGGAGCTCAACAAGATCACCAGCCTTTAAGAATGATCCAGGTTTCTGAATCGGCATCAGGCAACAGGTGGCATCCGAATAAGGCGTTCCCTTCACATAGTTTCCATTATCCTTTCCAATCTTGTTGGCCTGTAGAATCCAGGCGCGTATTCTTTCGATCTGGCCGGCGGCCTCAGGGACAACAATCGGCTCATCACTGGGCTTGTGAGGATGAGGGTGAAATCCTGCTGGAATAAACTCTGGAAGCTGCTCCGAGTATATCACACTGCCATAGAGATCCTGTAATTGCGCCCGCTTCATGGAAATCTGCTGTTGAACCATGGTGTTCGTTAAAAGAGGTGTTAAGAGGCGGTTCATATCGACTAGAATGGCCTCCTGGCGCTTTTTCTCATTAGAATCCCGCATGTATCCTGTCATGTTCCATGGAGCACTGTTCTCCTGTATTGACGCTACAGCACAGGCGATGTATTCAATACAGGTGCGATCCTTCTCGTTGCCGAGAGGATATCCTGAAAATCCAGCTCTACATCCAGGCAGCTTGAACCGCATTACATAACCTGGAATGTCAACCTGTATTTCTATAACACAGTTCACTGCAGTTGATGCGACCAGTATACGATTTATATAGACATCATAGTCCATAGCACGCTTACCCTTCGTTATCTTCTTGTAGTCCTCGAGGGAGGGCTGTTTGAGAATTTCACTTTCTACGCGTTGTACTATCCGCTTGTAGGCATCCTCCTTAGCAGTTATTCCAATTGTATCGAATATCTTTAGTGCAGCTCTATAGGTCGTTGTCTGTGTATCCGTTTTGAATTCAATCGCATCCTCTCCTGCAGCGCTCGGTCCGAGAAGTTGATCGAGAATGTCATTTTCGACCTTATCATTTAATTCAAGTACGCTTCTTCCACTCATTGGAACACCATCATCCGTGAATTCAATACTGGTATCATATTCTAATTCAGCGAGTACCTGGCCGCAATTCTTGCAAGTAAATCTTCCGTGAAATTGCTCGCCACCAAAGGTTAGAATTAACTCCTTGTGAATGGTGTCCTTTTCACGAGGGTGTAGAAATTCCTGGAGAAGAAGAATCTCGTGATAACAGACCAAATGTAGGCCACAGGCCGAGCAGTTCACCCAATTATCCTCGCGCTTACCCCTGTATTTTGTTACAAATTTGGCAAACAACTTCATTCTTTGGGAATCATCCCTTACTTTATGTATATCATTATAGTCTAGCACATGAGGACAGTTATTACGATCAGGCTCATAGCCTGCATTCTCATCCTTTAGATTCTTCGCCAGCGCCTGGTTGAGCGCCTCTAGGAATCTGTCATGTTCCATGCGACGTCTTTCACGAGCTAGAGGTGCCGCTACCTGCGCCATTGTTGTTAGAAAGAGGTCACTCGATTTCTCTAGAATACTCGCAATTATGGCAACATCATTATTCTTGTAGGGTGGTAGCTTATTTCGTACCTCCTGAATTTTAGAGGCTAGAATTGGCTGACCCTCTAGAATTGCCATAAATTCAGTGAGCGCCTCTCCAATTAAAAATGAATTGTTCTGCATTTTCTGTTTTGATAATTCAGCGGTTGAGGCATCTCGTAATTCAATTAGATGCTGTTTAATTAGCGCACGGAATTTATCGATCTTTGTTACAATTGAATCCTGTTGATCTGAATTCAGCTCAACATCAGAGAATCCGTAATTTGAGAGACCTGTTGCGGCATCCGCTAGACCAAGAGGATAAAGAGGCTGTGCGAGGAGCCAGTCTGATAATTGGATATTTCCTAGTGTGTTTCCACCTTCTCCAACAGAAAGAATTCGTCCAGCTGTGGCAACATCTGGAATACCTTCGAGCCGTTCTAAAATATCATGCATAGACTCTGGGCGTATTTGTGAATATGCAATATCATTTGCAATTCTTCCTGAGCGAGTTGCTCCAAGATTTCTTTGTTCGGATAGAGGAAAGAGCAGAGTATTTGAAACGCTACCATCCTCGGCCGCCTCGACCTGTAAAAGGGGATCGCGCTCTCTCAGACGAGTCTTGCGTGGACCCAGGCCACGAAGCATGGATAGATGAATCTTTCCAACATAGTCTGCAGTTAAAATTGTCTTATCATCCATTTTAGCTCTGACACCATCAATTAGAGGGGTATCTAAGTCAGGTATAGGAGCCTGAAAGAATTCCTTATCGGCTTTGAATCTCGTATTACCATTACGCGACATGGGCGCCCAGGTTTTATCATAAACATTATTAATCGTCTCAAAAGACTGAAACCAGGCGGGTAGGCCCTCTGAGACCTGCTCTGCTGATATTCCACCCAGCTGAGTCTTTGTGAAGTTATTTCTCGCCTTCACAGTATCATCGAGATACTTTATTATGACATCTGCACCGGCGACCTCAATAGCGTCTTGTGACGGGTTGTTATCTGCCATGGAGAGAATCGATGCAGCAGTGTGATCGAGGAAAAGAATACGCTTCGACTCTATAACAGGACGAGAGAGAGGAATATCCTTGTTTTTTATGAGATCTGAGAGAGTTAAGTAGGAGGTGGGAATCTGTCCTACAGGATCACCAGTCTTGGAATATTCAACGAGTGAATTGCGGAGAGACATGCACTGCTCTACAAGTTTACGAATTCGCTGTTGCTGCTCTGGATTCTTCTGAGAAGCGACAGGAAGAGCTGCAATCATATCCTGTATCATATCATTACGCTGGTCCATGTCAGGATAGACACGCTCACTTGCATCAATCTCCTGAATCTTACCGACTGCCGTCTCGGCCAGTTTTGCCATCTCGGAATCAAGAAGATCTTCGAAGAGATCGGCCTCAGTTGGGACCGCTTCTTGTTCGGTGTTAGTATTGGCCTCAGCCTCTATGTTATAGTTGTCTTCAACCGGCAGTTCGCGCGGTCTGAGAACTGCAAAAGGAAGATCGAGTGGAATACCCTTAAAGTCAAAGTTGATTTCAAAATCGTTTTCAGTATCATCTGCGAGGACAATACTATCATCTTTCTCATTTATAGCCTTTATAGTGTATACTGCTCCTAGATCACCTGCTGCACTAAAGGTCTGTGCGATTTGACCGACATTTGCATTAATTTGTGAAACGAAGGCAGGATTTGTACGCTTTGATAGTTGATAAAAATGTTCTATTTCGAGGCTCGGATCAATATCTCCCTCTATGATTGGAACATCAACGAGGCGGTCTGATACGCCCTCTGGCAAAATACGGATTAAGTTTTCATCAATATAATATATTCTACCTTCTAACTTGTCTATTTGCCCTCCCAAAAGAAGAACTCTATCTCCAAGTTCGAAGCCGATTTCTTCATTATCAGCCATAGTCTTCTCCCTATCGGCTACTTTGAAATTTGAGTGACAGGTAAGCGCCGCGGGGTCACTTGGCGTAAAAAAATTAAACGGCATAAACCAGATTTGTTAAGTAGAAACTAGAATGTCAGTTGTTCTAAACCATTTTGAGAGTCTACGCGAGCGTTATCCTACCTGGGCGGAGCTAAAGGTCTTCCTAACATCACCTGAGGGTGGCGCTTTGCGTGTGATCGAGTCAGAGTCGGGAGAGCCATATGCTATTATTCGCTATGTGAAGGGTGAGAGCAGGTTTAATGTTCCTGGGACGGGCCTCTTTCGCTCGGTTGCGTGGGATACTGTGAATAATCGCCCTGTCTGCATGGCTCCTGCAAAGGCAAATGAGGGCTCGCCTCCTCTGAATGTGAACTTTGTCAGTATCCAGGATTTCCTTGACGGTGTTATGATCCAGGCCTTTGTCACGGCGGAGGAGCCGACAGTTCTTCGTATTCGTTCGCGTACGAAGATGGGTGCAAACAATGGATTCTATAGCTCGAAGACTTTCAATGAGATGTTTGTAGAGTGTCTCGCGGCGACTCCAGTGCGGACAACGGATACGCTTCTAATGCATCTCCGCGAGACGATGTCTGAGATGAATGCCACAAGTGCCTTTGCCTCCTTTGTTCTTCAGCACCCAGAGCATCGAATTGTTGAGAAGCTTCATTCGCCTGATCTGAATATCGTGCATGTTGGTACGGTTAATGCAACAGGTGCGGTTGTTCTCTGCGAGCATTCATCAGAGTGGCTTCCTCCTCTTCGCCGCCTCCAGATCCCGTCGTATCCTGTGAAGATGTTTCACACGGATGAGGATATTCAGTCTCTAATGCGCCGGACGGCCGTTCAGAACGGGTTTCGTTGGCAGGGGCTTGTCTTTAAGGACGGTGTCGGTGGGCGCTGGCGTATGCGCTCTCCTGGCTACATGCTCTTGCGTACTCTGAGAGGTGCTGAGGCGGGTCCAGTGGATCGTTTCCTGCGCCTTCGCCGCGAGGGAAAGGTGACGGATTACCTGAAACACTATAGTGATGAGCGGAAGGAGTTCTGGGTCTATGAGACGAACCTACGCCAGCGGACAGAAGACGCTCTTATGGCCTATGTGGCAGTTCACAAGGCACATACTCTGAAGTTTGCCGCACTTCCTGTAGAGTACAAGCCGGTAGTTCACCTACTTCATGTGGAATACCTCAATAATCTACGCGCGCAGAAGGAGACTGTGAAGCTTTCACATGTGATTCGGGTTGTCAACTCTCTAAAGGAGTTCGAGCAGCGGCGTCTTCTTTCAGCACAAGCCTTTCAGGCTCCTGTCGCTGAGCCTCTTGTCGCTGAGCCTCCCGTTGCCGAGCCTCCTGTCGCTGAGCCTCCTGTCACCGAGGCCTAAAAACGGACCGCCTTGGATATAACAGAAACATGGCAAAGGCATCTACCAACTATGTTATCGGTTGTGACCTTGCTACATGCATGTCGATGGTGGCGGTTTGGCGCAATGGAAGTGTTGAAATAATCGCATCTGAGTCTGGCAATCGCACGGTCCCCTCAGTTGTGAGCTTCGGCGAGGAGCGTCTAGTCGGTGACGCTGCCAAGTCGGCCAGCGCGACGAATCCCCAGAACACTATTTTTGATGCGAAGCGTCTTATTGGCCGCTCCTTCGATGATCCTCTCGTTCAGCGCGACATGAAGACCTGGCCTTTCAAGGTCGTCGACGATGGTCGCAATCGCCCCCAGATTGTTATTGAGAACAAGGGTGAGACGAAGAAGTATTACCCTGAGGAGATCGCAGCCATGGTTCTCAGTAAGCTAAAGGCGATGGCCGAGTCCTATCTCGGCCAGGAGGTTACTGATGCAGTTGTAACAGTTCCTGCATATTTTAATGACTCTCAGCGCCAGGCCACGAAGGATGCTGGTCGTATCGCCGGCCTGAATGTTCTTCGTCTCCTAGCTGAGCCGACTTCTGCCTGTATTGCGTATGGTCTTAATGATAAGGGTAAGGGTGAGCGTAAGGTCGTGATTTTTGACCTCGGCGGCGGCACCTTTGATGTGTCGCTTCTCACGGTTGAGGATGGTGTCTTTGAGGTTCGCGCGACGAGCGGTGATACGCACCTTGGCGGCCAGGACTTCGACAGCCGCATCGTAGAGTGGATGATCGAGGAGTTCAAGAAGAAGACGAAGATCGATATTCGTTCAAACTCGCGCGCCCTTGCCCGTAGCCGCCTAGCCGCTGAGCGTGCCAAGAAGACGCTCTCGACTGCCGCGCAGACGACCCTTGAGATTGATAGCATTGCTGATGGCGTCGACCTTCAGCTTACGCTCACGCGCGCGAAGTTCGAGTCGCTCTGCGATGATCTTTTCAAGAAGTGCATGGGCCCTGTCGAGCAGGTGCTAAAGGATGCCAAGATGTCTAAGGCAGATGTTGACGATGTTGTTCTTGTTGGCGGTTCGTCGCGCATTCCTCGCGTCCAGGCGCTTCTAAAGGAGCTCTTCAATGGCAAGGAGCTCTGCCAGAGCATCCACCCAGACGAGGCTGTAGCGTATGGTGCTGCCGTGCAGGCGCACATCCTCTCTGGCAACAACACGAATGATGCCACGACGGATCTTCTCCTTCTCGATGTGACGCCGCTCTCTCTCGGAATTGAGACGGCCGGCAATGTGATGACGGTTCTTATCAAGCGTAATACGACGATCCCCACGAAGAAGTCGCAGACTTTCTCGACATATTCGGATAATCAGGTCGCGGTTGATATCTGTGTATTTGAGGGTGAGCGTCAGTTCACGAAGGATAACCGTCTTCTAGGCAAGTTCCGCCTAGAGGGTGTACCCCCAATGCCTCGTGGCGTTCCTCAGATCGAGGTAACCTACGATGTAGATGCAAACGGTATCCTCAATGTATCGGCTGCTGAGAAGTCGACGGGCAAGTCGCAGAAGATCACTATTACGAACGAGAAGGGTCGCCTATCAAAGGATGATATCGAGCGCATGGTCTCAGATGCTGAGAAGCTTGCCGAGGAAGATAAGAAGGCGATGGAGCGCGTCGAGGCGAAGAATGAGCTTGAGAGCTACCTCTACAATGCACGCAACTCTTTCCGTGAGGAGAAGGTGAAGGAGAAGATGGTATCAGAGGATCTAGAGAAGGTTGAGGCGCTTCTAAAGGAGAACATTGATTGGCTTGATGCAAATCCTGATGCGGACAAGGATACCTTCAAGGCTCAGTACAAGGCAGCTGAGGAGGCTGTTCGGCCATACATGATTAAGATGTATGGTGCGAAGGATATGAGCTCTGCTGGGAGTGGCACTATGAGTCCTGAGATGGAGGCGGCCGCCGCGGCAGCTGCTGCAGCCGCTGGCCCTGGGCCCGGGCCAAAGGTTGAGGAGGTCGATTAATTGCTAGAACTTAACAGTAACAGCTAATACTGAAGTTAAGTACACGGCGGTAAAAATTTAACAGTCTTAAATTCAGAAAATATCATATAAAATGAATCCGAATCCATATCTTGTAGGAACAAGTCTTCTATTTATTGTTCCTGCATCTTATGCAGCTTACACAAAATTCTGGTCTGCTTGCGCGGTTCTAACATATCTCACAATTGTATCATCAATCTATCATGCTACTAAAAATAGTTATCTGTTTTATCTAGATCAAAGTGCCTGTATACTTTATGCATTCTATACAATGTATCAATCATACAAACATGGTCTAATTTATGTATGGTATATAGGTACTGGATTTACAGTAGTTGTATATTATGGTGGAGCCGTTACACAATCTTTGGTATATAGTCGTAACTTAGTAGTTGCGACTATATGCCATGGAGCTATGCATCTAATGGTAAATGCATGTGGAATCATAGTAATTTATTTGGTTGATTGTCGGACCAGGGCACTTGCCTTACCGCCGCCCAAGCTGCGACAAAACTAAAAGAGTAAAAACACCGATTACTAAAAGCGGAACATTCACTGAAAGAATACCATGCGATCGATAGTTCGTTGGAATATCACAAATGAGACATTCAGAAGGTAACTGAATATCTGATTTTTCACTTTCAACCAGCAAGCGTAAAATAAGATTCTTGTGCGAAACACAGGTTATCTTTTTTAGCTCAGAACATAAACATATATACAGGTCTACATGCATATCAATAGGAAGAGCATTCGCAATTAACTTCTTCGCGCCTTCCTTTGTTATAAAATAGCCATTGAGTCCACCAGGACAGGTATTGAAGACCCAGGGTCCACGGTGATTCGCTTGAATATCCTGTGGAGCCTTCTTGCCCTTCGTCTTATAATAGAATTCCCAACCGTATGAAAAGGTCCACACATCGGGTGTTTCAGGCAGAAGGTTCTGATCGGACAGGCACTTTTCAAAAATATTTAAGAAATCATCGGGCAGCTTTGTATCATCCTCAAAAATAATTGCGTAAGGCTCCTTTCCATCTGCAATCTTTTTCCAGAGTTCAACATGGCTCAGATAGCAGCCAACCCCTCCCGCAGTATTGAGATCCTCATGGTCGCGACGAGAACCCTCCTTAATATTGCGCTTCGTTCTTAAAGAAATCCGATTATCATTCTTAATGTCGATAGTAGATCCTGGATAAGCATCAAATCTCTCGAACTTATATTTCTGCTTTATTTCAACAATTGCAGGCTGTGATGAAAAAGTATTCCAACGATCCGTTCTATTTTTCAAATTGATGCAATAAAAATGTATGTTTTCCTCCATTCGTATAACCTATTATGTCTTCACAAAACGATTCTGGCGAGCCGTATTAAGGGCGGCACGAATCGTCGAAGGCGGTGCAGCGGCTGTACCACCGACAGCAGCCCACTGCACGCTCCAGCGGCGAAACATATCAGCACACGCTATCGCTGCCTTTGAAATCGCCGTACGAGCCGAGGTCTCCTTGCCATCGTCAACGCCAATACGGAGAACCATCTCATCCTTTAGAGGGTGCGGTACCTTATAACCAGCGTAGGTGATTTCACCTGAGTCAACAAGATTACTATCCATCCAGCACTGTAGAAGATTGCCGAGCGTGTGATCCTCCTCAGTAAAGACGAAGTCAAAGCCCTTCATTCTTGCATCAGCAGGACGAACCTTCATATTATCTGGGAGATCACCACTGTCAATGCTAACATAGGCCGTCAACTTCGCCTGAATGACCTGTAGTGCCCGCGCCACGATATAGAAGGGATCGAGAACACCAATTGACTCTACTGTGAAATCGAAGCTGTTTGGCTCGCCACGCTCATTGACAATGAAACACCGGGCTACTTCCATTGTATTAAACTCACGCTCTAACTCATTCTTGCGATTAGGGTTTGTCTCCAGATCAGCAACATTTACCTTCTTGTGTGCCGTCAGCCACTTCTCAAAGAAATCACGGCGGCGCTCAGGATCCGTATCAGCAGTATAAGAATACGAACACTGGCTTACAGGAATAAACTGGGCGTTCTCGCGACCGATTCCTACACTGGCAACGGCCTCAAAGACAAGGGCCTCCGGTTCCTGCGTGCCGACACGACCCTTTAGAACTGCCAGAAGAGAGGTCTCCTTTGAAATGGGATCAGGATAGAAGAACTCACCACTTGGAATTGGAAGAGGGTCCTCCTCTGGCCCACGGTTCTTTAGAACCTGAATATCGGCTGCAACAACATCTCTTGAATCCGGCGAATCATTCACAATGTTTAGCTTGAATGAATATTCCGAACTGGTCCATTCAAGAGGGTTCGAAATGTTGATTGGAAGAAGCCCAATACGATGCGCTAGCATTTCATTACTCATCGGCGTACTGTTCTTCGTAATCTTGATATCACTCGTGCTACCATCCTCAAGAATGTGCGATCTGAAAGCGACTGATTCAACCTCCGTTAGGATAACACGGCGAAGAACATTTGCATAGGCAACATCTGTGGGCGCGAGCTGAAACTTGATTGCGGTCTTTGATGTCTGAGTAAGATTCTTAAAGACCGATTCGGTCTGGGCGACTGCTGGCTTTGTGATCTTAAATGGACGACGGGCTGACATTCTTCTATACCCTTCTTTTCATTCTAGAGGATTCAAATTTAGGACTGGGGCGACTCGGCTTGCGTTGCGCCAAGTATTTTTACTTTGCTATTATGGCATAGTAGACCATGTCCGGAGGACCAATACATATTTGCTATTACAGTAATCGCTGCGATTGGTCTAAGGCCTTTATTCGTGAAGTGGCAAATACACCTTGGAAAAATCAGTTTCATTATATCTGCGTAGATCCGTCAAATACTCGCCCACCCCTTCCTGCATGGCTAAAAAAGGTCCCGACACTAGTCCTATCAGGTGATCCTGAGCCAAAGACTGATTCGGAAGTTATGAATTGGCTTTATGAGAAGAAAATGAAGGAGGGTGAAAAGTTGCGCCCCGCAGGTCATCAAGGACCTGTTCCAGGTGCAGGTGGCGAACCAGATGCCTGGAATACAATCGAACAGGGAGGACTCTCTAGAGGTTTCAGCTATAGTGGTATTGATGTTGATACATCAGCACAGGGTACGGGTGGTTCAACAATGCCTGGGGCCTTTTCTTTTTTGAGTGGTGCTGCAGGAAGCAGTGATAGACAACAGGATATGATGGGCTCAGGTCGCCCTGAACCGGCTCTTAAGAAGTCAAAGAAGGAGGAAATGTTTGATAAACAAATGGAGGCGTATCAGCGTGATCGCAATGCAGGTGTACCACAAACTGCTCGTCGTTCATAATGGGCGATAATTTTGCGCGCATAAGGTCTAAAGATTTTCGCACAAATATATACAAGAAATGTCAGCTCTCGGTGCATTTAATACCCAACTTATCCGGTTTTTTGAGGAGCTTGTTGAGACATATCCCGAGGAGCGAGACATTAAACTCGGTCTTGAGGGTCTTCAGGCTACGAAGAAGATTAATCCTAAGCTCATCCTTGACATGTTCTACGAGCATGTGTATCACGATCTTCACGATGCGATTGCAAATGAGGACGAGCAGGCTGTGATTGCGTTTGCAAAGTCGAAGATCAACAGCCAATTTAATGAAATGTCGTCTGCACTTCTTATTTTCGATAAGCATTGGTCGAGTATGAATGATTCAAACCAGAAGTCGATCTGGAACTATCTGAAGGTTCTCTGTGCGCTGTGTAATAGGGCGCGGACTGCGCGTCTGGGCGCCTAGCGCCTAGCGCTTTTTTGAAAAAAGCGCGCCAAAAAACTCGATACCTGTAACGGCTAGTACTGAAGTTAGGTAACGGCTAGTACTGAAGTTAAGTACTCCCCATGGATAAGGCCACAAGGTGGCCTTATGTCATTGGAGTTACTTTAGCTTCTTGTTCTATCCATCAGAGCCATGTACTTAAATTAAGTACATGGCGGTAAAAAGTGCCTCGTATAATTAAGGATGCTACGCCCATGGACCAAAACAAAAGCCTTCAAGAAATGGAAGACTGATGTCGCCAAAAATAAGACTGCCAAAGCACCAAAACGCAAGAATGATATGTGTGACACGGATAATTTCTGCAAGGGGGCCAAGGATATACCTCGTAAACTAATGCCACAGATTTATGATGCAAAGAAGTTTGCAAAGATTGTCAAGCGCCGTTTCGGTGTTAAGACAAGGCGTACCTCTAAGGCCCCACGTAATTTAAAACCATCTCAGAATGAAATAAATGGTGAAATTGTAAACAAGATCATAAAAACAAAAAAGACTCATAATAACCCTTTAGTTGTATCTGAAGATAACTATATTGTGGATGGACATCATCGCTGGGCTGCGGCCAAAAAGACGAAGCCGAATAAGCCTGTTCCGGTAATGGTTATAAAGGCTCCGATAAATGATGCTCTGGGTGTAGCGGTAGCCACTGAGACAAAGCGTGATGCCTTTTGAGCTTTTTTGGCGCGCTTTTTTCTAAAAAGCGCCTTTTTTCTAAAAAGCGCAAAGCCCTTTTTGGCGCGCTTTTTTCTAAAAAGCGCAATAAATATAAGAGATGTCAGCCGCAGCAATGAAGGGGCAGAAATCAAAGAATGCGGAAAGGGTCAGCACTCTAGAGTCTGAGATTGCCGCCCTAAAGCGTGAGGGTAAGTCTGTAGTTTCTAAGGAGAAGGATCTAGAAAAGGCTAAGAAGAAGCTTGCCGAATCATCTGGCAAGGTCTCCCATTTACCTAAGAAGGGTGTAATGGGTATGTCAGAGGGTTGGGGCGGCAGAGGTGGAGCTACACGCAAGCGCAGAAAGCACAGAGGTTCTCGTAAGCACTAACTTCAGTACTAGCCGTTACGCATATTGCATACCGCCAACTATTTAATTTAAGTAGTTGGCGTTACCGACTAATCAAAAAAAGGGCGTAAAGAATCGCTTATCAATACCCTAAGACAGATAAGAATGTCAGCCAGTACACTAAGCGAGATGTTTGACAAGAAGTATGTGGAGTTTGCAGTTGATCTTATCCAGACTTTTCCCGAGCTAGCTACCGATGTATCAGTTGCCCTAAAGCTAAGCCCTCCTGACCGTATCTCAGCCTATAAGGAATCCGTTTTTAGCTCAACAAAGGGTCTATCCTCTATTGATGCTAAGACAAATCCAGGAACGGTTCTTCCCGGTGTAACTGTAACAGATGAGCTATGGGCCTCAGTTGGAGATAAGACTCATATCGCCGTGTATGAGTATATCGCTGTTCTAAATCTAAATGTGGCCTTCCTCGGTAATAGTGATACAGATGGCTTCACAAAGGAGTGGGCCGAGAAGATGATGCGCGACGCTCGTGCTTCAATGGATAAGATCGATTTTGAGAAGCTATCCGAGAAGTTTTTCAGTTCATTTGGCACGAATGGTAAGAATCTCCCGCCACTCCCTGAGAAGTTTCTCAAGGGAAAGCTTGCCAAGCTTGCGGAGGACATGGTAAAGGAGTTCAAGCCAGAGGATTTCGGTCTGAAGCCAGAGGAGCTCGAGGCATGTGAGCGCGACCCTACGCGCGCTTTTGAGATTCTCATGAGCGCCTCAATGGGAAATCCGCAGGTGATTCAGTCTGCAATGGCCCGTATTGGAAAGAAGCTCCAGCAGAAGGTAGCGAGCGGCGAACTCAGACCCCAGGAGCTCGTCGCTGAGGCCGAGGAGATGATGAAGGAGTTCCAGTCTCATCCGGCCTTCGTTGAGCTAATGGAGACATTCAGAACTGCCTTTAATGTAAATGAGGTTGATCTTGCTCGCGCCCAGGGCACGAATGTTCGTCTTGCGGAGGTTCGTGAGCGCCTCAAGAAGAAGGCTGAGATGAAGGAGAAGACGAAGCCTGCCCCAAGGCCCGCCGCACCTGCTGCACCCAGTGTTCCTGAGTCTGATGATTTCCCTTCGATCCTCCCACCTACCCGCAAGAAGAAGTAATGCTTCTAACGGCGTAACAGCTAGTACTGAAGTTAAGTACATGGCGGTAAATTAAGTGCTAATAGCTAGATAGAGATAGCGATGAAACCAAATGTACTATGTGATCCGTATATATGGGAGTACCCCCCCGTAATATTAAATACAAATCCCTTCAAACATGTTGCGTATACATGTTCGAGTGAACTAGTAAACCAAATGGTTCTTATTGTTTTAATATTCACATCTTTTGGAGGTGTAGTTACACTTACAACAAATAATATATATGGAATCTTCGCTGGACTTATAGTCGGTGTTCTTTTTGCTATCCCAAACTTTGTAAATATAATGTTTATCAGAAAGCAAAGCGAGAACTTTAAGGACTCTAAAGCTCCCGACACGGCTGTACTTCCATCAGTTGATGTTATTGGCTCTAAAAACTCTGGGATTGAATCGAAGCCCTATAAAACGAGCCCCAGTGCTCGTAACCCATTCATGAATGTGCTTATCGACGAATTGAAGTACAATCCAAATCGTCCACGTGCAGAAAGTGTATTAGATCCAGTTGTCAAGGTTAAGCTGGATGATTTTTTCAGAACGGAATTCTTTAATGATCCGACAGATGTGTTTGGTCGTTCACAGGGGCAGAGACAGTTCATAACAATGCCGGCTACTAGTATTCCGAATGATGTAGATTCTTACCAGAACTGGCTCTATAGAATACCTGGAAAGACATGCAAGGAAGGTAATCCAAATGCCTGTGTTCCCGGTACAAATGGCGGAGTTGTACCATGGTTAAGCAAATAGAAGCTTTTATGCCCTTTTTAGAAAAAAGGGCCCAAAAAACTAAGACCTTTTTGGACCCTTTTGGACCCTTTTGGGCCTTTTTAAACGGACAAAGCTTTTTGCGTCTTGAGCTTCGGACCCTTCTTACACGAAAACCGTTTTAAGGTTCTCCCCCGGGACTGCAGAATAGTCTTCGTACAAATAGCAATCGCCGCCTGTTCCTTCGTAGAGCCTCTACGAACCTTTACCGTTTTACGCACAGCCTTAATGCATTTGCAAAATCGTTTAGCCTGTGAATCGGATGCCATCTATGCTCTTTCTAGAAAAAGAGTGCAAAAAGAACACAAAAAAGAGCAAAAAAAAAGCTCCTAGGTAGATATGGAGATTAATCGTCTAACACACACACGTGATGATGCATGTGGACTAGATCAATATTACACACAATCCGTTGGACCCGGCAAGTACACGACAACAAACCTTGTACCAAAGGCGAAGGATGTCAATCCTCTTGCCACGGGCGAGTATATGCTCTATCCCCGCGAGGGCTTCGGACTTAACAATGCTGCCATTGACTCCGACTCAGTTCTGCGTAATCAGCCCGAGTTCAAGAGTAATCGCTGCCTGATACGTTCCCAGGCCCGTCCCTTCCTAGGTGTCCCCTATATGGGCGGTGGTCGTGGTAATGCGGATGTTGAGACGCTTCTACAGCACAGTGAGATGGTTCGCCAGGGTAAGGATTGCGGCACGGTTACGGAGCAGCAGTTTGACGGTGTCTTTACGCCAATGATCCCAAATCTTAAGCAGAATATCCAGAAGTCTACGAATTTAATCACGGAGGATGCCTCGCCTGGCTGGATCCGCGGCGGCCTTCCCAGCCGTGCCTATATTCGTGATGTGAACTGCTAAGCGCCCTTTTTTCTAAAAAGGGCATAGGTATGGCCGCACTCACTGATGCATACAACTCAGTAAATGAGACTGCGAACCGTAATGATCCCCATGAAAATCCCCAGGCCTTTCATCGCCTTCGCTCAGAGGCCGAGCACCCCTTTACCGCCCGCCACATGCTTGGTATTGTTGGAGGTAATGCAGTCTCTCTAACGAAGACAAATTGGCCCGATGTTGAATCCGATCTTAAGGGTATCACCCGGCCTAATACAGACTGTGCTACGAGAAAGCACCTCCCCTTCTCTGGAAACATGGTTGTTAGAAAGAATCCAAAGAACTTCTTTGTGATGGATACATCAAAGGATCATCTACCACCAACACAAATGTGGGCCTATCCTGCTGTAATTGGGCCAAAGCCAATCGTACAGGAAGTGTGTGTACGCCCTGAGAAATACTAGCCGCTGCTTGGCGCTAGTCTAATATCATTTCTAGAGTTAGAAATGGCTAAACAGCAAGCATTAACAAGACCTAAGTTTGACGATTATCATCAAATTGACGATATGCGTATAACTAGTTATGCTGCTCGATATTATTTAAATCCTCCGGATGCAAATTGCCCTACAAGTTTCCCTGTAGATGCCACGGTTCGCATCCAGCAAAGTGGCGCCTCCTGGCCCGCCGGCAAATGGAAGACCGATGTTGAATCCGATCTCAAAGGTATAAATCGCTTTGGAAGCCGTGTAAAGTTCGATACCGGCCTCTATAATCCCAAGACCAACGAAATGAATAATACTCGGTATGCATCTGCCCCTGATGAATCATTTCCACAGATCTTCAATCGTCTCTATAATCCTCCCTGTACTCTTCGTTCAACGGGTTGGAATCGCTGGGAGAGCCTACCTCACCAGCCTCAACTCACATTTGAGACGCCCTTTGACTTTTTTATCCCTTCCCGTGATATTGATAAGAATCGCTGCAAGACTCATAAGAGTGTTGTTGAAACAGTCTAACTAACTTCAGTACTAGCCATCAGAGCCGTTACCAGGCAAAATACATCAACATCTTTTCACAAAGCCCAGTAGTATGGAGGCAGCAGCTCTGTTAGCCTTTGCAGGGCTAGGATATGTTGTAACACAACTATCAGGTAACAAAAATAAGGAACAGTTTCAAAACCCGAACCCTTCCGGACTTAGTTGGGGTCTTGATAATGTAGCCTACCAGGATGACACTCTTACTGGAAATAAGCCTCCCGCCTCCGAGCCGAAGCCTGAGGCCAGACGCGGTTTGATGACATCCTTTAAGAATCCTCCTGCCACGATCTTCCCTGATGCCAAACAGGTCCCTCAGCCATTCCAGGAGCCTATATCATCTTCTACTCCCGAGGTTAGTCTAAATCCAGCTGGCCTCGAGGCGAATCCTGTTTACTCTGATGGAGGTGTCTATAGTGAACTGACAGGGACGAAGATCGATGCCGATAAGTTTACACACAATAACATGACACCCTTCTTTGGTGGCAGTGTCAAGCAGAATGTCGATGCCGGCGCAAATAATGGTATTCTCGATTCATATACTGGCTCGGGCTCTCTACAGATCAAGAAGCGCGAACAGGAGCAAATGTTCGATTCGGCTCGCAGCCCCTATGGTGTCCCCTTCGGCCTTGAATCAAGCACGGATTTCATCCAGAGCCGCATAAATGATCCTCGTAACCGCTCAGGTGAGCGTCCCTTTGAACCTGTCCGCATTGGCCCAGCTATTAATGAAGGCTTCGGTACAACTGGCAAGGGTGGATTCCAGCAGTACGAGGTTAATGATTATATGATGAAGAATATTAAGCGTACAGATGATCTGCGTACGAGCGATAACCCGAAATCGACCTATAATCAGCCAGTTGTTCCAGGCCAGCATTTCATCGGCGGGCCTGCTGCAAATTCTGGAGAAGTTCGCAAGTACAGACCTGATACCTTCTATATTGACGAGACAGGTGAGCGCTTCTTTGTTACAACAGGTGATGTAATCAAGGAGACAACACGCCCGACGCAGGTAATGAAGCATGTAACTCGCCCTGAGACTTCAGCGGAGTTCATTGGACCGGCTGGAGCACAGGAGTTCGGCGAGTCCTATGTTGTTGGATCCTACCACATACCCCAGACGCAGCAATATGGTGGTGCCGGCTACCGTAACGCAGATATGACTTCTTACACAAGTGCTAACACAGATGCCCCTGAGGCCGACTATGGTCGCTCTGCCATTGAGATCCGCCCCAATGAGCGTAATCTTACGGGAGAGCGCGTAATGGGACTAAACTTAGTACCAGCTGATACTGGCAATGTGACAGTTCATTATGATGATGATGCCCGTCCCACTCGGCGTAGTGAGATGGTTGGTAATATTCGTCAGACTGGAACGGCAGTTGGATACGCCCAGGGTGCTCCTGCGATCACTGTATGGGATCCAAACGATGTTGCGCGTACAACAGTCAAGGAGGGTACAATTCACTGGAACTATATGGGCGGTGCGGCCTCTGCTGATGCACCAAGCAAACTCAAGGTGTATGACCCTGATGATATTGCGAAGCCGACGCAGAAGGCGCAGATCTCAGCGAAGTCAGAGTACTATGGAGCATCGAACTCGGTTAATAAGGATTTCACGAGCCATGATTCAGCATATAACATGCGTCTCAATCCGAACAAGCAGCAGATTGCAAAGGGTCGCAATCCTCTACATGGTAATGGTGGATCACTTGCGGTCTTTGATGGCGCAATCACTCAGACGACGCGCCGGCTTGATTCTGATTATGTGAATGATCGGACAAACGCCGTTAACCGTGTTGTTGGCCTCACGACTGGTGTTGGTGATATTGGAAAGGTGAACTATAAGGTACCACTCAAGCAGGATGTGTATACAGTGAGAAATCAGCGTGAGATTCTCAGTGGAATCCATGAGAACCCGCTTTTTGCTACACAGGATCTAACACGTAATGCGAACCATGATGAGGCGCTTTACGAAGAGATGTTAAAGGGTATGTGATGCGCATTTTAATTTCCCAAATATAAATAAATAGGAATATGGTAAATAAAACAAGAAAGGTTAAAGGGTTATCAGTTGATACTTTACAAAAACTTACACACAAATATGGTGTTACTAAAAGCGGTTCAAAAAAACAGATAGCATTAAGATTATGGAAACTTGAAAAGCATGTAATGACCCTAGGAGATTTGAAAATTATAGAGAATTTCTTAAACTTAGCACCAGGTAAAAGGTATAAGGGTACTCGATATGGTAGAAGAAAAAATGGTAATTTATATTGTGTAAGTGGTAAGTGTGAAGAAGAAGATTTAAATTAGTTTAAAAATCAAATTTTTCAAAAAGGGTTTTGGTTTTTGCTGAGCTTCTCGTTCTAGCCGTTACAGGGCTTACTTAAGGTTCCCATCTCTAAACCCCTTAGAGAATGTCAAGAAATCCGTGGAAAGGTGCACTACTGGTATGTGGTGAACCTGGCACTGGCAAATCGCGCTGGATAAGAGAAGAGGCGCAAGCAACAAAATCCCGTATTTTTCGCTGGAATGCGCGTGTCGATCGCTCCTTGCGTGACGGTCGAGAGAAATTGCATCAACAGGTGCGTTCAAAAGAGGGTCTGTTCGTATGGATTGAAGGCGCAGATGATCTTACACAAGAGGCACAGGCCTTCTTGCGTCGAATTCTAGAAACGGCTTCATCAAATGTAACCTGCGCTCTGGAAGTTCGGGAACTTTGGAAGATGTCTTCTCCAATTCTTTCAAGATGCACAATCGTTTCCATGAAATCGGATAAATCTTTTCGTTCTGAAAAGAATTTACAGAAGGCAAACTCTCTTGGACTCATTTCATCTTCGACTTCAAACCTTGTTCCAAAGTTGGAAGATCTTCCGGCCCTTCGTAAATCGGCATGTGATCCCTACAAACTAATTGACAACTTTCTCGAAATAAATGCCCGTAATAATTCTATATCAAAATCTACAATGCGATCAATAAAGATGATTGGAGCGGGATCATCGCCATGGATTCAATTGGCGAGTATTTTAGCGCGTCAAGAAACCATAATTCAAGACAGCCCATAAAAATAGTATGGAGTTTTCTGGTGATGGTGTGAGCGTATATGCGGAGGCAAAAGGTGAATACACCCGTCAACTATCACAGTACCTTACACCAGTTCTACAGAAGTATTTCCTAGATATGATTGAAATTGCTAAAGAACGCGAATCTGACCCAAAGAAACATCTTATTGCCTTTCAGACACTTTTAGAGGGCGTATCAGAGTGGAATGTTGATAAGGTTCAGCGTGAAACACAGGCTATTGCTATCAGCACACAGTGTGACTATCTTGAGGAGCTTCTAACAGCTGTTTTTATCGCTCATACGAAGGTATTATCTGCTATTCGCCTAACAAATAAGAATAAGAAGCTTCAAATTACAATTCCTAAACTCGAGCATTTCCTCCATAGAACTCTCACAGAGTGCTCGCGCCTTCTATGGAGAAACACCTTCCTTTTTGCCAGTTCTGGTTCTGCGTTAGATCGCCAGAAGAACATGTGCCAAATTGAGAATTTGATAAAGGAGGGAGTTCTTCAGGGGGTTCGCTCAATGCTTCCTGTGAAAAGTATCCTGCGTGAATATTTATCGACAGATGATACTGATGCAGAGGAGGAGGAAGAGGAAGAGGAAGAGGATAAGGAGGATGAGAAGGATGAGAAGGATGAGAAGGATGAGAAGAAGTCAAAGATGACGTCCGATCTTCCTACTGGTCCTACAGGCTCCACTGGATCCACAGGCTCCACTGGCCCCGTAGAACCACTTAATCTTTCTACAAATGATATACTGGATGGACCCACAGGACCTACATCTGTAAAAGAGATTGATGTTTTTACATCAAAGCCTCTGCCAGCACCCCAGCCCTCGAGAGCTGCTACACCACAGCCATCAAGACCTACTACACCACAGCCATCAAGACCTACTACGCCTCCGGCGGTACCTCCTGTTATAAATCTAGAGTCTGCGGTTGCATTCGCCACTGCTGATAAGGTGACTGAACCACCTGTAATTGCAAATGAACTTGAGGAGTTTGATATGTCAAATATGGAGGAGTCAACCTCCCTAGATTTTACGGAGTTTGAAGAACTCTAAGATCATCCGCGCAGAATTAGGATTGTTTTTTTCCACTAGGCCACCAGAATGAGTGAAATGAATTCATCTTTATATTGGATTGGTGCGTTACTTTCTGGTGTGTTTATTACATCAGTGAGTGCAGGCGGTATGTGGCTTCTGGAGAATAAGAAGCCGACGGCAAAGACAGTAGGTCGTGATTTTATTCTAGGAGGTATTCTGTTCTTTATTCTTCTACAGCTGGTTCCTGAATCAATGATTACTCTATTAACTGGGTTAGTTGTCATGATGCCTAAGATGTCTGGAGGTGGTGAGACAGAATCTCTGGTTCAAAATACGATCGAGACACTTACTGTATCAAGTGCGAGCGCGCTAGATGAAGTTGAGGTGCGAGTGGGTGTTCCTCGCTTTTAAGGTTTTTGCCATGCTCTTTTTAAAGGGCAAAAAATATATGACTATTCCAAGATGAGTGCTCCCTCAAAATGTCCCTTTGCAAATATACTTGGAATTCCAGGGCAGGGATTTCATGCCGCGCGGCTCTACGGCTATGCATTTAATGATACTATTGGCACAATTGTATTTGCTCTTATAACAGCATTTGTATTTGATATTCCTATATGGAAATCTCTTCTAGTATGGTTCATAACAGGAGAGGTTTTACATTATATATTTGGAGTACAAACTGCAGTTTTAACAACTTTAGGGATAAATGCCTGTCCGTGGGATCATTTGTGATTATTTCTAAAAAGCTCTTTTTGCTGAGCTTTTTTTTAAAAAGCTCTTTTTGCTGAGCTTTTTTTTAAAAAGCTCCTAGCAGAAAAGTGAATAAACTTTCACGCCCTCAGGCACCTCTGATTGCGATATTTGATATGAATCAAATGTCGGATTCATAATCTGTTGTGATGGCACAGCCCCATGAATGGCTGCAGCAATATGCTTATAAAGATCAAACGATGGAAATCGCTCTGAACCATCGGCATTTACAAATATATTCTTACCCTTATCATCAATCATCCACTGCCATATCATATTATAAAGTGGCGATACTGTTTCAAAGACAGTAAGGCCCTCTTCCTTGCTTAGAATACAACCCCCACTCTTAACATTCGGCTTCTTTGGAAACACACCATCAATCATACTCACTGCAAGACGGGAAAGATCAAAGGATGGGTTAGGAAGTACCTCCTTTCTAACCTTCTTAACAAGAGGTGAAAACTCGTACTGTCCCTCTGCATCGTTACCATCCTTGAAATCATCCGAGATAAACATCTGCCCGTTTAGTGTAAAAATTGCTCTACCGAAATCTATAATACGGAAAAGTTTTCCATAAGTTGGAACCTTAAACACTGAGCCTGAATTATTCTTGTAATAGAGATATTCTAGAGTTGTGCTCGACCATACAATATTATTTGTATGGAGATCATTATGAGTAAATCCCAGAAGTGTCTGGATACATGAAAGCGCCGAAATCGTCTGGAATAGCCAGGCAGACCACTTTTGCTCCCATTCAACAGATCCAGGATTTGAACCGACTAGCTCGTAATGATCAAAGAGCATATCCATTGTACCATCATTTTGTTCCGTTAAGATAAGCATTACTGGGTAATTTGGGATATCAGCGTAAATTACATGCTCGTCCTCATCAGTCTCGTCTGAACCCTCAGATGAGGATGAATTTTCAACAATATCGAGGTCATTCATCGAATCTGCCGACTTCAAGGAACCAGAATCATTATCATTAATCTCTTCAAGCGGTAGTTCAATTGAGGAATCAGCGGATGACTCATCAGACTCAGACTCTGATTCCCCTTCTTGCTCAAATTGCTCGAGAATCTCATTCAAGACCTCCTCAGGCACAGGCTCGGCAGGATCCTTCTCATTTACAACATGGAATGTGAAAAGCTTCTTGTTATATCCCTTCCAGAACCATCTTTCATATCGATATGTCTGAAAGTCATCTGATAGATTGTATCTGTAGATGTCAGCTCTGGCACAGAATGAACCATAAAAGGCATTAAAGTGTGGGCTAACATCACTCTCTTGTAGACGTCCTAGAGCGTAGGCTGCAATTGTTTCAATATAGGCCTTGTTTCCTGGATCCTGCAATTTTTCAATTGTCTTAGAGCTTGTCTTATCATTCCAGGGAAGTCCATTTTGCTTAGGAAGTGTATGTTCTCCCTTTATCCACTGAACAGGATCCAATAGGTGTGTAGCCTTCATGAAGGCCTTGCGAATTTCCACGGGAGGCACCTCAGAGTCGGAGACATCTCGATTTGGGATTACCGAAATTAGACAGGGTCCAGAAGTTCCGGAACAATCAATTGAGTAAATTCTCCAGAGTTGATCCAGCCAAATTTCTTCTGAATCTGATTTCCAATTCTTGAGTTTAAAAAGTTTTTTGAGAGTTGGAAAGAATGTTTGAAGATTTTGGTAGCCCTTCACTGATAATAAATCCTTTGATAGTGGGGCAACTCTGAATTTTGGGGTTGGTAAACTAACGCCCCGGAGCATCTTGCTCGTATTTAGAACATTGTAATCCATTGGAGCACGCATTTTGCGGACTTTTTTTTGATTATCTGTATATAGTCAAATGGCACAGACGGCGCATGTAAACTTCAACATCAAAAAGTTTGATATGAAACGGATCCCACAGGATGCAGTAGTGATTTTCATTGGCCGCCGCCGTACAGGAAAGTCGACGCTTGTTCGGGATCTTCTTTTTAATCACCAAGATATGCCTGTAGGAACAGTTATCAGTGGTACAGAGGAATCGAATTCATTCTACGGAAAAATGATTCCCCCGATTTTTATCTATGGCGAATTTCAGCCGGTTATTCTCGATAACTTTGTAAAACGGCAAAAGATGATTACATCAAAGATTGAGAAGGACAAGCAGCAGAATATTCGCTCAAAGCTAGATCCTCGTTCATTTATGATTCTCGATGACTGTATGTATGATGACAGCTGGACTCATGACAAGAATATTCGTTATCTCTTCATGAACGGTCGTCACCAGAAGGTGTTTTTCCTGATTACTATGCAATACCCTCTGGGTATCCAACCCTCTCTCAGAACAAATGTAGATTTTGTTTTTATCCTGCGTGAGCCGTATCTCAGTAATAGAAAGCGTATGTTTGATAACTATGCAGCTGCCTTTCCGAGTTTTGAGTTTTTCTGTCAGATTATGGACCAGTGCACGCAGAACTTTGAGTGCCTTGTTATTGATAATACAAGTTTGAGTGCCAAGCTAGAGGATTGTGTATTTTGGTACAAGGCTGATACGCATCCCGATTTTCGCATTGGGGCTCCTCAATTCTGGCAACATTCAGCCACATACTATCGTGATAAGGATGAGGAGAATATTAATGTGTATGATCCAAATGCTGCTAAGAAACTCAGAGGACCATCGATAAATGTTCGTAAGACTTGAGTACACGGCGGTAATTTCCACATAACACTTAGATGAAGTGGTCTATTATAGTCCTCTTATGTATTGCTATAGTTTTACTGATAGCTGATCGCCTCATAAGAATTCAACCGTATGTTGAGAAGTTGCGCGTTGTAAATGAGTCGTTTCAGATGCCTGCGGTAAATGCGCGTAAATGTGGAGTAAACATGCTACCCTGTATGAATACTACAAAGTGTGGCAATGGATTCTGCATTTCGACAGAGCCTCCTGTAGTAATTGATAAAAATCCACTTCCGGTATTACCTTGATTGGGGGTGGCCCCCAATCAATTTAATAAGGAGTTTCACTCCGTATTACCCTAGCATTTAATCTTTCATTCATACAGAATGAGTATCCCAAAGGGCGCATATAGTTTACTAGGCCTTCTTGTTGTTTTAGTGGTAGTAGTGGCATTTCTCCCTGCCATCCGCAATGCCTTTGCCCCCCTATTTCCAGAGGGTTTCCGTGATCTTGACTGCAAGGGGGTAGTCTGTGAGGAGGGCGAGTTCTGCCAGGATAATGTCTGCCGCCCGGTGAATGCACCTAATACGAATGATGTAGTAGGTTATGGGCTTTAGGCTTAGGCTTAGGCTTAGGCTTTTTAGAAAAAAGCCTACCAAAAAACTAGGCGATTTAAGAAAAATTATATTTTTCATGATGTTAATAACATCTTAAAAAATATACTATAATATCGAGTTTTTGGCAAGCTTTTTTCTAAAAAAGCTTAGTTTTTTGGCAGGCTTTTTAGAAAAAAGCCTAAGGCAGGCTTTTTTCTAAAAAGCCTAAAGTGCAGCTCCCCCCATCTTACGCGCAATGGCAAGATCAGCCGGCCCATCAGCGCCGAACATCGAGTGATAGTCAGCCGTACCCGAAGCATCCGTCACCGCATTCTCAGTACTCTTCAGCTCGACAGTCTTCTTCTTTGACGCCTCACGGTTCTCACGCTCAAAGAGCTCGCGCGCCTCCTCATTCTCCTTGTACTTCTTCATGAGAGTATTGAGCTGCTCCTCAGCATACTCCTGCTCCGGTACATCAGCCGGTGCAGGATCCCACGGTAGCCACTTCCCGACCTCAGCCACGAAGATATTGTGGATGGGATCCGCACGCTGGAGCTTCTTCGAACGGGCGACAGCCTCCTCCTTTGAGTTATACGAGCCACGCACCTTGAGGCCACGAACACTTGTACGGAACTCATTTAGCGTAAAAAATTCCTCCTCAAGCTTCTCCTTATTCGCGAACATGAAGTCATCGTAAAGCTCCTTGAGCTTCGTCTGCGTGAGATCACTCTGCTTCTCCTTGAAATACTTTTGGAGGCTATCCATCACCGTATCTACCCGAACACGGGCATCGCGAAGGGTCTGCGCGGCACCACTGAGATCCTTGGCATCAGCTGCATCGGCCTCCACGTTTAGCTTGTCATTAACACCCTTTACCGTATTCATCAGGTAGGTCTCAAAAGTCTTCACGCGGAAAGAAAGCTCAAATGACTTAAGAAACTTCTCAAAGAAAAAGTTATCCTTATTCGCAAGTACCTTCTCCGGACTTAGAAAACTAAGAAGACAGAACTTCTGACCTGGTACATCCGCATCCTCCATAAGAAAGTCCTCGCGCTCTTGTGCCATTCTGAATTCTCTATAAATGGAAGTTTAAGTGGCTTTGCCTTATAAAAAATCTTAGAACTGAATATATGGACGCCACGTCAGAAATCATTAACCGTGTAGTTAAGTACCTTGTTGAGGGCCTCTTCGTTGCCGTCGCTGCGGTTTTTATCCCCAAGCGCTCGCTCCCTGCTGATGAGATCCTCAGCCTCGGCCTCGTCGCCGCGGCTGTTTTCGCCATCCTTGATGTCGTGAGCCCCAGCATTGGCTCGTCGGCGCGCACGGGTGCTGGTCTAGGACTTGGTGCGAACCTTGTTGGATTCCCTCTTCGTTAAACTGCGCTTTTTAGAAAAAAGGCGCACCAAAAAGAGCTTTTTGGAAAAAAGCTCAGCAAAAACTTTGGTCTTTTTGTAAAAGGCCCCAAAAACTCGAATTTGTTATATATTTTAGGGGATTTTTAATTTCCTAAAATATATAATATTTAAAAGGTTCTCAGATACTTCGCACAAATTGCCAACGCAGATCCTGACAAATTTTTTGCCAGATCTTATCTTGAACATAAAGTTTATCGCGATTTTTCAATAAAGTGAAACATGGCAGATACTCATCAAGCTCAAGAAGCTCACAGAATTTATACAGAACATAAGAATACGAAAGGAAATTATTGCGATCCTTCGGGCAATGAGCCTGAAAAGACGGCTGAATTTCCTTAAACATATAGCGCAACTTCTCCTCAATTTCACGGCTCATCACGGCCCCCGTCTGGCCGTTCAGCCGATTAATTATATGGGGAATATGCTCGTAATATTTATTAAATTTCAGCTTCTTCAGAATTTCCTTAACTTTTGAGGCCTTGAGAGTTCTAAAATCCATAATTCGCTCCTTCTTGAGTTCAACAAGAATTGCATCATACACTTCCTGTGGAATTTCAGTACTTTCCTTCGCTTGAAATTGTGCCAGCCACTCATTAAAATGATTAATACGCTTATAGGCATAATAGCTGATCTCACGCGGCGGATCCTTGTAACTCGGCTTATCAGAATCAATAAGAACAAAATCCTGGTACCCACACTTACAGCATGTAAAAACGGCCTCATTTGCACTAAAAATCATCTCAGTATCGCAATGCGGACAATCACCAAAGGTCTCAAATTCAATCTCATGTGATCCGCGAGCATGCTCTGGATCTATCCGCTGAAGATACTCCTCTAGAAGCTTATCACGGCGAAGCTCCTCTCCCCGCTTCTCCTGTGGAACATGGACGGGTGCCACATAGGCATCATCTGTCTTTGCGGCCTCCTCTAGGGCCGCCATGATGCTACCAGGCTTCGCCTTTGCACTAATGCGCTTGGGAGCAGGATCAATACCCCTCTGAATTTTATCCTGGATATCATAATAATTATATAATATTTCACCGGTATTTAGAAAATAATCATACATTTCAACATTTGACTCAATATTATTAATATTCTTATTAAGTTCAGCCTCTTGTTCTTCAATTGCAGTTAATTCAATTGGATTCTGGCAGTCACCCTTCTTCTGTCTAATAGACGCAATTTCTGCCTTCAAATCATTAATATGATTTGATTTATCTTTTATTTGAGAAATATGATATGTATGAAGAGCATCCAGAGTTGTTCTAGCCTCTGGATTACTTCTTCTAGTTGGTCGTATATTGAAAAAGGCTGCCATTCTATTGTTTACAGGGGTGTCTGTTTAGGTTCATTTAATTCTGCGAATTTTACTTAAAAAACAGTGTCTCCCGGCATACCATTTTTATATTTTTCCATGGTTCCTAAAATTATTTCTAAATCAAGGGTATAACAAAATGACGGGTGGTGGACTTATGCAACTTGTCGCCTATGGCGCCCAGGACGTTTACCTCACGGGTAACCCCCAGATCACTTTCTTCAAGGTCGTGTACCGCCGCCACACGAACTTCGCCATGGAGTCCATTGAGAACCCCTTCAATGGCTCACCTGGCTTCGGTCGCAAGGTCACGTGCACGATCCAGCGCAACGGTGACCTTATCCACCGCATGTACCTCCAGGCCACGCTCCCCTCCGTTTCGCTCCAGTCGACGGACGGCTCGGGCGCCCAGTTCCGCTGGCTCAACTGGGTCGGCCACAACCTTGTCAAGAATGTCGAGATCGAGATCGGCGGCCAGCGCATCGACAAGCACTATGGCAACTGGCTCCACATCTGGAATGAGCTCACGCAGGAGGCTGGCAAGCAGGCCGGCTATGCCAAGATGGTTGGCAATGTGCCCCAGCTAACGAACCTCCTCGTCCAGGGCGGTGAGTCCTGCGACAACTACTGCGCTGCCGGCGAGCCCAACATGAGCCAGGAGCAGCTTGCCTGCGCGCCTGAGTACACGCTCTACATCCCCCTCCAGTTCTGGTTCTGCCGCAACCCTGGTCTTGCGCTCCCCCTCATCGCCCTCCAGTACCACGAGGTCCGCATCAACCTTGAGTTCAACACGATCAACAACCTCTGCTGGGATGTCACGCCCCAGCTCACGACGAACTACCACACGATCCGCGACCGCGTCAACAACGCCAACCTTGTTGCCGCCTCGCTCTATGTTGACTACATCTACCTCGACACGGACGAGCGCCGCAAGTTCGCCCAGGTCTCCCACGAGTACCTCATCGAGACGCTCCAGTTCACGGGCCAGGAGTCGATCACGAGCTCGGCCAACAAGCTCAAGCTCAACTTCAACCACCCTTGCAAGGAGCTTGTGTGGGTCGTCCAGCGCGATTCGTATGTGTCGTGCAATGACGCCGATGTCAACCAGTGGAAGGGCCAGCAGCCCTTCAACTTCTCGGACTGGTGGGACCGCTCGGTGCTCGAGTCGGGCTACTCCGTTACGCGTGTCGAGGGCATGGGCGGCAAGAACCCCGTCGTCACGGCCCTTCTCCAGCTCAACGGCCACGATCGCTTCCAGGTTCGCGAGGGCCGCTACTTCAACGAGGTCCAGCCCTTCCAGCACCACACGAACATCCCCGCCGTCGGCATCAACGTCTACTCGTTCGCTCTCCAGCCCGAGCAGCACCAGCCTTCTGGCACATGCAATCTTTCGCGCATTGATAACACAACGCTCCTCCTCACGGTCTCCAACAACACGGTTGGTGCCACGAACTCGGCGTCCGTGTATGTCTTCGCCACGAACTACAATGTGCTTCGCGTCATGAGCGGCATGGGTGGCCTCGCCTACTCCAACTAAAGTGGTTGATACCTTTGAAAGGGGTACGACTGTTTTATATATTATTATTTTTTAAGAGTTAAATTTAAATAAAAAATATCGCCAAGTACTTAATTTAAGTACTAGCCATTACCATATTCATCTAGTATTACTAGTTGAATATGATATCTAGATGATACCGACAGGCACTTTAGCCCTCTTAGATTAATCTGTCTTATTTTTAATCCTTCTTGTATTATTTACTTCCTCATTTTCAATAGTACCAATTGTATTATTTCCATTATTTCTATTTCTGCGTGTGGCACACTTAGATAGACGACTACAACTTGCCTTTAATAGAACTGATGAAACTCGTAAGGCTATTTTAGTGGCTAAAAGCTTAGGATCAAATTCACCCTTATGTATTATAGTAATCGCCTCATTTAGAGCAACATCAAAGGCCTTCTCAAAACATGACTTTGTTACGGAGATAAAATTATTTTTATTGGGATTACCGCCACATTGAGGAATACTAAGTAGCTCTATAGCCTTTAAGGTCACCTTAGTAGCAAGAAGATCAGGATCCGTACCATTTTCTTTACCCTTACTTAATAATCTTTCTAATTTATCAACAACCTCTGGGGCTGGAGAGGCTCTCATCTATGATCTTTTTAGAAAAAAGCTCAAAGCTCTTTTTCTAAAAGGGTGGAAGTGGCTTCCCAGCATCAATACTAATCAGCCACTTTATCATCTTTGGATTAAATCCCTTTTTCTCATACTGAAGATACAGTTCCAGAGGTGATCCGTCAAAATACTCTATTCTCTCAAAAAGAGTCTGTTTAAACATCTTCTTGATAACAAAAACACCTGCCTTAACGACCTTATTAAGCTTAATCACATAGACCTTCTTTAAAGTATCATCGTGATTCTCAGAAAGGAACTTAACTACTCCAGATATATAGTTAGTATCAATAGGCTCATTTGACGCAATATCACTGCAGTCGAGAATCCACACCCATGGGCCACCGCCAATATCACCTACATGCTTCTTGAAATTTTCCAATTTCGAGCCATCCTTTGTAATATCTTTTGATCTAGATGGTGCTGTGTAGATATATTTTGTATTATCAAATATTCCAATATCCGTAAAGCTATGGAAGTTCGGGTCGATCTTACATTTTAAACATGACATCCTATAGTATATTAATAGCCTATAGTGCCGGCAATTCACGCGCAGTTTCAATTACAACCTCTAGAGGCGTTTCATATGAACTATATTCAACCGCTGCCGTAGTAGGTTTATCAAGACTTAACAGCTCCTGGAGGGCATGAAGACGGCGCCCAATTGGTGAATATGTCATACCGTATTTTCTCGAAATCTGTTTCCATCGCCATTCAAATTGCAGGGCTGCAGTATGATCTGGAAATCCCTTCACATGGCATATACGTTCCCATGTCCGCCCAGAGGTGGCCTTTGCTCCGCCTGACTGTAGACCATTATGTTGTTTCAGGCGACGCTCTAAATCGGGTGTTATTCCAATATATGTCTTCGACGATCCTCCATCAGATGTAGCTAGAAAATAGCATTTCCACGGCTCATTCATATAATAAATAGTATTTATTTATTTAGATGAGGGATAGTACTGAAATTAAGTACATGGCGGTAATATTAAAGTATATAAGATAAATAGGGAGTGCTATGACACTGCGTTATCCGAATAAAACACTAAAAAAACTCAAGCCAGCAAAGTTTGCTATGTGTATTCCATGCCACACAGAGGACTTGAGTTGTATTGATAAATGTTTTCAATCTATCAAGGCCCAGAAGCAAGCTCCTGATCTTATAACAATGTCTGTCTCAAGTTCCACACCTGAAAAAGAGGCTATTTTTAAACAGAAGAGAGCCGAGTATAATCTTCCTATTCACTATACTTTTACTACAGAGTCCTTGCTGCCAGGAGCGAACCGAAATCGCGCTGCTGCAGCAGCTGTAAAACGCGGGGCCAGTCATTTATCCTTTTTTGATTTTGATGATATTATGCACCCGATGCGTTTCAAGGCTATTCGCACGGCCTTTATAAAGAATCCGAAGATGACTGGGCTCGTTCACGGATTTAAGAATGGATTTAAGGCTGATCCAAATATAAATCTGCCAAATGATCCCGTGAAGGGTACTGTATATTTCAATAAAATTCGACCCACATCTGAAAATAATCAGGAAGGAGTTCATTTTAATACAGTATTAGTTGATCCAAACTTTACTAAAAATAATTCAAACAACGGGCAGCTTACCAACGGACACAGTACAGTGAAAAGTAGCTTCTGGAAGCGATATCCTTTTCAAGAGGATTTAAGAACAGGAGAGGATGGATCCTTTGTTTTTAATATTCTTACAAAGGGAACTCTTGGATTTATGACAGATCCTCTTACTTTATATTTACGCTAGAATAGTATGGAAGGTGGAGGTTCGTCAATAAATCTATCAAATATTGGTGACTATCGTAATATAGATGATGTATATACAATTCTAAACTCATCTCTTTTCACTCTTACACTTTCATTATTAGCTACCCGGATTGGAAATCTCGGTGGATTCAGTCTAAATACATATTTTGACATTTTTGGAATCGAGGGAGTTTTATCAAACACAATGTTAATCACTTTAATGTTTCAGATAACGCGCTATTTTTATACGGTACTCTATGCGAACTTTGACAAGTCGTGGTCTCCCTTTGTATTTATCTGCGGGCTTCTTGGAGTGCAGATAGTGCATGATGTTGTTTTTTACTATGGTGTGATTAACTTTTTACCATCTGGAAAGAATGATATGATAGATGTGCTAAAACAGTATTCGAAGGAGAATAGTACGGGTGCAATTGGAGGACATTCTGCAGTATTAATTCTAACGGCACTCGTTGCCATGATAACAAATGATATGGATATGGTTTCTAAATTTGTACTTTTAGGACTTGTTCTCTATAGTCTCCCCTATATTATTTCAATAGTGCATAAGAAGCCTGCACCCCCACCACCGCCGCCGGCGAAAAAGGAGGAGATCCGTGATGTGAGAGGATTTTATTGATCTAATAGTAGAGATGTCTGGGTTAGAGAATTCAACACCAGATCAACAAAATAATGCAGTATTTGAATCTGTTTCTGGATCGCCTATGGGTGATTCGGCTTCGGCTTCAGGTATGTCTGCATCAGCGCCTCTACCGGATGTATCAGCCCCTGTAGAAGATGCGTCGGCATCTCTACAAGATGCCTCTGCAGCTGTAGAGGCCCCAGCGTATGTTGAGAATGCTTCAGCCTCGGCACCAGTAAATACCTCGGCATCTCTTCAACCAAACGAAACTAGCCCAGAGAATACTTATGTTCCTGCTCCAGCTCCTGCTCCTGTTTCAGCTCCAGCTCCCGCTCCTGCTCCCGCGCTTCCAGCTCCCGCGCTTCCAGCTCCAGCACCAGCTCCTCCAGCTCCCGCGCTTCCAGCTCCCGCCCCGCGCTCAGAGGGTAGATCAAACAAACAGCGTCAATCAGATATAAGAGCAAAGGAGTTTCGTTCAAGAATAAATCCAGAATATCTTAGAAAGTTTGAAAATATTCCAATTGCTCTTAGACCCAAGGGATTCCCCGCTACGGCCGCACGCCAAGCGATTGAAATGTCGCCCGAGGAACAGAATGCGTTTGTTAATAATGTTGCAGCTGAGCGCAGAAATGCGATCGAAGTAAAACTCGGAAGAAAGACACGCAAAGTTGATTCAGCAACACTAAAGGATATTGAAAACATACTAAAGATGGCTGAACGCTCTCTTATCTTTAAGGATCCGTCTCACAAGCGTATGATACGCCAGTTTGGAAGAGAGACTCGCAAGATAGCTAGAAATTACACGAGTGAGAATATTAATACACTTGTTAGCCCGACCAGAGCAACTCGTAGAAGTATAAACGCCAATAGAACCCCAGCCGTCGCCAGAACCTTTAGAAATAAGAATAATGTAGTAAGTAGCCTTGAAGGGCGCCTCGCCGAGGACTAAAATTGACTAAGACATCCTATTACTCTGATACTATAATAATGACATATCTAAGAGTAATAAATCCATCTGAACCATGTACTGACATGCCAACCGAGCTGGCATATGAGTACAAGTTTCCTCTAGACCCCTTTCAGCAACACGCTATTAAGGCAATCTCGGCACATGAGAATGTTCTAGTGACTGCAAAGACGGGTTCAGGTAAGACCCTTGTAGGCGAATATCAGATCGCACACTCTTTGAAGGAGGGAAAACGCGTCTTCTATACAACGCCTATCAAATCCCTTTCAAATCAGAAGTTTTATGATTTGAAACAGATGTTTCCAGACCGTGTAGGTATCATGACAGGTGATATCAAGTTCAAGCCAGATGCCGATATTATTATCATGACAACAGAGATTCTTCGCAATCTCCTTTATAAGCGCGGCACTCGTACAGAATCAATTGGTCTCACTGCCAGTCTGTCGCTCGATCGCCTAGGTGCAGTCATTTTCGATGAATGCCATTATATAAATGATCGCGATCGTGGATCCGTCTGGGAAGAGACACTCATCCTCTTGCCACCCACTGTAAATCTTGTAATGCTTTCCGCAACGATTGATGCTCCCTCAGACTTTGCATCATGGCTAGGTGATTTGAAACAGACTCCAATCAATCTGATTTCAACCGAATATCGCATTGTTCCTCTTACACACGGAGTCTACAAGGATAAGGAGTTTCTCTGTATTATGGATGCAAAGGAACGGTTTGATGCCGGCAACTATAAGGGCTGGCTACTCTGGCTAAAGGCTCAGGAGCGCAATGCCGATCAGCATCGAGCCGAGGTTGCCAATCGCCGCGCCGGCGGCTATGATGGTGGCCCAGTTCAGCGCAAGACATCTATGAAATCTTTTCCACATCAGATGAATGCTCTTGTAGGACAGCTAGATGAAAAGGGTCTTCTACCGGCCCTCTTCTTTGTCTTTAGTCGAAAGGACTGTGAGCGCTATGCCAAACTCGTCGAGCACACTCTGATCTCTTCTTCGGATACAGCCTCCGTCAAGCATATTATTGACTTTCATCTTCACCGTTATGGTGAGGAACTACAGCGACTTCCGCAGTATCATACCTTGCGCGCCCTTCTCGAGAAGGGCATTGCCTTTCACCATAGTGGTCTTCTGCCCGTTTTGAAAGAGATTGTCGAGATTCTCTTCGGTAAGGGACTTGTGAAGGTTCTCTTTGCAACGGAGACCTTTGCAGTCGGCATCAATATGCCTACCAAGACGGTTGTCTTTACGGGTTTCAGAAAGTATGATGATGCTATTGAAGGAATGCGCCTTCTGAATACGGATGAATATATTCAGATGGCCGGTCGTGCGGGGCGTCGCGGTAAGGATACAAGCGGCACTGTCATTTACTTACCGGATCGCGATCCAGAGGATCTCGAGGATATGCGCCGCATGATGACAGGCAAGAAATCGACCTTCAAGTCTCACATGTCATTCTATTATGATTTCCTTTTGAAAACTCTACAGGCGGGCAATCTAAACTGGAGAGAGCTTATGCGAGATTCATATTGGTTCAAGCATCATCAGCAAATTATTGGATTCTGTAAGCGGGAGATCGATGATGTATCGAAACAGTTTACAACGATTGGGCTAACAGAGGATGAAATCAAGGCAATGGCTGAGTACGATAAGCTCACACTGCAGATCAAGGAAACTACGAATGCCGCCCGCCGCCAAGCACAGCGTGAACTGGAGGCCTGGAAACAGAAGAAGATCGGTCAGCGCTGGTATAGTGTAGAGAAGGAATTCTGGCCCCGCTATAAGCGACTTGAACTCGAACTCAAAAGTCTCGAGCGAGATTTGGTAGGACTTATGGCACCTGATAGTGATGTTGAACCAGCCTTGACGGTTCTGCGGGAGTTCGGACTCCTTGCAGAGAATTCTCGTTCAAGCCTCACGCCTCTTGGTGTAATGGCTACGGAGATTAATGAGGGGCATCCGATTCTTGAACCGATGTTTTACACATCTGGTGATACTCTAAAGGGTCTTACTACTCCTGAGGATATTCTCACTGTCTTGGCAATCTTTCTAGGAGAGGGAACGACGCCGGCACACATTGATTCTATAAATATTCCTGGAAATGTATCGGCGGCAATTAAGGAGATTATGCGAATGGCAAATAATTGTCGAAGTGTTGAAGACAGGAACAGAGTTCAGGTACCGGCAGGAAAGAGACAATTCTGGGAGATCAATATGGAATGGGTCGAGCCGATCTGGAGATGGCTTCAGGGAGCAGCGCTATCTGAAATCATCCACGATTATGAGTTATTTGAAGGAAACTTTCTGAGAGTTCTTTCGAAGCTTGTAAATATTCTGGAAGAGTGGAGATCACTCGCGATTCTCCAGAATGATACGGATATGCTAAACCTTCTTGTAAATGCAGAACTGAAGGTTAAGTCGGGTCTGGCTACGAATGAAAGTCTCTACTTGCGGTTGTAACGGCTCCGCTTCTGCGACTTCTTCTTGGATCGCTTAGAATTCCGCCGTCTGCGTCGTGAGCCGCCCGTCTGACCGGTCAGGGTCGGCGCACCTGATTTTTCTTTTGCAATAATCGCCTTTAAAAAGTATGCAAAGATGATATGCATAAGTTTATTCAATACCGGATCAAGTGATAGGGCAATTATCGCGGGATTTAGAATTGTCGTCTCAGTTATTTCATTCGCATCCTTGCGTTTCTCCTTCATATTCGGCAGGGGCTCTCCTAGAGAGGTCATGTAGGGTGATGGGTAGTATTTCATATCGGGCATAACTGCTAGAATATCATTAACAAAGGGCGTACTTTCTGATTGTTTTATAGTGATACCCTCAACCTGAATGTATTCAAGATAATAGAAATAGACCTTCTCAAATATACTGGGGATTACAACATAGGATAGAAGTTGCTCGTCCTTTCCAATATATCCAGGTTTACTTATATTATTTGGCTTACGATCATTGCCCTCCTGTATCACGATACTATGCTTTCGTATATAGGCTAGACATTTTCGCCATAGACTACCATCAATCCATTCTGGTATATTACCAAGTGTTGATGTCACAGCAGCATAGCATCCTGTTGTTTTCACACCGGTGTCTGGATGAACATGCCACTGACGTTGATAATTCGGCTGCGATGCAATTAGAATTCTGTAGGGGCTCGGATCAGAGAAAATAGGCTTAATTGCCTGGAGTAGAGTATTCTCCCAGATTGCCATTTTTCTGTAAAGTGGTGGATCTCCATTAAGAATCTTCTCATCTTTTACGAGATTCTCAAAAAGTGTATCTGCGTCACGCACAAACACGGGAATTGTAGGGAAATCATGAAGAGCCTTCATTCTGAGCGCACGAATTACGGCATTATCAATTGTTTTATTATCACCCTTTGAACCGACTGCATATTCGGGCCAATCTATAACGGCAAAAATCACATTTGGATGGGCTGCAATTTCGGCCCATTCCCTATTATGTTTTTGAATACGTAAATTATTCTCATTTGAATTCTTAAAAACAGGGTTCTCAATACTGTGTTGATCGATATATATAATTAGACACCAACCGGCAAATTCAGGCTGTTCGGTTATCCGTAGATATTGAAGAAGACCTGTTTTATAAACATCTGTTTTCACCCAGGGCGAATCCTGCCCCTTATAGTCGGTGCATGTTAGACAGTCAGTTTCACGAAAATAATAGGCTGAACTGAATACACCTACAGGGCTGGCACCTTTTATTTTATATGTGATGGAACCTTTTGATTGATCATCAGGATCTATATATTTTACGGACTCTGACATCCCTACCTAGTTGTACCCGGTATTTTTTATAGAGTCAATATAGCAATGAGCGAGGACGGAGAACAAAACAAACAGGACGGGGGAGCATCGACACAGCCCTTAAAGGATTTAACCTACAATTCTCATTTGGAACATTTAATTTCTTCCGAGGCCGAGAAGGCACTTGTACTTTTCTGGCTACACGATCAGGCCGAGAAGCGATTTTCCAAATTCAGTACATGTATTACAATTCCTGTAATTGTCCTTAGTACTCTGGCTGGAACGGCTTCAATTGGGTCCCAGACACTTTTCGGTGGTGGACCGGCTGCCTCAATTGGAATTGGAGTAATTAGTATTAGTGTAGGAATTATGAATACAGTTTCGAGTTATTTCGGCTGGGCGAAACGGGCCGAGGGTCACAGAATTTCAGCCGTGAATTACTCGAAATTGCATCGGTGGATTTCAATTGAATTGGCACTCCCACGCGACCAGCGCGTACCGGCGAAACATTTTCTAAAGGATATTCGCTCCCAGATTGACCGTTTTAATGAGACATCGCCCTCAATTCCTCCCGAGGTAATTGATCTTTTTACTGTGAAAATGAAGAATATTAAGGATGATGTTGCAATACCAGAAGTCTGTAATAATATTAAGGCAGTTGATGTCTATCCTGAGGAAGAGGAGAAGGTTGTTGTCTTAGATACACCTGCCTCTCCTTCACCAGTTAATGTCATTTTTACAGAGGGCAATAAGGTTGTCAGCCCCCCTATGCCGTGGCGTGGAGGTGCACCACCACCTGTAGGCGCGACAGGGCCGATTAAAATTACGATCTAACAATGGGCCCTCGGTCACGAAAATTTGAATATTTAGAGCTCATTTCATACAATAGAAATGAGCCCTGAATATGAAAATCTTATAAATAGTATGACAATTCTGTATATTACAGTAGTCTGGGTTTTCATTATGACTGTTATGTATGGTTTTGGATGTACTCCAACTCATAGATATTATAGCCTTATTCGGGATGGGATTCATATACGAATCCGATCAGAGTCATCTGAGATTTAGATACCGCCAGACACATTTAGAATAAATCCAGTTGTAGCGAAAAGTCAGTTGTAGTATTATTTCCTGTTACACCTGAAACAAATACATGTAGTTTATCTCCACTATTTAGATTTTGAGAAGAGTTATAAAATGATTTAGCAGTATCGGTTGCTCCAAAAGTAACTGTAAATAATGTGCTAGTTATAGTTCCACCTACTGGCGTGTATTCAACAAGAACAGTTAGACTATTACCAGCTCCTGGCGCAGTCGCAAGGGCTGCACTTAATCCTGATAAAATAGTTGGCTGTTGTATACGATAGAAAGCAGGTGGTGTTGACGAATCTGGAAAATTATTATTAGATACAGCCTGTGTTCCAGGCCATAAATAACCATCTGTAAGATTTTTAAGGGCACCCTTCAAGCCGTAGAAAAGTGTGGTTGGATAGATATAAGTCGAAAATCCTTTTCCACCTGCCGATTTTGTCACAAGATCTACACCAGGGCCGAGCTGAATACCTGCTGAAGCAAGATAGGTAGGATTTATGATGGTTGCTGGATTAGTCTGAAGAATATCTGAGGCCGTGTAGGATTGCCCTGCAGTAGGTGTAACCGTTCCCACTGTGGTCGCGCGTAACTGTATGGAGCCTGTATTGGATGAGTCTTCCGTTTCTACACCCACATAGGAGCCGGTTGATGCTGTGGATGTCGGCTGGGCCACATAGATATTCATATCGCGTGTAGATATTATATTTGTTCCGCTGACTAAGACGCCTCTCTTAGCGCCACCGCCATTTGAATACACATTAATCGTAGAGCCCTTGAGAGAATTAAATGAGAAGGAGGCCGATCCAAGAGTTCCTGTGCCGCTCGCTTCTACGCCTGTCACCACACTTGTGCCACCGGATGAGGCTAGCGAATTATCAACAGTAACAATACACACACGCAGCTTCGCAGTAACCGTGGTAGTTCCACCGAAGACGATACCCTTTAGAGTATAATGTCCTGCAGAAGTGAGTTTTAGCGTTAGATCTTCCACACGGGTATTTGCACCCATAATTAAAAGTGTTGTATCGGCGGTAACACCGAGCATCTGTATCGTGGTCGTTTGAATGTTTTGGCCGCGAAGAGCAATTCCTGCAGGGAGAGTGATACCCGCGCTTAGATTATAGGTACCAGGGTGAACCCAGATGGTGGTTCCTGAGGTTGCGGCGGCTACGGCGGCATTGACTGTAAGATAGGGTGAGCCACCAATAGAG
>Ga0209189_1000180_pt1 | contig 55347 bp, 81 predicted proteins | sample C_130820_EF_Meta_FD_187308 | JGI IMG/M metagenome (GOLD analysis project Ga0209189, IMG submission 187308) | Freshwater microbial communities from Lake Croche, Canada to study carbon cycling - C_130820_EF_MetaG (SPAdes) (version 3) | ecosystem: Environmental > Aquatic > Freshwater > Lake...
CACACACACACACACTATATATGGTGTTGTTCAATAAAGGTGAAATTATGAAAAGTTTTAATGAGTGGATGGAAAATAAAGAAAATAATTTTGGCGGTGATGGCGTAGAGATTGGTAAATCAAGAAAATCCCGACCGGGCGATATGCCTGCTGATTACTACAAAAAAAGATCCACGGACAGGCTGGATGTCTTTGATCAAACAATGAAAGCCCAAGATTGGCCTCGCATCAAGCGAGACTTCCACCAAGAGCACGGGCGCGAGCCGACCGTTGAAGAACTCGCTAAACTCGGCGGCGTGATTCTGAATAACCCCGAAGAGGAAGAAGATACCTTCAAGTTTAGATCTTTGTATCAAATTTCACTAGGCGAGTTAGTGAAAGATCTTAACAATCTGCCGAGGGGCACTATGGTTGATAAATTATCACATCCTCACAATTATGTTGATGTCCCTTGGGATGTTGCTTTTGAAAGAGGAGTTGGAAGAATGCCAGCAGAAGAATTGATTAATATCTGTAATTCTTTGATAAATGCTGGAAGAATATCAGAACAATACAAGATTGATGAAAAATCTTTTGTGTGGATTGTTGTGGATCAAGGAGAGCCGGGACACAAGCTTTTGGATGTCAACCCAGACGGTACCTTAGAAGTAAGTTGGCCTCACGACGATCACTGGCATCCGTAAATCTACAAACCAAGTCGCTCAATAAACAAAAACAAGTGGAGTCGTTGTCGCTAGACAAGGCCATGAAACTTGAAGCCCACTCCCTTTAGCGGGTGGGAGCATTCACCTATGAGCAGAATCTGAGCAAAACATGTTTTTCGCAAGAAATATGCGCCAAACCCCTTGGAAAACGCCCCCTCTGCCCGCCCATTTTTTTGGCCCCCGCGGTAGCTAGATAATATGGTCTCGGAACCCCTCGGAGAGTCCATAATGAGCCAGATTTCGAAGAGAAGCGTTTCCGTCGAGCAGCTCATAAGCGAGATACACAACCACCACATCAACCACCTCAACAGGGAGGTTTACCTGCACGGGTACGTGGACGCGGACGAGGAGCCCGGGGTCGAGTACAGGATGGCCACCTCGTTCGTGAAGAACCTGCACATACTGGAGTACCAGAACTCCCAGAACATTCTCGTCCACATGCACACGATCGGCGGGAACTGGAGCGACGGGATGGCCATATTCGACGCCATAAGGCTTTCCAGGTCCCCCGTCACGATACTCGGGTACGCCCAGGCCAGCAGCATGAGCGGGATCGTGTTCCAGGCGGCCGACAAGAGGGTGTTGATGCCCGACTGCGAGATGATGATTCATCACGGCTCGATAGCGATAGACGAAAACACGATAGCCGCCAAGAGCGCCATCGACCAGAACGAGAGGAACTGCAAGCGGATGATCGAGGTTTTCGCGGAGAGGGCGGTGGAGGGCAAGTACTTCAAGGACAGGAAGTTGAGCGCGCGCAGGACTATGAATTTCATAGACCAGAAGATAAAGCAGGTCGGCGACTGGTACCTAATGCCAGACGAGGCCGTTTACTACGGCTTTGCGGACGGCATCCTCGGCGAGAAGGGCTTCGAGACAATCCCCAAGATCAGGTCGGGAAGGAAGAGAAAATGACGCCGTCAGGCGTTGATTTGTCCCTCCCCTCCCGCTATAATCGAGGAAGGCACGCAGACAATCTATAGAAAGGCTGTTTATGAACGAGCATGAACTGCTCCTGACCGACGAGTTCGTGGAGTTCTCCAAGGCGATCGCTTCCGTACACGAGGAGAAGAAGGTTCTCGAGGAGGAATTCAAGAAGCACTTCGACGCGTACAAGGCCAAGAAGAAGGCCTTGGAGGCGCAGGTCGCGGAGGCCAGCTCCAAGTGGGAAGCGTGGAAGAAGGAACAGGCCTCCAAGAAATGAGGTTCAGGAAGAGGCCCGTAGAGGTCGAAGCCATCAGGTTTGTGGCGACGACCGAGGGCATATCGGAACTGAGGGACTTCTGCGGATCGGCACTGGGCAGGGTGATCAAACCGTCCCCCTCCGATCCGGCGGAGGCAGAGATATGCACGCTGGAGGACGGGTTCACGCTCGTGGTGCGCCACATAGCCACGGAGGGAGATTGGGTGATCCGCGGCGTCGCCGGCGAGTTTTGCCCATGCGAGCCCGAAATATTCAAGGCCACCTACGACCCGTTCTTGCAATGACAACCCCTGAACTAATCTAGTTCGGAGGTTTGCCATGTCGGCGGATAAGCTCAGTTTCGAACAACTGCCAGAGGGGTCGCGCTTCCTGTTTAGGAAGATCGGGCCTCTGGGTAGCGTGATCGAGGATGTGCTGGTGGAGAGGTCTCCCAGTGCGGGTTACTTGAAGTTCGCGAGGATGGGCTGGATTTCGTCCTGCGACCTTGCCGGGTACGAGCTGCTTGAATTGCTCGACGCGGAAATGTACGATGACGACATGTGTCCCAACTGTGTGACGCCTTGGAAGTGCAACGGCCCGCACCTTAACAGGCCGTGCCGCGGCGCCCCGGGTGGAAGTCCGCAGCTTGACGAATATCTTAGGTCGCTGGGGTTTTGAATGTATTGACCGTCAAGCAAGACCTAGTTATAATTGGTTTCTGCCTTGAGGAGTGATTCATGAGTCCCGCTCTGGAGAAGCGATTGGTCGAGGAGTTCCCCTTGCTGTTCAGGGACTACGGCAAGTCCCCGCAGGAAACCTGCATGGCGTGGGGGTGCGAACACAGCGACGGATGGTTCAACATCATCCACGCCCTGTGCAGGGCCATATCCTCCCACATAAGTCGCTCCAAGGAGCCGATTGATTTCAAGTTCACGCAGATCAAGGAGAAGTTCGGCACCCTCAGGGTCTACACGGACGGCGGAGACGATTACATCAACGGCGTGATCAGAATGGCGGAGGAGATGAGCGCTCTGACATGCGAGGTCACGGGCGAGTCGGGGCAGATGTGCCGCAAGGGCCACTGGTACAGGACGCTTTCCAGGAAGCAGGCGGAGCTAGACGGCTATGTCGTGTGCGCGGACGAGAAAGAGGCCAAGGTTGAAGGCGGTTGACCTGTACGCGGGGGTGGGTGGTTGGTCGCTGGGTCTCGGCAGGGCCGGGATAGAGGTCGTCGCCTCCTACGAGTGGTGGCCCGCCGCGAACCTCACCAACTCGAGGAACAACCGCCACCCCGTCGTGGAGGCGGACATCCGATCGCTCGACCCTTCGTCCGTACCGAAGGTCGACATCGTCGTGGGTAGCCCGCCCTGCACGCATTTCTCACTTGCGAACAGGGGGGGCAAGGGAGACATTCTCGAGGGGCTGAAGGACGTCGAGAAGTTCCTCGAGGTGGTGGACCGCGTCCGCCCTTCCTTCTGGGCGCTGGAGAACGTGCCGCGCCTGGCCGCCATATTCCAGCGCGAGATGAACCAGGGCGGCGCCCTCCACAGGTTCGCACACCTCGACCCCGTGGTGGCCGTGCTGGACGCCAGCGAGTGGGGGGTTCCGCAGCGCCGCAAGCGGGCGATCATAGGCAGGTTCGACCTCGACCTGCTCCTGTCCTACAGGGCTTTGGCGGCCCCCAGGACGCTCGGGGAAGTCATATCCGCCCTTTCGGCCGATCCCCCGACAGACCCCCTGTACGGCCTCGTAATGCGTCCTGGCGACCTTACGGAGGTCGCCCGCGAGGAGCCGTTGTCCGCCGAGGAGGCCCGGCTCAACGGGGACGCGAAGGCCAACCACCCCATCTACAACGGGATGAGGTTCCCCGACGACCTATCCAGGCCCTCCAGGACGGTCACCGCGACCTGCACGAGGGTCTCCAGGGAGAGCATAGTGGTTCCCCAGGACGGCGGCTTCAGGAGGCTCACCCTCCGCGAGAGGGCGTGCCTCCAGTCCTTCCCGGCCACCTACCAGTTCTACGCCCCCTCCAACTCCCTCAAGCAGAAGATGGTGGGCAACGCCGTCCCTCCCCTTCTCACATACCACATAGCCCATTCCATGCTAGGCACCTCTTCCAAGGAGTTGCCCAGGCCAAGGGATTCGTTCGGAGGCTTCGTGCCGCCCGTCGAGACGCCTCCGTCCACGAAACCCGACAGGCCTGGCAGGTCGTACCCGCCGGAGAGGGCCTTCAGGGCCTCCGTCCCCGGCCTGCGGTTCAAGAGCGGCATGAGGTTCGAGTTGTCCAACTCCTTCCACAAGGGGCGGGCGTCGTGGCGGGTCAGGTTCTTCTACGGCGGCGCCGGCAAGTCGCGCGAACTCGTTCTCGACGGCAAGTTGCTCGCCAAGGCGAGGAAGTACTGCGGCTCGGGATCGCCCGAGTCCAAGGCTCTCAACGCGATGGTGGAGGCTGGAGGGATACTTGACTCCATGAGCCCGCAAGCCCTCCAGAGGGTCTGGTCGGGCAGGGAGGATGCGGGACCGCATCCGCACGCCCTTGTCGACGCGGTGGGCCGCGCGGCCGGCCTGTTCCTGGAGCGGCTGTCCGACGAATGCTCGGAGGGCTTCGTGTCTTCGCTCATGGAGTGCGAGGGCAACCCTTCGGGATGCGCCAAGGTCATGCGCAACGCCAAGTCGGTGTTCGCGGGACTTGTGGTGGGCTCGTTGGTCAACGCCCATCTCGCCGCGGCGGAGCGGAACGGCAAAGGGAAGGGAGTCCCAAATTGAGTTACGAGGTAGATTGGAGCGTGGCGACCAACAAGGTTGCCAACCTGTTCATAGAAAGGGTCAAGGACATAAGGCGCGACATACCGGCCGGCGAGATCGTGTCTCGCGCCGTCGAGTCGCTCGTCAGCTCCTCGTTCACCGTGACCACAACCGAAGTCCCCGGCGACATCGACATTGGCTTGCTTTCCGAGCTCATCGGACAGATAAACCAATCCCACCGCGAACGCATAGAGTCCCTGGCGAACTCCCTCGGCGAGGTCGTCGGGGAGAGCAGGCTTGAGGAGGGTTTCGCGACCGACATCTTCGGCCGCTTCGCCGGCGAGGAGGAGTCGCACGTCCTCATGCGGGTCGACGGGATGATCATAAAGATCAGCAAGGACACGGCCCTGAAGGTGCTGTCCCTCGGCCACGTACCGTAGGGGATTGCCTACATGAGGAAGCTGGCGTCCGTTCAGTCTATAAAGCATGTACGGCCCATCGAGGGTGCCGACAACATAGAGTGCGTGGGCGTTCTCGGCTGGGAGTGCGTCGCCAAGAGGGGCGAGTTCAGGCCGGGCGACCCCTGCATCTTCTTCGAGATCGACAGCCTCCTGCCCGAGGAGGGCCGGTACGAGTTCCTCAGGGGCTCCTCTTACAGGTCGGACCTGAAGGCCTTCAGGCTCAGGACCGTGAGGCTAAGGAAGCAGACGAGCCAGGGCCTGGCGCTCCCCTTGAATCTTTTCCCTGAGGCCTCCGGCCTCCCCGTGGGCAGCGACCTTACCGAGGCTCTCAAGGTCGACAAGTACGAGCCTCCCATCCCGGCCCAAATCGCGGGCGATGCCAGACCGTTCAGTTGGCCGATAAACAAGACCGATGAGATCAGGGTCCAGCAGGACGACGAATGCGGCTTCATAGACGCCCTCACAGGAAAGCCTTACTACATAAGCCTCAAGCTCGACGGCACCAGTTGCTCCTTCATCGTCGACCCGAGGGACGGCGAGTACCACGTCTGCGGCAGGAATTACAGCTACAAAAGGTCTCCCGGCCATTCCTTCTGGGCCGTTAGCGACAGGTACGGCGTGGAGGATAGGATTCGGTCGCTCGGGGGACGCATAGCTCTCCAGGGGGAGGTCGTCGGCCCCGGCGTCCAGAGCAACAAGATGGGACTCGGCGGTGTGGACTTCTACGCCTTCAACGTCGTGGACATCCCCTCCCGCAGGAGGCTGCCCGTCGACGAGGCGCTTGATGTGGCCTCCAGGATCGGAATCCCATTCGTTCCGATCCTCGAGCGCGGAGACTCGTTCGGCCATTCGGCCGCCGACCTGCTGGAGATGGCCAAGGGCAAGTACCGCGACCACTTCCCCGGGGCAAAGGCGAACCAGGAGCGGGAGGGAATCGTTGTGCGGAGCGTCTGCGGCTCTGTAAGTTTCAAGGCCATCAGCAACGACTTCCTGCTGAAGGACGAGTGATGCCGAACATGTCGAAGAAGAAGCTGAAGAGGGCCCCAACGCCCTTCGTATTCAGCGGGTCGGAAGAATTCGAGGAGAGGGTCATCGCCGCGATGAGGGTTGCCTTCGACAGGATGTTCGGCGACGGGTACGACCTCTCCACTGGGGAGCGCAAGGTTTGGGGGGCCTTCCTGGACTCCAGGGGCATACACTGGGAACTGACGTTGGCCAGACGTCCGCACCCGTCCAATTCGGCCTGGGACGGATGGGATTTTTCGACCGGCGAAAGGGGACAAGTCCTTGCTCGTCCAGCGAACCTGGAAGGATACATCCAAGCCAGGTGCTATTTCGTGCCTGAAGACCTCGCCATCAAGATGGTTTGTTTGGGGGACCTGCTTTGAAAGACGAAGAATGTCGCGGAGACTCCGCGACGGAACGGGGTTTTCTGGCGGGAGGTGTATAAAAATGACTCCAGAGGGCAACTTCGAAAAACTCTTGCGCAGGTACATAATGATAGACGCAAAAACCGCGTCCGCTTTTAAAAAATGGAGTTTCAAAATGAGTGCTACAACATCCGAAGGAACTGGACACGGCTCGGCGTCCGACATATTGCCGAAGATACTCAATGGCGTCGTCAAGGACGTCAACATTTCTCACAACGCCCTAGACATGTACAGCGGATTGTTCTCCGTCAGCATGGACGGCGAGGAGAATCCGATCGCCAACATCGGCGGGGATTTGTATGTCGACGGAGACCAGTCGGTCGAGGGTGACATTTACGGCGACGGAAACGTGGAGGTTTCGGGTTTCGTCCGCGGGTCCGCCGCGGGACAGTTGCTCAACACGCAGATGTACACCTTCTCTAGCGGGAACGTGACCAGCGGCAGCGCCTCGTACACCGACATGGCGTCCGTCAGCTACACGCCTGTCCACGGGTCCTCGAAGCTGTGGATCGAGTACCACGCCCCCTACACCGTAAACGGCAACGGCACGGACGACTTCCGCTCGCGCATAACCGTGAACGGGACGGAGATCACCTACAGGGATCAGAAATGGGGCGGTACCGCCGGAACGGGAACGAGAAGTTCTGTGTGCCTACCGATATCCCATGTCTATCAGAACAGCGGAACAGGTACGCTGACCATCAAGGTGCAGGTCGAGCAGAACATTGCCAACGACAATCTTACTGTCGATACTAACGGAGCCTCGCTCAGGGTTTCCGAGTTTGCGTCTTGAATCTGACTTTGCTTATTGAAGCAGTTTGTTTCGATTGGACTGGGCCCCGCAAGGGGCCCAGTCTTTTCATGTTCGCGAACATCGCGCGATTGAAATGATCCGCGAATTGCGGTATGATGTGCAATGTCGCAAGCCTTGAAGTCCGACCGGGACTAAAGGGCATCAATTTGAAAGGCCCCAACGGATGGCAGGGAAAGGAGACCAGCAGGTGAAGATTGTCGGATTTGAACATCTTCACCTGCATTAGCTAACACGGATTTCTCCGTCCTCGACGGATACCAAACCTGCCATGAGGCGGCGTGTCGCGCAAAAAGCATAAATCAGAACTTCCTCTGCGTGACGGACCACGGCTCCATGGGTGCCGTACCCCGCCAGATACAGGCCTGCGAGGAGTACGGCAGGGAGCCCATATTCGGCTGCGAGCTGTATGTGCAGCCCATGCAGCCAGAGCTTAAGCCCGGCGAGAAGATGACCTCCTACACGGAGGACATGAGCCCCGAGGAGAGGAAGAAACTCGGCAAGAGCTACCACCTGCTCGCCCTCGCCACCAGCGAGACCGGCTACAAGAACCTCGTGAACCTGTCGTCCGCGGCGTGGACAAAGGGCTACTACTACAAGCCCAGGGTCAACCACGACATGCTCATGAGGCACAAGGAGGGCCTCATCTTCACCTCCTGCTGCTACAACTCGGAGGTCGGGCAGGCGTTCGACCAGGGCGGGGACGAGGCCGGGTTCGCGATGGTTGAGAAGTATGTCGAGATGTTTGGCAGGGACAACTTCTTCCTTGAAATGATGCTGCTCGACTTCAAGAAGCAGAAGCCCTACAACCAGTTCATCATCAGGGCCCACGAGAGGTACGGGCTTCCCGTCACATTAAGCCAAGACTGTCACTATGCCCAGCGAGAGGACAGCAGGATGCAGCGCCTCATGCTCATGGTGCAGACGCGGCGGACGATCCAGGAGATACAGGAGAAGCTGGACAGGGAGGACACCGCGGATCTTTTCGAGCTGCAGGACGCGAACCTCTGGATGAAAAGCGAGGAGGAGCTCAACGAGAAGTGGCTCTCCGACTACAGCGAAGTCATACCGCTGGAGCTCTTCGAGGAGGCCAAGCGCAACACCGTGAGGATCGCGGAGCGGGCCAAGGGCGTGAAACTCGACCGGTCCGTCAAACTCCCCTACATCGAGGACGCCGAGGCGAAGCTCCTGGAGTACATCTCGCACGGCTACAGGCGCCGCGGTCTGCCCAAGGGCGACCCCGTCTACATGAAGCGGGTCAAGGAAGAGTACGACCTGATCTGCAGCAAGGGTTTCGCGTCCTACTTCATCATCCAGAAGATGATGACAGACGAGGCCCGCAGGGTGTCAATGAAGTTGCTTGGTTATGGGGACGGTTCCGAGGCGGTCGGACCTGGAAGGGGCTCAGCAGTGGGCGCACTCACCTGCTACTGCCTCGGCATCACCGACGTCGATCCGATAGAGCACGACCTGCTCTTCTCCCGCTTCCTCAGCCCCGCCCGCGGCGGAAAGCAGATGAAGTTGCGATTCACGATAGATCCCATCACGATGACGGAAGATTTGGCCAAGGAATGTCCTTTCGATGTTCCGCAAGTTTCGTGAACGATCGGGATTCTTCTTTCCGGCCTTGCCGAAAGTTTCACTTTGTCGCTATCCTACAGTACAAGCCTGAAAGGGGGAAATATGAGACTGCTGGCCTTGCTATTTGTTTTTTGTTGCTCTTCCGTGTGCCTCGCGGAGGATGTAAGCTCGTACCTCCAGAGCATCAGCGTCACCGTTACAGCCAAGGCCGGCTCGGGCAGCGGCGTCGTCTTCACCAGGGACATAAAGGACGGGGACAAGGTCAAGAAGGTCAATTTCGTCTGGACTGCCGCTCATGTCCTTGAGGGCCTCAGGAGCATACGCACCTTCATTGATGCCGAGGGCCATGTCAAGAAGGTCATAGAGTTCCAGGACGCCGAGATCAAGAAGAAGATTATCGAGGGGGGCAGGACGGTCGGCCAGTTGGCCTTGGACGCCCGGGTCATAAAGTACTCCGACGCCAAGACCGGCGAGGATTTGGCGCTCCTGATGATCAGGAAGTCCGACTTCGTACATGACTCGCTAAAGTTCTATGTGGATGACGAAGGCAAAGGGCTCCCGCTCGGCTCCCAGCTGTTCCATGTCGGCAGCCTCTTGGGCGAGGACGGAAGCAACAGCATGACCACGGGCATCATGAGCCAGGTGGGCCGCACCGTTTCGCTCAGCGGCGGTCCGAAGGTGTTGTTCGACCAGACGACCGTGACCGCTTTCCCGGGGAGCAGCGGCGGCGGCGTGTTCTCGACGGACGGCCGCTACGTAGGCATGCTTGTCCGAGGCGCGGGCGAAACATTCAATCTCATCGTCCCCGTCCGCAGGATACGGAAGTGGGCGGAGACCGAGAAGTTGCTTTGGGCGATGGATCCAAAGGCAGAAGCTCCGTCTCTCGCTGAAATAGAAAAGACATCCGTCGAAAACATGGGCGACATCAAGGACGAGGCCAAGGTAATCACCTTCGGAGTGCCGCAGACAAGGCTCCAAGCGATTCCTTGACATAGTTTCATAGAAAGGAAAGTCTGATGATAAGGCTTCTCAAGCTGGTGACGGGCGACGACATTGTTTCGAATGTGGAGAGGAAGGGCGACGTCTATGTCCTGAACCACCCCCACCGTCTCGTCATGACCAGGGAAGGACTCGGCTCCATGCCGTTATGCCCCTTCGCCAAGACCACGGAGTACCACATCGAAGCTCGCAACGTCCTTTTCGAGGCCGAGCCGGAGGACGAGATACGCAACTCCTACGCCAGCGCGACGGGTTCGATAGTGGTCGCCAGTTCGGGACTTGTGACGCCCTAGCGGATCGTCACTCGCCCCTCATCGCCTTCATCATGGCCTCGTGGTTGCTCATGGCATCGAGGAGGTGGTGATGGGCGAACTTCTTCTTGAGCTTCCTTTCCTTGTGCTCGGGCTCGTCCTCTTCATGGTCGTCGCCTGACATTTCGGAGTCGAAGTCTTCTTCTCCTTGGTCCTCGGCGTCCATGTCCTCTTCGCCGTCAGAGTCATCTAGGTCTTCCTCTTCCGGTTCGAACTCGTCGTCCTCCGAACCCTCTTCATCGTGGTGGTGGTGGTGTTCTTCTTCCTCTTCCGAGTCCTCGTCTTCGAATCCGATCGGGCCGCTGACTGACTCATACAGTCCTTCCTGGTCTGAGAGGAACTTGTTGTATGAGTTGCCCATCGCCCCGGCGAAGGACTTGCACCTCGAAGGCCCGTCCTCCTCGTCCCCGAACAGGGCGGTCAGTTCCTCGTAGGCCTGCGGGTGCTCGAATATTGCCTTCATGAGCTTGCTGAGGTAGCCCATGCTGATCACCGTGGACACGAGGTTGTCCAGGACGCCCTGGTTCTTGTCGGCAAGCGCGGATATGTATCTGATCACCTCTGGCGGGTGTGGCTGGAACTTGCCGGTCGTGTAGGCGGTCACGTACGGAAGGTCGTCGCCCGACACCTGGCCGCAGCCGCATTCCTCGAGCATGTATTTTGTGAACTCCGCAAGCGACATTCCCTTGGTCTTGCCGAGGAAAGATTCGGTCTTGGTGGGCTTGGAAGTGTCCGTGTCGGGCTCGTACTTGAGTTCTGAGTCGCCGAGCTCGCCGAGGGCCTTGTCGCCCGGCTTCACGGCCTTGCCGATGTATGGCTTGCCGCCCTTGGGAGCGTCTGACTTCGGGCCCTTGTAGTCCGCGACGACGGCGGTCGTGGCCTTCGCCACGACCTTGCCCTTGGCGTCCATGTTCTCCTTCATGACGTCCTTCTTGACGTCGTACTTGACGGCCGTGTCCGGCTCGTACTTGAGCTTGTCGTCTCCGAGTTCGGAAAGACCCTTCTCTCCCTTCTGGCCCGCTTTCGGCGTGGTGGGGTTCTTGTAGGGAACCTTGCTGTTCGGCGGGGTCTTTTCGTCCGGGCCGTGGTAGTCGGGGACCGTCTCCACATCTGGCTTGTCTACGACCGAACCCTTGTCGTTGAGGTACTCTAGGAACGAGGGGAACCTGCTCATTTTGTCTCCTTGGAATCGCTTTACGGATTATATATAGGCACCCGACGCGTTGATTTTTGATTCCGTTTGGGCTATTATCGAGCGGATGGATGATTCCCGAGATAGACTCATAAGCCTGTGCCTGAAGGGCCTGAAGGCGAGGTGTCAGGCCCTGCCGGTCCAGAAGGGCAGGCTCAAGCAAGAGCTGCTCGAGATAGACAACCAGGCCGAACACGACTATTTTCTTGACCTCTATGACAGGAAGGCCAAGTTCCAGAGCAACGAGAACAACCTTCTGGTGCCTTTCCTCCTCGGCCTGACCGACGAGTTCGACCCCTCCGGCGACCCCCATTTCGTCCAGGGCGAGTTCCCCGACATAGACGTCGACTATCTTCCGTTGGTGCAGGAGTACCTCCGCAACGACTGGTGTCCGCGGACCTTCGGGCGGGACAAGGTCGTGAACATCGGCAACTACGGAACCTTCGGCATCAAGTCCGCGCTGCTGGACATGGCGCGCGTTCACGGGGCGGACCACCAGGAGATACAGGCGATAACGAAGAACCTCCAGGACAAGGACGAGGAGGGCCGGCCCCTCACCTGGGACAAGGCTTTGGAGGCGACGCCCGAGCTTGCCGCATACTGCGAGAAGAACCCTGAGATAGCCGACGCCGCCAGCAGGTTGATCGACAGGAACAGGGGCCGAGGCAAGCACGCCGGTGGCACGGTAGTCTCCAGCATCAAGATCGACGACCTCGTCCCCATCATGATCGACACCGACGGAAACCCCGTCTCGGGGTGGACGGAGGGCCTCAACGAGCAGGACCTCCAGCCGGTCGGACTCATCAAGTTCGACGTGCTCGCCGTCAAGGACCTCCTTCGGATAGCCCACTGCTGCAACCTGGTCAGGCAGAGGCACCCCGAGGTGCGTGGCATATCAGCGCGCGAGGGGGGTTCGGACTGGAGCGACACGGCGTATCTCAACGACCCCAAGGCGCTGGAGATCGCCAACAGGGCCGAGACCCGCGGCATATTCCAGTTCGACGGCGAGGGGATGAGGAAGCTCATCAAGGCTGGCGGCGTTGATCGCTTCGAGGACTTGGTCGCCTACTCGAGTTTGTTCCGCCCTGGGCCGCTGGGCATGAAGATGCACGAGCGGTACGTGGAGAGGAAGCGAGGCAGGGAAGAGTGGGAGGGCGACATTCCCGAGTGCATGCGGGATGTGCTGTTCAAGACCTACGGAATCCTCGTATACCAAGAGCAGGTCATGAAGATTCTGAACGTGGTCGGGGACATACCGTTGATCCACTGCGAAAAGATCAGGAAGGCGATAAGCAAGAAGAAGACCGCGGAGTTCATGAAGTACAAGCAGATTTTCCTGGAGAGCGGGAGCAAGAAGACCGGATGGCCGATCGACTCCGACGACGAGAAGAACATGAATCGCCTGTTCGACTTGCTCGCCTCCTTCTCTGCCTACGGCTTCAATCGCAGTCACGCCGTCGCCTACACCTTCACGAGCTCCCGCCTCCTATACCTCAAGGCCCACTACCCGCTTGAGTTCTTCTGCTCGACCCTCATGCTCGAGGGCGACGAGGACAAGGTGAAGATGTACAAGCGCGAGGCGGAGCGAAGCGGCATAAAGGTCAACAGGTGCGACATAGACAGGAGCGGTGTCGAGTACCAGATAGTGGGCGACGAGATATATGTCGGATTCTCGAACATAAAGGGCGTTGGCAGGGAGGTCGCGGAGAAGATCGCCGCGGGTCGTCCTTATGCGGGTTTCCCCGACTTCCTGTCGAGGTTTGGCACCGACAAAAGGGTGGTGGAGCCACTCGTCAACCTAGGGGTTTTCAATGACGCCCCCCCCAACCTGCTCATGGAGTTCTACGAAGACTACAAGAAGTGGACCAAGGGCAACAACGACAAGGGCAAGCGCAATATCAAGCGTCGCGATGAATTGCTGGAGTCGATGGCCTCGATGGCCAGAAAGTCGGCTTCGGGCGTTGTCACCCATGACTTCGTCATGGCGTTGTACGAGACGGGGGACCCGGACCCGCTGGACCGCGTGCTTTCCGACGGCTTCACACAAGTCGACTTTATGGGCGTCGTCAAGAAGTACGCGAGGTCCGTCCTCAACTTTGAACACAAGTCCGACATCGCCAAGAGGAACTCCATATCGTTCGAAAACTGGGCGTCGGAGGGGCGATATCCGGCCGACAAGTGGCCGAGCCAGTTCGAACTGGAGAGGAAGTACTACGGGTTCAGCTGGGAACACCCCATCCAGAAGAGCCCCGACTACATCGGAGGCCATTCGTTCAATGCCTTCAAGGAGGACGAGACCATAGTCGCGGCCGGCGTCGAGGTTCTGGTCGTCAAGAAGCCGCTGGAGAAGGTCTCCAAGAACAAAAACAGGTACTACAATGTCATAGTCGAGGACGAGGACTGGAACACGGAGATGGTCACGTTCTGGGCCGACGACTTCGACAGGTTCAAGGAGGAACTGGAGTTCTGGGACGAGGCCTCCTCGATGGGCAGCTTCCTACGCATGAGGGTCACGCGCCCCGGCCCTGGCTTCAAGTCCTACACCTTCCAGTCGCCCTCCAAGAGAGACAGGCACAGGCTGGTGCCCTCAGACAAGAAGAACGACCCCCGACTCCAAGTCATGAGGCCGCCCAAATGAACCCGGACGGTCGGGTTGTGGTGGGGGAGAGGTACGCCAACATCGACTTCTGGTTCAACAATCGTGCCGTTCGGGGGGAGGATTTCGGCGGATACGAGAGTCGCAACCGCTCCGCAATAAACTTGATAAGGGAGGCTTGGACGTCGGAGGTGCAAAACGACGACCCTCCAGAGCCGTTAAGGTTTTTCACGCTTTTCACCGACGACATTTTCAACCCCCTTGCCCACTTCTCTTTCGCTGCCAGGGACGCCGAGACTGCGGGTCGCAGCATGCCTCATTTCATATTTGACGCCTGGCCCGAATGCGGGATCTCGGATTATCAGGCGACATTCGAATCCATGGCGGCGTCCGGCCTCGGGCGGTGGGAGGACGACAGGGCCTTCTGGATAGGAAGCATGTTCGACCACCAAAAGTACCCCCAATGCAATCGGCATCTGGGATTGCGCGTCGCCGAGAGAAACCCCGACACGCTCGACTACAGGGTTATCGAGTGGAAGAACAGAGGGGCAGAGCAGTGCGGCAGCACCCCGGGTTATGTCAAGCTCGTAGACCACTGCAGGTACAGGGTGCTCGTCGACATGCCCGGCATCGGCTTCAGCGCCCGACTCCCCCTGCTTCTCGCCAGCGGCCGGCCGGTGGTCGTAGTCGGGCGGCCGAACGAGGCCTGGTTCTACTGGGACGGCAGTCTAGTCCCTTGGGAGCACTACATTCCGTGCGGCCCCAAGGACGGTTGGGGTTTCGCCGAGTCGGACTTGGAAGAGGCCATCGCTTGGACTTTCCTCCATCCCGAGGAGGCCGACGCCATCGGCAGAAGAGGACGGGAGTACGCCTTTTCAAACCTGACTAGGTCTGCGGCCGTGTCGCGGATCGGGCGAATGCTCAAGTCATTCTGCCGCGACATGTGGCCTTGCGCTTAAATAAATCGTCTGGGGCTCTTTTATGGCAGAGGTCGAAATGCAGGAACCAGAGATCAACGAGAGCAACTTCTCCCAATACTTCAGGGATGTCAGGACGAGCAATCCGTCCAAGGACGAAGTGATGGCGCAATACTCGGCCGTGGCCGAGTTCGTGGACGGCAACGAGAAAAGGCAGATAATAGCCCTGCTGACCAAGACGGACAGCAAGATGGAGGCCACCGCCCAGGTCATGAGGAAACTCTTGTTCGCGTCGGAGATAGACGCATACAGGGTTCCGCGCATCATGGCGGAGGACCTCATGTCGGGCATGACTGAGGACGAGGTCGCCACCAAGCCCTACAAGTACACGCTTGAGATGTTTTTCTATACGAACCCGGAGAACATACCGAAGGAAGACCCCCACTGGAGCTCGATATCCCTATTGAATGTTGACGAGCTTGCTGGTAAAACACTTAACCGAGTCGAGTCCAGGATATTGGAAGATGTAGGCGCGGAGGGGTCGGATGACACTGACAGTCCAGAAGGTTTCGAACATGGGTCCCCAGCGGCGGGTGGAGATGCCCGCCGCGTCGAGGCATCAGAGGCTGAATAAAGGGGCTTTCTCCAAGGTAGACAAGGTTTTTGCAGACGGCACGATGCTCGCGCTGGAATGGCTCCACTGCAGGGAGTATTTCCAGGATGAGTCTAGGGGCATAAGACGTTTCCTGTTCTGCCACCGTCGCAATCGGTGTCGCAACATTGCCGTGTTCATGGATAGGGTCGAGAGCATGCTCGTATTGGACGAGCGCTCCGTTTTCGGCCCGACGCAGAGGCACAACATATCTTGGGCCCGCGTCTCGCCTTGGTGGATGGAGTCCTCCATGAGGAGGTCGCTGCTGACGATACTGATGCGCTGTGCCCAGAACTACAGCGTGCGTCGAGGCAACTTCGAGGATGCGCTCTTCAGCGTCCAGTACGCCCGCGATACCGAATATGCGGTTCGCAGGTTTTTAAACGGCAACACCCGTTACACCGGTCGCTGCAAGGGCTGGTACAACCAGTTCAGGCCTGTCGATGGCAACGCCGTTCCGAATGACAAGGTCGACCGTCTCCTCGTCAGGTCCTCTTCCGGGGGGATCGCCTCCTGATGGATTTCATCCGCTACGCCGACCTTTTCTGCGGGCTCGGGGCCTTCCACGAGGCTTTCAAGAGGCATGGCGGATTCCAGTGCGTCTTTGCCTGCGACATTAACGACCGCGTCAGAAGGATATACGGAGCCAACCACGGCATCGTCCCCGAGGGCGACATAAGGAAGGTCGATCCGTCCTCCTTGTCTGATTTCGAGGTTCTCTGCGCCGGCTTCCCCTGTCAGTCGTTCAGCATCGCGGGCTTGAGGAAGGGCTTCGAAGACGACAGGGGCAACCTGTTTTACGACGTTCTTCGCTTCGTGGACGCGAAGAAGCCCAAGGTGGTCATCCTAGAGAACGTGAAGAACCTCAAGGGCCACGACGGGGGCAGGACATATGCTGCCATAAAATCCCTCATGGAGGAGCGGGGCTACGGTTTTTCTTCGTCCGTCATGGACTCCGCCCACTACGGATCGCCCCAGTGCCGCCAGCGCATCTTCATGGTGTGCGTTCTGGGGGGGAGCTTCTCGTTCCCGAATAAGTCACAAACGCAACGGCCCGTCTCGTCCGTGATAGACCCGTCCGACTCTTCAAACTGGAACCAGTCTGGTTACTACCTCGTTCCGAAGAATGCCAAGCCCAGGCCGTTTAAGCCGCGTATCGTGTACGATGTGCACTCCAGCGCCACGAGGAAGGGCGGCCGGCAGGGGGAGAGGGTTTACGACATCGCGGGATGCGGCGTGACCGTCTGCGCCTCCTCTGGCGGCCCCGGAGCAAAGACCGGCCTGTACAAGGTCGGGAACGCCATACGAAGGCTCAATTCTCGCGAATGCCTGGGCATGTTCGGGTTCCCGCCCTCTTACGACTTTTTGGACGCCACGGAGCAGCAGAAGATGTTTTACCTCGGAAACAGCATCGTCGTGCAGGTCGTGGAGGCGCTTGTGCCGGGAGTCGTCGAAATTTTTAGGGAGGAGGGCTAGATAGCATCATGAGTGAACCAATGGAAAAGGCCAAGCAGGACTTCGATGCATGGGTGAGCAAATGGGACGCCGCTCTTGAAAAGGGCATATTCGACGCCCCGAACGCGCCTCCCTCAACTTGCAAGAACACCTCCGACGACAGTTTCTTCGGCTTCAGGCACGACAACCACACTGATTCGATAGAGCGATCCGACTCGGACTACTGGCGCGCCATAAACGCCGTCGCCGACGGCGGCGTAGAGGTGCAGAGGCTGGACGAGGCCGACATGGGGGTTGCTCCATTGGCCAACCCCAACCCCAATCCCGTCCGCAGGGAGACCGAGGGCAAGGACCAGGACATGGAGCCGAATCAGCTCGGCGCAACCTTCGACAAAGAAGATCTCGAGGAGCTCGAGTCGATGAAGAAGAAGCTCCACGACATGGGCTCCAAGGTCGCCGCAATGGACGGCAAGGACTACAAGTCACAGATAGAGTCGATGATCAAGAAGATCGACGAGCTCAGCGACAAGCTAGGAAAGGTTGGCGGGTAAAAGGATGCAGCCTTTTGAGCCGGTCCAAGACAGGGCCGACCTCGCGGTTCTGGAAAGGTTTAGAGATTTGGTGAAGAGCGGGCCGAAGCGCGTCGCCATATTCACCCACCCCCATCCGGACCCCGATGCCATAGGCTCGATGATGGGCCTGAAGTGGCTCTTTGGCAAGTTCGGAATCCCGTCCGACCTTTTCTACACCGGCGCCATCTCGCACCCGCAGAACAGGTCGATGGTCAATCTGCTCGACCCAGAGCTTCATCTGATCGAGGAGTTCGTTTCGGACAACTATTCGATGAGGATCACCGTCGACTGCATACCGGACAACGCAGGGTGCCCCAACGGCGACTGCCGATTCGATGTTGTGGTGGATCACCACAAGGACACCCCCCGCAACTTCGATGGCCTGTACATCAACCTCAGGGCTGGGAGCGCGTGCGCGACCATATACGCGATCATCGAGCACCTCGGTCTTGAGTTCGACGAGGAGAGCGACTCGCGAGTGGCCACCTCGATGATGGTGGGGATCACCACCGACACCGAGTTCCTCATGTCCGACGACTGCAGCCCCTACGAGTTCAACGCGTGGAGCAAGCTCTTCCAGTACAGGGATCCGATACTGCTGAAGCAGATAGTCAACTTCGAGAGGCCGAAGTTCTGGACGGAGTCGAAGGCGATAGCGTCGTCAAGGGCGACCATCGAGGAGAGCGTTGGCGTCGTTGGGATGGGGATAATTCCGGGCAAGCACAGGGACATGATCGCGGACATGGCCGACGAGATGGTCACATGGGAGGACATCAACACCGCCGTGGTTTTCGCAATCGTAGATGGAAACAGGATCGAGGGAAGCGTCAGGACCAAGGCCTCCAGCGTCTCGGTTCCATCGCTGTGCCAGGATCTCGCTGGCCGGTTCGGAAAGGGCGGGGGCAAACTCGGAAAGGGCGCGTATCGTTACGATCTCGCCGGGGCCTCCATCGACGAGGACGAGGACGAGGACATCAAGAAGAAGGCCTGGGAGCTCTTTGAGCACAAGGAGACGCGGCGCGTCTTCAGGACGATCAGGAACAAGTGAGATGCCGGTTCGCTTCCTCATAAAGTGCAGGTCGTGCAAGTGGACGCAGGAGACCACGGGACTCGCCAAGGACCTCGAGGGGCTCAAGGAGATCATGCCGAGTTGCTCCACATGCGGCCGCCCCCGCAGGTTCGTCTGTCCCAAGTGCCGCGGCGTTTCGGTCATGTCTAGGGTGAATTGCTGATGCGGCCCATACTCAAGACCCATCCGAGGAACCCGGGGGACAAATCGCCGGTCGTCAAAGAGGAGACCTTCGAGGAGATAGGCTTCAGGGTGCACAAGTTCAGTTCCAGGCCGAGGCCTACGGACAAGTCGCGGGTGAACCTGATATGCTGCTTCTCCGAATTCGGCTGCGAGACCGTGGGCGTCCTCTATTGCATTCCGCGAATAATCCGCGACCACCCGAGCGACTACAGAATCGTGGTCGGTTGGGCGGGCAGGGAGTACCTTTACAGGCATCTCGCGGACGAGTTCTGGGAGGTGGAAGAGAGGCACATGTGGCTGAGGGAGTACGCGAGAGCGTTCCACCACGAGTCCAAGAATCTCGCGCGGATCGAGGAGTCCCTGAAGTCGCACGGCCGCGTGGTGCCGTCCGCATATCTGGGCAACATAGCCATATCGGCCAAGTGCTTTGACTGCCGCCTTTTCTACAACACTGTGTATGAGACGGGAAGGTACGAGAAGGATTCCTGCCCTCAATGTGGCAGCCGAAACGTTCTGAAGCCGATATTCGGCGACGTTTCCTTCTGGAAGCCTCGTGCCGTGAGGCTCCCGTGCCCGTCCAAAGAGAAGATGGAGAGCGCCAGGAGGCACCTTTCGGGCCGTCCGGTGGGCGTGTTCGCGCGTGCGAGGAAGTGCTACGGAAGGAACCTGCAGCCATCCTTCTACGAGGGTCTTGTTTCCTTGCTGCGAGGCAGGGGCTACGAACCCGTTTGGCTGGGGGAACGCGAGAGCACCCTCGCCTGCCCCGTTTCGGACGTGGTCGATTTCTCGCGAATGGACGAGTCGAGGGATCTCGAGAGCACCCTCGCGATAATCCGCCAGTGCGAGTTCACGGTTCAGTTCTGGACTGCCTCCACCCGTTTGGCGGGGCTGATGGGCGTCCCTTACCTGCTTTTCGAGAGCCCGGATCAGATATGGGGCGCCGGACAGGAGGGCATCAGGCGCAACCTTTGTGACTTCGGCATGAGAAAACTGTCGATAAATCACTATCTGAATGTGTATCAGGACAATGCCGCTGGTTTGCGCGTTGTCGACGAGTGCGTGGGGGAGATGGAGTCCGGCAACTACGAGGATCACATGGGTTTGGTCGACAGGTCGGTTGTCGAGTCCATGAGGATGGAGAACGCCAGAAGGATTGGTGACGCCTGATGGATGTTTCCACCATTCTCAAGAGGGCGTCGGAGAAGTCGGGGGTGTCCCGCTTCAGGTACAAGGAACGCGAGGTGCCAACCTCCGTCGAGAGCATCACCGTCCTCCCGTTCTTTGGCGATCGCCGTTCGTCATTCGTTCTCTCTTCCCTGCTCATACGGAGAATAAGACAGGAGCTCAAGGGATCAAGGTATTTCGTCTTGGTCTCGTGGCCCGGCGACGACGGTCTTTACCAGGATGTCGACGAGTACTGGCAGCTCGAGGACGAGTCTGCACTGCACAGGCTCGCCGCCGAGTCATCGGGCTTTTTCAGTTCGTCTTCCTTCCTCCCCATTCTTCACAGGTCGCTCAACCAGTACTTCTACGATGTCATGTCCGAGCAGGATCTGCTCGCCTATTACGACAACGGCCTGACGGCCAACTTTTTCGAGAGGTTCAGGCACGTCAAGGTCGCCCTCCCTTCCATCCCTTCTGTCTCGTCGCTCGGTCCAGACCTGTCAAGGACTCTAGCCAGGCGCGACGACAAGGTCTTCGTGAGGCCCACGAGGACCATCTCCTCCTGGAGGAACGGTTCCTGCGTGCGCGTCGAAGCTCCGAGGGAGTTCTGGCTTTCGCTACTGGAGAGGCTGGTCACCGAAGGCTTCTATCCGGTGGTTCATCGGGACCTTTTCTCGTACGACCTTTCGTCCGACTTTTCCGATTCGTGCTTTCACCTCGACGCGGCGGACACGCTGAAGTCCATGTCCGCAATGAGGGCTTGCGGTTGCGTACTGGACTTGTTTGACGGCACCTCGAGGCTCGCCTTGGCGGCCAGATGCCCGTTCCTTTGCTTCGACGAGCGCCAGCGCTTCAACGCCCTCAAGGAATACGAACTGAACGACCTTTGCGGTTTGTCGGTCCCTAAGGAATACATTTTCTCCTTCGCAGCTCTAATAGAGAAGGGCAACCCTGCGGTGTGGAAGACCAATGTCTTCGATCACATGGTCGTCAAGTTGAGGGACATGCACGCGAGGATGGACAGGGACTCCTGGCCGCCCCCGGTTGAGACCAACGACATAGTCCCATACGACTCCGTCAGGAAGAGGAAGCTGAAGCGGTTAGGTTCAAGGTTCATAAAGATAGAAAGGGATTGAGCGGGCTACGGGTCGCTTTCAAAAAATGGCTAGAAGAAAACCCTTGGTTAGGATTGAATTGCGGGATCTGCCGCCAAACGCGTCGATGTACGACCGCGAGAAGGCGTTCCGCACTATGCTCTCGATATTCAAGAGGCAGGTGAACGACATTGGCATCCTGTCCGAATACAAGGAGCGCCAGTACTACGAGAGTCCCGGCGAGAAGCGGAAGAGGAAGCGCAAGGAAGCGGATCGCGAGAGGCGCAAAGAGGCATCAAGGTCAAAATTCTGAAAGGCACTTAAGATGGCTAAAGACGGAAAGTCCAAGATAGTCAGCCTGTCGTTGGATCCGGAGATGCACGAGGTCATAAAGGAGGCGGCCACCAAGCTTGGACACAAGAATGTGTCGCAAGTCATAAGGGACCTGGTCTCCAAGTACCTCGGTCTTCTCGTGAACGACTCCGACGAGATATCGGTCATAATACGCGTTCCGAGCAGCATGGTTGAGGACCCGGATCGTTTGAGGGGCTGGCTTGCCGCCAAGGCGGAGGCCATAGCCGATGCCCTCTCTTGATGTCGCGATAGTGCCCGCAGAGGACATCCCGGCCCCTCCGTACCGGACGCCCTCCGATGACGTTCCGCAAATGTACTCTGTGGCCAAGAAGATGGAGTCCCTTTGCCGACGCCTCGGTGGCATGGGTATGTCAGCCTCACAGGTGGGCCTTCCGTGGCGAATGTTCGTGTTCCTTCTTGATCCTCCTTACGGCGACAAGTTCGGATGCTATTTCGACTGCGAGTACAGGCCGGCGTCGGAAGCCAAGGCTCCGTCCGTGGAGGGCTGTCTTTCCCTGCCGGGCCTCATGTACAGCGTAGATCGGCACGAGGAAGTGGTCGTATCTGGGAAGGAGTTGTTCGAAGGGGACGAAGGCCCATTGGTCAGAGATGTCGAAAAGGCATTCTCTGGTCTCGCCGCCGTGCTTATGCAACACGAGATAGACCACGACCACGGGAGGGAGCGAATGATAGATTCGATCGGAAGGAGGGTTCATCGCGCATGACATTGACCAATCGACACCTCGCGGAGGTGTGCCTCCTGCACCACTCTGACCCGGTCTGCACCTGCCGCTACCTGGCCAACGATGAATTGGACGAAACTAAGTGGTACTGCCAAAAGCTCCGCAAGGAGGAGAGCAGGAAGATCAACGAATCTCTTGCCGAAATAAGCAACAAATCAAAGGTCAGGATGGGGATCCCGTCGGGCGACAATTGCCCGGGATACCCCGTTCTCAAGCACCTTCCACAGGGTTTCGACGCGGACTAGCCCTTGAGTATTTTGTAGACGTCCCGCTCCACCTTGCTGGCGAGTGCCGCCGCGAAAACCTTTTCCTCGACTGCCTCGCTTCCGATGTTCCTCACCTGCTCCCCGAATATTTCGGCGGCCTTCTTGTAGCGGTCGCCCCTTAGCTTGTAACTCACCGCGAGCGACGCCAGGGCCACGACGACCACGACGCCGGCCGCGAGGCCGCCCTCGCCCTGGAATATCTGGACGCCGAAGTTGCGGTTGCTGCTGTTGATGAGCCCGCTCTGGAGGTTTTCGACGTCTCGGGCGATGACATCCATGCGGTTCTTCAGGCTCATGATTTCGGCCATGACACCGTTCTGGTTCGTGTTCGTGTCGCCGATCTCGCCGCTGTTCTTTATCCTTGGCCTGTTCGTCGGGCTGAATGGCGACACGTTGCATCCCGCCACCAAAACCGCCGCAAGCGCAATCGTCGTAAGTATTGCTTTCAAGGTTCCTCCTTTCGTCTCTCTTTTATATATTGATGTCGGCGAAGCTTTTGGTATCATGTCTGCTTCTCAAGGAGGATTCATAATGATATGTTCCGAAGCTAGTGGCGTCTCTCGTCGTTCCTCTGTGGCGTCCGACGGAAAAGACCGCATCGACCCTTCCGAGCGTCTGCGGCTGGAGCGGGTGGTTCCCGACCACATATCCAGATATTTCGAGTCTGCGGGGGTTCCCGAAGGCGTCGACATACACGACAAAAGGTATGTCGACATGTGCATTGAAACGAGCATTTGCGAGGCCACGGACATGGCCTACAGGGCCCTCGCGGGCGCCGACAGGTTTTCGGCGCCGTCAGCGGAGAGCTCCATCGCCGAAGACGTCCGGATGGTGATAGGAATACTGAGAGGGATACGGCAGAGGTGCATCCCGCAGGAGTTCTCCGCCGGCATTCTTCTGATGCATCTAGAGATTTTGGAGGGGGTTCCATTCTCGAGCGAGATTTGAAGTTCGTTTCCGACTTCCTGAACGATCCCGTGCCGAATGAGTCCCTCTGGTTGTCTCGTTACTTCCGCGACGGTCTCGGCTACGAGTTCTTGAGGTATTTCCTCATCTTCCGCTCTTCGGTTCATTTCTCCGAGCATGTCGGCCTGCCTTGCTCGAAGAGATGGCGCAATAGGATGAAGAGCAGGTTTAACCGGCTGGAACGCGCCCATTCGGACGCCAAGAGGGAAATGGACTTCGAGAAGTTGGCCAGCATAGAAATGGGTGAGTTCAAGCTCGGTTAATTGGTGGAAAAATCAGTTTTTATAGGCATGCTCGCAGAGATATCGATGAAGGCCAAGATGCTCAAGGGCAGGCTTCGAGAAGACCCGGATTCCGTAGAGGATGTAATCTGGGAAATCGAGCGTCTAGAGGGCGACCTTCTGGATGCCGTGGTAGAATTTGGTTCGGAGATCGATACATAGGGCATGAGATTCACCAGATTTGCAGATTGGGTCCTGGCCAGGGAGTCTAGTCCCTCCACGAGGTTGCGCAGAGCGGCGGCCTTCGGACTTATGCCCCCCATACCTGACGCTTCCATAAACAGCCATTCCACCGCGGCGCCATGGGAGCAGAAGGCCCTGAAGGGCAAGGGTGTGGCCAAGAAGAATAAAAGAAGGAAGCGCAGGGACTAGCGAATGCCCCCCAGAACTAGACCTTCTTGGGACGAGTACTTCCTGCTTTTGGCCTGTACCGTTTCCCTCCGTTCGGAGGACCCGGACATCCAACACGGGGCTGTGATCGTCAACCAGTACAACCACATCATCGGAACTGGCTACAACGGGCCGGTCAAAGGATCCGACAACAGCGTGATACCCTTCGGCGTCAGGGACGAGAAGCGCAAGTGGATGATACACGCGGAAGAGAACGCGATGCTCAATGTCACCCAGAGCTCGTCAGAGAGGGGCCTTTCCTGCCGTCTTTATGTGACCGGCCAGCCCTGCAACAACTGCCTCCAGAGGATGATTAACTTCGGAATACGAACCATAGTCATGGCGGACAGGATGGGCTCCATAACAGAAAACGAGGAGTCGGCCTCGATGAGACGGGAGCTTGTTCGGATGGGCGGGCTCCAGATAGCCAAGATTTCTACGACAAACCCTTGGATCAGGGATTTTTTCTGTGGTCGCAACTAAATTAGGCCGTGTCAGACCGGGATTCTTCGAAGGGGGTGATTTTCGCGATTGGGTCCCTGGTCGAACGGCAGGACGGGCTGTCCTGCCGTTTTTTTTCCAAATGCCTATATATCGCGGGGTGATTTCATGCTGAATGCTGACATAGGAGTGGGTTGCGGTTCTGGTTCGGGCGGCTGCGGCGGTTCCGGCGCGTGTCCCTCCCCTCCCGACTTCTGCATCAAGAGGCACGACACGCGCCCTCCATTCCGCATATCGATGTCGGACTGCGATGGCCCTATCGACCTCACCGAGGAAGGCATAGTCCTCGAGGCAAGCATGTGGTTCGACGCGAAGCTGAAGGCATCGTTGGACTCGTCTGCCACCGAACTGAAGTTCGCGGACGACATCGGGTTCGACAGCGTTCGCGTCGGCGACGTGATAATGACCGCAAGGTCTCGGTCGCCTGAGAAGATGCTGGTGACGGCCATAGACGAGGCCTCGCGCACCGTAGACGTCGAAAGGGGCCACGCCGGGACGAATGCACAGGACTGGGACAAAGGAACCGGCCTAAAGGTTTTCCGATTCTCGGACGAACCCGCGGTCGTGGAGTCCGTGCTGGAGAACGTCGATTCGCTCGACGGATCCGTGTCCGAGGAGCTCGCGGACACGCTGCTCGTGTTCAACTGGACCGGGGATCAGACGAGCATGCCGGGGTGCTACTGGTTCGAGTTCAAGATACTCAAGGTCTCCGAAGAGACCGATGAGGTCGAATGGGTGAAGAGGGTTCCCCTTTCCTCCGAGGGGTTCGTGGTGAACATCATAGACTCGCCGACCTCGCCATCTTAGATCGAAGAGAGGAAAGTGAATAGGGAAAACGAAAAGTTCTATCGAGTCAACGGCCAGATACGCATCTCGCCCGTGGTTGTCATAGGCTCCGACGGAAGGAACATGGGTTCCGTCCCCACCCAAAGGGCTTTGGAGATCGCCAGTTCCGCCGGCCTCGACCTTGTCGAGATAGCCCCCAACAGCCGGCCCCCGGTTTGCCGGATTATGGATTTAGGCAAGTTCAAGTTCGAGCAGAACATCAAGGACAAGAAGCAGCGAAAGAAGCAGAAGCAGTCCCAGATTAAGGAGGTCAGGCTCTCACCCTCCATACAGGAACACGACATAGAGACCAAGCTCAAGTCCGCCGCCAAGTTCCTGGACGCAGGGAACAGGGTCAACCTGAGGCTGGACTTCAAGCGCAGGGAAATAGCCCACAAGGACATAGGGTTCTCCGTCATGGAATCGTTCGTCGGACGCCTCAAGGAACACGGCGCCCCCCTTTCAAAGCCCAAGTCGGAGGGCCGAAGCATATCTTGCATTTTGGAGCCCAATACAAAGGAAAACGCCAGCTAGGAGGGAAACATGAAAATAGAGGTCGATCTGAAGATAACAGAAGGCGCGATCAAGGAGTTCAAGCGAGCTCTTTCGGAGATGGGCGAGGAGGCGGCGACGCATCTCGTGCGAGTCTCGGTGCAGGGAGGGGGATGCTCCGGATTCATGTACGGACTGGGCTTCGTGTCGCCCGACGAGGTCGGGCCTACCGACATCGTCGAGGACTACGACGGACTCAAGATTGCCGTGGACAAGAAGTCGGCTCTCTACCTCGACGGCACGACCATAGACTGGATGGACGACCTGTCGCAGAGGGGGTTCAAGTTCGACAACCCGAACGCCAAGAAGACCTGCGGGTGCAACAAGTCCTTCTCTTGCTGAACATCGGTTGAATTTTGCCGCCTTTGTCGTCGCCATGTGCATTTTCTCTACGACGATCCAATACATATTGGGGTCGAGAAAAAGTGGAGGGACGATATGGGTGTCCGAATTTCTGAATTGCCTACGACTTCTTCAGCGGGACTGAACGACTTCGTCCCCGTGGTCGACACGTCGGGCCAGTCTGGGTCCGTAACAAAGAAGACCACAGTTGTAGGGCTCATCGCGGCGGCACTAGCCTCTTGGTGGTCTTCGAACGAGGACAAGCAAAAACTAGACGGCATCGCCTCCGGAGCCACTTCCAACTCCACAGACGCACAGTTGCGCGATCGTTCCACTCACACGGGAACGCAGGCCATAAACACCGTCACTGGGCTGCAGACTGCCTTGGACGGAAAGCAAGCCTCGGGCAGTTACGCTTCGGCCGTCCACAGCCATGGAATTTCCGATGTCACTGGGCTCCAGACCGCCTTGGACGGAAAGGCTTCTTCGGTCCACAGCCATGGAATTTCCGATGTCACTGGGCTGCAGACTGCCTTGGACGGAAAGCAAGCCTCGGGCAGTTACGCCCCCTCGGCAGGTTCGACAAGCATTGTCACGGTCGGAGCCGTCACCGCCACATCGGTAAACAAGGTCACGATCACGCAGCCTGCGTCCGCGGCGACTATAACCATCGCCAATAACAAGACATTCAAGGCCGACAACTCGGTCACCCTGTCTTCTTCCGACGGCGCATCTGTTAGTTTTGGCGTCGGCGGCTCCGTGCTGTATGCCAACTCTGTTGTGGATGGGGGCGGCTACTGACCCGTCGGCCGTTGGCCTCGCATAGAACTTGAAACTATTCTGGTACTTGACGCCCCAGTTCAATTTTGGATCATCGTGACTATTCTATCTTGTTGGTCACCAACAGAAACACAGAGTACAAGGAAAAAAGCGATGTCTAATACGATTTTGGGAGCCGACGGCTCCGCAGCGGCCAAGGCGATTCCCTCGGTAGTGGGCGTAAAGCCTTGCGGTTCTCAAGTCCTCGTGGAGCTCCTCACGGCCCAGGAGGCTCTAGGAACCATTTTGCACATAGACAACACCGCCGCGACGAACGGGGCCCCGCAGGGCTACATCGTCGCTGTGGGCCCAAAAGTCCCGTCGGACATGGGATTTTCCGTTGGCAACCGCGTCACACTTCACGGCAACTACACGCCTCTCCCGGAGGGCCAGAAGTTCGAGAGAACTAACCCCCACCGCCCGTGGATACTGGTGGAGCCCCACCAGATAAAGGCCGTCTTCGTCGAAGAGTGAAATGGACCCCTACCTTGTCCTCGGGGTCGAAAGGGACGCGACCCAGGAGGAGATAGCAAAGGCCTACAGGTCTCTCGCGGTTAAGTACCATCCCGACAGGAACCCCGACGACCTGGACGGCGCCTCGGATAAGTTCAAACAGGCGACCGCGGCGTACGAGATGATCGGCACCGAAGAGAAGAGGAGCCGGCACGACTTTTACGCCAGGCAGCCGGCGTCCTTCAGCTTCCGAAGCAGGAATTCAGTTGACGAGGTATTCGACAACCTGTTCTCGCAGTTTTTCGGCGGTGGCGGCAAGGGCGGCGGCCCCATGCGGTCCAGGATTAAGGTCACGCTCGCGGAGGCCTATTCTGGCTGTACGAAGATAGTGAAGAGCGAGTCCAAGGAAAAGTGCTCCCCCTGCACGGGCACCGGGGCCACTCGATGGTCGCGTTGCGGCACTTGCTCGGGTACGGGCTTCATATTCTCGAACGACGGCATGATGAGGGTTCAGACCGCCTGCGCGAACTGTTCTGGCCGCGGTTCCACGCCGGAGCAGAATTGCTCGGAATGCAACGGCAGAGGCTACAAGGTCGTTTCCGAACGCGATGTCGAGGTGTCCATACCCGCCGGGGTCGACGAGGGTACGCAGATTAGGGTATCGGGAGATTCGGGTCCCGCGAGCGATCTTTTCGTGGTTGTGTCGGTGGACAAGGATCCCAGGATCGAGAGGAGGCAGAGGAGCCTCTTCGCCTCCGTAGAGGTTCCCTACGCGACTCTGGTTCTCGGAGGCGAGGCCTCCCTCGCGCTTTTCGGAACGAACATTTCTATAAAGATACCCAGGGGCACAAAGTCGGGAGCCCGCATGCGGCTCGCGGGCCGGGGGATGCCGCACATGCAGAGCCCGTCCGCAAGGGGAGACCTTTTCGTGGACGTTTCGCTGGCCATGCCGTCTGTGGTTTCCAAGGAGCACGAGAGGCTCCTTTCTAGGCTTGCAAAAATAGAGGCGAAGAACTACAGTAAGGCTGAGGAGAAAATATGAACGCTGAAACATTGAAGAACTTCGCCGTCTACCTGACGGTGCTTCTGCTGGTGCTGGCCCTCAACAACTTCGTCATGACCAAGAGGATCACGGAAAAGGTGATGGAGGGACTGAAGAGGGATTATGTCCCCGGCCCCTACGAGCCAGGCTTCGACCCGGACAAGGTTCCGCCCAAGCTGAAGGGCTGATCAGGCCCTCATTCGATGCTGATTATCTTGGATGGATCCGGCGAGCCGTCGTCGTCTCTTCTCTGGAAGGTCACCCTCGTCTCCCGCCCCGCCGAAAGTTTTGTCCTGGCGTCGACCCTCCTGAACTCATCAAGTGTCAAGTAGATCGACGTGCCGTCCATCAGCGAAATCTTTATCGGGTCTTTGTTCATTTCTATCGACCTGATCTTGGAGGTTCTTACCACGTTCGGTATTTGAAGGTCGATGCCCGGCAGTCCGTATGAGTATTTGCCTAGATCCTCGCTGCCAGTCCAAGTGGTCGGCAGGAACGCGGAGGTGGCGAAATCGTTGTGCTTGCCCACCGTGTTCTGCGAGAAGGCGTTGTGAACTCTGCCCTCCCCGTCCTCAAGGAACTGTCTGAAGCCCATTGGCATTATTTCCTCCGCGTCAATAGCTCTAGTATTGTATGGCACCATCGATCAATATAGGATCGGTTCTTTTCGTAGACATACCCGGCGCGTCCGGGCTTTTCATAATCGACCATGCCTCGGGCAAGGTCCACAGGCTGGACGCCTCGGAGGCGGATCCCGTGGAGTCGGGCAAGATCATGATGGCCGTGCGGGGCCAGATGCGCGACAGCATGCCCAAAATACCGCACGAAGACATCGCGGAGGTGCTCAGGACGGAGCGCGAGGTCACCGCCGAGGCGTCCTTGAAGGTCAAGGAGAGGGGGAGCGATGCACGAGGCTGAAGGCATAAACTTTAGTGTGAATGTGCCGAAGGAGAAGGAGGGGGGGCAGAAGAGGATAAAGCCCGCCGGAGGCTTCAGGCACAACAACCCGAGCCTGGAAGACGTGATTCGGTTCATAGAGGGACTTCCCCTCACGAAGAGCGACAAGGAGTACCTCTCCTCCGCGGCCCGCAAGGTGCCCCACGGCGCCCTCTTCAACTTCAGGAAGAACTACATTCATTACCTAAAGAAAGAGGGACGACGTTGAGAGAGGACAATTGGAGGAGGGAAACTCCCCTGCCTCGAGCCAATCCAAAGCTTCCCGACTCTCCAGCAAAGGGCTACTCGAGACCCGAAATTTCGAAGGTGGCGGTAGCGATAGAGAGCGACGAGGCGGACTTCATGCCCACGCCGTGCGACTCCGAGGGGTCGTCTGGCATCATAGCGAACATCCCCGGAGGCAGCATAGTCATGCCCGAAGGAGGGACGGCGGTCGTAGACTGCGGGTTTGCGTTGGAGGTCCCCCGAGGCTACAGGTGCAGAGTCGCCAGCGCGATCAAGGGGGTCTTTTTGGAGGTTGTAGACTCCAAGCGGTTCAAGGTGAACGCCATAAATCTTGGGCCCGAGACTATCTTACGTGACAGGGAGTCTATCGGCAGGATTTGGATCGAGCCGGTTCACTTCTTCGAGTGGATAACCAAAGGGTGAGAAAATGGAAAAAATCTTTGCCGTTATAACGGTCGCTCGTCAAGTTGAGGGGGAGTACGTGTTCATCAAGACGGAGAAGGCGTTCAAGTCGGCCCAGAAGGCCGATGCCCTTCTCAAGGCCCTGAAGGGCCAGTATGTCACCTCGGACGGCAAGTGGAAGCCCCAGCAGGTCTCCACGCCCCAGGGCGACGCCGTGTGCATGTGTGAGGTCGGCGTGTTCGAGATCGAAGTGGACACCGCAGAATGAGCGAACAGGGACCGCCGGATGGACAGACGGACGCCCGCTTCTCGTTCGGCGAGCCATGCCCCCCGATAGGGTCGTGGTTCTTCCCGATAGACCCAACCAAGGAACCATTCAGGATCGAGGACGGAAATGAGCAAAAAGACACCGCACAACCCTCTTGAGGGCGAGAGGCCGGAGCTCACGCTCAATCTGGAGAGCAACAGCGACGAGCAGGTCTCGATTATAGTCGTCCACAAGGACCGACCCGAATACCTCAACATCTGCCTTCAGTCGATAGCCGTCACGAGCGTCAACAACAACTACGAGATAATCGTCGTTGACAACAACTCCGGGGCCGACTCTCAAGAGTTCCTCGACGACATCAAGGACGAAGTGACCGTCGTGAGGAACAAGGACAATCTCTTCTGGGCCGCGGCCGCCAACAGGGGGGCGGAGAGGGCCAGCAAGAAGTCCAAGTACCTCATCTTCATGCACTGCGACGTGGTCGTGACCAACCCCGCGTGGATGGATCTCATGATAAACGTTTCTGAGTCGTCGGGCTCGGGCCTCGTCGGACTAGAGCTCCAGTCGTATTACATGCAGTCCCAGAAGGTGGACTTCATCCAGGAGTGGTGCATGCTTGTAAGCCGCGACTGCTGGGAGAGGGTCGGTCCGTTCGAGGAGCGTCTCCCGCAGATTGGAGCCCCCTTCGTCTTCACGGTGGAGGCCCAGAACAAGGGCTTCAAGCCACAGGTCATGAAGAACATCATCGCCCACCACTACAGGATATTCTCGCTGGACATCAACGAGTACGAGAGGATCATCGAGCAGGCGATGGTCATGATCCCCCAAGTGGTTAGAGAGAAGCAGGGCGTGCCGCTGTGATCAAGTCCGAGATTCCTGGCGTGTTCTTTTTCCCCCTCAACAGCTTCCGCGACGAGCGGGGTTGGCTGACCGAGCTTTTCAGGCACGACTTGCTAGAGGTCGCTCACCATCCGGCGATGGGATATGTCAGCCAGACGCTACCGGGGGTTGTCAGGGGGCCACACGAACACGAGAGCCAGAGCGATCTTTTCTGCTTTCTGGGACCCGGGAACTTCGAGCTTTTCCTATGGGAGGACTTCGGATCGGGAGACCCCTACAAGGAAGTCCACTTGGTTGGGGAGAGCAACCCCGTTTCTGTCGTAGTTCCGCCTGGTGTGATACACGCGTACAAGAATGTGTCCGACAAGCCGGGTCTTGTTTTCAACTTCCCCAACCGTCTATACGGCGGCCCTGGAGGCAAATACCCGGCGGACGAGATCAGGCACGAGTCGGACAAAGACTCGCCCTATGTCATTTAGACCCGCGATCCGACCAGAAGATCATGTCTTCCTTCTCGTCGTCCCAGGCGCACTCAAGCAGTCCTTCCGCCGCCAGCTTTGACAGGCCGCAGTTGTATATCCTTGTCTTGATGGCGTCGAAGAGCAGCTCGTGCGAATAGTCGTCCAGGAGAGCCCTTCCCTCCTCGTCCTTGCCGATGGAGTACTCAAGGATCATGGAGCAAGTCTGCGGCACCGTGATGAACCCGTCGAGGTTCTCCGATTCGTCCTCGGAGATCGAGTGGGCCGCCTTCTTTCGTATGTACGCGGCGTATTTCTCCAGGTTCATTATGGAGTACACCTCGCTCATTTGATCTTCCTTACGAACGACACAAGTTCGTCGTGGTCGTACTTGGTCATCTTGTTGTTGGCGTACGCCTGCGCGTAAGTCATGCAGAATATTTCCTCGTCGTTCTGATCAAGTTCCTTCTTGTGCCCCTTCCGAACCGGGCCGAGGATTTTTTTCCATTCTGACTTCTTGGCGTCGTCCATGGCGTACTTCCACACCGCGTGCCCGATCTCGTGGAGGAGCGTGTACTCCCTCCCGTAGTTCCATGGGGAGGCTATGGTGATCGTTTTCTCCTCCTCGTCGATGAACCCTATGTGGCCGTCGTCGCCCTTGAGTGTGTTTGAGGGCTGGAATTTGAACTTGTATCCCTTGACGAGCCGGGCGTGCGACTTCGGTATCTTGCGTATCGTCTTCCTGACGTCATTTTCGCCCTCGCGTCCCTCGGCGATGTATTGTCTGAATTCCATGCCTTATATATGTCCGCGTCCTGGATATATAGGTCTGTCTCCAACCGGAGGTAGGATGCGCAAGAAAAGGAACAAGAGTCCGAAGCGTCAGGAGGAGAGGCGGGCCACGGAGGACCGAGCGTTCAGGTCTCGCCTTAGGCCCAAGACCGAGAACCAGGCGGAGCTCATCAGGACGATCGCCGAGAACGTGGTGACGCTCGCGATGGGGCCGGCCGGCAGCGGGAAGACCAAGGTGGCGGTCGCCTACGGCGTCGAGAAGTTGTTGCTCGGCGAGTTCAAGAGGCTGGTCGTGACGAGGCCGGTGGTCGAGGCTGGCGAGAGGCTTGGGTATCTCCCCGGGTCGTACGCGGAGAAGATCGACCCGTACCTGCAGCCCGTTTACTACGAGCTGCTTCAGTACTTGTCGAAGGCTCAGCTGCAGGAGTTCATCAACAACGGAACCTCCTACAGGGGGACGCAGGAGATAATCATAGCCCCCTTGGCGTACATGCGCGGCATGAACTACCACGACGCCTACATGGTACTCGACGAGGCCCAGAATTGCACGCAGGAGCAGATCAAGCTCTTCATAACGAGGGTCGGATTCAACAGTAAGGCCGTCCTGGTAGGGGATGACAAGCAGTCCGACCTTCCCGGAGGGAAGTCGGGACTGGCCTACTGGCACGACAGGCTTCAGGGCATCGACGAGGTCGGCACTTTCTGCCTAGGGAACGTAGATATCGTGAGAAACCCAGTGATCTCACGAATATTGTCCAAGATAGGCGAATGATGTCAGCCGAAAATCAACTAAAAATAGCCTCCGACGAGCCTGTCGATATCGGACTGCCCGTTTCATGGAACATTGGATCGGGGCCTTACTACTGGTACCGGGTCGAAAGCCTATGCCAGCAGATAGATTGCGAAAACACCGGCATCGGATACGACGGCTGTCCCATAATGACGATCATCACCACGGTGGCCGCTAGGAACGTGGACGAGTTGTGCACGCTTCTGGCAAGCCCCCTGACCAGGGCACCTCTCGCGGCCAAGGTCACTTCCATAAAGCGATACTCCAGGCCGGTGTTCAGAGCGGAAATCCCGGACGGCCAGTGCAACAACCTTGACGATGTGGAGTTCTGTCACATTCCGGCGTGCCTCGACTACTGCCCTGAGGTTTTGCTTGCTCCGGCCGTGCCGAAGCGCCACAAGAGGCCGACAAGGCGCGTCGCAGCCCGCCGATCCAATCCGAACTCGGATTCCGTGTCGGCCATGTCGGACTTCGATTTCGGCACATATGTAGAGTTTTTCCCGCTCTCCACGGAGTACGAAGAAGAGATGCTTGCGGAGTCTGGCGAGGTTCTGGAGGGCGAGTCCGTCGCCGTGTCGCCCCCGACGCCCGGCATCTTCCTTTCCGGGTCGGCCGAGGTTTCGTGCACCTTCCTCGCGCACCAATCCTATGGATTCATAGTTGTATCGGGGGATTCATACCTTGTTTCGCCTTCGGGATCGTTCCGGCCCTCGGGACACATCTCCATTTACGGGTCGGCACGGGCGACCAACCTCATCCCCACGGGCGGGTCGATAGTAGTCACGGGATCGGCGGTTGCGTCCGCCTTGGCGTACGGGTCGTCTTCGGGTTCCATTTCGCTCTCGGGCCGTTCCATCAACGAGTCCCCGTCATATACGTATTCCGCCTCGGGATCCATATCGGTGGCCGGAGAGATACAGACCTTCTTCAACAATGTGGGAACCTTCTTCGTGCCGTTCCAGACCTCTCTGACCGCGTTCGGCTTCGGATTCGAGTACCTGGAGGAGACGGGGGAGTCGCTCCTGACCATATCGGACTTCTCCGTGGACGCCTGCGGTTGCTTCGGCATTGGATCGACCATGTCGGTTCGCCACAACCTCATGCAGTCGGAGGCGTTCGCCAGATTCGTAGAATCTTCCGGGCTTTCCTACCCGTCCGTGTCCACGCTTCGTTACAGAGCCGCCGACTCCTCGTGGTCTTCCGTAGATCACTTGGCGGGCAGGTACGAGTCGTGGAGGGTATCGCAAACCTTCCAGTGCCAGGACGATCAGTGGAGACTTTCGCTTGGAATAGACGGAGAGAACAAAAAGACCAGGCTTGCGCTGGACATACCCTCCGATCTTATCTGCATGGAGGGGTTCGTGCAGTCCTCTGTGGCCGCGTACTTCTCCCCTTATTCCTCGCTTGACGGGAAGGGCGTGAAGATAGACGCGGTGTCGCCAAGAAAGCCGAGAAGGTCGAAGGTGAGCGGCGACGTGGAGGTTTTCGTCAACGGAATTTTCGTGACGCATACGGTATACTATGACGAACTGGGGATATTCAAGGACTCCTACTGGTACGGAGCTCCGTTCGAAATGGACATGAACCCGGTCGCGAAGAACACCGCTACAGTGATGGATGTGAGTTGGGTCTCATGACTATTCTTTATGTTCTGGTAGGAGCTTCCGTGTTCTTGGGGGTCTTGAATCTTGTGGCGCTGACACTGCTCAGCAACGCCCTGTTCAGGTTCATGAACCTCGACGACCAAGAACCCCCTCCATCGCCGACGAAGGAGGACGGCGGCCTGGTCGACCTCAAGGATACGCCCACCTACGACCCCAGATTCAGGCGATGAAAATCGCCTCGCCATCACTAAATAACCATAACTTTCAAAAACCTTAAACATGAACGGAAGAAAACATGAACATGGATCTTGCCGAACGCTACATGCCCCTTGCGGAAAGCATGGCGTGCCGCAGGGCTAAAACCCTACCCTTCAGCGTGAACCTCGACGATCTCAAGTCTGCGGCCTATCTGGCTCTCACGGAGGCCGCGTCCAGGTACGACCCTTCGGTTGGCGTGTCTTTCCCGAGCTACGCAAGGGCCAGGATCGCCGGCGAAATGGCCGACGCGATCGGCACTCCCTCGAAACTTGGCATCGAGGGATTAGATGTCGAGGCCGAACACGAACAAAACCCCGTGGAAACGGACGACTTCTTCGATTTCGTATCTTCCGAACTTGGTCACGAGAACGGCAAATCGATGCGCATGTACTATGTTGATGGAAGGAGCCTAAAAGAGGTGGGCGAGTCGCGCGGCGTGAGCGAGTCCCGGGCCTCGCAGATACTCAAGGAATGCCACGAAAAGCTCCGAAGAAGTTTCAAAAGAAGGGTTCGCATATGAGATTATACTTGTTTTTGCTCGTTTCCTTACTGATATGCCATCCCGCGGTCGGCGAGGACGCTCCTCTGCCAACCTACGGGGTGGAGCGCAAGGCCCCGCCCGGCATGGAGGGTCTTGTTTGGAACAAATGGGATACGGATCACTTTGTCGTCCTCAGCATAGACAAGTCGCAGGGGAGCGAACTCTTTTCGGACGCAGAGTCGTTGAGGGCAGAAACGCTCGCCAGGTGGGCGTTGTCCGGCAACGACTCTTTCTTCTGCAAGCTGGTCTGCGTGCCTGACGCGGACATGCTGCGCAAGCTCTTTGGGCTGAAGGAGCCCAAGTGCGAGGTGAGACGATCCAAGTCCGGAGATGTCGAGCTCGCGGCCATATGGATCGACCACGGCAGAATAAGAGATCTTCCATCTCTCGTGGCAGAGGCGGAACTCGAGTTCTCGCCACACCAGCGCTTCCTCAGAAGAGGGCTGCCAATTCTAGAGCGGGACGCCGAATCCATCAGGGCGTCGGTCGCGAAGGCATCGGACTCCGCCTGCTCTTCAATTCTGGATGAGAGGTCGTCCGCGGCGATGGAGAAGTCGGACCGTCTTGGGTTCGACGCGAGCTGCGCCCTCCTCTGCCTGATGATTCGAAGGGAGTACGGCTCCGCGGCGTTCGGAAGCGCCGTGCGTTGCTCGCCCTCCTCTCTTCACGAAGAAATGGGCTTCCGATCCGCCTCCGACTTCGACAAGACCTTCGCAAGGTACAGGGATAACCTCCTCCACGACATCGAATCGGGGGACACGCCTGACGAATATCTGTCTCCCGCGAGATAGATAGTCTGGAGGTTTAACATGATCAATTTGCTTGTTTGGCTGGTTTACGGTCTGGTGGTCGGGATGATTTCCAAGGCCATCTATCGCTACAAAGATTCCCCCGCGGGCCTTTTGTCCACGCTCGCCCTTGGCGTAGCGGGCAGTTTCGTCGGTGGCTTCATAAGCTACCTGGGCGGATCCGGAGGCCCGCTCCAGCCTTCGGGACTTGTCCTCGGAGTTCTCGGCGGAGTGCTGGCGAGCTTCGTCTACCGAAAGCTCGTCGTGGAGAAGCAGAGGCGAGAGGCAAGAGGCCGTTAAGTGACTTTCTTCATAGACGAAATGACACTAGCGAACTTCCGCAAGAGGTACGCCGAAGTACACCCGCTCGTCTTCCAGCGAAGTTTGGAGAAGGCGTCTTCTACGCTGGAGTTCTTTGAGATACTTCAGTCCGTGCCTGCCGACACCCCTTTCTCTTGGGACGAGTCCAAGAGGTCGTGGGCGCGCAATGAGGATATCGTATCCGCCGAGGCCGTTAAGTCGATCCTCAAGAAGAAGAAGGGATGAGGCGGGGCTATATTTTTGCCTCCATGGCACGTACAATACGGCGGAGGAGCATAGGATGGGAATCGACTCAATAGAGACTCGTTGGATGCGCAGGGGCGACATGCCCGAGATTCTTCGGATCATGAGCGAGAGCGGTGACGGAGAGACCGACAAACGCCTCAACGCGCTTCTCGAGAAATCTTCGGTTATGTGCGTCGTGGCGGAAATGGACGAAATGGTCGCTGGTGTGGCGATCTACGACGTCGCAAGGGTCTCCAAGTTGAAGGTTCTTTCGATCGTCGTGGACGAACCCTGCCGAAGGAAGGGCGTCGGACGCATGCTCGCCGAGGCGGTGGTGTCCAAGCTGAACAAGAAAAGGAACAAGGCGGAACTCTCTGTTTCCGAGTACAACCTCCCTGCTCAGCTCTTTTTGAGGAGCCTGGGCTTCAGGGCAGTTTCGGTGGTCGGTTCCGCCGGAGGGCTGAGCGAGTACAAGTTCATGTATAAGTTCTCGGAAGCGGTTGGGGAACGGGCCTGATTTGTGAACCCCTCGCTCTTTTAGGGGTATGAAGACTGTCTGGTTCACCGCCGACACACATTTCGGCCACAAGAGGATACCGCTCTACGCCAGGCGAACCTTCTGCCTGGACGAAGAAGAGACGGCCAGACTGGAGGGGTCTTCCATGCTCATCCGTCCCAACTGGGCTCCCAGTTGGTCTTCGGTTGCCCGAATGGACGACCACCTGTTCGAGCAGATAAACCTCCACGTTGCGGCGGACGACATCCTCTGGCACCTTGGCGACTTCTGCTGGTCTAAGAGGTCGGAGGCGGCGGCCGCCGCCCGCAGGTACAGGGAGAGAATAAACTGTCGCAACGTTTTCTTGGTCATGGGCAACCACGACTCGGACGAGGTGGCGGCGGCCTTCGACAAGCACTATGTCGGCCACGAGATAAAGGTGGGCAAGGTGAACATAGTCCTGAGTCACTACGCCCACTGCTTCTGGAACAGGTCCCACTACGGCTCGTGGATGCTGTACGGCCACGCGCACGGAACCGCCGAGGACTGGCTTGAGGCCCACATGCCGGGCCGGCTCAGCATGGACGTCGGGGTCGACAATGTCGCCCGCCTGACAGGCTCCTACCGACCGATTTCCTCCGAAGAAATAGGGTCGATGTTTTCTTCGAGGAAGGGTTGTCAGATCGACGGCCACAAGCCGAAGCCCCCAGCTTTGCGCCTGCAAGATTCGGGCTATAATTCCGAAGCATGTCAGACGCACAAGAAACAGGCGGACGGCTAGTCAGGGCCGAGGACCACCTCGGGATCGTGAGGTCGGTCGTCTACAAGTACTGCAGGAAGGGCAGGATCGAGGACTCCGAACTGTACTCGATCGGGTGCCTGGCCCTCGTGGAAGCGGCCAGGACGTACGACCCATCAAAGTCCAAGTTCTGCACATGGGCCACCAGGATCGTAAGGCAGAGGGTCATCGACGAGGTCAGGAGGTCGTTCAAGGCCAGGGAGGGATCCGACCCAGATGCCGTCGATTCCGCCGTGGCCCAAAAGAATGGCGAACCTGTCCATCTGGTCGCCTCCATGGTGGAGACGAGCGAATCCGACTCGGACGCCGATGCGGATTCCAAACTGGCTTTAAGGAAGTACTATCTGGAGGAGATGTCCCTTTCGCAAATCGGCCGGGAACTCGGCATCTCTAAGGAAGGCGTCCGAAAGAGACTGAAGTCAGCACTGTCGATGGTTCGCAGGAAGAACCGACACATTTTGGAGAACGCTCTGTGGGAATCTTGACACTTGCCGTGGCGGTGGCCCTCCTTCCCGCCTCACTGATGGCGAACGAGAGGGTCTCCGTAGTGAACAACTCCCCGCAGATCGGACTCAAGGACGCCCTCGCCGCCGCCGCGGTAGCCTTCGACTCTGAGGACGTCGACGCCTACGAGATGTGCTTCAAGGAGTCCAGACGGAAGGACATGCGCCGAAGGGCCGCCGTACTTTTCGCCTCGGAGCAGTGCTCCATGGAGTTGATCGAGTCTCACACGGTGGAGATGGACGAAGAGACGGCCGAGGCCGCCGTCAGGTACAAGATCGGCAACTCGCGTTGTTCGTCCGAGGTCGTCTCGATGGTGAGGCTCATCAAGGAGGACGGCCGATGGGTCATCGACAAAGAGGTCAAGATTTCGGCAGGTCCCCGTTCGTGCGGCCCTGTCGCATCGGCGTCGGCAGCCCCAGCCAAAGGCTGGGATCCCTTCAATCCCGACAAGACAAAGATTCCATCGGGGCTTCACCATCTCGTCGGGGATATCGGAATCCAGCCGGGAATGGGGTGCGCCGACGGCAAGTGTGGCGTTAGACGTTGTGAAAACGGGAGGTGCGGACTGTGAGATGCTTTTTTGCCCTTGTGTTGTTGTGCTCTTCCGCCTTTGCGGACGATAGAGACGATATGCGTCGAATCCTGGAGGCCAACTTCGCGGCTTGCAACGCCGAGGACGTTAAGGCGCTCATGGACACCTGCTCGGTTGACATGCCGGACAGGGATGGCTTCCAAATGGAGTCGGAGACTCTTTTCCGCGAGAAGGACATCCACTACAGCATGGAGGAATTCGAGGTCACGCTCGTGGACGGCGACTACGCCGAGGCCCGAGTCGTACAGACCACCTATGTGAAGGATCGAAGTTCCGACAGCGACCGTCGTGCAAATTTCCGAAACGGCACCACGCTTCTCCCGAGGGAGGAGTGCGTCGAATACATGGTCTCCTTCAAGATAGACGGAAAGGATTGGAAGTGCTACATGACTATTTCCGAGCCCGTTCCGTACCGCAAGCGGGAGAGGGTCGCGAGATGACTATCTTTTCCATGTCGCTCCTGCCCGTAGTCCACCGCTCCCCGCCTACCCTGAAATTGCTGTTGCAGTAGGCCTTGATCCTGGCCACATCGGGCATTGCGCGCACCTCGCTCTCTAGGGCCTCCCTGAGCCACTGGAGCGATCCGTCGGTGTACTGCACCAGGATGTTGTGCTTTCTCTCCATGGCATAGTTTTAGGCCGCGGGGCGGGTTTTTGCAAGAAGATAATTGGCCACATATATAGATTGATGCAAACCAGACGACTCATTTTCCCAGCGATAATGTGCCTGCTTACTGTCGCCACGGCCGCCATGTACTCCGAGGCCCGGAGGTCGGGGAAGGAATACAACTTCGTCGTGAGGACCGACAGCGAGGGCGTTTCCAAGATAAGGTCTCACCTTGCGGACGCGGACTTCCACAGGGTCGAGGAGGCAGAGATCGAAGACGGACTCTACAGGATCACGGTGAGGTGCCCTTCCGACAAGGTCGGAACCATGTGGTCCGTGATGGACAGGATGCTGGCGAGGAGGGATGACAAGTGAACTACGGAACCCTTGTCATCGTCGACGGAGTGTACCAGCCTCCGTCGCCCAAGGACCCGAACGGACGCAGGGGACTGGTGAGGATGGAGCGCGGCGAGGACGGTGCATTCCGCCCGCCGACACTCATGTCCAAGCCCGGGGCCACCACCTTCGTGTTAGACCTCTTCTACAACGAACGTGCCTACCTGTACGGCGGGCCGAAGAACCCCATCATAACTGGCATTCGCACAAACTACACCAAGTCGCTGAAGAGGCTGGCATCCGGGGGCAACCCCGTCGCCGGAGCCAAGCTCCTCGTGTCCGAGTTCGCCGGTTGCGACGAAGCCCACAAGGTAAGGGGCAGGGCTATAGCCCTCTCCAGGATTCACAAGACCATATCGGGAGAGGTGTTCCGATTCCCGCTGGAGGCGCCGTGAACTTCAGGCAGTTCGTCGAGCAGAGTGGCGACAAGCCGTGGGTGGCCAAGAAGCAGGACGTCATAGACCTTTGGAAGAAGGTAAGGCCTGACGTGCCGCTCAACCCCGCTCCGGTTCCGTACCACCACAAGGGCAACCGCTTCGACCAGGACGGCGTGAGAGTGACGGGGTCGTCGCAGTGGATAAACACGGTGCTGGGGAGGCTCAAGCCCCTGCTCGTCTACAACGACCATCCGCAGCTGGACCTCGACGTGAAGTACAGGCAGGTTCAGCGTCGCGACCTCACCGACAAACCTTCCTTCGCATGCTACATCAACGTACTTCAGAAGAAAATCAACAGCTAGAATACGGTCGAAACATTGTGAAGTTGGAAATAACGGCGTCCTTTTCGTCTCCGCACCCTGGTACATAAGGGTGCAGGGATGCGGAGAGGGGCAAGGACGCCCCACTTTTTTTCTCGAGGAATTGAACATGGCTGCTTCTTCGGTCACAGGAACTGGCCCCGGCGAGTCGCACGGCCTCCAGAAGCCCGAGTTGCACTCCGGGTGTGGATGCTGTGTCCCTTCGTCCGCGAAGACCGTAGCCAGGGTCAGGAGATCGTCGTCTTGTTCGAGGAGGTACTCTTCCGCCTCCGGCACGGTGCGCTACTCCTCCTCGTCCGGCGCCGTCCGTTCGGGTTCTTGCATCTAGAGACCAATTGGCGTACCATCGCACATTCAGGTATGGACACCGTATCACCCCAGAAACGCTCCCGCATAATGGCCTCGATCAGGTCGAGGGGCAACTCCACGACTGAAATTCCCCTCGCCTCGGCCATGCGAAGGCTGGGCCTGTCCGGCTGGAGGCGGCACGCGAGGATCAGGACTCCGTCCGGGTCTGTGCGCCCTGACTTCGTCTTCCGAAGGGAAAGGCTGGCGGTGTTCGTAAGCGGGTGCTTCTGGCACTACTGCCCGGAGCACTGCTCCCTCCCGAAGTCCAATTCGGACTTCTGGAGGTCGAAGCTGGAGGCAAACAGGGCCAGGGACAGGAGGAACTCGCGCGAACTGAAGTCTATGGGATGGGAAGTGCTGGTAATCTGGGAACACTCCGTCAAGCGGAGCCCCGCAGTCTGCGCCGAGTCGGTTCTGGAGATTCTCATGTGGATGGATGTCTGACGCCCATGGGGACTAGCTTTGCGCCGTGTTCCTTTTCGGCTACAATACCGACATGAGATCAACACTGCTGTTCCTGGTGGCCTCGCTCCTCCCCGGCTTCTGCCTCGGTTCGGACCTCGACGCCGAGATATTCGCGGGCATAAACTCCATAAGGACGTCCAGAGGTCTTTGCGCGCTGGAGTGGGAGCCCCGACTTGCGGCGGCGGCCCGGTCTCAATCCCTATGGATGGCCGAGGTGGGCCGAATGGATCACCTCCGCGAACCCGCGCGTTCATTCAAGGAATTCCTCGTCTGCGACTACCACCCGTCCAACAGGGTCGTCAAGTCGGGGTACTTCGCGTTCGAAGACCTGTACCGGGCCGAGAGGGGAGACAAGGGGGCGACGGTATACCCGCTGCCCGCCGCGAACGACAAGGTCGGCGAGATCATAGCGAAGGGCTGGGGTGGCGAAGGGGCGTACGACGTGAGAAGGGTGCTTGTAGGATGGATGAATAGCCCCGGCCACCGCGAGGAGATCCTGAAGGGCGACTACAGGGACGCAGGCGTTGCGGTCTGCTCGCCCCGCCCCGGCGAGACATACTGGTGCGTCGTGTTCGCCTACAGATAGGAGGTCTATACATGTCAAGTTTCAGCATAGACGACAAGGTGGAACTCAAGATGGACTTCGACCTGGCCGTGCGGCTCGGGGAGTTCATCGTCAAGTACGGCACCGCAGACAAGCAGATATACGCCCTCGGCATGAGGCTCATGGCCATAGAGGGCAAGCCTTCCCTTCCTTCCCCAATGAGGAACGGCCGTCGACCCTCCATGGCCCCGTCGGCCGATTTCGGGGAGGGAGTCGAGTGAGAAGGAGCAGGGCGAACTACTGGAGTTGCTCGAGCTTCGCGAACTGGGTGCGGGGCGAGAAGAAGCCGGGCGCCTTGGAGTGGGAGGCGTGGGAGAAGTGGCGAAAGGAGGTCTCCGCGAGGAGGCCCGTCCGCTACTTCATCGCGGAGGAGGTCCTCGACAAGATCCAGGATCTCGTCATGCTACCACGGGACATCGCGGGTTCCGTATCCGCATGGTGGCACAACAGGTTCGTCGCCAAGACCCACTTCCTCAAGACGGGCCTTGAGCCGGGCCGTTACCACGAATTGGACGAACGCATACTTCACGGCATCTTCAACGAGCTCAGGGAGTTCGTGGAGGTCGAACTGGCCCTCCTGCAGTCGTGGGGCGAGGGCAAGCGGTACAGGTTCAGGAGGGGTCGATGTCCGGAGGCGGGCGTCGACTACCTTGAATGGGCGTCCGCCCTCACCTACGGCCAGGACGGATTTGTCTTGAAGAAAGACCCCAAGTACGGCAAGCCCACCCCGCAGGCCGAGGCTTCTTCGAAGATGCTGGAGATATACAGGTGGTGGACGGAGACAAGGCCTGCCCGTCCCGACCCGTCCGACGCAAGCGGCTGGAGTGAGGTCTGGGAATCCGGCGACGAGAAGGCCAAGCGGGATTCATCCAAGAGGATGTACAAGATCGAGCGGGGCTACGACAAGGAGGACGAAAGGATGCTCGTCTCTCTCATAAAGATAAGGAAGCACCTCTGGACTTGAGGTGCTTCCGCGCGCTATAACTTCGGCAAGGGAGTGCCGCATGCTTGAGGATCTGGAGGATCTGGAGGGGCTGGTCGAGTCCGGGTACATTTCCAGGAGGAAGCACCCCTCGCTTGACCTCCACATACTGAACTACACCCCCCGGACCCAGTACGAGGGTCTGTGGAACGACACCACGGAGCAGTGCCGAGGCCTCATAGTGGACGGAGGGGGCAGGGTCGTCTCCAGGTGCTTCAGGAAGTTCTTCAACTACGAGCAGGTCAGGGACGAGGTGGCCCTTAGGCTGGACGCCGACATGGGCTTCGCGGCCTTCGACAAGCTCGACGGTTCGCTGGGCGTGTCCTACTTGGCCGGGGGCAGGCCCAGGATCGCGACCAGGGGGAGCTTCACGAGCGAGCAGGCCACCAGGGCCAATGCCATCCTCGACCGCGACTACTCGGGCGTCCGTCTCAACCCGGATGTGACTTACCTGTTCGAGATCATATATCCCGAGAACAGGATATGCGTGGACTACGGCGAAAGCGAGAGGCTCGTCCTGCTGGCGTCCATCCTCACCGAGTCGGGCGAGGAGGTCGACTCCGACGGGCTGCCGTTCCCCAGGCCCGCCGTCGCCGAGGTCGGGGCCGACTTCGCCACGCTGGCCTCCATGAACCTGTCCAACAGGGAGGGTTTCGTCGTGCGCTTCGACGACGGCTTCCGCTTCAAGGTCAAGTTCGAGGACTACGTGGCACTCCACAGCGCCATATTCTCCCTTTCCACGCGGACGATATGGGACGCCCTGCGCGAGGGCCGGGAAGTCCCGCTGGACCTCATGCCCGACGAGGTCTACGAGTGGGCCAGGGGCGTGGAAACGACCCTGACGAGGGACTACGCCGCCGTGGAGGCCAGGGCCATGGAAATATTCAAGGCGATCAGGCACCTCGGCAGGAAGGAATTCGCGTCGGCGGCGCTAGAGTACAGGTGTTCTGCGGTTCTCTTCAGGATGCTTGACGGCAGGCCTTACGCGGATCACATATGGAAGATGGTCGAGCCCGAATACAGGACTCCGAGGCATGAGGAAGTACACTAAGATTCTCAAAGACTCCCTGGCGGATGTTGAGTGCGACGTTTGCGGGGCGTCCTGCATGTCGGAGTGTTCGATGGACGACCCGGCCATGGCCGAGTATGCGACGCTGGAGGGAATCTGGGGGTACTGTAGCAGGAGGGACGGGGAGCGGTACACATGCGACATGTGCGAGGCGTGCTTCGAGAGGGTCTCGGTCTTCATCAATTCCCTGAAGGCGTCTCCAAAGTCCTCCTGAAGAGCGCAGAGGCCAGCCTGGCCCTCGCGGAGAGTCGGGGGGTGTGGCTCCGTTGCCGCCATTTCACTTTCCTTTACAGGGGCCAGAGGCTCGTCTCCGTGGGCCTCAACAGCCATAAGACCCACCCGAGGAGCCTAAGGTACGCCTACAGGAGCAAGAGGGCGTCATCCGAGGGCTGGACTGTCGGCACCCACAGCGAGCTCAGCGCCGTTCTCCACATGGACAGGGGAGAGTGCCGCGGGCTGACGCTCGTGAACACTAGGGTGAACCGACGCGGGAACCTCGACTACAGCAGGCCCTGCGACGGGTGCCTGGAACTCATCGAAAGCCTAGGTTTCCGCGAGGTGTACCACACCTCGCGCGAAGGCTCGTTCGTGAGGATGGAATTCTGAAGCCGTAGCTACTTTACTGCATGATCACCATGCAGAAAACCGAATGGCTGAAGGCCGTCTCGCTCCCGATCGTCGCCGTCGCTCCCCCGAGCCTCCCCTTCGTGCCGACGCCCCCTCCGCAGACGCTGGAGGACTTCCCCAACGGGCCGGGCACGATCCTCTCCAAGATGCTGAGCAAGATCGGCATCCACTCCACCCCGAACTGCTCCTGCCGCCGCCGCGCCATGGAGATGAACACCCGGGGGCCCGAATGGTGCGCGGAGAACATCGACACAATCGTCGGCTGGCTGCGGGAGGAGTCCGAGAGGCGTAAGCTCCCCTTCGTGGACTTCGCAGGGAAAATCCTGATCCAGAGGGCCGTCAAGATGTCGAGGAAGGCGTTGAAGGCGTTAGAGGCCAAGAAGTCGTAACTGCGGCGGCAAACTTACCCGTCCTGTCTCCACATCTCTATCCTCTCAAGGGCATCCTTCTTGGCGGAGTGGTACCACTCGGACACCTGGGCGAAGTAACCGGGGCTGTACATCTTGGCGGCGCCGTAGCTGCGGAAGTGGTCGATGTTCTCGTCCAGGGTCCTGCACTGGTTCCCCTCGGGGCCGACGAGGTGCGGCTTGATGTTCTTCTCCCTGAGGATGTAGTTCCCGAGTATCTCGGTGTCGGGCCAGTTGGGCTTGTTGGGGTCGGGCTTGTAGTCGACGATGCCGTACCGGTTGCAGAGCCTGCGCAGGCTCCAGCCGAAGCCGATCTTGTCCATGGTCGGCATGTGATACATGCTGGCGGTGTGGCTGATCATCCCCTTCCAGTCCTCGTGGGCCCTGGGGCTGAGCTCGTAGCCGACCGCCGGGCTCTTGGTCTTGCACAGGTCCATGAACTCCTTCAGGAGCGTTCTCTTGCGCAGGAAGCAGTCCGCGTGGGTGGCGAACATGTACTCCGTACGGCATAGGCTGAACGCCATGTCCATCGCCATGGCCGGGTAGTCGCTCGGGTGCCTCACCCCGTTGAGCCTGATCGTGTGAACCTCTATGTCGTCCGCCCGAAGTGCCTCGATCTGCTCGATGTTTCCCCTTATCGAGCCCGTGTCGATGATCATGATGAAGGGCCGAACGGTCTGTAGCCTCAGCAGGTCGATGCAGATCGGGAGCGTCTCCGGGGTGTTGATGCAGGGGATCACCGCGGTGACCTCGTACTCCCAAGGCTTGGTCTCGCACCAGCCCTGCCACGGGTTCCTTTCGGTGCGCACGCCGTAGAGCGGAGTGACCTCGTACGGACCTATGTCCACCTCTTGGTACCTGTCCTCGCTGTCGAGCCAAATGTACCGCTTGCCGTCTTCCACTTTCTTGTTTTGGCTGTCGTCCCATCGCTTCTGCGAGATTATCATCTTGAGTTCCTCGAGCGTGCGAGTTATGTAGGAATGTGCCACTCGCTAAAGGAAGTTATTTTTTCCACAATGTGTCATTTTTTAGCCGTATTACCAGCCTCGGATTGCTCCATGGCCAACGCCAAGCCGTTTGCGATCGAGGTCGCAGACCATAGGGCTTGCGAAGCTTCGCCGCCGTGCATTCTTGACATAAGAGCCTATCCGAAGTGGTTATTTACCTAGAAGACAAGGATTTCTCTATTCCGCAATTACTGTTGCCATAGACCATTCGCCAAATATAAGTGATCTTTGATTCTCTTCTTCATTGGCATGCCTCCGCCAGAAGAAGATTCCAAATGTTCTGCAATCATGTGGATACAGAGATGCTTCGGCAGAAGGCTTGTCGCGCTGATTGGCCAGAAGCCACCCAGCGCGACATAAAATATTTATACCCATAATCGCCTGTTTTGAATTCGGAGGTCATAAAGAAACACTCTTTTAATTTTTGAAAGATAGATTTTTGGTTCAAACAAATATTGGAGCCGATCCTTATTCTGTCACGGATTATTTGCTTCATACCGCAGGGCAGAGTCGACTCGGAATGAGCGGTAGCGTTTTCCAAGGTCCCTAGAAGAACCTCTTGTCGATCTCCTCGGCGATCCATGACGATCCATGGTGTTCTTTGACGGCCTCCCGCAGAGCTTCGGCGAACCTTGGCCCCACGGTCGGATTTTGCATGGCATTTGTGACGTCGTGTCCAACCTCGAGAAGTAGGCTTTCTCCTTCCGGATTCTCTTTGTTTGCGAACCCGCACGCCAGGAGGCAGTAGTTTATGGCCGCCGTGACGATGTCGGAATTGCACATGCTCTCGAAAACCCTCAATTGTTCGGCGTTCTTCAGGAAGTAGACCATCCTGAGATGTCTGGCTTCCTTGGCTGATATTGATCTTCCGGTGTAGTGTTCGAACTGCCTTGCCGACACCATGTCGGCTGCGGACTCCTGCTCGTTGTGCTTTGTGCTCGTGATGGAATCGGACTTGCTTCTGATTGTGGCCACGATCTCGGGAACCACGACGATGTCGCCAGCCCTTGATATCCTGCACCACATGTCGTAGTCCTGCGCGTAGGTGAACGATGGGTCGTACCGCACCTCCAGAGACTTCCTCCACATGGCGGTAGAGTGACGCAGGTTGTTTCGGAAGCACAGCGACCACCTCAGAAGCTTGGGATCCGAACTAGGGCAGTGCGAGTACATGTCGAAGTCGCCCTCGTCGACCACTCGGTAGCAGCTCGTGGCCATGGCCGCACTGTCGTTACACTCCATGGCTGCGAGTTGAAGTTCAACCCTGTTTGCGTGGGCGAAGTCGTCCACATCTATCCTTGCCACGTATTCGCCCCGCAGGAAGTCCAGTCCCAGGTTGAGCGAGTAGGTCAGCCCCTCTCGTCCGTAGTTCCTGATGGCTCTCACCCTGTCGTCCGACCTGGCTATCTTCTCCATGATTTCCCACGTCGAATCCTTGGAGTGGTCGTCCACGAACACCAGCTCGATGTCCTGGAAGTTCTGTCGGAGCACGCTTGAGGCGCACCGCTCTATGTCCCCCATGCCGTCTCTGACGGAGCAAACGAAGCTTACTTTTGGTTTGTGGTGCATTTGCCTTCTCCGACGGTATATATAGAGACCATGCAGAAAGTGAAGTTTTTGACGGGGTATGGTGGCTTCGGCGGATCAACCGTGGCCCTCATAGAACACTGCAGGCTCTTGAACGCCAATGGGTATGACGCGTGGCTTTATTCCTTTCACGACTGGTGCATATCCAAGTACGAGAAGGCCAGGAATGTGTCCGAGTTCAGGGCGGAGGAGGACGACATCCTCGTGTACCACATGCTGGAGCAGAGCAAGAGGCCCAAGTGCAAGAGGTGCTACCTGTATGTCCACGAAAAGGGTCTGTGGGACTTCCGTTCGCGCGCCACGACGGGCTTCGACCAGTTCGTGTTCGTGAGCGAGTCGCAGAGGTCTTGGCACGGCGTCGAGGGGTCGATCGTTCCCAATCCCATGGGCCGCTTGGTCGATCCGGCGATTCACGCTCCGCCCAATGGCAACATCGCCGGCGTCGTCGGCACCATACAGCCCCGCAAAAGACAGCATCTTTCGATACAGCAGGCGTTGCTTGACGGAAGGAGCAAGGTCCTCCTGTTCGGAGACAAAGGGCAGTGCGGAGGCTATTTTGACGAGTTCATAGCTCCGTTGCTGTCCGACAGGGTGGTGTACCGCGGCCCGTGCGAGCCGGAAAGAAGGATGGACATGTACAACGAGTTCGATGTTCTGTACATCGACTCGTACGACGAAAGCGCCTCCCTCGTGCTCGGGGAATGCAGAATGCTCGGCAAGGAGGTCGTCAAGGACGAGGCCGTGGAGGACTACAGAATTTCGTCCGACGAGGAAGTGTTGGCGGCGTGGTCTAGGCTCTTTTCCGCCGGATCGTCCAAGGTTGACGAAATGCATGCCGTCCGAAGCCGTTGCCCCGATGGGTGCGAAAAGTTGGTGTGCGTGGTGACGCACAATCGCAAGGATATTGTGTCCAAGTGGCTGAGGGCGTGGAACAACGCCGATAAGTTCGGAGCGAAGGTGGCGGTGCTTCACGCTTTTGACGGTGAGGAGCCACCCAAGGACGAGGTCGACAACATACTCAAGTGGAACCCGGACTTCTACATACCGTTTCGCAACACGGCCTTGAGGGACATGCAGGCCCTGAAGCTGGTGATAAAGGATCTGGCCGGACTGCCCGATTGGCGCTATCTCTTCTGGTTCACCGACGACTGCATGCCGATGAGGAGGGACTTCCTGGAGCCCTTCGACAGGAAGATACAGTTGCCGAACGTGGGACTCGTCACGCTTTGCTACGAGCCGAAAAGGAACAACGACAACCCGGGCTGTCTAATACCGCACATAAGGACAATAGGTTACGCTCTTCGAAGAGAGGTCGCCGACCACATAGAATTTCCCATGGTCGGCCCAGAGAAAGACAGGCCATATCTTTTCGAGCACGGAAGGCGCGGCGTTTTCGAGGATCACATACTGAACCAGGTACTCAAGGCTGGCTTCTCTTGCAAGATCGCGCACTCCGAAACCGATGTGCCGAAGGAGGTCGACCCGGCGAGCGGGTATGTCCACTGGACGGAGGCCTTGGACTGCATGTGGGACTGCCACCTTTTCGCCGATGGGTTTTTCTTCAAAGGTCGTCCCATGAGCGGAAGAGACCTGTGGGACCTTTACGAGAGGCAGTTCGTGCCGAAGGAGAGCCTGGATACCATGGCCCTGTTCTCCCCCATGGAATGCGACAGGCTGAGCCTGATACCCGGCAAGGTTTGCGCGATAATACCAACCTATTCGTCGCCCATGAACTACTTCATGTGGTCGGTGTTTTCACTTTTCCTTCGCTCCGACCCGAGGGAACTAGAGCATGTCATAGTCGGCATCAACGGCCCTGATTCGCGGTACCCGGCGGCCGACGGATCCGAGCTGCAGGACAGGAAGCAGTGCTTCATCGAGGACCTTCGCAACATAAGGGATTGGGACAGGCCGGGCATGTTCAATCCCGGGGCCATCACCCTGGTCAGGACGTGGAGCAGGGTGGGACACCCGCCGACGGTGGACCAATGCGTCAACTGGGTACACACCAGGTATTACCTTGTGATGCACGACGACATAGTGGTGCTGGACAGGAACTGGTCGAAGGCCGTGTATGAATTTGAGGAGGACTCCAAGTTGGTGGCCAAGACTTTCGGCGACCCCCTCGTCGTGAAGCTTCAAAGGCACGGCGACATCCTCGAGTTCCCGCACTTCAGCACGACTTTCTCCATGTTCGACAAGTCGCTCATGAGGATGATAGGTGCGTTTTGGATGGGCTACTACGTGGGCAACAAGCAGTTTAGGATCAAGGACATGGCGGACTTCCAGGATTTCATGCGGGAGCAGGAAAGAATCGGATGCCTCGCCCGCCACGACAGCCAAGAGTGGCAGGTTCGAGAGGAGACCGAATTTCAGGGCTTCAGCATGGAGATAGGCACTTTCGTTCACTATGCCATCGCGAAGCACGGATTGCGAATCCATCAGTTCGAGCCATCGTGCGTGAAGCACTTCTACGCGGGGACATGGAGGAACCAGAACGGGGCCTACCAGCATCATCCCGAGGTCGAAGAGTTGGAGAAGGAGATAATGTCCATTCCCGAATACGCGGAGATTTACCTGAGGTACAAGGAAAATGTCTGACCCATCCTACAGGCTGGTCGTAGCCAGGTTCAGGGAGGATGTCGAATGGGTCGACGCCTTCGAGAACTACACCATATACAACAAGGGACGAGACGACCTGGCGTCGAGGCACAGGGCCAATTCCGTTCGCCTGATTAATGTCGGACGGGAGGCGCACTCCTACATTCATCACATAGTGGAGAACTACGACAGGCTGGAGGACATCATCGTATTCAGCCAGGGCAACTACAGGGATCATGTGGCGTGCGACCCCGCGGAGTTCCGCAGGAGGGTTCTGGATTTGGGCGAATTGGGCTTCAGCGCAAACATCGGCAGGATGGGGTTCACGGGAACGAACGCTAGGAACTTTTTCCTCCATGAGTATCGCGGGCCCTTGAGACCCAAGGATCATTATGACCTCGGCGGCTGGTGGGAGAGAACCACCGGGGAGGCATATGTCCGAAGCAGGAGCGTATTCTGGAACGCCATTTTCTCCGTGAGGAGAGATTACATCCTGAAGCGCAGCCGAGAGAGCTACATCAAGATACTCAATACGCTGGACTGGACTGCCAACCCTCTAGAGGCTCACTTCTGCGAACGGGCTTGGTTCAACATACTGAACCTGCCGTTCGGACACGTGATGAACGAGGACGCCAGCTCGCCTCTGCCGCAACCTCGGCTTTTGGACAAGGACGCTTCCTTCGACACCAACAAACTCATGGAAAGATGGGCGTCGGTCAGGTCTCCGAAATCCAAATCCAAGATCACGGTTAGGTTCCGACCCAACCCTGACGACCTTCCTTCCGAACCGATAGTCTCAAGGGAGGAGCTTCTAGGGGCGTTGGACCATGTGGGCGACCTGATGAGCAAGGACACGGAGACCGTCAGGAAGTGCACCGAGGCTCTGCGCCACAACATAGAGGGGTGGGCGAGGGCCAACTGCCCGGGGTACCCCCTCGACAAGCCCTTCGTTTCCAAGGACGACCTCGAGGACAAGGGAGGCTGGTACGCCCCCGCGGTCGCGTTCGAGAGCATGGAGGTCGGCACCACCGGATCGACGACGGGGTACTCCTTCAGATACATGCGGTGGCACCCGGCGTTCAATAAGATAGAGTGGGACTACCACTACGACATGGTGCTGGACGAGTTCGGCGTCCGCAGCGAACCCAACGTGCTGTACTTCTTTTCAGAACACTACGCCACCGACGGCGACCAGCCTATCGCCTGCTTCGGCGGGCCGTCCTCACTGAACATGAACAACCACAGTTCCAAGAGGTCGCCGACCGTTCACTACGCGAACTTCGGTTTCTACCAGAGGGACCCGGAGGGGTTCTTCCGCTTCCTGTTCGACTACGCCGGCAAACACGAGATCGATGTGCTCTTCACCTCGCCCCCCCAGATCAGCAGCATGTGCAACTACATCAGGAAGTTAGACATCCGGGGCAGGCTCGGCATGCTCCTCAGCAGCACGGGCGACAGGATATCCCCCGCCGACGCGCACTTCCTCTTCGTCAAGAACTCGTACTTCGACCACATATGCGACCACATGCGGTGCTGGGACGGCGGAGCCACCTTCTACACCTGCAAGCACAGGAACTACCACCTCATGGACAACCTGTGCTGGGTGGAGGAGATAGACGGCCGAATGGTGTGCACGGACTACTTCAACCTCGCAAGCCCCTTCGTCAGGTACTGGAACGGAGACTACTGCCGCATTGGGAAGGAGTACAGGAGGTGCGAGTGCGGCAGGCTGTACAGGGAGTTCGAGTTCGTGGAGAGCAGGCCCTTCTCGCTCAAGGGCGTCTGCATGAGGCAGATAAAGGAGGGGCTGAAGGCCCTTGACATACCCGGCATCAAGGAGGTCAGGTGCTGCTCGAACCACCTGGACATAGTGTCTACCAAGCCGATACCCAAGGAGGACAGGCGCAGGATAGCCTCCCTGACCGACAGGTTCGCATTCAGGTTCGTCGTAGAGGAACACCACTCCTGACCCGGCCCCCTCTTGGGGCGGAAAAAAATGCCGCCATTCCTATATACGGTCGACGCCGTGTAGGTTTGGAAAAATTAGTTAACAGTGGCTCCAAGTGAGCGGCGGCGTCTTTGGGCAACACCTTTTGCGCCGGGGCTTTCAACCGCAATGAGACTTGGGGACACATCAATAGAAGATTTGGAGCTGGTTTTCAGCCTGAACAAGCCCCCTTGCGCTTGCAAAAACAACCAGGAATGCCCCAACACGGACTGGGGAGCCTGTGAGAATACTGGCAATTCCTGCAAGCAGACGAGGCAGGTTTCGAATTGCGTGGACTGCCAGTGCGTGCCGGCCGAGGAGGCGGAGGGCGTCACCTGGAAAACCTGCGAATGCGGAGGATGGATCGAGGTGCCGAACAACCAGGCGGGTTTTTTGGCCGAAAACCCACATCTGGCAGGCCAGAACTACATCTTCCCGTACATATGCGATTATGTCCCCGTGTGTCCCCAAGGCGCAGGGTGCTACGCGACCCAAGACATTTGTCTTTTTTTCTGCGGCTGCGACCAGTGCGGAGGATGCCCTTCCCCACCCGAGGAAGGAAGCTCTGCCAGTCAGAGCAGCAGCAGTTGCGACCCGGCCGGACAGACCTACAGCGTACTGATAAATAAGAATTCGCACTCGGTTTGTTGCCCCAAAGACAAGCCCAGCCTCTACAGCGTAATGACTGACGGTCCGTCTTGTCCGGGATCTCCGGCCCTTTCGACCAATGTAAACGGCGTCAACTACTGCTACTTTTGCTCTTCTGCACCCTCGTCCACTTCGAGCGGAGGCGGAAGCAGTAGCTCATCCGTTGGCGGAAGCTCCTCGAGTGCCTCTTCGAGCAGTTCGTCTTCGAGCAGTTCGTCTTCGAGCAGTTCGTCTTCGAGCAGTTCGTCTTCAAGCAGTTCGTCGTCGAGCAGTTCGACATCCGCAGGCAGTTCGACATCCGCAGGCAGTTCGACATCCGCAGGCAGTTCGACATCCGCAGGCAGTTCGACATCCGCAGGCAGCTCGTCCAGTTCGTCCAGTTCGTCCTCAACATGTCCCTTCATTGAATGCGGGTGCACGGCACCAGGCCCTTGTGCGTACATGGATTGCGGACTAATTATAGAACCAGGCTTTATTTACATTCCCGATTGTTCAACATGTAAATGTGTAAAAGTTCCGGTATCCTCAAGCAGTTCGTCCAGGATTGTTCCATCCAGTTCGTCCAGCATTGTTCCGTCCAGTTCGTCCAGCATCGTGCCGTCCAGTTCGTCCAGCAGTTCTTCCAGCACTGGTTCTTCCAGTTCATCCAGCAGTTCCAGCAGTTCCAGCAGTTCCAGCAGTTCCAGCAGTTCCAGCAGTTCCAGCAGTTCGAGCAGTTCGAGCAGTTCGAGCAGTTCCAGCAGTTCGAGCAGTTCGAGCAGTTCCTCTGGCTTCTGCGATTATCTTGGCGTTTTGTTTCCAAGAATTACAATAACCAAACAGCCACTTCTTGCTGGGGATGTAACTAATTATGTCGCCGACGAGCAGCATGCCACCGTTTATGCCTGCCCGGGCAAAATCGTACGAAGATCGTTCACGGTGAATGCGACCTTCTCGCCCGATGTTCCGGAAAATAGGAAGGTTTATTCGTGGATATACATAGATCCTACTACAGCGCCAGCTTGGCAATCTCCAGGATGGACGGCGACGCCTTCGGGTATAAATGTCATTCCATCAGGAACAGGCGGCGGTGCTGGTTGGTGGGCCGGGGGCCAAACCATCAATATCGAGGTCGACACGGGGGTTTTCTGCCCTCCAAACATCAACAAAATGGGACAGATTGCACTTTGGTGTAACGTGGGATATCTTGCTGATAATGGCCTTGTCTATACGGCTGACGAGTCTTGTGATTTCAATACAAATCGTATAGCTGGAAAAAATCAGTATTTTACCGTTATTTGTGATCAAACATGCTCCAGTAGCAGTTCCTCTGCATCCAGCAGCAGTTCCAGTTCCGTCGGCTCGTCCAGCAGCAGCAGTTCAAGCAGTTCAAGCAGTTCCAGAAGTTCGAGCAGTTCGAGCAGTTCGAGTAGTTCGAGCAGTTCGAGCAGTTCGAGCAGTTCGAGCAGTAGTTCCAGTTTGTCCCCGAACCTTGTTCTCGTGTACGACACAACCAAGGAGCCGGCCAACAACACGATATCCCTGCCGCTCGCGGGCACGGTCAACGTCAACGTCCAGTGGGGCGACGGCACCTTCAACAACTACACCACGAGCGGATTCAAGACGCACACCTACGCCTCGCCGGGAACGTACACCGTGCGGGTGAGCGGCACCCTGACCAGCCTCGACCACGGCACGGGCGCCAGCTCGACCAACAACAAGCTGAAGCTGGTGAAGTGCCTGTCGTTCGGCAGCATCGGGATA
>Ga0209189_1000181_pt1 | contig 55144 bp, 56 predicted proteins | sample C_130820_EF_Meta_FD_187308 | JGI IMG/M metagenome (GOLD analysis project Ga0209189, IMG submission 187308) | Freshwater microbial communities from Lake Croche, Canada to study carbon cycling - C_130820_EF_MetaG (SPAdes) (version 3) | ecosystem: Environmental > Aquatic > Freshwater > Lake...
CACTCCCCAGAGTCCCGTTTCAAACATAAACCGCATACGCCCCGCCTCCCCCTTACAAACCGGGCTTGTTCAACCATGGGTGCAGTCGGAGGGCTCGTGCCTCGCCTCCGCTACACCCTTTAACGTTAGCATTCATTTTGCTTTTGTGTTCATGCTGCGGTTCCATGTGCCAGTAAGCCCTTCATCCATGCGGAGGGTATCACCGCTCTGGAGAAATAGGCAGTCAAAAACTCCATCCTGATTCTTATCGACCACCGAAACTGTATTGCCATCTTTATCATGCAAATCTATTCCTTTCGGTCTTTTGTTGTCATCGCTTGGCTGGATCATGACAGATGGAAATGGCTGCTTATCCATAACAGCAAGGTAGAGCGCAGGGGTATTATTGTTGCTCGGTCGCATTACAGCAAAACGACCAAATACGCGATAGCGAGGATCAGCAAGCCAGGTAAATTCAGGCTTATTCGATTCGCCATAAAGATGTCGGAATGCATCAAACTCCGTCGGTAAGCGGCTGCCTATGCTGTCAGATATTCGGTATCCCCCGAAAAATGCCAGAATAACCGAAGCGACCCAGAGTAGTGTGAACACAAATGGCTTCATTTTTCTTGGCTAACGTTGTTTGGTCACACAAATTTCCAATTTAACCATCAAGGCGATAAAAAAGTGGACAATTCGGGTGGGCTTTGCAGTATGGGAAGCATGAGCGAGGGGAAAGAGAGAATTGTTGCGGAGCATCCGAAGGCGTGGGTGGTGCGGATGGTGGAGGGGCGAGGGTTGAAGGTTGCGGAGAAGACGCTGTATTGGTGGAGCGTGCATTTGGAGCGGTTTTTGAAGTTCTGTCGGAGCGCAGGGGTGGAGTCAAGCGAAATTCCCGAGGTGGCGGCAAGGGTATCTCAGGGGCCGCCGCCAAAAGGTTGACGGAAATGGCTCAACCCTATCTTGATACAAAATTCTTAATGCCTTTGGGGGCATACTGATAGAGGGTGGCCTGCGACCGCCGATGGTCAACGATTCGGCGCTCATAGAGACGCCGCTACAAGTCAAGATGGCTCGCGAAAATTTAAAACCACAGCCATTGGTATGAGCACTTTTTTGAACGAAATGCCGTTTCCCAAATTTTCGGAGAATAGAGCTACTTTGCGCCGTGACGGAGCATTGTCACGCCGCGACAGAGCGTTGTCACGCCGCGACAGAGCGTTGTCACGCCGCGACAGAGCGTTGTCACGCCGCGACAGAGCGTTGTCACGCCGTGACGGAGCGTTGTCACGCCGTGACGGAGCGTTGTCACGCCGCGACAGAGCGTTGTCACGCCGTGACAGAGCGTTGTCACGCCTTGACGGAGCGTTGTCACGCCGTGACGGAGCGTTGTCACGCCGCGACGGAGCGTTGTCACGCCGCTGGGCGATAAACCGCTTAGCGCACCACGCGGGCGCCGCCGCCCTTCATGAGTTTCTCGACTTCCTGGCGTGTGGCCATGGAGGTGTCGCCGGGCGTTGTGGAAGCTAATGCACCATGGGCGGCGCCGTAATCGACGGCTGCTTGTGGGTCATTTTGAGAAAGGAATCCGAAGGAGAGACCACTGGCGAAGCTGTCGCCACCGCCGACGCGGTCGAGGATGTCGAGTTCGGGATATTTGCGACTTTCGTAGAAGGCTCCAGCATGCCAGCAAATGGCGCTCCAATCGTTGCGCGAGGCCGTGATGACCCGGCGGAGGGTCGTGGCAGCGACTTTGAAGTTCGGATATTCCTTCACAGCGGTTTCGATCATGCGCTTGAAAGCCTCGGTCTCAATCGTGCTGAGGTTGTGATCCACTCCTTCCACCTCGAAGCCGAGGGATGCTGTGAAGTCCTCTTCATTGCCGATCATGACATCGACATACTTGGCGATCTCGCGGTTCACCTCGCGAGCCTTGGCTTGGCCGCCGATGGATTTCCAGAGCGAGGGTCGGTAATTCAAGTCGTAGCTCACAATCGTGCCGTGCTTCTTGGCAGCGGTGACCGCTTCGATGGTGATCTGCGCGGCGGATTCGGACAACGCGGCAAATATGCCACCGGTGTGGAACCAACGGGCGCCGAGTTGGCCGAAGATGTGGTCCCAGTCATAGTCTCCGGGTTTGAGTTGCGAGGCGGCGCTATTGCCACGGTCGGGATTGCCGACTGCGCCACGGATACCAAATCCTCGCTCGGTGAAGTTCAGGCCGTTTCGAACAGAGCGGCCGATGCCGTCGTCCTCGCGCCATTTGATGAACTCGGTATCCACCCCACCCTGCATGATGAAATCCTCGATGAGGTGACCGATTTCATTGTCCACAAGGGCCGTGCAGACGGCCGTGCGGAGGCCGAAGCATTTGCGCAGACCGCGCGATGTGTTGTATTCGCCACCACCCTCCCAAGCGGTGAACTGACGTGCTGTGCGGATGCGACCTTCACCGGGGTCGAGGCGCAGCATGACTTCGCCAAGGGAGATTTGATCGTAGAGGCAGGTGGATGGATCGCGGAGTGTGAGTGACATAATGGGTAGGGATTAAAGAGTGATTGACGGAAAATCCTGAATGTTCCAGGCGGGTTCGCCAAGTTCATCCGTGATGTGGGCGAAACCTTCGATCTCGGCTTTGGTGAAAAGAAGGCCACCGTAGACATCGATGAGTTTGGCGGATTGAGCCTCGATTTGGCCCGGCAGGATGCAGGCTTCGTTGCCTTGACCGAGGATGTCGGCGAGGCAGGTTTTAAGATTATCCTCCTGCGAGCGCCCGAGAGCATAGTCATGCCCCTGCATCGCCTCGGGGTGGATGCATTGAAAGAAAAAGGTGGAACCGCGTTTCTCGGCAGAAGGGCCGCGGTTCGTTCCGCGAATCGAGGGCAGTGAGCCTCCGATGAATGCGGCGTAAAGTTCATCCACGAGACCCAGCCCGTAGCCTTTGTGCGCTCCGAATGGCAGAAGAGCCGTCGCCTTCTTGGGATCGGTGGTGGGTTTACCTTCGGCATCCACCGCCCATCCGGGAGCGAGTTCCTTGCCCTCGCGGGCGAATTGCTGGACGCGGCCCATGGCCACGGTAGATGTCGCCCAGTCGATGACGATGGGGAAACCTACCGCTGACTGCGTGGGGAATCCCCAAGAGTGCGGATTCGTGCCCATGGTCGGGGTCTTTCCTCCAAAAGGAACAACTTCCGAAGTCGCAGAGGTGCAGTTTGTGTAGGCGATGTAGCCTTTCTGGGCGGCGTCAATGACATATCCCCCACCCCACAGGTAGTGGGTGGCGTTGTCCACGCTCACCATGCCGACACCGTATTTGTCGGCCAACTCCATGCAACGATCCATGGCTTTGTAGGCCACGGCCTGGCCGAGTTTTTTGTGTCCATCCCATATCTCCGCAGCGGCGAAGCGGGATGGCAGGACTTCGATCTCCGCTCCGGGGACCCATCCTCCAACCTTGCTGCCGAAGAGGTCATCAAGGTGAAGAGCCTTCAGACCGTTGTGGGTGCGAATGCCATGGCGCGAGGCGCTGTGGCAGAAGCGCGAGGCGTCGGTGGCTTCGTCATTTGTGTAGCCCCGTTTTATGTAAGCGCGGCAAACCAAGTCATCGTGAAGAGTGGCTGGAACGACAAAAAACTCGTTGGGATTGTTCATTAGGAAATTTTGTTGGCTTGAGCGAGTGCGGGGCGACCGGCGAGGACATTGATCATATTTTGGACAGCCATGGTGGCTTGGCGCACGACATTCTCATGGGTGCGGGAACCGATGTGTGGCGTGATAACCGTTCGAGGTGCGGTGAGAAGCGGGTGGTCTGACGGCGGCGGTTCCTCGTCCATGACATCCGCCGCATAGCCCCCGATAGAACCAGATCGTAGAGCCTCAAGCAGCGCGTTGGTTTCCACCAGTTCGCCGCGGGCGCAATTGACCAGAAGCAGTCCGGGCTTGGTCAACCCAAGTCGGCGCGCATCGAGCATATGACGGGTTTGGTCGGTGAGCTTCGTGTGGAGCGAGATAACATCCGAGCGCGAGCAAAGTTCATCCAGCGATACCACGCGCTCGACCCCGTGTTTGGCCGCGAATTCCTCATCCCAGTGGTTGCCGAAGCCAAGAACCTGCATGCCGAACGCCTTGGCCCGGATGGCTACCTCGCAACCGATGCGACCGAGGCCGACGATACCCATCGTTCTTCCATAGAGTTCATGGCCCGTGATGCGCTTCCAGTTGCCGGAGCGAACGAAATTCGCCTCCTCCACAAGATTGCGGCAGAGAGCGAGAAGCAGTGCGAAGGAATGCTCGGCCACGGTCGTGTGGTTCACTCCGGGACAAAAGGTGACAGGAATTCGGAGATCGGTGGCCGCAGTGACATCGATTTTATCAAGGCCGATGCCATATTTGGCGAGGATTTTAAGGCGAGGCAGGGACTTCTCGAGAACTTTGCGAGTAATGGCATCGTCACCGCAGAGGAAGGCATCGAAATCCCCCGCCAACTCGAGCATGCGAGCCTCGGTAAGCGGTCCGCGTTCGCGGATGATTTCAAATCCGGTGCTCTCCAGCAAATCATGGTGAGTGCCGGGAGTGTCTTGGAGAGAAGTGGTGGTGAGGAGGATTCGCATGGAGTGAGAGAAGGACGATGGGGGTAACTATTCAAGCCTCTCCGCTGCCCATCTCACAACGAAATTAGAATAGCACTGGTTGCAGCAGAGACAGGAAATGCTATTGCCCCAAGCTGAACCAAGCGCGCTACTCCGTGTCTAAATTCCGAAGAGTCATCTGGGCCAGCCGTTCGGCCACGCAGGGCGGCGTGAGTTGGCTCACATCACCACCAAATCGCGCGACTTCCTTCATGATACGGGAGCTGAGGTAGGTGTAGTCCTCCTTGGGCGTCAGGTAGACCGTTTCCAGACGCGGTTCGAGCTTGCGGTTCATGAGAGCCATTTGGAATTCAAATTCGAAGTCCGAAACGGCGCGCAGGCCTCGAATAACGGTAAAAACTCTATGCTCGCGGGCAAAATCCACAAGCAAGCCCTCGAGTGGTAAAATGGTGATAGCCGGATCATCACCGAGAGTTTCACGCAACATGGCGATGCGCTCCTCGACGCTGAAAAGTGGCCCCTTCGACTGACTAGCCGCCACGGCGATGATGAGATCGGAGAACAAATGCGTGGAGCGCTTGATCACATCGATATGGCCAAAGTGCACGGGGTCGAAGCTTCCAGGATAAATGGCACGGCTTTTGTTCATGGCTTGCTGGGCAGTTTTCGAAAGCTGTCCAAGGGCTGTAGTTTGGTGACATCGCCACTTGTTTTGGTGGAGCGAATCGTGTCGCGGAAGTAATAGGCCGACGGTTTCAGGATGCGGTCGTAGGTTTGGGAATCCATCGTGGCGAGGCCGAACTTAGCCTTGTAGCCGTAGTGCCACTCGTAGTTATCGGCGAGGGACCAACTGAAATATCCGCGCACATCGTAGCCATCGCGGATGGCGTGCCCGATGGCGGCGAGGTGGTTTTTCATATACCAGACACGCTTCGAGTCGTTCGGTGTGGCGATGCCATTTTCGGTAATCATCATAGGCTTGCCGTAGCGGTCGCCAACGCGCCGGATCTCGTTGTAGAGACCGTTCGGGCTGATGCGCCAACCCATCATGGTGTAGCGAGTTCCTCGCCTCCAGGCCTCGGCTATAAAAGATGTCGGGCTGGCGACCTGGGAGTAGTAATAGTTGACGCCGATGATGTCGCAGACGTCCCACACGCGGTCGAGGTGGTCGATGTTTCCATGGATCATGGTGTTGTAAAAAAGCCCGCCTGGGTCAAGGAAGGAACGTTTCCACCAAGGCAGGGCCTCGACAGAGACGACCTTGGCGGTGGTTTTCACTTTTTTGATCCGCGCGGCAGCGTCACGGAACATACCGGTGCTGGCATCGATCGCCTTCCAATAAGTGCCGAGGGCAAGCGTCATCGCTGGCGGCCACTGGCCGGCGATGTAAGCCGTGGTGATCTGGCCGTTCGGTTCATTCTGCGGAGCGAAGTAGTTCGTATAGGGCGCGAGGCGGGGCAGAACCTTGTCGAGATACACGAGCCAACGCTCGCGGGCCTTCGGGTGAAGCCAATTCGAGGCCTTAGGATTTTTTTGGTCGTAGAGCCAATCCGGGAATGTGAAGTGCCAGAGGCAGACGACCGGCTCGATGCCGGCGGCTTTCAGGCGGCGAGCCATCTCGACATAGCGGTCCAGCGCCTCCTCGTTGAACTCACCCATGCGCGGCTCGATGCGAGCCCACTCAAGGCTGAACCGGTAATGGGTGACGCCGGTCTTCTTGAGAGCAGCCAGGTCCTTTTCAAAGTGGGTCCAAGAATAGAGGGCATTTCCCTTTGGAGGCGCGCCACCCTTTGAGGCCATGATATCCCAATCGGTGGAAAAATAATCCGCATCGCCGGGTTTCACCGCCGGGTCTTCGTATTGGTAGCTGGCTGTGGAAATGCCCCAGGCGAACTTTGTGTCCGTATGCGGGAGCTGGCGGGGAGGACGCGGCAGCGGCCCCTTAGAATCATGACCGAGTGGATTGAAACTGCTGCAGGATGCCAAAAAAACCAAAGCCAAGCAGGGGAGGAAGCGCCCGAGATGGCGCAAAAACAAGGAAGTCATGGCATGAACTAAATCTGGCAGGGCTTCGGGCGAAAGCCTTTTTTATCCCGAACAGCCCGTCTTAGGTTTGCGCGGCATTGGCGTTTTGTGATTGAGTGGTGGCGTATGAGCCAAGTCGCCTATCTCGGACCCGAGGGAACCTTCTCGGGAATCCTCGCCCGCCAAAGGTTCGGAAAAAAAGCCGACCTCATTGCCAGCGCGACGATCGAGGGGGTTTTCGAGAGCGTTCTGAGCGGATCCACTCCCCTCGGGCTTGTGCCGGTCGAGAATTCGTCGGGAGGCACGGTTTACGACACGATTGATCTGCTCATTCGTCATGCGGGGTCGATCTATATTGTGGAGGAACTGGCCCTGGACATCCGCATTGCCCTGCTAGGTCGCAAGGGAATGCCGGTGAAGACGGTGTATTCCCATTTCACCCAGATTAAGCACCACGCCGAGTGGCTGAAAATCAACCATCCCGAAGCCATCTTGGTGCCGGTGGCCAGCACGGCTACGGCATCCGAGCGGGCCGCCGCCGACCCCAAGGCCGCCGCCCTCGCCTCGCCGAGTGCGGCCGGTATTTACAAACTCGACATCCTCGCCACGCCCTCGGACGGCCAGGAAGTCAATGTGACGAACTTTTTCACCATCGCCCGCAAGCCAGGCACAACGCCTGCCGCCGACCGCACGGCACTCGTTGCCACACTGCTGAACCAATGCGGCAGCCTGCACAAATTCCTCGGCCCGTTTGCGAGGCAGAAAGTCACCCTGACGCGCATCGTCTCGCGCCCCGTGCCAGGCCAACCGCAGACCTATGTGTTCTACATTGAAGTCGAGGGCGCCGAAAGCGATCCCGGCGTGGCTCGTGCTTTGGAACTTGCAAAGCGCCAAGCCCAATCCATCTCGATCCTCGGCACCTTTCCACTGGGTCGCCGCTTCCGATCCTGACTTGTCAAAAGCCGCCACCTTTGACAGAAAAACACCATCCTTATGAAACACATCCGCACCCTCTCAACCATTCTCGCCCTCGCTCTCTGCGCCCCATTCATTCAGGCGCAAGAAGAAGCCACCATAACCGTCAAGAAAAGCGATACCCTGAACATATCTATCAAACCCTTCGCCGGTCCAGATGCGGCAATTGCTGGCAAAGTGGTAGGCAATGACCTCGACCTCTCCGGGCTTTTTTCCATCGGAATCCCAGAGCGGGCGAACTTCATTGTGAGTGCGACCGCATCCGGCGGCTCGCTCCAAGGCGTGGTGACAGACAACCGCGGCAGCGTCGTTCTCCAGAAAACCTACTCAGCCAATACTCGCACTGCAGCCCACCAATTTTCGGATGATATCGTAGAGACGCTCACAGGCGGAAAAGGCATCGCCAACTCCAAGATTGTCTTCGTGAGCAACCGCAGTGGCGCTAAGGAAATCTACTCCGCAGATTACGACGGCGCCAACCAACGCCAGATCACGCAGGATAAAGCTATCAGCGTTGCTCCCGCCATCTCACCAGACGCCTCTAAACTCGCCTACACCGGCTACCAGAGCGGCTACGCGGACATCTACAATGTCGACATCGCCTCAGGTGCGCGCGCAAAAATCCTCAACTTCCCAGGCACAAACTCGGGCGCCAGCTATTCACCCGAAGGCGGCCGCATTGCCTGCACACTGAGCAAAGACGGCAACCCCGAGCTCTACATCGTCGCTGCGAACGGCAGCGGTGGACGCCGACTCACACGCACACGCGCCGTCGAGTCCTCGCCATCTTGGTCGCCAGACGGTGGAGAGATCATTTACTCCTCCGATGAACGCGGAGGCCCGCAGCTTTACCGCATCAGTGCGGCTGGCGGCATAGGGCGCCTTGTTTCCACCGGATACGCCTACTGCACCGAGCCAAGCTGGTCGCCTGATGGCAAAAAAATCGCCTTCACCGTCCGCCAAGGTGGTTTTGCCATTGCCGTGATGGACCTCGCCACTGGCGCAGCACGTATTGTAGCGGAAGGTCAAGATCCCGCTTGGGGAGCCGACTCCCGCCATATTATTTACAGCGATGGCTCGTCCATCATGCTCCTCGACACACTCAAAGGCCGCCGCAATCCGGTCATTTCAGGACTCGGGAAAGTCTCCGAGCCCTCCTGGTCGCGCTGATATCACATTAAGAGCAAGCAGTTCAGAGCAGATCTCTATCGCAAACCATGAGATTTTAAAAAATGCGTTGGACGGGATGACTTCGCTTCTCCACCTTATTCGGCTTTTCAAAACTGGATGCTGACTCTTTCACAGGTGACAAAATCTTTTGGCGGGCGGGTTCTTTTCGAGGACGCGGCGCTACAAGTGAACGCGGGCGACCGTATCGGGCTCATCGGCCCGAATGGCGCGGGTAAATCGACACTCTTTTCGCTCCTTCTGCGTAACGACGAACCCGACGAAGGACAGGTTACGCTTCAGCGTGGAACTCGGGTCGGCTTCCTGCCTCAGGAGACAGCCGCAGTGAGTGATGAAACCGTGATGGAATTGGCTGCGGGCCACGAAGCCGACGGCCGCGCCGAGGCAATGGCGAAGCGCATTTTAGCGGGCCTGGCATTCCGTGAGGCTGACTTCCACCGTCCACTGCGCGAGTTGAGCGGCGGGTGGATCATGAGGGCGCACTTGGCGCGACTACTTGTCGAGGAGCCGGATTTACTGCTGCTGGACGAACCTACCAACCATCTCGATCTGGAGACACTTGGCTGGTTCCAAAACCATCTCGTGGGTTATCCAGGAGCGATTCTTACGATCTCACACGACCGAGAATTCCTCAATCTCATCTGCCGTGGCATTGTCGAGATACGCCACCGCAAACTCATCCGCTACCTGGGAAACTACGACGCGTGCCTGGATCAGAAGAAAGCCCGTGAGGAGCAGCAACTCGCCGCCTACCGCAATCAGCAAAAGGAAATCGCGCATTTGGAGGATTTCATCAACCGCTTCCGCGCCAAAGCCAGTAAGGCCGCTCAGGCGCAGGACCGCATCAAGCAACTCGCCCGCATGGTTCGCATCGAGGCGCCAGAGTCCGACGAGGCAACAGTGAGTTTCCGTTTTCCACAGCCTCCCCGAGGCGGCCAGCGCGTGATCGCTCTCGAGGGCATACGCCAATCCTACGGGGAGAAAGTGATCTACGAGGATTTGAATTTGGAGATCGAAAAAGGCCAGCGCACTGTGCTGGTGGGACCGAACGGTGCAGGCAAGTCCACTTTGTTGAAAATCCTCGGTGGCCAACTCGAACTCCAAGCCGGCACCCGCACACCGGGGCATAACTGCGGAATCGGCTACTTCGCCCAACACCGCACTGATGGCCTCAACACCAAACGCTCGGTGCTCGACGAAGTGCAGTCGATCGCACGCCCAGTCCCTGAGCAGGCCGCCCGCACCGTGCTAGGAGCGTTTTTGTTTCGCGGAGATGATGTCTTCAAGCCAATCGGTGTTCTGAGCGGCGGGGAGAAAAGCCGCGTGGCATTGGTCAAACTTCTGCTCGATCCTCCTAATTTTCTGCTCCTCGACGAGCCGACAACCCACCTCGACATGCCGAGCATCGATGCGCTCATCCGGGCCCTCCAACCCTACGAGGGAACAATCTTTTTCGTCAGCCACGATGTGCATTTCATTCGAGCCATCGCGACTTCTGTCATTCATGTGCAGGCCGGCAAACTCACACCGTATGCGGGCGATTACGATTACTTCCGTGAGAAGTCCTGCGCTGGAGGCAACGTCAGGGCGGGCACAGTTGCTTCATTAGGAAATTTCCAACCAAAAGATGTCAGTGCAAAAACCTCAGACCAACCGAAGATGGGGCTCAAGGAAATCAAGGCTCAGCGCCGTGCCGAAGCAGAAGTCCGCAAGGCGGAAGCCGCCGAAAAACGCGCCCGTGAACGGCGTGTGACCGAGCTTGAGGCACAAATCCAGACTCTCGAGGCACGCCAGCGTGAACTCACAGCGAAGATGGAGGAGAAAGAAACCCATGACAGCCCCGCCCTCGCGATGCGAATCAACCGTGAACTCGCGGAAGTGGGAGACTCCTTGGAAAAGGCCAACTCTGAATGGCTCGCCAGCGCGGGCGAGTGCGAGGCTCAGGCGAGCGCGTAGCAATTTCGACACACACGAACGGATGTCTTGTCGCGGGGCATGTCCTCCGATACGCAGGAGGTTGTATGTCCACCAAACCTTTGACCGGCCATGAATGTCCTGGCGACCCCTGCACAATTGTCATCTTCGGCGCCTCGGGCGACCTCACCAAGCGCAAGCTCCTTCCCGCACTCTACAATCTGAAAGCCCTCAAGCTTCTGCCGGAAAAATTCGCCGTCATCGGTGTGGCAGTGAGCGAAAGCAACGACGAGCTCTTCCGGACCCAGATCACCTCGGACATAAAGCAATTTGCGACCCGTCCGGTCGATCAGGCGGAGTGGGACGATTTCTCCAAGCGCAGCTACTACCTCTCCGGAGACTTCAATAATCCCGATACGTTCCAGCATCTGGGAGCGAAGATCAAAGACGTTCAGAAAACCTGGGACCTCCCCGGCAATGTTCTGTTCTACCTCGCGATCGCACCAACCTTCTTCGGCAAGGTCGTCGAGCAGCTTGGAAACGCCGGCCTCACCGAGGAGCAGCCAGATGCTTGGCGCCGCGTGATCATTGAAAAACCCTTCGGACACGACCTCCAGAGCGCCCGCGACCTGAATTTGGACCTTACAAAGCACGTCGCCGAGTCACAGATTTACCGCATCGACCACTACCTCGGCAAAGAGACCGTGCAGAACATCATGGTCTTCCGCTTCGGGAACAGCGTGTTCGAGCCGATCTGGAACCGCCGCTATATCGACTATGTGCAGATCACCGTTGCTGAGGAACTAGGCGTGGAGCTGCGCGGCGGCTACTACGACCACTCTGGTGTGACACGCGACATGGTGCAAAATCACATCCTCTCCGTGCTCTCGCTTGTGGCCATGGAACCACCCACATCAATCTCCGGCGATAGCGTGCGCAATGAGAAGGTGAAGGTCCTCGAAGCCATCCGCCCGATGGAACCTGAAGAGGTCCTGGCCAACACCGTTCGCGGCCAATACGGGGCCGGCATCATCGGTGGAAAAAACGTTCCTGCCTACCGCACCGAGCCGAATGTGAACCCGCAGTCCAACACTGAGACCTTTGTCGCCATGAAACTCGAAGTAGACAACTGGCGCTGGGCCGACGTGCCATTCTTCATCCGCAGCGGCAAACGCCTTGCTGCCCACACGACTCAGATCGTCATCGGTTTCAAGCGCACCCCGCTACTGCTCTTCGGAAAGAGGGTCGAGGAAAACATCATGCCGAACCGCCTCGTCATCCATGTGCAACCGGACGAGGGCATCACGATGGACATCCACGCCAAGCGTCCCGGGCCGGGCATTTCCATCGCCAATGTGCCGCTTGATTTCAGCTACCAAGAATTTGGAGAATCCAATGCCGCCACAGGCTACGAGACGCTTCTCTACGATTGCATGATCGGCGACATGACGCTCTTCCACCGCTACGACAGCGTGGATGCCTCCTGGCGCATTGTGACGCCCATCCTTGATGTCTGGCAGGCGCTGCACCCGCGCGATTTTCCAAACTACGCAGCCGGCACATGGGGACCCGATGCCTCGGATCGCCTCATCGAGAAATCCGGCCACACATGGCATCACTACCTTCTTAATAAGTAATGCCGACGCAGCAGCACCTGATCCTCGCTGGCGACATCGGCGGCACAAAGACCAACCTAGCCCTCTTCGGAGTAGCTGGACACTACCTGGCAATCCTTCGCGAGCAGCGTTACCCGAGTGCTGGCTATCCGGGCCTGAATGCCATGCTGCGCGAGTTTCTTGGAAAAGACGCCCCACCGGTGCTGGCGGCAGGCTTTGGAGTTCCAGGCGTCGTCAGCAATGGTCGCGCAAAAACCACCAACCTCACATGGGGTGTCGATGCCACCGAGATCTCTCAAGAATTCGGAATCCCGCATGTCGCTGTGCTGAATGACCTCGAAGCGAATGCCCATGGCATTGGCCACTTGCAGGCAAGCGACTTCACAGTTGTCCAGCAAGGCGCAGCCGGTGCCAAAGGCAACCGCTGCGTGGTCTCACCGGGCACAGGTCTGGGCCAGGCCGGACTTTACTGGGATGGACGCAAACATCATGTCTGGGCCTGCGAGGGCGGCCATGCAGACTTCGCGCCGAGAAATGCACTCGAGATTGCGCTCCTTGAGTATCTCATCAAACAATTCGGCCACGTCAGTGCGGAGAGAGTCGCTTCAGGCCTCGGCATCGAAAATATTTACAAATTCCTCCGCGAAACTGGGCGAGGAAAGGAACTCCCCGCCGTCGCAGAGGAAATGAAAAAAAACGAAGTCGGCGTGGTCATTGCGAAGTATGCCCACTCGGGCGAATGCGCGATGTGCGCCAAAACACTCGACATCTTCGTGAGCTGTCTCGGAGCCGAAGCCTCAAACATGGCACTGAAAAACATGTCCACCGGCGGCGTCTTCCTTGGCGGAGGCATTCCGGCAAAACTGCTCAGCCACATCCAGAGCGTCGCATTCCTCCACGCCTTCAATGACAAGGGCCGCCTCTCCTCCGTGATGGAAAACATGCCCATCCTCGTCATCCTGAACGACCAAGCCGCACTGCTCGGCGCTGCCTACCACGCCCTCGACAGGGCAACGAACTGAAAAACCTGCGGCTCTGCTAAGAATGGACTGCGAAGCTGAAGCCTGATTGTCTTTTTTTAAAAGCCCCTCTCAGTTTTTTCGAGAGGTGAGAGGATCAGGTGAATCGGATTTCACCGGATGGACTGATGTAGCGCTGGATGGTCGAGAGAATTTCAGGAATGGCGGCATCCATTTCCTCCTCCTTGAAACCGGCTTCTTTCAGCGCGGCTTCATCTGGCTCGTAATAGAATCCATCCACGCCCACACCGTAGCCAATTTGTGTGGCGACGTGTTTGGCAGCGTGGATGAGGGTCACTATCTTTCTTTCCGCTTCCGGACACTCCGAGGGGGTTTGGTAATAATGGCCCACAGAAACAAATGTGGAGGGGAAGCCCCAGTTCTCGAGGAGAGCTTTGGTGACTTGGGTGGATTCAAAGCCGAGAATCACTTTTTCGGCTTCGCGCCAAGTGGCAAATTCGTCGGGAACACGATTGGTGATATCGTCCAAGGCCGTGAAATTGGCGTAGGCGAGAGCGAACTTTCCAAGATCGTGAATGAGGCCTGCGGTGTAGGCCGTCGATGCATCAGCCAGTTGCATTTTCGTGGCAAACGTCTCAGCGCAGATCGCAACGCAGAGCGAGTGTCGGCAGAGATCACCGGGTTCCCAACCGTAGCCTCTCACAGGATGAACGAGCCATCGCCCGGTAAGAGTGGAGGCTGCGATACGATAAAGAACTTTGCTGCCAAGCCGCAGGATGGCGTCAGATATATTCTCACAGCGCTGATTGCTGGCGAAGTAGGCGGAATTTGCGGTTCGCAAAACATCCGTAGCAAGACCTGTATCCAGATTGATCAGCATTTCCATCTCTCCGAGGTCGGAGGAACTCCCCTCAGCGAGCTTGAGCAGTTTCGGAAGAATCGCTGGGGCGCAGGGAATGGAACGAGTCATCTCGACCACTGTTTGGAGGTCAGCTGCAGATTTCATTAACGAATAAATTCTGGTTTGGAGGGAATTTTCACAATCACATCGCCCGTCTGGTTGTTCAACCGGATCGAGCGATTCACCCGACCGCTGACTTCCCATGAGACGACGTCCAGCTCCATTTCGTGGCTGAGACGGTAAAACATATCGATGTTTTTGGAGCCGATCCTAAAAAAATTATCAGTCGCCATGAGTTGAGCGCCACCGAAGACCTTGCACCGGATATCGCCTTTCTTGCCTCCGGCGCGGATCAAGGCGGCTAGCAAACGAGGAATACCAGTATCGAGGAACATGGCCTCGCGGATTTTCTGTCCCTCATGAAGACTTGCAGTGGGCAGCATCGCATGGAGCATCCCGCCAATACGGCGCTTAGAGTCGTGAAATGTAACACCCAGGCAGGAACCAAGCGCGTGCGTGGCGATGTAGGTGGACGGCTCGGTGCTGATTTTAGAATCAGCCACACCCACAATGATGGTCGGCATCTGATTCGCGACAGGATTGAAGGTAGAAGCCATTAGGGAAGTGTTAAGGCTATTCAATTCGAGGGATGAAGAAAGCGTAAATTCAAAGCGCATTGACAGGCAAGAATCCAAAGATTGCGTTGCCTTGCCGATATTGACCACCGATGCCATTCTCCTGTTAGCGGAATGTTTGAGATCAAAGAAAAACCCAAGATGGTTGAGAGGGCGGTGCTCGTGGGCGCTTACTGTGGCAATGCGAGCGAGTCCGAGGCGTCGAGCTTGTTGGATGAGCTGGCGGAGTTGGTCAACACACTTGGGATTCCCATCGTTGATCGGCAACTCGTGCATCACCGTGAACCACACGCCCGTTATCTCATGGGATCAGGGAAGGCGGAGGAGGTTGCCGCCACCGCTAAGGAAGCGAAAGCGGATGTGATCATCTTTGACAACGAACTGACTCCGTCCCAGCAGCGGAACTGGGAAAAGCTCACCGGTATGCTTGTCATCGACCGCCAAGAGGTGATTCTGGATATTTTTGCGAAGCGGGCGCAGACGATGGAAGCCAGGTTGCAGGTGGATTTGGCCCGAATGGAGTATTCGCTGCCGCGTCTGGTGCGGGCATGGTCCCACCTTGGGAAACAAGGCGGAGGTATCGGCTCCAAGGGCGAAGGTGAGTCGCAACTTGAACAGGACAAGCGAAAGATCCGTGGCCAGATCGACCGCTTGAAAAGCGAGCTTGAGGCAGTGAAACGACGACGGGCCACGCAGCGTAAAGACCGCAAACGCGCACCCGTTCCCAATGCAGCCATCGTGGGCTATACGAATGCCGGCAAATCCTCGCTCCTCCGCGCCCTCACTGGAGCCCAGGTGCTCGTGGAGGACAAACTCTTCGCAACTCTCGATACCACCACGCGGAAGATCGCCCTTCCAAACAACCAGCCCCTTTTGCTCACAGATACAGTGGGTTTCGTCAGGAAGCTCCCTCACGGCCTAGTCCAAGCTTTCAACGCCACGCTGGAGGAAGCGGTGATGTCCGACTTCCTGATCCATGTTCTTGATGTCAGCCAGCCGGAGGTGATGGATTTTTACGAAACAACACGCAGCGTTCTCCATGAGCTCGGTGCCGACTCGCGTCGCACGCTGATTGTTTTCAATAAAATCGACAATGTGGCCGATGAGTCGGTGATCCACGAGATGCGGTCACGCTTTTCTGATGCTGTTTTTATTTCAGTGAAGACGGGAGCGGGCCTGCAGGAACTCGTGAGTCGCATCAGCGAATTTGTTGCCGACGACCTGCTCACATTGGAGCTTCAGATTCCACAAAGCCGCGCAGATCTCATAGCTCGCCTGCACCGGGAGGGTGACATCCGGCACTCAGAATACGTCGGAAACGATGTTCGTCTGCGTGTGCGGCTGACACCCAAGGCCGCAGCAGCCTACTCAGTCTTCCGCGTGGGTCTTTGAAGCGCTGCTTGAGCAAACACCAAAACTATAGGCAACCAGTTTCGAAACCGGCCTGCTCAAAATTTTCAAGTGCTTCGCCTGCCAGAAAAAGGGATCCGGTCACAAGAACCGGAAGGGTGGCATCCAGCGCCGCCCTGAGCGCACTTGGCAGGTCGGGAAAATGCCGCGAAGGCAGAGAGGTCAGGGCCTTCAAAACGCTGGGATCTTCGGATCTCTCGTTTCGAACGGGAACGAAAAGAAATTCGTGTCCTATATTTTCGAGAATATGGAGCGTGGCTGAGTATTCCTTATCGCGGAGTGTGCCGAATACGATGACCGCCTTCTGAGTTCCGAAGACATCATGCCAAGTCGCTCGAAGCGCCTCGGCAGAGTGCTCGTTGTGGGCGCCATCAACAAGGATCCGCTCCCCCACCCTTTGAAAGCGTGCTGGCCATTTGACAGTGGCGAGGCCTTTGGCGATTGCCTCCGACGGGCAATGCAGTCCTGAAGCATCGAGAGCGGCAATGGCAACTGCCGCATTCCAGAGCTGGTGGGGTCCAGTCAATGCGACCGAGAGATCGGTTGGAGCATCGATGAAACGGATTTCGCTCGCGGTCTCCAGAGCCTTGGCCGTGAGAACCTCAGCGGCCGATGCCTGCTGTGGCGAGGAAATGACAGGAGCCTCCTGCTTGATAATACCTGCCTTTTCAGCAGCGATTTTGGCAATGTTATCTCCAAGCCAAGCCATGTGATCCATCGCTATGGGAGTGATGACCGAAACGAGTGGCGCGACCACATTTGTTGAGTCAAGACGCCCACCCATACCAGTCTCCAAGACCACAACATCGCAACCGGCGCGCTCGAAGTGATCAAAGGCCAAGACGGTGCTCAACTCGAAGAATGTCGGTTTGCGATCCCATGTCTCTGCCGCCTCGCGCAAACGGGTGAGGCCATGGGCTGTTGCCTCTTCGGAAATCTTTACGCCATCCACCCGGATGCGTTCGCGGAAATCGACAAGGTGTGGCGATGTGTAGAGACCCGTTCGGTGGCCTGCAGCACGAAGGCAGGAATCCAGCATAGCGCAGACAGAGCCCTTGCCATTGGTTCCGGCGACATGAATGAAACGCAGACGCTGATGCGGATTCCCGATGGATTCAAGAAGACGATGCGTATTATGAAGGCCGAGCTTGATTCCAGTAAACTGGGTGTCGTTCAGCCAATCCAGCGCTTGTTGGAAATTCACTTCGTGCCGAGGTAGGCGAGCAAATCTCCGAGTGTTTGGCGCATTTTATGGCGGGGCACGATGAGATCGACGAGGCCGTGCTTTTCAAGAAACTCGGCAGTTTGAAAATCCGGAGGAAGTGTCTGGTGCGTGGTCTCACGAATGACTCGGGGACCGGCAAATCCGATCATCGCTTTCGGCTCGGCGATTATGACATCACCCAGCGAGGCGTAACTGGCCATGACGCCGGCCGTGGTGGGATTTGTGAGAACCGTGATGTATGGCAACTTCGCCTCGGCGTGCAGCGCAAGGGCGCCACTGGTCTTGGCCATTTGCATGAGACTTAGCATTCCCTCATACATCCGAGCGCCGCCAGAGGCGCAAACCAGGATGACAGGGAGCTTGTTCTTCGTGGAAAATTCAATGATGCGTGTGATTTTTTCTCCCACGACAGATCCCATGGTGGCGGCGAGGAAGTTGAAATCCATGACACCCAGGCCCACAACGCGTGCGTTGATTTTCCCGGCCCCTGTAGTGACCGCATCAACGAGTCCGGTCTTCTGTTTGTAACTCTGAAGGCGGTCGGCGTAAGTCGTCACGCCTTTGAATCCGAGTGGATCAACCGAGGACATCGAGGCATCGTGCTCTTCAAAAGAATCCGGATCGAGGAGGCTTTCGATGCGTTCACGAGAGCCGAGGTTAAAATGGTGATCGCACTTTGGGCAGACCTGTAGGTTCTCGGAAAGAGCAAGGTTGTGGATGACCTCGCCGCAGGACGGGCACTTGGTCCAGAGACCGGAAGGCATCTCACGGGTTTTGCCGCCAAGAGCTCGAAGGATGGGTTTTTTAAAGATGGCCATGGTGTGAATTGCTTTCTAACCGCGCGCTAGAGTGATGGCGCGAACGGTCTCCGCTCCCTGCTCGAGAAGGATGGCCGCACAGGCATCGAGAGTCGATCCAGTTGTAAGCACGTCATCAATCAGAAGCAGGTTTTGATCTGTCACATCAGCATTCTTGCGCAGTGAAAAAGCATTCCGCAAGTTTTGCCTTCGCTCAGCACGGTCGAGCGCTGTCTGAGTGCCCGTGTAGCGACTGCGCACGAGAACATCCCTCACAGGAAGACCAGAGGAGCGGGAAAGCTGTCCTGCAAGGAGTGCGGCTTGATTGAATTCGCGTTCTCGGAGGCGTTTTGAGTGCAACGGCACCGGCACTATGGCATCGAAGTCCTGCCCCGAGAGGCGCGAGTCTTCGAGTCCTTGAGCCAGAATCCTGCCAAGAGTTTTCACAATCCAAATTTCACGACTGTATTTGAGCCGGTGGATCAATTCGCGAATGACGCGGCGGCTGCGCACAACGGAAACCGCGCACTCAAAGTGAAACGCAGCCCCTCGGCAGTTCGGGCACTCGAACTCAGCGGAGATCCCGTCGAATGGTTGCGAGCAGATCTGGCAGCGTGGAATCTGGATGAATTCGATGGTGGCCGCACACGCCGCGCAGAAATCCTGCTTGGGTTCGACCTTCACCGCGCAACCGGCGCAATGCGGAGGAAAGAATAGAGAAAAAAAGGGTTCAAGAAATGCGTGAGACACGGCGAAGGTAAATCCAAACAAAGACGCATGTCGCGAGAAGAACGAAAGCCGGAATAAGACCGGTTGGCACGGCACCACTCACCACATTGGGACCAACCCATGGCAAGAAGCTGTCTGGAGGCTTGGGGCGGAACTGTGCAACAAGTTGAAGCGATTGCTGGCCGAAGATCCATCCGGCATGGAGTCCAATTGGAATAAAAAGTGAGCGTGTCTGAAGAGTGGCGTAAGCGAGAAGAAGCCCGGCAATGAGCAGAGAAAGAAAGCCCCACCCCAGCAGGGGCCAAGGCGGCGCGCTGGAAAATGCGAGTGGCAACTGCTCAAAGCCACTCAACCATCCAACCGGGACCTCAAGAGTCTGGCGCGAGGTGCGCATGAAGTGAACCACTGCGAACAAGACGGCCGATAAAAACGCCGCCGCATAGCGTGGCATCACAGCAACAGCGAGTCCGAGCAACACACCGCGGAAGAGGAATTCTTCAATCGTAGACACGACAACCGCTGTGCCTCCAATGCGAAGAAATCCTGCCGAATCGAAATGGGGTTTGAGTGAAAAAACGCCTGAAAGAATGTAGCCCACACCAAGAAACACGACTGGAATCAATGCGAGCAAGAAGCCAGAGACGAGGTCACGACGCCATTGGAGGTTGGGATGTTGCCCGAGGTCGGAGAAACGCCGAATCCCCATGCCACGAAAGGCCGGCCACAGCAGAACAATCGCGGAAATCTGGACGCTCCGGCTGAAGTAGCGGTGGAACGGAAACCCCTGCACGACGGGAAGGACGCCGATCTCGGCAAGCCATGTGCCAATCCAGTAAAGTATCGGAGAGAGAAGGCAGGCGAGAACCACCACACCTCCAAAGTAGGCAAAAAGGCGCAAGAGAGTTTGAAGACCGGCCGGTTTGGAATTCACGACATGATTTCTATGAGTTAAACATGCCTTCTATGCGAGATGTTTGGAATACGCAGGCACTGGTCGAGAGCGATAAAAAGCATCTTTGGCATCCCTTCACGCCAATGCGGGATTGGTGCGCTGAGGACCACTCGCCCCTTGTCCTTGTTCGAGGCAAGGGGTCTTGGATTGAGGACAGCGAAGGTCGACGCTACCTGGATGGCAATTCGTCGATTTGGACGAATATCCACGGCCACGCCCACCCCAAAATCAACCGCGCCATCCAAGACCAACTCGAGCGAGTGGCCCATGTCTCCTTTCTTGGCACAACGAATCCACCGGCCATCGAGCTCGCTGAGAGGCTTTCAGGCTATTTTCCCGAATGCACTTTGGAGCGGGTTTTTCTAAGCGATGACGGCTCCACCGCTGTTGAAGCTGCTATGAAAATGGCCGTTCAGTTTTGGCAGATGGCAGGCCATACGAACCGCTCGCGCTTCGTCGCATTTGAAAACGCCTACCATGGGGACACACTCGGCGCGGCGAGTCTTGGCGGAATTGGAGCATTTCACAGGAGTGTGGCCGGGCATCAGTTCCCCGTTACTCGCATCAGCGACCCTGACGAACTCAATGCGCTACCCGGATTTCACCATGGCGATGTGGCTGCTGTTGTCATCGAGCCTTTGATTCAAGGCGCGGCTGGCATGAAAACATGGCCTAAGGGAATGCTGAGATCGCTTCGGAAGAAGTGCGATGAGGCCGGTGTATTTTTGATATTGGATGAAGTGATGACAGGCTTCGGGCGGACAGGGACAATGTTTGCGTGTCAGCAAGAGGATGTGATCCCCGATTTTCTTTGTCTCGCGAAAGGCCTGACCGGCGGGTATGTGCCACTCGCGGCGACTCTGACCACGGCTAAGGTATTTGATGCCTTTCTTGGCGATGTCGAAGAGGGAAAGACATTCTACTATGGACACAGCTACTCGGGGAACCCGCTCGGTTGCGCCGCGGCTCTGGCGAGCCTGGATATTTTCCGCGACGAGTGTGTATTGGAAAAAATGGTTCCGAAAATTGAGCGATTGGGCGAGTTGCTGACCGAGGTCAAAAATGACCCTGGCATTTATGAAACCCGCCAGTGTGGGTTGATCGCTGGTATCGAAGTTCGCAGGAAGAACGGGGAGCCCTTTCAATGGATGTGGCGTGTGGGGGCAAAAATCTGCCTCGCTGCGAGACAATATGGAATCCTGACTAGGCCAGTTCTCGACACAATCGTCTTCATGCCGCCCTTGTGCGTGACGGTGGAGGAAATGGCAGATGGCATGCGGGCGATCCGCACTGCGGCAAAAGAAGTGCTGATGCAGGCTGATCCCTGAAGTTGATCAAGGATTGCGTCCGGCTTTTTCAGCAAGAATGCCTCTGGCAACCGCCTCAGCGAGCCGTTGACGTCCGGCAGCCGTTTGAAGACTCCGATTTTCGGAGGGATTCGAAACAAATCCCAACTCACAGAGCGCGGCCGGGCGTCTATTGTTCTTCAAAACATAAAGCCCCCGCTGCTTGATGCCTCTGTTCGAGGATCCGGAGCTTTTCACGACTTCACGTTGAATGTTGGCAGCAAGCCGGGAGCTACATGGGCTGTAAAAGAAGGTTTCCACGCCCGAGGGTTTGGATTTTTTCACCCAGTTGTAGTGGATGCTCACAAAAACAACGTTCCGAAGGCTGTTCGACCTCGCGACGCGTTGATCCAAAGGAATAAAATAATCCCCTGAGCGCGTTTCAACGACTCTCAAGCCGGATGAGCGAAGGATGCGTGAAACCCTGCGAGCCGTATCAAGGGTGAGCTGTTTTTCAGGCGCACCTGTTACCGACTTGGCTCCTGAGTCGTGTCCGCCATGCCCCGCATCGATGACCACGGTGTTGAACTCTCCCGTAGCCTGAAGGCCGCGAGGGGAACGGAAAGTATCCGTAGTCTGGCAGCCTGAGAGCAGAAAAATCGCAAGCACGCAGGCGATCAAAGCCTGAAGCCGAGCGAACGGGCGGTTTGCGCGATTTGTTTCCATGAAGTCCTCCCTGCATCCCTACACGAGCGGGCTACAACACAATAGAAACCGATACGTGGCAGGCGCAATCATTTTAGTCTCGATTTCACAAACCATGGGCGGATTGTTGAGGCCATGTTGGCAAAACGAGTGATTCCATGTCTGGATGTGACCGATGGTCGCGTGGTGAAGGGAACGAAATTTCTGAACCTCCGCGATGCGGGAGATCCTGTGGAGTGTGCGAAAATGTATGACAGACAGGGAGCCGATGAACTCGTTTTTCTGGACATCACGGCATCCAGCGATGGCCGCGCCACAATGGTTTCAGTCGTCGAGCGCACAGCCGAGCAATGCTTCATGCCACTCACTGTGGGCGGAGGCATTCGAGCTGTGGATGATTTTCGCACGATGCTTCGAGCCGGTGCGGACAAGGTGAGTGTGAACACATCCGCTCTCCAGCGACCTGAACTCATAAGCGAGGCGGCGGACGCTTTCGGTTCCCAATGCGTCGTGGTGGCGGTGGACGCCAAGCGCGACGGGCCCGGGAAGTGGAGAGTTTACACACATGGCGGCCGCAAGGCCACCGAGCGCGATGCAATCGAGTGGATCATCGAGGCGGCAAAGCGCGGCGCGGGGGAGATTCTGCTCACAAGCATGGATGCCGACGGCACCTGTGGCGGGTATGATTTGGAACTGACGCGAACTGTCTCCGAGGCTGTGGGAATACCGGTGATCGCCAGCGGAGGCGCGGGCGAACTCCAACACCTCGCCGATGTGCTGCGCGAAGGCCGCGCCGATGCCGTGCTCGCAGCGAGCATCTTTCATTTCGGCAAACACACAGTCGCCGAAGCCAAGGAGCACCTCGCCTCACAGGGACTTCCAGTGCGGAAAAGATTCGACGATTAATCGGGGAATGTGAGGCATTATTTTTGAATGATGAACCGAACTGAAGCCGCATTCACTCCCGAGAGCGTCACAGAGGTTCTGCGCCGCGAGGGCCTGCGAGTCACTCGCAACCGGCGAGGCATTCTCCAAGCGCTCTTCGAGTCGGCGCGACCCATGAGCCTACAGGAAATCCAGACAGCCGCATCAACGCACGAAGGCGCTCAACCAGACTATGCCACTGTTTATCGAATGATCCTGCTGATGGAAAAACTTCATCTGGTCCACAAGGTGAATTTGCAACGCTCGTGCAGCTACTATGAGATCAGCGATCCCCGCAAACACTACGACCACCTGATCTGCCGTTCATGTGGAAGCGTGGAGCTCATAGACATCCCCTGCCCTATCGGTGATGCGGAGAAGCGGATTGCCATGCAATATGGATTCCGCGATTTGAGCCACTCGCTGGAGTTTTTTGGCATCTGCGCGACTTGCAAGTGAGGGCTTGAGCCGCCCGCGAGAAAAGATTCCTAGAGGAAATAAAAAGACCCGTTTGGCGTTAACCAAACGGGTCATTTCTAATGGGGAGGGAAAGTTAGATCGCTCCTTTGAAAGCTTTACCAGGAACGAAGCGAACAGTCTTCGAAGCCTTGATTTTGATCTTCGCGCCGGTCTTTGGATTCACGCCAGTGCGGGCTTTGCGATTGCTGATCTTGAATGTGCCGAAGCCGATGAGCTGAACGGTCTTGGTTTTTTTGACGCCGAGTTTGATGGCATCGATGACAGCGTTCACAGCGCGTTCTGCGTCAGCTTTGGTGGAGTCGAGGGTTTTTTGGACTGCTACGGTGAGTTCAACTTTATTCATGGTTGTGTGTGTTTTATGGAGTTGGTTGGAATTACACTGACGAACTGGAGAGCAACAAATGAGCGGCTCTCTGTCAAGCGGAGGAGATATTTTTCTGAATTTTTTTAGTTCGACTCGTCAACGGGAATCGATGTCGGAGTTGCCACCTCTGGCTCGGGAGTCGGGCTTGATTGAGGTGTGGAGGAAGAAGCGGTTTTTTTGGAAGTGGAGCTTTTATAGATTTCCCGGAAGAGTTTTCCGATGAGGGGAGCGGCATGGGATCCGCCGTGAGGATCCATCCCAGGTTCTCCCTCGTAAAGTGCGGCGAAAGAATACTTGGGATTATCCGCTGGCAGAAAACCTGTAAACCAGGCCGCGATGCGCTGGCGGTCGGTGGGTCCCCACTGGGCCGTTCCGGTTTTCCCGGCAACATCGATTCCTTTCACAGCAGCTTGGTGGGCTGTTCCCAAGCCATCGCTCGTCACGCTAACCAGTGCGCGACGGAGTTCATCACGGACCTCTGGCGCCACGGGAATCTGCTCGCGAATCCGGTCGGGATAGGCTGCGACGACTTTATTGTCGATGGACTGCACTTGAAGGACGAGGCGAGTTTGGTGAAGGAACCCTCCATTAGCCATGACGCTCATGGCCTGCGCCATTTGGAGAGGGCTGATGAGAATGTCACCTTGCCCAATCGAGAGGTTTGCGACGTCCCCGCCTTTGAGTGTGCGTTTGTGGACGCGCATCATGTAGTCGTCGTCGGGAATGTTTCCCGATGACTCGGAGCGGAGGGGAATGCCAGTGCGGCGCCCAAGCCCAATCCGCTTCGCATAGTCGATGATAGGAGGTGCTCCCATCTTGAGGCCGGCCTGATAGAACCAAGTATTACACGATTGCGTGAGAGCCTCCTTGAAGGTGAGTCGTCCGGCGTCGACTTTTTTCCAGTTGCGAAACGTATGATCGCCGACGGTGAAAGATGTTGGGCAGGTGAAGGTCTCTTTCGGGCTAATGCGACCCGTCTCGAGACCCGCGAATCCTACGAAAGTCTTGAATGTGGAACCGGGCGGATAGGCCGAGCGGAATGCGCGCGGCACGAGCGGGTCAGCAGGATCATTCGAGTAGCGTGTAAAGACATCCTGTCTCACTGCCGGAACAAAATCGTTTGGGTTGAATGACGGATAGGAGACCATGGCGAGTATCTCGCCGTTGTTGGGATCCATCACCACAAGCGCTCCCCGGTTTGCATTTTTTGCGAGGACTTTTTCGGCCTCTTGCTGCAATGGGAGGTCGAGCGTGGTTACCACATTGTAGCCAGGCACAGGCTGGCGAGCCACGCGTTCTGAGACTTTTTTACCGTTTGAGTCGAAGGTGATTTGCAGGAGGCCAGGTTGCCCCCGTAGCTCGCGATCGAAGACCTGTTCGAGACCTTCACGACCTTCGCTCTCAGAGAATATGAGGTCGTTATTTTCGATCGGGCGGGATGAGAGCGGCGCTTCATAACCGGTGTAGCCGATGATGTGCGCAGCAAGCGGTCCATTGGGATAGAAACGCACATACGTTTGGCGAAGAACCTGATTGGGCGACATGCTGCGCTGCACGGCAGAGAGTTCGCGTGGTAGAAGGTCGGTCGCAATGTCCAGTGGCAGCACACCACGGTTCTTGTAGTGGTTCAGAATCACAGCATCCGAGAGGCGCATGTCCCTATTGATCAGACCCGACGCCATGGCCATTTGCTGACGGGCAAAGGAGATGATTTTTGAATCCGGCCAATCCAAGGGCGTGGGAAAGTTAATGGCGAGATTGTAGCTGACGCGACTCTGAGCGAGAGGCTGCCCATTGCGATCCGTGATCTGCCCTCGAGGCGCGGGGATGAGAAGAGAGAATGTGCGGGCTTTATGCTGGGTTTCCCAGGTCGGCTTGGGGTTTTCAACCACGCCGGTATTGTCGATTATCGTCTCGCGGGCTACGAGGATCGCAGGAAAAAGAAAAACTGCAGCGAACCGGGAAAATTTCATGGCCAAACGATAGCAAAAGCCGGCGCGCACTCGAATGGAAAACGTGAGCAGGCCAAAGTTTTCCACCACTTGCCATAGGGGCACCTTACCGAGCCCTGCTTTTCTATTCAGCTCCAAATGGGATGTCGCAAAATTCGGGCGAAATTCTCGGTTGGCGGATGATTTCTAACAGGAATTTCGAAGCAAAGTGTTGCTAAATGAGGCAACGGAGGCGGATGGCGATGGGGTTATCGGGATTCAACAACTCGGGCTTGGGGGTTCGCAGAGCTAAAATCAGGTGAACGGCCCAGCAGGCAAGCAGAAGAAGAATCAAGGCGGGCCAGAGTTTTAAAAAAGGCCTCGAGAGCGAGTGCCATTCAGCGAAGGGGCGACCCCGTGTGATCTCGAGTGCGCTTACGAATGCGAGGAGCAGGATGGAAGCAAGGAGCGGGATCGAGAGGGCGTTCAAGTAAAGCGAATAGGCGAAGCCGCCGCGAAGAGCGGCACAGGCAGCACGTGTGCCTCCGCAGAAGAGGCAGGGCAGACCGGTGAGAGCCTTGAAACCGCAAGGCAGTGCGGGGAGCGATGGATTCAGGCATTTGAGAAGAGGCAGGGAAAAGACCAGAGCGGAGACGGCAATGATTCCAAGACGAACCGAACGCTGGCGCGGCGTCAGGGGCAGCATGCCTAATCGCCCTCTTCAGATGAAACCGCCTCTTCGCCCGCACTTGATCCCGAGGGAATCACAAGGGTGATCTCGCCTTTGGGCGGATGTTTTTCAAAGTGGGCGATGAGGGCGGATGGCGTCTCGCGGCGGTATTCCTCGAAGGTTTTTGTGAGTTCGCGGGCGACACAGACGGTGCGCCCAGGACAGATAGCGTCGAGGGCAGCGAGTGTTTTGAGAATTCGGTGCGGGGACTCGAAATAGATACTTGTTTCACCCCTTGCGGTGGCTGCGGTGAGTTCGTTGGCTCGTCGACCACTTTTGACCGGCAGGAAGCCACCGAAGAAAAAACGGTCGCAAGGGAAGCCTGAACCGACGAGGGCCGTGAGCACGGCGGAAGGCCCTGGGAGCACACTGACTGGCAATGCCCGGTCGATGCAGGTGCGGATGAGACGGTAACCAGGATCGGAGATACCCGGCATGCCGGCATCTGTGATCAGGGCGACGTGTGAGCCACCTGCTATGCGGTTGGCGACATCCTCACAACGAAACGACTCGTTGTGCCCGTGCAGGCTGAGGAACGGCTTCTTGATACCGAGAAATTGAAGCAGAAGCCCGCTGTGTCGGGTATCCTCAGCGGCAATCAAGTCGGCAGACTTCAGAACCTCGACGGCCCGCAGGGTGATGTCCTGTCGGTTTCCGATGGGCGTGGGAACGACGCTTAGCACAGCGGGTGACCCGAATTACCAACCTTCGCTGATCTGGCCGGTGATGTTGTTTGCAAGATCGGCGGCGGCGTTTGACATGGCTTGACGCTCGATGGTCTGGAGGTCGTTGCCACTGAAAAACGAAGTTCTACCAACAGCAACTCCACTCATGAGGATGGCTCCGGTTTTTTGATCAACGACATCATAACGCACATGCACGACCAGACCAAATTCACTGGTAGCAAGAACGTTATTTTGCACCGAGCGAAGGGCGTTGCGATCGATCTTGGTGATAGTGCAGTTGAGTATGGCATCCGCTTGGTCGGAGTTGACGATATGGTAGCTGCCATCCTGCTGGAGGCGCTTCACAAGGGTATCGGCAAACAGCACCTCTAAGCGAGGCTCGTAGGAATTATTCTTAAAAGTCGGAACGGATAAATCCCTCACTGAGCGCATTGGCGTCGGGCGGATCTCGCCCAGTTTGTAACCGCAACCCGTGAGCATTAGGGCGGCAGCAAGGAGTGCAGCGAGCGTAGTCTTCATGGATTGGGCAAGGCGGGTTCGACTGCAGGCATCGGAGCGACATCCCTCGAATCGGTGCGGAGCTTAGGACTGCTTACAACAGGCAACTCGTCTGCGACGATATCCTGACGAGGCGGGCCGTTGAAATCAGCGAGGGAGGAAGTTTCCACCTGAGCCTGAAGACGACGGCGAAGGGCAGCTGTCTCACCAGTTTGAGCCTGCTCTGGTCCGGTGCGAAGCGCTTCATCCCCCGATTCACTGCGGATTTCCTGAACTCGGTCGCGGGCCGCTACAGCATCCGCAGAATCGGGAGCGCGGCGGATGATGTCGTTATAGTAGATGGCGGCAGCGCGGTAGTTTTTGAAGCGATCGTAAAATTTGGCGATGCTCATGAGGTCACCGGATTCCTTGGAACCAAGGCTAACGACATTGTCCTTGGCCTGGGCGGCTTTTTCGCTGGTGGGGTATTGGAGCAAGAAGTCTTCGAAGGTGTTCTTGGCGGTGACCAGTGCGGAAAGATCTTGGGTTTTACCGGTCTGCCCAAGCCGCATGTAGATGTAGCCAATTTGATACATGGCATCATCGGCAATCGAGCTGTTCGGGTAGCGGTCAAGGACCCCTTGGTAGGCTTTGGCAGCATCTTGGACGCGGTTTTGACGTTCGTAAGTCAGCCCGAGATTAAACTGCGCAATCGGGGCATTTTTGCTGTAGGGGGCGTTTTGGATAATGGAGGCGAACATCTCCTCGGCGCGGTCGGTGCCGGGGAGGAAAGCCAGTCCGAGGAACTTGACTTTTTTTCCCGCGAGATACTCATTGGCTATGACGACCTGACGATTCACCGAGCGCTCGAAATCGGGCGTGTCGGGGTATTGGGTCACAAGCTTCTGATAAGAGTTGAAAGCCTTCGTGCTGTCGCCGAGTTCCTCATAAATCTCGGCAATTCGGAATTGGGCCTTCATAGCGAGCGGGGATGCGGGGTGGTTTTTGATGAAGCGACGGAAGCTGCCGAGTGCTGAGGATGTGGACCCCTCCTGATCGTAGGCTGCAGACTCATCAAAATCGGCCTTTTCCTCAGGAGTGACATCCGAGTTGACCTGCTGACGCTTAGGCGGCGGGGCAGGTGTGGTGGATTCAGGAGTCTGGGCTTCTGCTAAAGGGCGAGCCACCAGAAGAGCGGCGAGAAAAATCAGTAAATATCGAAACAGCATCGCGAGGAGATCAAGTTAAGGGAGAGCGCTTCATGGCGTCAAGATTTCCGGTTTTCCGGGGTCCCTCCCCCACTTGCTACAAATGGTTCGGAGTGGTAAGAAAACAATTATGAAATCGAGCGTATATTTTTCCATATTGATTCTGCCAGCAACTCTCATGGCGCAGGATTTTGTGGCACCGCAGGGGCGGGAACGCGAGATCACAACGCAAGCGCCAGAGTTGAAGCCTGAGATTGACGGCATTGTGAAACAGATTTTTGACGTCGAAAAACCATGGCAACTTTTGAATCCCGCGGCTCCTGCAAGCTACGGAAACGGTCAGCAAAATGTATCAAAGGATACCGTCACCGGCACGCCACACCATTCCGTAACCCTGACTTTAGTGGGCGTGGAATGGTGAAATTCACCACCAAATCAAAGCGGCAGTCATGAGGGCGACCCCGTAAAGAACCCCTCCGAGCGCAGCCAGAAGCCAGATTTGTTTTTTGGCCGTAAGGATTTTTACAGCATCCCGCAATAGGTAGGGCATCCCGACGAAGAAGAGACCAGCTATGACCCAAGCATAGGCTAAGGAGACCAGGAGGAGTCGGCTTACCTCCGAGCGCAAGGCACAGGATTCCAAAAGAGGCTCGGAGGCAAGAAGCAGGAGCATGCCCAATGCACGCACCGCCAGAAACTCCTCTACATAAATCCAAGATGCCATGGCTCCCACGACAATCCCAAGAAGCATCAAACTGCGTAGTCGCGAGAACTCCCCAAGATCGATCTCGGTAACCAAGAGAAAGCTCCAAACGGCGGCGAGGAGTAGCAAGACGGTGGCGGCAACACGGGAGCGCGGAAATGAGCGAGCGAAATGGATGGACACCGAAGGCTTGATCAAACCGAGCGCGTGCGAGAGAAATAAAAGCAGGCCAACAGCGAGCCCTGTCGTTTGCAGTGAAAGTTGGTAGATCATTTTCTTTTCTTCTTTTTAGGCGGAGACGGCTTAACATCCTTTTCCCAGAGACGATCCGAGAGGGCGACTTGTGCGGCAGCAACTTGGGCCTCTTTTTTGCTGCAGCCACATCCCCTACCCAATTCCAGTCCATTCCAAAGCACACAGCAGATGAAAACCTTGGAGTGTTCAGGCCCCGTTTGTGAAAGGATTTGATAGTCTGGAGCGGCAGGTTCTATGGCTTGGAGAATTTCCTGCAAGTAGCCCTTTGGGTTGATCTCATCGGGCTGATTCGCAATTTCGGTGAAGACCGGCTCCATTTGGCGGAGAATGAATATACGGGCGGCGTCAAATCCGCCGTCCAGATAAATCGCCCCGACGAGGGATTCAAACGCATCCGCCAAGGTGGAGGCGCGCTCGCGTCCCCCGCTGGCCTCCTCGCCGCGTCCCATCATGATGAAGCTGCCGAGATCAAGTGCCAGAGCGCGATCTCTGAGGGCAGGGCGCGAGACGATGCGGGTTCGGAGCTTTGTGAGTTGCCCCTCGCCAAAATCAGGAAACATGCGGAAGAGATGCTCCGTGACACTGACCTGAATCACTGCATCGCCGAGAAATTCCAGGCGTTGATTGTCGAAAGGATAATTTTTTCGCTCAAGCGAAATACTGGGATGGGTGAGCGCCTCAGCTAGGAGCAAGCCATTGCGAAACTTATAAATAATCCGCTCCTCGAGGGGATTCATTACAGATGGCTTGGCGGGATTGATTGTCATGTGCCCAATGAAAACTGGCGGTGTGTGCTGGGAAAAATGAAAGAGTGTTGCATTGAGGGAGATTTGGAAGTTAGCGGGAGGTCGATAGGTTTCGCGAATCACGCTGAGGCACAGCCATTTTCAGGTTTGGAGGCAAGGGATTTGGAGTGATTAAAATTTTCGAATTCAGACCAACCGTATTGAAGAGTTCGATGACATCCTTCGATTTCATACGAATGCAGCCGTAGCTGACCGGCTTGCCGATATTGCGCTCCTCGGGAGTGCCGTGAATGTAAATGTAGCGCCGATAGGCATTGCGATTGTTGTTATCAAGACCTTCAAGCCAAAGAATCCGCGTAACAATCGGATCACGTCCAGGGGCGTCGATCACAAGGACTTCGCCGGTGGGTTGGCGGCTTTTAAAGACCGATCCTGGAGCGAGACCATGCCCAATTTTCTCCTTCACACGCAATACGCCAAGCGGAGTAGCATAGGAACCGGGCGTGTCGCCAACACCGAACTTGGAAGTGGACACAGGATACATCGAGAAAGGCTTGCCATCGCGAAGGACGATCATTTTTTGATCTGCAACACTGACCACCATCCTGTGGCGATTATCCGTGACGCAACCTGCGAGGAGGATAGCTACAAAAAGCACCGCAGCGCGCAGATCAGACCGAGAAAAAGGTGGCACCGTCATGAAATGGGATAAAAATTGCAAACTTCAGGAAAAGAGGAAATGAACCGAGCCGAGTGCACCCGCGTCAAGGCGAATCTCCCTTCGAATCCGATCCTCGAGCGGCAGCATGGATGAATGCTTTGACCAAAACGGCATCTTTCCTTCGCGGTTCAGACTCCACCCCGCCGGCGACATCAACGGCTGCAGGCTTCACGATTCGAATGGCCTCAGTAACATTCTCTGGCCTAAGCCCACCAGCCAGCACAAACTTCCTTACGGAATTCCGGCGGACAAATTCGCTGAGCATTTTCCAGTCGGCGACATGCCCCGTGCCGCCATAAGCAGCCGGAGACCATGCATCCAGAAGGAGGTGGGGAGTCGAAAATTCCAGCCCCGCATCAAGCGCGGAGGTGTCCTTGACCCGCACAGCACGAATCCAATTTTGGACACCGCAGACCAGACACTCTGAAGGAGACTCATCTCCGTGGAATTGAATAAACTCAAAACAACCCGAGTCCCGAAGTCGCGATAGCAAGTTCGCATCGGCATTCACGACCACAGCCACCCGGTCGGTGGTCCCCTCCAATGAGCGAATCCACTCGAAAGATTGATCCGGATCGATAAAACGTTTCGAACCAGAGTAAAAATTGAAGCCCAAGGCTCCCGCGCCCGCATCGATGCACATCGCGGCGTCTGCCTCGTTCGTGATCCCGCAAATTTTAACGCCAACGCGCCTTGGATCAAATAGCATCACTTGATCAGACGGGCATCGGCTTTTTTGATCGAGGGGTGGTGAGTGATCGCGTGAATGCGCCCATCACTCGTGCGAAAGAACGAGCTGAGAATCCAACTCACGACGCTGATAATGATAGCCCCGAAAAAGGCATTCCAAAACCCAGCCACATGAAACTCAGGAATGATCTGCGCCACAAAAAGTAAAAGCAGGGCATTAACAACGAATATAAATAACCCCATTGTTATAATGATAAATGGGATGCTTAGCAAAAGAAGAAATGGCCTGACAAATGCATTGATGATTCCGAGCAGAAGAGATGCTCCAAGCAAAGCGCCCACGCTGGAGCAAGTAATGCCGGGAAGAACCTTCTCGGCAGCAAAAACTGCCACCGTTGTAACCATCCAGCGAATTAAAAAAGCACTCACAAAACTAACCTAATCGCTTTCGCTTTTTTTTGAAGAATTATTTTGCAAATGGCTCATTCAGACTCAAAGATGCGTCTCTATGCCTGCAAAAACAACCAGCAAGCCCGCAGCACCCAAGGTGAAGACTACCTCGGTAAAAACTGTCAAGACTTCGGCCAAAAAAATTGCAAAGCCAGCCCAACAAGACACGGCTGAACCAACGGCAGCCCTTGAGGCAAAAGTCAAAAAGGCTCCAAGTAAATCGACAGCAACTCCCAAAGCGAACACTACCCCCTCGGCATCGAGCGCCCCGCACATTCTGCGCGAGGACATTCAGCTACGAGCCTATTTCATTTCCGAGCGCCGCCAGACCATGGGATGGCCTGGAAACGCATCGACCGACTGGATCGAAGCAGAGTCCCAACTCGTGGCAGAAGCCAATCGTCGGCTGAAAAAAACACTCTAAAAAATCGCCGCTTTCGGAAATTAAGGCGGATTATTCATGAATACCGAAGACCGCCTCAAAAGGTTTCTCAACGCGAAACCGCAGACATCAGAGGCGGCTTTTGTGGCATCCAATGCCTCCATCATCGGTGACGTCCGTTTGGGCCGTAACTCAAGTGTTTTCTACGGTGCTGTCCTGCGAGGAGACATTGAAACAATCAAGATTGGCGAAGGAACAAATGTGCAAGATGGATGTATCGTCCACCTTGCGGATGATCTCGGAGCCACGGTCGGCGCCTACTGCACAATCGGTCACGCTGCCGTCATCCACGCCTGCACGGTTGGAGACTTATGCCTAGTCGGCATGAAGGCGGTCATCCTCGATGGTGCCGAAATTGGTGACGAATGCCTCATCGGCGCTGGGGCGCTGGTTACATCGCGCACCAAAATTCCACCACGCTCGCTTGTATTGGGATCACCCGCCAAAGTCGTGCGCCGACTCACCGAAGAGGAAATCCTGTTCCTGCGGGCAAGTGCCGAAAAATACATCACCGTATCACGCGCCCACGCTGTGCTTCAGGCTTACACCGAATGAACCTTCCGAACCGGCTCACGGTGACCCGCCTGGCGTTCACAGGCGTATTTGTCCTCTGCTTTGCGATCGACTTCCCGTTCCGCTTCGCGACAGCTTTTGCTCTTTTTGTTCTAGCCGCCCTCACCGACATGCTCGACGGCATCATCGCCAGACGCTGGAACCTCATCACCGATTTCGGCAAGCTCATGGATCCGCTCGCCGACAAGATTCTCACAGCATCTGCATTCATTTGCCTCATTCAATACGACGCCATCCCAAGCTGGGCCGTCATCCTCATCATCAGTCGCGAATTCCTGATTACAGGCTTGCGGTCGCTGGCCGCCACCAAGGGGCTTGTGATACCGGCCGATAATCTGGGAAAGCACAAGACCACATGGCAAATGCTCACCATCACCTATTTTTTACTCCTCCTGGCACTCGCTGAAATCCAGCATCCCGCTTGGTTACCCACCGCTTGGTTTGTCGGAACGCATGTGTTTGTTCCAATCACAGTGATCCTCTCGATCTATTCCGGCCTCGCCTACCTCTTTAAAAACCGGGAACTCATCAGGGCGGCCTGACATTTTTCCGCAGGCCGATTGACACCCGGAAAAAACATCCCCATTTTCGCGGAGTGCATTCCTTTTCCTATTTTGATGGCACCCTGCGCTGCGAGGGTGTGGAGCTTAATGAAATCGCCAACCACTTTGGCACGCCGGCCTATGTCTATTCCTCCGCCACGATCCGGGGAAACTACCAGCGTCTCGACACAGCTCTGGCGCCGCTCGACCACCTCGTCTGCTATGCCGTCAAAGCAAACTCCAACCTCGCGGTTCTTAATCTCCTGGCGAAACTTGGCTCGGGATTTGATATCGTTTCGGGCGGCGAGTTGTTTCGTGTTCTGAAAGCCGGTGGAAGCGCTGCCCGATGCACATTCGCAGGCGTGGGCAAAACGCGCGAAGAAATTTCATACGCTTTGAAAGAAGGCGTTTACTCTTTCAACGTAGAGAGCGAAGGCGAACTTGCCCGCATCAACGAAGTCGCTGGCTCCCTCGGCATGAAGGCGCCAATCGCCATTCGAGTGAATCCCGATGTGGATGCCAAAACACACAAATTCATCTCGACGGGGAAAAGCAAAAACAAATTTGGCATCGGCATCGACCGGGCTGCCGAAGTCTATCAAGTCGCAGCGAATCTTCCTCATCTGAAGATTCGGGGTGTCCAGACGCACATCGGCTCCCAGATTCTGGAATCTGGCCCCTTCGCCGAGGCCGCAGCCAAGCTCGCCTCACTGGTCCAGGATTTGAAAAAATCCTACGACATCGAGTTTTTTGATTTCGGCGGTGGCATTGGCATTGTTTACGACGAGGCCCTGAGCAGCGGAAGCCCCTCGTGGTGGGATGGCCAAGGCACTTCGCGCCGCATCACACCGGAGGATTACGCCGCCGCCATCATTCCCGTGCTGAAGCCGCTTGGACTGCGCATTCTTTTCGAACCCGGACGCTTCCTTGTGGGAAATGCCGGCGCGCTTCTCTCAACAGTGCAATACGTGAAGCAGACGCCTGCAAAAACCTTCACCATCATCGATGCCGCGATGAATGACCTCATCCGGCCCGCTCTCTATGAAGGCTGGCACGAGATCGTGCCGCTTCGTCAATCCTCGGCGGATAAAACCACCATGGATGTCGTAGGCCCCGTCTGCGAGAGCGGTGACTTCTTCGCCCAAGATCGTCCATTACCACCGCTCCATCCTGAGGACCGGATCGCCGTTCTCAGCGCCGGCGCCTACGGATTCGTCATGTCATCGAACTACAACTCCCGTCCGCTTCTGCCCGAGATTCTCGTGGATGGGGACAAATTTCATCTCGCCCGCGAGCGGCAGAGCTTGGACGACCTCGTGCGGGGCGAATCGATCCCGCAATAGCCCCCCACCCTCACTGCGCCTGCATACCCACGATGCGGCCAGCGTATCCGGTCATTTCGAGATAGCCTCGCCCCTTTCGGTTACCCTCGACGGAGACTGTGCCTTCCCAATAGGCAAACGGCGCAGAGGCAAGTTCCTGGTTCGAAAAACGAGCCCTCACAGTCAAGTCGAGCCCATGCTTGGGGATTTTGATTTTCCATGCCACGGGATAGCGCCCCTTCGACTCTGCACTTGTCCACCACTCGATTGGTTCCAGTTCAAAATCCGAAAGCTCGATCTTTTGAGCAGCGCCGGAAGCATCCACAAGTGTCCCTGAGGAGAATTCATCGCGCCCGCCATCCTTCGTTCGAATTTGAAAAAGCATGAGCTCGCCACCCTCTTCAAACTGGAGGCTGAACCAATCCCAACCGCTTTGGTGCAAGGCAAGTTGGTTCGTGGCCCACTCGTGGTCGAACCAAGTCAATCCCTCCACGGGATATTCGATGTCGCCGATGCTGACCGTTCCACTCGTTTTCATGCGGGTGAGCGAGTAGTAATGCGAGGCCCTCCCCTCGCCTGCCGCCTTCTGACTCACTCCATTGCGTCCGTGAATGACAGGGGCAGCAGTCGGGGAGACGAGTTTGAGGTCCACCGAGATGCCGTCCTGCTGAGCCTTTAAGTGAAAATCATGCAGACCCGTGCGCTCACACGACCAATTTTCGATCCATGCGATCCGCCCACCCTCGTCAAATCCGGCATCGCCGAATGCCCCGCGCGAGAGCTTCTGGAAATGATGGAATTTTTTCCGGCTGATATCCGAGACCGCAAAGTGGGCGAATTTGACGTCCCTCTGAACGAAGCGCGATTTCGGCAAGGAGCGGGAGGGATCAGCGACACCCTGGCGAAAAAATGTGAGTTGATAACCGAGTTCCTCGCCTTCCTTCGCCCGCAGGTTGCCTGTGAAATACCACCACTCGGTTTTGAATCCGGGATGACTGCCGTGATCCAATGGGAATTGATAGCTCCACCCTGGCAGTGCCACTCGCCAATCCGCATGCGCCGCCGACACGACGAGGAGAAAACAAAGGAGGCGGAGCAGAGTTGGAAAATTCATCGAGAGAGATGTGAGAACATACGCTCGGCATAGCGCCTTCGTCGCCACCAAATCACTTGAGGCGAAGCTTGAATAAACACGCCAAGACATTACGATGATGTCCTCCTATGGCCGTGAAGACAGAAAAAGACCTCCCCGAGTTCCACCGCGCAAACTGGCTGAAAGCCATGAGCGCAATGCAGCTCAAGAACTACGGCTACACAGTCCAGATTCTTCAGACGATTCTGAAGAGCTGTCCCGACTTCCTTGCCGGACGCCAACTCGCCCGCAAAGCCGCACTGGCAAAGACCGGCGGGAAAAAGTCGCTTTTCTCCACAGCTTCGTTCAGTGCGATGAAAATCCAGGCTCAAATAAAAAAAGACCCTCTCGAAGCCATCGATGCCATCGAGAAGTGCCTGGAAGCCGAGCCCAACAATCCTCAACTCAACCAGACTCTCCGCGAAGCCGCGCTGGCTGCGAACCTTCCCGAAGTGGCCGCATTTGCGTTGGAAACAATTCTCGAGAGTTCACCCAAGGACACCAAAACCCTTCACGAACTCGCCAAGCACCAACTGCAATTCGGGCAACCCGACAAGGCCGTGGAACTCTACCAGCGCATCGTCGAGATCATTCCGAACGACATGAATGCCATCAAAGGCATGAAAGACGCCTCCGCCTCCGCCTCGATGCAAAGCGGGGGTTGGGAAAAAGAGGAGACGACCTATCGCGATCTCATTAAAAACAAGGAACAAGCCGTCGCCCTCGAGCAGCAATCCCGCGTGGTCCGCAGTGAGGAAATGATCGAGAATCTCCTAGCGGAACTGCATGCCAAGGCGGAAGCAGAACCCGGAAACATCGACACCTCGCGACGCATCGCCGAGCTGTATGAACAGAAGGAAGATTGGGAGAATGCCGCCAGCTGGTTCACCTACGCGGCCGCCCTCTCGAACAACTCCGACATGGCAATGGTGCGCAAGGCATCCGATTTGCAAGTCCGCCAGTTCGACATCGCCATCAGCGCCCGAGAAGACTACATCGCCGCCAATCCCGGAACGCCGGAATCCGAGTCCTACGAAGCGGAACTCCCCGGCCTCCGCTCTCAGCGGTCCGATCTCGCTCTCCAATTTGCCCGCACACGAGTGGAGCAAAATCCCACAGACCTTCAATTTCGCTTCGAACTCGGCGAGCTTCTCACCGAGCATGAGCGTTGGCAGGACGCCATTCCGGAACTCCAAAAAGCCAGGCAAAACCCCAGTGTGCGCACGAAGGCCATGAGCCTCCTCGGCCGCTGCTTCACCGCACGCGGAATGCTCGACCTCGCGGCCAAAACCCTATCCGATGCGGTTGCTGAACTCGTTGCGATGGATTTTGTAAAGAAGGACGTGATCTACAATCTGGGACTTGTCTATGAAAAGATGGGCGACAAGGACAAGACCGTCGACTGCATGAAACAGATTTATGAGGTCGACTACGGATACCGCGATGTCGCGGCTCGTGTTGAGGGTTCCTACTAAAAAGCCCCTCGCATTTTTTTGTTCGATTGGCGTGCTTTTCAGGCATGCCAATAACACAGCACTCGCGACTACGAAGTTTCTTTATTAAATAACAAGAAAAACTTTACGCAAGCCGTGACAAGTTCTACGGTTCACGATTATAAGTGTCCCTCCTACCAAATGCATGGCCACACATTCCATGGAAGCTAGCGATAACAGGGCAGACCTCCTCTCCAGAAGGCCGGCATCCTTATTCCCTGCCGGTTTGAAGGTTGCTCGGGGTTCATTCCGTGAGAGAGCAGTCATGTTCTTGCTGTTGATTCTTGATTGCGCTTGGTGGCCAGGAATTTACATAGCAATTTCAGCATTGTTCGGCGACTTTAACAAATACGGTTGGCCCGAGGTGGTTTTGCCAACGGCCATTTCGATTTTCTCCCTCAGCCTGATTGGAGCCTACAACCCACGCTCGGAAATGAAATCCGTAGGCTATTCCAGCGAACACCTTATTGCGTGCCTAACTGCATTTCTCATCTCAGCCTTTGCCGTCTACCTGGTGGCATCGTTCGGCGGATTGGTCGCCTCAAGTCGTTCGATTTTCGGCTCGACATTTCTAGCTTTCAGCGCCATTTCGCTCATCCAACGTCGATTAATTTATTCCTCCCGCCTGCTTCGCAGAAACCGCCGCCTGCTAGTCATTAGCGATACCGAATCCGGCGAGCGATTTTACAAAAACTACACGATAAATGGTCAGAAACAGAACCTCCACTTCTTTGCCGCTGGAGATGCCGTGGTGGGGGCCAGTGTTGCAGGTCCCGGAAGCCCGATTTACTCGGCCCTAGCGAGTGATGTGCTAAAAAATCTCGAGCAGAATCCTGATACTGAGCACGAGGCTATCGTCATTGCCGCTCCGCCAGACCACCTCGAAAACAACATCCTGACATCTCTCGTTGCGGTGCATTTTCAGGAATTGCCTGTCTACACGATGCACTCGTTTTTTGAGGCCTACTGGCAAAAAATGCCACCCGACCTGCTCAGCCGCACTTGGCCGTTGGACTCGGGATTTCAACTCGTGCAGCACTCGGCCTTTGCCTCACTGAAGCGTGTTTTTGACATCATATTGGCATGCCTCACCCTTGTTTTTATTTCGCCAGTCATGGCTCTCGTAGCCTTGCTCATCAAATGGGAGGGACGCGGACCTGTCATCTTCAGCCAGACACGCGTTGGCCAGCATGGCGACCTTTTTACCCTCTATAAATTCCGCACCATGGAGGTCGGTAGTGAGTTCAAGGGCATCTACACAGTGCAAGGTGATCCGCGTGTGACGAGACTTGGCCACTGGCTGCGCATATCGCGCTTGGACGAACTTCCCCAACTCTGGAACGTGCTCCGCGGCGAAATGAGCCTCATCGGACCGCGCGCTGAGTGGATCAAATGCGTAGAACAATACGAGGAGGTCATTCCCTATTATCACTTCCGACATCTCGTGAGGCCAGGCATCACAGGCTGGGCGCAGGTGAACTATTCCTATGGGTCCAGTATCAACGACACCCTTGAGAAGCTCATGTATGATCTGTATTATATCCGCCACTTCTCACTCGTGCTTGATGCAACTGTGATACTAAAGACATTGCACGTCATGATTTTCGGAAAAGGTCGGTAAAACAAGGATTCGAAGACCTTGGAACAGCCCCCCCTGGTTCACTTCACGCTGACTCGCCAAATCTGGGCGACTTTGATTGGGCTGGCTGCAGTCTGGTGGCTAGCGATCCGCATGCTCTGGATCGAGTGGGAGATCGACCCTCAATACAGCTATGGATTTTTGGTCCCCATCTTGTGCGTGGCGCTTTTTCTTCAGCGCTGGCGGGACCGGCCTTTATCCGTGGAATCCAGGAACCTTTTCATGCCTAGCATGGTAGCCCTGCCGGCGCTTGGTTTCCTTTTGGCCGTTCAGCCCTTTTACGAGGCAAACCCGGAGTGGCGGATTCCCGGTATCCTTGGCGCACTCAGCGCGGTCTTGCTAACGCTACTCCTTCTTTGGTCTATCGGTGGTTCCGCCTGGATGTGGCATTTTCTATTTCCCGTCGGCTTCTTCCTTATCGCTATCCCATGGCCTCGAAACGCCGAGGAGGCGATCATGGGCTTCTTCATGGAGAAAAATGCCATGGCCGCGTTGGAAATTCTCCACTGGCTCGGCTACGAGGCGGTGCGGCGCGGACACCTCATCACCCTCCCCACCGGCACGCTTGGTGTGGAGGAGGCGTGCAGCGGAGTCAGGTCGCTTCAGAGTGGCATCATGGCGTCGCTTTTCCTTGGGGAAATTTTTCGTTTCAGCGGATTTTTTCGCATCGTTTTGGTCTCTATTTCCATCCTGGTTGCGCTATTTGGAAACTTCCTCCGCGCGACGATTCTGTCAATCATCGCCTCTAATGAAGGGGTCATTGCAATCGAAAAATGGCATGACATAGCAGGCTACGCCATCCTGATTTCCACGCTTGGCACACTATGGCTGATCGCACATTTTTACAGCATAATTCGGAGCAAGAGAAACCCTACCTTAGCCACTGTAAGAGAGTCTTCTGATACGCCGCTGACCATTTCCAAGCCGATCGTCCTGGCCTGTATTTCCGTAGCTCTTCTCACGATGGCATCCCTCGCAGGCACCGAACTCTGGTATCGCGCGCATGAAGTGGGTAAGGTGTCCGAGAGCAGTTGGAGTCTGAAATCCGGCAGCGCAGGCACGAAGCCGGTGCAAATTCCCGAGCGCACCCGCCGCATCCTCTTTTTTCCGGATGGATTCTCCGAACGCTTTGCGGATTCAGGAGGGCGCACGTGGCAGCTTTTTTATCTGCGCTGGCCTGCTGGCCGCACGGCCATTCAGGCTCTGAACATCCATGATCCTCGGACTTGTCTTGCAAGCATCGGCATGTTTCTTGAAAAGCAACTTCCCCAACTCACGATCCAAGTAGGCAAGGAGCGTTTCCTCTTTCGTGTTTTTTTATTCCGCGATGCCGGGCGACCGGTGCTTGTTTTCCACTCCATCATTGCAGGCGGTATCTCTACAGAGCATAGTTATTCTGGAAATGAAACGCTCAGTGGCGAAGAGTATACCCTCAAAGGACGCTGGAAGGTTGTGACAATGGGAATCAGAAATCGCGGACAAACCCTTTTAGAAGCGGCTGTCTGGAATACGACTGATGTTGACACTGCAGCAAACGCGCTTGGCTCCTTTTTGAAGCGCACCATGAGGGACAACGGTCCAGAGAGCAAATGAGTGCTTCGATGGGGAAACCAACCAAATCCGGCGCCGTTGGCAAGAAATCTCAAGCCGCGCCTGGCCGAGAAAAACAGATCACGAAGGAGAAATCCCCGCCCGTCTCCTCTCCAGATATCGCCGCACCGGTTCCTTTTGAGCTGCCAGACTATGAAGTCGAGCAAGGCGGTCAACACTCGCCCCGTCACCTTATACGAAACTTGGCTGGAGACATCCGAGCGCGCATCGTTCTGGCCCTTTTGATTTCAGGCCTTCTGCTTTGGGTGTTCATTCCGCCCGCTTATCATAGGCTCAAAGTTTTGCGGGCTATGAAATTTTTAGCTCAGTCGGAGATCGCGGCCAATGAGGGCAACATCCCGAAATCCATAAGCCTCATGCGCCGGGCTATTCTCATGGTGCCAAATGAGGAGGCTGTCTTTCGCAAAGTCCGTCTCTTCAACGCCTCCTTTGGAGACGCCACGGCGCTCAATTCCATTCAAGCCCTCGTGCTGGAAAAGCAGGCTTCTCCGCAGGAACTGCTCACGCTGGCCGAGCAGGCACTTAAGTCCGAGAAACCCGTCATCGCAAAGGCGGCGCTCGATCAACTCCAGGAGGATCACTCCGTCCGGAAAATCATCGTTCAAATGCGGCTCTTGGAAAAGGAGGGAAACCTCAAGGAGGCGCTCGACCTGCCAAAGAAGGAACTTCCGACTCTAGCGCCGGATGAGGGGGAGAAACTTCTGCTAGCAACCGCCGAGATGACGCTGAAAACGGACCCACAAGCCAGTCGCCAGATTCTCCTTCAAATTGTGGATAAAGATTCCGCCACTGGCATCTCGGCACTTCGGCTGCTGGCAGCACAATCTCTCGCACAGCGTGGAACTGAATTCCTGAAGACCGATAAAGTCGCGGACAAGCTGCTGGCCCACCCCATGCGCACGCCAGACGATGCTTTGCTAGCCTTAGATTTGAGGATACTCGAGAATCCAGCAGCCCGGCCAGCGCTGCTGGCGCAGGCCATGGCGGAGCGCTCATCCGGGCCGCCGGATGACGCGCTCGCTTTCGCCCGCTGGCTCAATCGCAGAATTCACTACAAGGAATCCGTTGACTTCATAGGCCGTGAACGCGCAGCGTCGAATCCAGATTGGCTGCTTCTCTACCTTGACGCCCTCGCCGGTCTCGAGCGCTGGAATGACATTTTCACCATGCTTGACGCCGACACGATCATCGGCCTATCGGATAGCATCCGCCTCCTCTTTCTGGCCAGGGCGGCGGAGAAATCCGGCGACAGCGAGCGAGCAGATGAAAGCTGGCGCGAGATGCAGCTTGGCCTTGCCTATGAGAAACCCGAGGTTGTTTCCTTCATAGCCGCCTATGCGCTGCGGATCGGTGAGCGCGAACAGGCCATCAAAGCCTACACCACGCTCTCCCATCGCAAGGAAACTGCGCTGGAGGGATTCCTAGGCCTCATCCGCTGCTGGCCACCGAACACCCCTGCGGCTGAGCTCCTGCCTGTTTACCAGGAGTTCACAGATTCATTCCCCACGCTGGCCGAGGCCCGAAGCGACCAAACATATCTGAAGCTGCTCACAGGTGAGAAACCTGCGACCACAGCAGCAATTGCGAAAGAATTTTACGACAACACGCCGCAATCTCTCGCCGCACTAAGCATTGCCGCGCTTGGGATGCTGAAATCAGGAAAAGCTGTCGAGGCAAATGCTCTTTACGACGGCAAAACCATATCCTGGCTCTCAGCGCCCGCTGCATGGAAAACCATTCGCGCCGCCGTGCTCTATGGCATGGGCAAAAAAAAGGAAGCCGATGAAATCGCAAGAACGATCAATAAAAACCAACTCCGCCCAGAGGAACGTGCGCTTCTTCCAGTGGAGTAGCTTTCAAGAGGTGCAAAACCCATGCCGCCGAGCCCCCCACAGCCCACCAGCCGCCAAGACGAGGTTCTTCGGGAGCTGAAGCAATCGGGCCCCCTTGCAGTGAGGGAACTCGCGGCGAAGCTCCAGCTCAGCTACATGGGAGCAAAGCAACACTGCATCGCCCTTGAAAAAAGAGGCCTCCTCTCCAGTCGTAACAACCATCGTGGCGCAGGACGTCCCCTACTGGTTTACAGCCTCACTCCCAAGGGGCAGTCATGGTTTGAGGAATCCGACAACACTGCAGCGATATCGATTCTTCGCCATGCCAAAAATCTCTACGGTGCCAGCAGCGCGGCCAAGCTGCTGCTCCTCTACTTCCAAGAATGCACGGAGAAATACAGGATTCACATTCCCACACAGACACCCATTGCCGAGAAAATGCTCCGTCTTGCCAAGACGCGTGATGAAGAAGGGCGCATGGTGGAATTGGTGCCAGGCATCCGGATCATCGAGAGACACAACCCCGCTGCGGCACTGCACAAGGCATTTCCGGAGGCGGATGGTCTAGAGGAGTCCCTATTCCGTCAGGTGCTCGGCGTTCCAGTCCGGCGCCGTCTGATTTCACTCGGCGGGCAATACGAAATCCATTTCGACCTCCATACTCCCCTCACCCTCAAATCCTGAAATGGATCAGACCGCTGGATTTTTAATATCCTGGCTGTATTCGCGCACCGCCTGCTGAATTGTCGAGGCGACGTCGGCTCGTGGTTGGGCAAATTTCGGACGAAACCACGGAAAGAGACCTATTAGATCATGGAGGACGAGAATACCGCCGTCGCATTCCTTCCCGCTCCCAATGCCGATGGTCGGGCAGCGTGTCTGCTTGGAAATCGCTGTGGCCAGGGGCGCATGGACGAGTTCCAGCACGATCGCACTGGCTCCGGCTTGGTCTATTGCAAGGGCGTCTGAAACCAGACGCTCGGCCTCGGCAGTAGATTTTCCCTTGATATGGTAGCCTCCTTCTTCCACGACCCGCTGTGGGAGCATGCCGAGATGACCGATGAGCGGAATGCCATCTGCAAGTATAGCCTCAATCGCCGGGAGGCACTCGCTGCCTCCTTCGATCTTCACCAGATCGGCGCCCGCTTCGCGAAGCTTCTGCGAATTCTCAACGGCGAGAACCGGCGTGATGCAACTGCCAGCGGGCAGGTCAGCAGCAACGAGTGTTTTCGTGGCACCACGCGCAACGGCACGGGTGTGGTGGATCATGTCGGCCATTGTGACATGCGTCGTATCGGGATGACCAAGAACCACCATTCCCAAGGAATCGCCGACCAGCAGAAGATCCAGACCGCACTCGTCGAGAAGACGCGCGGTGGGGTAGTCGTAGGCGGTGAGCGTGGCCAAGCGATGGCCTACGGACTTGGCGGTGCGGAGTGATGCTGGTGCGGGTTTCACGGGAATTTGGAGGTAATATCAGAAAGGAGTTTAAAAACCGGCCACGGCCTTGGGCAAATCCCCTGCGGAAAACTCAGCGAGGCGCTCGGCAATGGACTTGTCCCAGCCAGGCAGGATGCGCTCAGGACAGATATCCGCAAGCGGAGAAAGAACAAAAGGTCGCTCCGAGATCCGAGGATGAGGAAGAGTGAGTTCCGGCAGGGTGAAATGGAGGTTGTCGTAATAAAGGATGTCGAGGTCGATTGTTCGTGGAGCGTGAAATGCATGCTCGCGTGGTCGGCCCAGCGTCTGCTCGATGTGCTGCAGGGAAGCGAGTAAATCGAGGGGCGGCAGTGTGCATGCCACTTCGATGACGGCATTCAGGAAGAGCGGGGAGGCGGGCGGGCAATCCACCGGCTCAGTCTCATAAATGCGGGAGCAAAAGAAAGGCCCTCGGTCCTCATGCAGCCTTTGCAGGTGCAATCGGGCGGCGTGAAGAAGATGAAGGCGCTCGTGCAGATTCGATCCGAGCGCGATGCCTACCCTCATTTCAGGCCGAGAACATCCTGCATGTCGTAGAGGCCCGGCTTTTGAGCTTGGGCCCAGCGGGCGGCGCGGAGGGCGCCCTTGGCAAATGTGTCGCGGCTGGAGGCCTTGTGCGTGAGTTCCACGCGCTCGCCGATATTGGCAAAGATGACCGTGTGGTCGCCAACGACATCACCACCACGAATGGCGTGCATACCGATCTCCACATTCGTCCGCTCGCCAACCATGCCTTCGCGGCCATGCATAACATCGGTGCTGTAGTTCAACTGACGCACATCCGCTAAAATCTCAGCCAATCGGCGGGCTGTGCCACTCGGGGAATCTTTTTTGAGGCGGTGGTGCATTTCCACCACTTCGAGATCGAAATCAGGCCCGAGAATTTCAGCAGCCTTGCGCGTGAGCCAGAAGAGCGTGTTCACGCCCACACTGAAGTTTGGAGCGAAGACAATCGGGATGACTTTGGACAACTCCAAGATGCGGCGGCGGGCATCGTCATGATGACCTGTGGTGCCGATAACGAGGATTTTTCCAGCCGCGGCACAGGCTTCGGCAATGGCAACGGTCGATGTGGCATGGGTGAAATCGATCAGCGCATCGCAGGAGGGAAGCGCCGCAGGCAGGTCGTCCCCGATATCGGTCGCAGCTGCTAAAGTGAAAAGCGAATCGGCATTGGCACATTCTACGAGAGCCTGCCCCATTCGGCCACGGGATCCATTGATGATGACGCGTGTGGGATTCATAGACCGATTCGGGAGAGGGTTTCCGTGAGGCGCTGAACGCTGGCGGAGGTCATCTCACACAGCGGCAGGCGGACTTCGGATGTCATTTTGCCAAGACGCTCGAGCACGAACTTCGCTGGGACGGGATTCGGCTCGATGAAGAGGTCCTTAAAAAGCGGATAGTATTTTTGATGAATCTCCAGGGCCTTGGAGGATTCACCTGCGAGGTAGTGGCGAACCATGCAAGAGACTTCGGCAGGAATGATGTTCGATGCCACGCTGATGACGCCTACGGCGCCCACCGACATGAAGGGAATCGTGAGGGAATCATCACCCGAAAGCACTTCAAACTCGACGGGCAGCGCGTTGCGGAGCTGGTTGACGCGCTCCACGGAGCCCCCAGCCTCTTTGATAGCTACGATGTTTTTGAAATCCTTGGCGAGTCGCGCCGTGGTCTCAACTCCGATCTCGATGCCACAGCGACCAGGAATGCTATAGAGCACGATGGGAATCTTCACCGCCTCGGCGATGGCTTTAAAATGGCGGTAGAGGCCTTCCTGGCTGGGCTTGATGTAGTAGGGAGCGACAAGCAGAGCGGCATCAGCGCCCGCTTTTTCGGCAGCTTGGGTCAAGGGAATGGCTTCGCTAGTCGAATTCGAGCCGGTGCCTGCGATGACAAGACACCGCTTGTTCGCGGTCTGAATGGCAACCTCGATGACCTTGAGGTGCTCATCATGGTCGAGTGTGGGCGATTCCCCTGTGGTTCCCACGGGTATAATTCCCGAAATGCCGCCTGCGATCTGCTCTTCGATGAGTTGACGGAAGGCTTCTGTGTCGAATTGGCCGTCACGAAATGGCGTAACGAGCGCTGTGTGTGCTCCTGCGAATGTCATGGCGTGGATAGTTACAAGGAAATGGTGCCCTCGAAAACAAAATCCGCCGGACCAGTGAGCCTCGCTGAGGCAAAGGTGCCATCGGGATTTTTATGAAAATCGACGCGCAAGGTGTCGCCGCCACGCACTCGGACATGAATGGGCGATGACGCGCCGGATTCCACCGCATGCAGAAGGGCGGTGGCGCATACCCCGGTGCCACAGGCAAGCGTCTCGCCCTCGACCCCGCGCTCGTAGGTGCGGAGAACAAGACTGTCTGGCGCGAGAACCTGGGCGAAATTCGCATTTGTGCCCTTAGGGCTGAAGGCTTCATGCCAGCGAAGAGCCGCGCCAAGTGCCATGACATCGATTTTTTCGACATCAGGGACAAACACCACGGCGTGGGGAACACCCGTATTGATGAAGTGAACTTGGTGCGCGGATTCGCCCAGAGTGAGAGACTGCCCAGCGCGGTGATCCTGCGGACATCCCATTTCAAGTGCCACCAATTCTCCCTCCAACGCAGCGGTGATGAGTCCGGCCTGGGTTTCAAAGCTCACGGAAAGCGGTTTTTCCGGCATAAGACGCGCGGCGAACCTTGCAAAGCAACGGGCCCCATTCCCACACATCTCCGCCTCGCCACCATCGCTATTGTAGTAGCGCATGCGAAAGTCCGCAGCCCCGTCGGCCGGTTCCACAGACAGCAAACCATCCGCTCCAATTCCTCGATGCCGGTCACAGAGATGGGCTATGGAAGCGCCATCGAGTGAAAGACTCCGTGTGCGATTGTCGAGGACAACGAAGTCGTTTCCCGCGCCGTTCATTTTTGTGAATCGAATATCCATTCAGGCGACAGACTACCGTAATGGAACTTGTTCGCAATCTAGGTTAGTTGGAATCGTCCTCTATAGATCGCACGCCCTCTTCAAGAATCCTGTCAGAAATGATGCCCTGCGGATCGGCATAAGGGCGGTTTTTTTCGTGGGGGCTTGGCGGAATGGTTGCAGATTGTGCAAAAGCACCGACCTTTGAGCGGGCAGCTTGATTTTGGAGACGCCTCAGCTTGGCGACAAATTGACGCCCACCAACCTCACTAGGATAGTCGGCATACATACCATAGGCCCGAGCGAGACCAGAGCGGACCAATTCTTCGGCCAGATTTTTGTTTCCAACAAAAACGACGGCGTAAAACCGTTCTTGAGCGGAAGCTCCCCTCGCATCCTCCCACTTCGTCAGGACGGTAAAAGGCTGGGAAAGCTCATGAGAAGTGAAGTCATGGGCCAGGTGGCCCGCTGCCACTACGCCGTTTGCATCCAATCCAAAGTCTTTCATCTGCTCCTCAATGCGCTCGGGAAAACGCATGTCGGTTTCCGGGCAGTCCACGAAGTAAAGCCGGAATTGATGATTCCTGCCGCGATGGATGACATGAAAGCTATCACCGTCCGCATAGTCGGCCTGGGCGAGTCGGCAGTCCTCCAGAGCAGTCCATCCCTCAGGCACCAGAGCGGCAGATAAAGAAGCAACTGCGGCAAGGAAGACCGTCGCCAAAATCAAGTGGGAGCGGTTCAAAAACATCACTTACTCTTCATGACATAAACCCCGTTCCAATCGGCTCCAGGCGGAGTATCCATGAGGTGGCGCGTGCGTTCGATCATCGCCAGCGAAGGTGTAGTCGGGGAATCGGGGTTGCGCTCAGGACGATTGCTCTCGAGCGCGGCGGATTTTTCAAAGCTCTTGAGAGCATCCGACCAGCTCTGAGCGCGGTAATGTTCGATCCCCTCGCCATAGATTTCGATGCATTGCCGAGTCTCGTCATCAAGATCCTTTCGGAGGCAGACAACCTCATACATTTCGGCAGGTTCGCTCCGGCCTTTGACGATGATTTTATCGAGAAAACGAAAAACGCAGTCGTCCCCCCCTGCCTCAGCCGAGCGTTTGGTTTCACCAGTAACCATAGTGTAGACCCCGTAGTTCTTTGCACCACTCTCACAGCGGGCGGCAAGGTTCACCATGTCCCCCATCATCGTGTAGTTGAATCTTTTTTCCGACCCCATGTTGCCAACGGTGGCACGGCCAGTGTTCATACCGATGCGCATCTGCATCCTGGAAACGAACGGCGGCCACTTGTCGCCTTCACTCGCCCATTTCCCACGCAATTCCGCCAGGCGCTTGTGAAGGAGCTGAGTAACCACGCAGGCTTTGAGGGCGTGTCTTTCAAGTTCCACCGGTGAGTTGAAAATGCCGACGATCGCGTCGCCGATATATTTGTCCACATAGCATCCCGCATCCATGAGGATATCGCTCATCGCGCTCAAGTATTCATTCATGAGTGCGACGAGTTGCTGCGGACTGAGAACCTCCGAGAATCCGGAGAAACCCTGAATATCCGAGAAAAAGGCCGTGATCTCGGCGTCGATGCCACCGAGCTTGGGTTCCTCTCCGCTGTCCACCATCTTCTCGACCAGAGACGGCGAGAGGTAGGTGCCGAACATACCTGTGATGCGGCGCTTTTGCCTGCGCTCGTTCGAGAGGTGGATCAATGCCCCGGAGAAGGTGCAGGAGACGGCAGCACCAAGCGGGGCGACGAGGGGAATAATGAGATCATGCGTCGAAAAAAGTAAAAAAGCGGCGCCGATATAGCCAAGCACGGCCAGCACACCGCAAATCCTCGCGAGACCATTGAACCGTTGCGGCACGATGCTGAATGACGCCGCCACAAAGCCCAGCAGGAAGATCAAAGCACAATTCACCCAGACCGGTGGACGCTCCATGAATCGCTCCGAAAGGATCGTTTTCAGAAGGTTTCCATGCACGGAGACACGGGGAACGGCATGGGATCCATCCATCGGCATGAGGCTGATGTCTTTGAGCAGAGGATCCACCGGCCCGATGAGGACCACGCTGTCCTTGAAGGGTGCAAAAAAATCCCGCGCCATTTGTTTCTCCTCCTCGGTGCCATTTTGGAGCGCTTGAGCAAAAGCCATCACATGAACCAGGCTCACGTGGTGATCTTTTTCCATCCAGGCACCAAACCAGTTCGGCTCCGCGAGCTGCCCCATGACGAGTGGAATGCTCGCGACCGTGGAGCCATCATCTTTCCTCACGACCAGATTGTCCTTCTCGACCGACACCGCCGAGGCGGGGAGCCCCCAATAAAGCAAGGCCAACTCTAGCGACATCGGCAAATAGGTGTGGTTCGAAGTTTTTGCAAAAAACGGAATGTAGCGAACTTCATTGCCGACCGTATCGATCAGCCCGACATGTCCCCAAGTTGGTCCCACAATCGGAAAGGCCGGCAACTCCGGCGCATCATCCTCGAGATTGACTTTGCTTTTTTGAAAAACAAACGGGAAGAAGCCCTTCGTGCCGAAGGTAGCAGCCGCTACTACGTTTTTATTTTTGTGAATGGATTTCCCAAGCGCCTTGCTACCCGCCTCCGCTTCTTCTCGACCAAGGGCAGAAACCCCCGCCGCGGAGAAAACAAAGTCCATGCCGGCCGCCTTGATTCCCCCGTGCTCGAATAAGGCGTCCAGCGTGATCGCAAAATACTCGCGATTCCAAGGAAAATTCCCAAGCCGGTTGATCGACTCCGTATCCACATCCACATAGCAAACCTTCACCGTCGCATCCATCGATGCACGCACATTGAACCGCGCATCAATTGCATGATTCTCAAACGGAGCGAGAAATCCATCCGGACCAAGGAAACTTTTACGCTCGGCCAAAGGAGTCAAAGAAAGCTGGGAAAGCAGGGTCCAAAACCCGCAAAGAAAGACAAAAACCAATACGGAAACGAGCGTCTGCAGGTAAGATGTTTTTTTGGCCATAAAGAAAACTTCCGAAATTATAAAACAGAGCGCAGTCTCTGCCCCTTCAGAAGCGACCTGTCAAACTTTGTGAACACAATGAACCCCATGCTCTACAACAAGGAGCGGGGCATCACCCGCACACATACGGAATCATCATGCCCTCGGTGAGAACCGAAACCGTGAACCAGCCAGATTGGAGCTATATGAATAAAGATTTTTGAGAAACTTGGGTTACCGGTAGAGCGGGCCAAAGTTCTGGCAAGCTCGGAAATCGGCGGCCTCGGCGTCAGCGGTTCCGAAGGCTGTCCATGCGGCTGGACGGAAGACTTGGGATCCGACGACGTTGTGCATGTAAACAGGGATGCGGAGCATGCTGGCGAGAGCGATGAGGTCGGCTCCGATGTGACCGTGGCTCATGACACAGTGGTTAGCACCCCAGTTGTTCATAACCGTGTAGGTGTCGCGGAAGGCACCCTGACCGGTGAGGCGTGGGACGAACCAAGTCGTCGGCCAAGTCGGGTTGGTGCGCTCTTCCAAGATACGGTGAGTTTTTTCAGGAAGCGAAACGGTTTCGCCTTCGGCAATCTGGAGGACAGGGCCGAGGCCTTGCACGAGGTTGAGGCGGTAGATGGTCGAGGGCATGCCGCCGCGCGTGGCGAAGCGTGTGCTCCAGCCGCCGCCAGGGAAATACTCGGTGATCGAGGGATGCCAGCTCGTGGCGTTGAGGCAAGCGTTCATCTCGGCGTTGCTGATGTCCCAGAATGGCTTCATGGCTGGAACGCCGTTGAGCGTCTGCTCGCCGCAACCATCGAGGGCGGCAGGGCCGGAATTGATGAGGTGCAGGAGGCCGTTCGCGGCTGCCGCAGGGACATCGGTTCCCGTGACGCGGGAGATGGCATCGGGGCTCCAGTAAGTGCGGAGATCGGCAAAAATTTGCGCGGTGTTGGTGAGCAACCATCCGAAGAGCATGGCGGCGCCGTTCAGGGCGTCGTTTTCTGTTGCGACGATGTAAGGAGCACGGCGGCCATTCCAGTCGAACGAGGAGTTCAAAATTGCCTCGAGGAAATCGCCATTGGGCATATGGTCGGTCCACTGGCGCTGACCTTGGAATCCAGATGCGATGGCGTAGTGGCCTTGGGCCTCCTCGCCGAAGCCCGCCTTGGCGAGCTTGGGGTTACCGACCATGAGATCGCGGGCGATGAGGGCCATCTTCACGCTTGTCTTCCACTCGGAGTCGAGTTGTTTGCGGGAGCGCTTTTTGCCTGCGCCATTCCAGTCTTTGCCCTCCTTACAGTTGGCTTTGACCCATTTCATGGCCTTGTCGAATTCGGCTTTGTCGAAGATGCCGCGTTCGATGCGGCGGATGAATTCTGTCATGTCCACCGACTCGACACGCATGCCGAGCCATTGTTCGAAGAGCGATGGATCCACGATGGATCCGGCGATGCCCATGGATGTGCCGCCCATGGCCAAGTAGGCGCGGCCACGCATGGTCGCCGCGGCGAGGCCAGCTCGAGCGAAGCGCAGGAGTTTTTCTTCAACATCGGCAGGAATGGTGTTGTCACCCGCATCCTGCACATCGCGGCCATAGATGCCGAAGGCGGGCAGGCCTTTCTGGGTATGCGCGGCAAGCACGGCGGCGAGGTAAACCGCACCTGGGCGCTCGGTGCCATTGAATCCCCAAACAGCCTTGGGTGTGAGCGGGTCGGTATCCATCGTCTCGGAGCCGTAGCACCAGCAGGGCGTGACGGTGAGAGAGACGCCCACATTCTCGCGGCGGAATTTGTCGGCGCACGCAGCCGATTCGCGGATACCGCCAATGCAGGTATCGGCAATCACGCACTCCACCGGTTCGCCAGTCGGGTGGCGAAGTTTGGAGGTCAAAAGCTCGGCCGTATTCTTGGCCATCGCCATGGTTTGTTTTTCGAGGGATTCGCGAACGCCGCCGAGGCGGCCATCAATGGTCGGGCGGATGCCGATTTTAGGAAGATTGATCATAGGTAGAGTTTTAAGAATTAAGTTTTTAAGTTTTAGGCGGTTTTAGCGATTTGGGCGCGGCGGTAGTGTTCATCCGGGCGATTGTCTATGCGGTCGCTCACGGTTTCCGGCAGAAAGCGTGGGCCGCCCATGGCAAGCGTAGTGCAAAGAATGCGCGCCCATTTGTCGAGCATGAGAAGGATGTTGAAAACCTCGGTATCGCTCGCGCCGAGGGCCACGGGACCGTGATTTTCGAGGAGAATAACCTTGGGAGCCGCGCCGTGTGTTGCCATATGCTGGCGCAGCGAGGCGCGGACACTGCGCGCGAGTTCCAAACCGGGGTCGATGTATGGCACAACGGCGAGGTGGCGTCCGCAGACCACAATCGCATCGGGGAAGACGTGTTTGAGGAATGGAGCCGCGCCGTGGATCGACGCCAGGATGGAAAGCACGGACTCTGCATGGCAGTGACCAACCCATTTTGCGCCACCTTCCGAAAGGCAGATGGCATGCATGAAGGTTTCCACCGATGGAAGCTTGGATGCTTGATCAACACGGGAGTCCTCCAGAACTGTTCTCACGCCGGAGTCGGTGAGCGCGGAATCATCCAGAGCCGCGAGGGCGGTGTCCGTGCGAACGCGGGTGAGCCCATTTTGATCGAGCGTGGAGAGGCTCGAGCCAGATGCTTTCACGAGAAAAGTGCCATCGCCAAGATCGGCGCTGGTATTGCCTTCTCCAAGGATCGCCAATCGGCGCTCCTCCTTGCCGATCTCGCGTGAGAGTTTAATAAGGCTATCGAGGGTTTTTTGCATTTTTAAAGTATTCCTTTGTCGAGTGAAGGCTATCGATGTAGTCGAACAGCCGAGTTTGCTCCAGAAAAACCCGCAGGCTGCCAGACAGAGGAAACAGAGGAGTGGAATATTACTCCGGCAATTTAATGGGTAGCATCCGGTTTGGCTCTGACTTCTTACCGATTCAGCAATAAGTGCCATCTGTTAACTTGCCGGAGTAATAACAAAACTCAGTGAGCTCAGCGAAACATGGAATGTTCGCAGGATGACCAGAGGTTTTTTTTATGAGGCCACCGCAATAGCCAGTTTTCATCGCCCGCCGACCTAAAGGGAGGGCAATTTTTTCCAAGGTCGGGAGGGGTGAACTTGCGGTTGAGATTCTCCCTGCGAGCGGCATAGTCTGAGTTCCTTATGAAACGAATTTTCTCAGCCCTGCTTCTCGGTTTGACAATCACCGCCCACTCAGCGACAGACACTGCCTCCATGCAAGACATCCGCATCATCGTTAACACTAATAAAGGCTCCATCGAGGCCACCCTTCAACCTTCGGCCGCACCCGTAACCGTGGCCAACTTCCTCAACTTGGCCAAACGCGGTTACTACAACGGCATCACCTTCCACCGTGTGATTCCTCAATTCATGATCCAAGGCGGCGATCCCACCGGCACTGGCAGCGGAGGCCCAGGTTACCGCTTCGAGGACGAGGTCAAATCAGGCCTCAAGCACGACAAGCCTGGCATCTTCTCCATGGCAAATGCGGGTCCGGGAACAAACGGTAGCCAGTTTTTCATCACCCATGTGCCCACTCCTCACTTGGACGGACACCACACGGTCTTTGGTGTCACCACAAAGGGCCAAGATGTGGTTGACTCGATCCGCATGGGCGACACGATCGAGAAGATCGAAATCCTCGACCCGACAGACGCCCTCTTCGCAGCCGAGAAAAAACGTATCGACGAGTGGAATGCCGTTCTCGACAAGAAATAGTTCGCTCAGGTCGGTTATTTGAAGACAAAGGCGGAGGTCTATGGATCTCCGCCTCTTTCATTTCATGGAAACCGGGCGGACGGTATTCCGCTTAGTGGGAACGCCGCGGTCCTCCTCGGCCCGACGCTCTTCTCAAGCGTTGAACATTTGAACCGCGAATTTTCCGAATAAACACGAATGATACCGACAACGAAATTCTCCGGCGAAGCCGCTCCCTATTCGTGAATATTCGTTCTATTCGTGGTTAAAAAAATCCCATTGGCCTGGACCGCTCTGGACCGCTGTTGATCTTTGAATGAAGTTGGCTTTCTGGAGCATCCCGGCCACCGCCCACTGGCGCGGGTTCAGCGTTTCCCTTCGTGCCTCGTGCATGATGGATTCAAGCTAATCACTACTTGAGACGGCAAGGAGACCGTCCCTCCAAGTCGCGCCAGATGTATGCCGGATTCAAATGCATCAATTTCGAGCGAAGCTCCGGCATGGATATCAATGAACGGTCAACGCGGAAAGACATCCAGCACGCCTTTGACCACCATGTTCACGCCGATGGCGAGAATGAACAACCCGAGAACGCGGTTGAGCGCTCCGATGGCATTCACATTCAGCACGCGCACCATGACATCGCTCTCGCGAAAGCTGATCCAGGTGAGCAGCGCGATAGCAGCAAACCCAAGCACGAAGCCGATGTAATGCGAAAAGGTTTGGCCATAGGTCGAGAGGCCGATTGCCAGACTCATCGCGCCCGGACCCGCAAGGATCGGCATCGCCATCGGAGTGAGCGAAATATCCTCCTTCTCTTCGGCAGCGGCGTGTTCGTGCGGAGTCACTCGACTTTGATTTCCCAACATCGCCCAACCGGAATGCGCGACAAGAAGTCCACCCGCGATCCGCAGGTCATCAATCGTTACACCAAAGAAACTCAGCAGAAGATTCCCGAAAAGCAGTGAGACGGTCAGTATCAAAAAAACATACAGGCCAATCATCCTAAATCCCGCAGTTGGGAGTTCAAGGCGAGGGTGAAGCCAGCCAATTTTCCGGGTTGAGCGGGTTATTCCAGCACAGATAACGCTCGAAGGTCTGCTGGCAATCCAACTGCGGCGCAGTTGAGGCTAACCAACGCTGGAGCCGCTTGTAGGCTTGGCTGATGGC